>Ga0100380_10000272_pt1 | contig 58030 bp, 57 predicted proteins | sample CryGeymeta201504_FD_80417 | JGI IMG/M metagenome (GOLD analysis project Ga0100380, IMG submission 80417) | Groundwater microbial communities from Crystal Geyser aquifers in Utah, USA - Crystal Geyser metaG 2015-04 | ecosystem: Environmental > Aquatic > Deep subsurface > Groundwater | place... | reverse complement strand
TCTCTAAATATCAATGTATTAAGGTTTTTGATCGATTCAAAAAATAGATAATTTGTGTTTTATTGAGTTTGACAGGGATTATTTAGAGCATGTTTGTTTGGCAAGCGGCCAAAGATGGGTATACAGCTTTAATCCAGAAACTTCCCGTCGCACATGGTTATCAGGTTGATATCTTTGCCGCTCCAGCTGATCATGTGCATTATCCTGCAATAGCACTTGACCTCTTCCGGTGAGCTGAACCACATCGAGTTGGGACAGGTCTCGCAGGCTGTTTTGACCTTCGGCTGGCGGGCCTGGTCTAATGCTGAAAGCGTTGGGCTTGGTCCTGTTCCCACTTCTGGCGCTTGCTCCAGTAACTTCATGGCTTCTTGAAGTTCTTCTTCCATCATTAAATCCGTATCGTCGTGATTGTTCATGCTCTGTCTCCTGTTGTGACATCAATTGTTTACGCTGAGTCTCCATCTCTGAGTCAGCAAAGGTGATCGGGATGTTATGCTTGACGGTTATTTGCAGAATGATCTTTTTTAAAAGTGACGATCCGCTCACCTGGATACAGTCACCATAGTGTTGTTGCGCCATTTCAAGCGCTTTTTTTAATGCAGCGACAGAACCACCTTTAGATATTTGGATTTCTTTGCCGTCATTTCTGATGACAGCCTTATCCAGTTGATAAATTTCTGTTCCTTCTTTGGTGATAGAATCTATGCGTTTAATATCAGGAAAAACGCTATCAGATGGCGATCGAGATCCAGATAAGGCATATTGATGTTGATTTTTTCGATTGCGATAACGCATGGCCGTTAAAGCTTCATGGTCGCCTTCCTGAGCTTTTTGGCGCAACCAGTCAGCCCAGGTTTTGTTTCTGTTGGCGTCCACGAGGTGTTTGCGCTCCGTTGTATAATTTCCACGAATTACGTCAAGATCTTTTAAAAGGGTTTTACTGATGTGCTGATACATGTATTTTTTTTGGGTTCTTGACGCGCTCATGAGCTTCAGCGCGCTACGCTTGATTCGAGCACGTTTTTTGGTTTTTCCAATCAGCCTGAATTTAGCTTCACGCAGATGTTTAAGCTTGGTTGAAAGCACGGCTTTACCATGCGTCATGTCATACTGATAACGGGTATAAAGCTCCGAGCCAATCACGTTTTTATTCAATGGCTCATATCGATAAACATTTTTCTTCTGAGCTTCACCGTCAAATGCTGCAGGTGTAAACGCACCCAGTTTTGATTCAAGGCTATGTTTAGAAAAACCGCGAGACACTGAGCTTGCTTTAATCGTTAAACCTTTGTCGTTACAAAAAACAAACCCGTTGGCTTTAACACGCATGATGATGCCATGTTGTGCGAGCACCTGATGAAGCGCCGCCCAATCCTTGGCACCATCAATCTTTGAGCTGCAATTTCGTTTCATCCAATTAATAAAACTTTCAATACCCGAATGCTGCTCCATATCATCCGCAAGATTCTCTGATAGGCCTTTTCGTGTTTGATGATTGGTTAATTGAAGACCGTGCTCAATCTCAAGTTTAGATGCAACCTCGGCAAACGCTTTATAGGCGCGATAAGGCTCAACCATATTGAACGTTTCAGGATGAATTTTATTGATGGCAATATGAATATGAAGGTTATCCGTGTCGAGGTGAATGGCGCTGACTCTTTGATGATCGTTCAACCCAATCGATGATATCACCCGATTTTCTATCGCCTTCAAGACTGCTTCAGATGGGTTCTCTCCTGGCGCAAACGATATCAACACATGATACGTTTTATCGCCTTTGGCTCGTTGGTTTTTTGCCTGTGTTGCCAAGACCTCCTGAATAGCCCAGCTAGGATCAACACTGTTACAGTTTGATATCCTAACCTTGCCCACGCGTTCCTGCTTATTTTGTTCATCAGTAATATATTTGACGAGACCAGAAAAGCTGCTCATGCGTGCCGACTTCATGGGAATATGGCGAATGATCATAATTTTTTCACCACCTCAAACATGGCATCCTGCGTTGTCTGAATACAGTTTAATAACGCCTTGATTGTCCTATGGTCAAAATGCGCGACACGTTTATCCTGCACTAGCCAGAGCTTAAGCAGCCCGCCAAGCCGCCCCATATCGGCATTTATTTTGGATAGCTGAAGCACATAATCCTGGTCAATAACACTTTGGATTTGATAACCGAGTCCAATGCGACGTAAATATTCAGCAATAGAAAGCCCTGCTTGGGCGGCATGGGATTTAATGGCAAGTTCTTCATCATGAAGGACGGGCACACGAAGGTGGCGACCGTGTTTTCGAGTGAGGGATTTTTGTTTTTTGTCCATAAGGATGCTGACCTCTAAATTAAGCGGTTTGCAATCCTTTAGGTAACGTTGAGCACCGTAGGTGCGAATAAGGCGTGTGATGTTCGGTAGCCAGCTTGCTGGTTAGCTAACTTCACCTATCTTGCCCTGAGCTTCGGTGTCTCTTTTAGGCATCATAGCAAGAACTTTTTGGAGTTTACAACGAATTTTGTGGAACTTTTTCCAAAAAAGGCCAAATAAATCCAAATTATTCCTAAAAGCTCCTTGAGTGCACCAAATTAATCTGTTTTATATTCTATATAAATTCCTAATAGTTCCAAAATATTCTTTTTTATTGTTCTAAGGCAACCTATCCTTTAAACTCTTTAAATAAAAAAATTGACGCTAAATAAAACATGAAAAAATCACTTTCAGAACGAGTCATTCAAAACCAGTCAGAAAAAAAACCGGGGCGCTCCAGCGCTAAGATTGAATTTATCGCACTGAAAGAAGATATTCGAGAAGCCCTTGATAAGGGATGCTCAATGAAAGCCGTTTGGGAAACATTGTCAGATGAGGGGCAATTTTCATTCGGCTATAAAGCGTTTAGACATTACGTACTTAAGTTGATTAAGTCAGCGCAGGAGAACACCAAGGATGAAAACACGGTTAAAAGTAAAACAGCCAATGAAATGCGTGGTTTTACGTTTAACCCCAAACCAAACCTGGAGGAACTCTTGTAATGCCAAAAATTCATATCACGTTGCAGGGCAAAGGTGGCGTTGGTAAATCTTTTATCTCAGCAACAACAGCGCAGTATAAATACCACAAAGCACAATCCCCGCTTTGTATTGATACCGACCCCATTAACGCCACCTTTCATGGCTTCAAAGCACTAAATGTGGAACATATTCAAGTCATGAGCGGCGATGAAATCAACCCTCGACTTTTCGATGCTCTCATTGAAAAAATCGTGCCAAGCACGAAAGATGTCGTCATTGACAACGGAGCCAGTTCATTTGTGCCGCTATCTCATTATCTGATCAGCAATCAGGTTCCTGCACTGTTACAGGAATTAGGACACGAAGTTGTGATCCATACCGTGATTACCGGCGGCCAGGCGCTATTTGACACCATCCATGGGTTTTCGCAACTGGTGAAGCAATTTTCTGGTGACGTTCAATTTGTGGTCTGGCTCAATCCCTATTGGGGCGCAATCGAGCATGAAGGCAAGGCATTTGAGCAAATGAAAGTTTATCGCGACAACAAAGACCGAATATCTGCCTTAATTCAGATCCCTGACTTAAAAAAAGAAACCTACGGGCGCGATCTAACCGACATGCTGCAACAGAAACTGACTTTTAATGAAGTACTGGAAAAGCCAGATAAAAGCATCATGACCCGTCAACGTTTGAAAATTGTGCGTGATCAGCTTTTTAGCCAGCTCGATAGCGCCATGGTGATATAATGTCGGATAAGCTTAACGAAGCCATTCAAGCTATTGCTGTCGAGCATGGTGTAATTTTGGGTAAAGACGATCCAATTCTTATGCTTCATACTATGAACGAAAAGCTGCTTGAGAAAAATCGAATAGCACAACAGGATCTGTTGACGCAGTTTAAAGAGGAAATGGAGCTCATTTCCTCGCAATGGAAAGATGATGCCAAGGAAAAAGCTGAGTAAGTTATCAATGCTGCTCTGGCTGGGAGTAAAGAGGCTATGGCGAAATTATTGCAGGAATCGACCAACGAATCGGTTCAGGCTATGAAAAAAATGATATCGGACTCGCTGGCTGAGGCTCGTGATTTGACGCATCAAACGCGGAAATTTAGTCGGTTTGTATTGGGGGCATCGGCGGTAATGCTGATTGTATCTGGTTTGTTGATGGTGTTTTTGCTTGGTTATGTTTTGAGGTGAGACTCGGCTTAATATTTAGTTGGAAAGGTTGGGATAGATAGGCTTGATAAAGCGGTGACCTTAGGGCGTTAGCACATAGCCTCCAATTGCTTAAAAATGATCACAGTCACCTCAAGCTATGGGATCAAATTGGAAGTAATGTCTTCTTAAAATAATTCATATTGACTCGACTTTGGCCTTTTAAGCAGCTAATGATAGTTGATAAATCAAGGCATTCATCGTGTCTTCAGGATATTTTTCAAAATCGGGTTGATTTGCAGACTTTGAAAAATACTTATTTGACCAAATTGATCGCCTAACTATCGCCAGGATATCCGAGAACATCAACTCACCTTGTTTATCGTACCAAGAGGCTATTTCCATGCTAACAAGCGCTTTGGTCTGATGCATGCTAAAAGCAACCAGTGTAACAAAAGAAAATAATCCCATGAGCAGCGGCGTTGTTCTGGCAATCGCCTTATCTGACCATTGACGCTGTGTTTCAACGCCAAGATGAGCCCTGGTCTCTTCAAACGTCACTTCGATGTTCCATCTCAGCACAAAGTAGCGAACAATTTGAGTTGGCGTAAGAGCCGTATTGGTGCTAAAAAAGGTTTCAGCTTCATTTTTCCCACCTGGGGTTTTAACCAGCACGATGCGCAGCGTAACGGGTGCACAGCCTGCGTGATACCATAAGCATACGAAGGTGATGTATTCGATGGTACGTGTCTCACCGCCGTACCACTTAACGGTGTCTGTTTGCCACACCTGTTTAGGATCATTGAGCCGCTCTTTAAGCTGGATACGCTTGCCCTTAATGGGCTTGCGGCCTAGCTTCTTCTTTTTAAATACAGGAAATTCATACAACTGCGCATCAAGACGCAAACGCGAGATGAGTGCCACATTTAGCTTTACACAGGTTAACGCTAAATCCATGCAGGCATAAGCACCGTCACCTACTAAAATCCACTGTCGTTTAAGCCAACGACTGACCAGGCAAGTCATTTGTCTCGTCCACTCTAATGAGGTCTTGTGGCGGCGACCTGCAGCTTCATTCGACCATTTTGAAGGAGCGAGCACAGTTAGAAACGGCAGCGCCCATGGCCGTTTACACCAAGGGAGAGGAACAATCAGCATCATGCATTGCCACTTCAAACCATAGCTGGTCACAACATTAGACTGGGTTGATTGAACTGCATCTCGATATAAGCCCTTGGCTTTGATCTTTTTGCCGCGCCGCCTCTCCAGTGTCTCATCAACAGCGACCAATATAGGCCATGGCTCGGGAAGTAATTTAATCAGCAGGCCGAGCATGATTTTAGCAAGCATCAAACCATCCCACCGTGCCCGGCTTAACACGCGATGATATTTTGAAAAATTACGCTCTGATGCAAGCCCCATGACGCGTAACACACTGCTGACACGACGAGGTCCACGACAAAGTATGGCGCCAATCAGTAAGACCTGAATGTTTTTCCAGGTTGGGCGTGAAAATTCAGATGAAAATGCGGCTAAAACTGCTAGAATGTCCGTAGTCAACGTTGATGCTCCATGTATTTTTTAGTCGAAACACATGATAATGAGTTTATTGGCGTTGGCAACTCCTTCTTTTTAGAATCAAGTCCTTAGGCAAAAAAGGCTAAAGTCCAGATTGACGCACTATCAATTATTGATAGATAATCCATCCACATTTTGATTATGGTGGGCGACATAACGTATGAATATTTACAAAATGCTGATGGCTGCCTCCGCGGTCGAGGCTAGCAGCACTAAACCTATATGTTATAAAAATGAATCGACAGTACAGGGCCCTTCTCCAAGCTTTCGTTCATCAATCAAATCAAATGAGTACGCCCGACTTAATTGGGGTTTTGAATTGTCCGCTTCATATCATTTCAACACAGCAAATGATCTCAATTTTCAACAGGGCCTCGACGACGATGTACCTACTACAATTGATGAACTGCTTGATATTTCCTTTATCACTCGCTATTTATAACATCGCGGCATGATAAATAATTACACACTACCATTTCTCTATTTCGCATAATATCGGTAGTAATTGTTCAATATTAGTCACCAACTGATTTGGATTTGCTTGCACGAGCCTGCTATAAGAATTAAACCCCCAACTGACAGCAAGAGATTTTATTTTAGCAGCATGCGCCGCTTCCACATCTCTTGCTTCATCACCAATATAACAAGTCGTTGCCGATAGAAAGTTTTTTTGATGAATTAAGGTGAGTAGGCCATAGGATCTTCCCCTTTAGCCTCTCGCAAAACGGTACGTGAGCCTCTCGACTCATACCGCTTCCATTAGGTAGACTGTCATAACATTCCCATCTTCCAATGAACGAATAAGTTAGGTTCCCTTTCAACGATCTGTTCCAAAAACCTCACAGCTCTTCTCTTATGACCTTTCAGCGACTTATACTTACTCATTAACCAAGATACCAGTGTTTTATTAAAATGGCGCCAAACAGCATTCAGCTCAGAACGACAATAATGCCCGTAGTAATTTTGCCAGCCTCTTAGCACTGGATTACAACGCTTGGCTATTTCGTTCAAGCTTAGTTCCGTTCTATTACGCCAGTTTCGTCGTCTCGTTTCTGTTCGCATGGCCTTCTTGGAGGAGGCACTAACCGCCGGTATAAAGCCAACAAAGAGTTTTCCTTGCTTGCTTTTACACGTACGTCGTCGAAATGTGTACCCCAAAAAATCAAAGGATGTGTGTGAGTAATTACGCTTCCGTTTCCCATCTTTGCAATAAACAATCTGAGTCTTCTTCGGATGAAGCTCTAATTCACATTCAGCAAAACGTGCTTTCAACTCACTTAATAAAAGATGAGCTTGCTGCTTTGTTTTACAGTGAACCAGACCATCATCCGCATAACGACACCACAGTACATCTGGATGATGCTTATCCATCCATTTATCAAACACATAATGCATAAACAGGTTACTTAACACAGGACTGATGACCCCACCTTGCGGTGTTCCACGAGCTCTTGCTTTTATCTCCCCTGAGGGAAGTTGAAGCGAAGCGGTTAACCAGCGCTCTATGTACAGTTCTACCCATTTAATTTTTGTGTGCTTCCGTACCGCCTTCATCAGCAAATCATGTGAAATATTATCGAACATCCCTTTGACATCAAACTCAAGAACCCAGTCATTGCGCCAACATCGTTCTCGCGTTACTCCAACGGCGTCTAAGGCTGATTTTCCACACCTATAACCGTAGGAGTCATCCAGAAAATGGGGTTCAACTTCCGGTTCAAACATCAGTTTTACCGTCATTTGGGCTATTCGATCTTCCACTGTTGGAACGCCTAATAAACGCGTACCACCTGATTTCTTCGGGATTTCTACTGCCTTCACAGGTGCTGGGGAATAACTACCCGATGACATCCTATTCCAAAGCTTATACAGATTACCTTTCAGATTACTCTCATAATCCAAAAGCGATTGACCATCAACACCAGCAGATCCGGCATTCCGCTTTACATGCTTGTAAGCTTGAAATACTAGATGCTTCGAAATGTTAAACGTCTTTGTCATCTCTAACTATTTCCTTCCAAAGCACAGGCTTCGGTTGAATGGTTGAGTTAACTACCTAATGCAGCCCCTTCGCTCCATACCCATTACAGGTACTTCAACACTAGTACGAGCTGCTCCGCCCCAGTCCCTTGCTTCGGTACTCTCGCTCTCATAGTTTCCGCTATTTGAGCTTCTCCCTTTACATCAAGAGCCTGGTTCCCGCAGTTCCATAAGAAAGCCTAGATTAAAGTCACGCCACCTATACGCCGGACACCATCTACGCAGCATCCAAATTAGCCCGTAAATTTATCCCAGAGTGTCGAAAAAACTCTGGTTTTGATGTCTTTTTCGGCTTAACGACGCTTCATCGGTGGTTCAGGTTCATTCGTCTCTTTAATCCACACCTGCCGAGTTAAATCCCGACTTTTCCACAACGCTCACTACCATGACTCTTAACCACAGCAGCTTGTGGTGGTTTGAAGCCTGCTTTTGGCAGCCCGACTTCGGTGGGTCATCCACCATCTTTCCTATAGCTTATGTATAGACCTTCCTATACGTCTACGGCACACTTTCAACAGAACCTTCTTTTTTCCAAACAGCGATTTTTCACAAGAGATAAAATCGAACAATTCAAAAAGGTGATATTTTTTTAAAACAAATTCTGCTGTTTTATATGAGTTGCTGCTTAACAAGCCAATTTGATGACCATTCTGATTTAGTCGACTTAAAATGGCCAGCCATTCAGGAAAAACATCAATCTCATTAACACGTTCGTTCAGTATCTTCCGCAGTTTTTGAACAAATAAAGGTGTACGCCAAAAAGGCACTTCAAGGTACTGAAGCACTTCATGAGCATGCATATTTTTTAAACGATTCAATTCGGAAAACTTTAACTGCTTGCAGCGAAGATCGTTGGCATGCTTGATAATAATATTGCATGCCAAAGAAAAACTATTAGCAATAGTGCCGTCAAAATCAAAAATAAACGTAGCCATTATTAAATTCCAGTAAACATTAAATCCATGGGTTATACAACGCCATTAGAACGCATGCATGAATTATTAAGCAACAACAAGGATTAAGTAACAGGCTCTTTTCTATTGTTAATCCACTTGCTAACATCCTCTAAGGCACAGGACCAACTCCAATCATCCTCAAAATAGTGAAGCGCATTCTGACCTTCGTTAAGAATATATTTTGCAGCTTGTAAAGCAAGTGCTTTATCGCCATTTTCATACAAATATTCAAGTGCGCGGATCATTTCGTAAATAATTATTCCGTGCCCTCGCTCTGAATAACCGACAATATCTGGAAAACAAAGAGCATAATCAATAGCTTCTTTAACTATTATCCAATCACCTTTAGCAAGTTTCATGCCTATGTAGGCATTTAACGCCCTCCATAATTCGGGAGTTGTTTGCGCGTTTAACCAAATGATTTCTATCAAGTGCTCCTTTGTAAAGAAGCTTAAATGATTTTTTAATTGATTCATGTTGAATAATGGAGATGGCCCACGATTAAGATACCTTGATTTTTCAGATGACATTGTATTCTTCTCTTTATTCCAGTTTGGCATTCCAATATTCAACATACGCCAGGTAAGCATCCGTTGAATTCAAAAAGCGAATATGATGCTCCGCAGGGATTTTATAAGCTGGAACAATGTTCACATCGTCACGCCGAGCTTTTTCCAAACGGTGGTGTCCGTCAATAACGTTAAATTGATTTGGACTAATCTCAGCCATAAGGATGGGGACAGAAAGATCCGCTGACTTAATCGTAGCTTCGTTTAAATTTGAAGAACTTAATAATGGCAGTAAATTAACCATAACTTGCTCTACATGAAAGATATCCTGATTATTAGCGATATTCTGAAGAAGTTTACTAATATTGAAAACAAAAACCCCATTCGGGTAAAGCTCGTCACCAGTTTCAGTCGGTAGAGGTGTAAAACCCTTAATTACCGTCATTTTTCTCACGCTAACTACTCCAGTGTAAATCTAAGCTTAAAATAGCTGTAATTAATCTTCTCTCAATCTTTTCGCTTCAATAAACAATTTATTACATTCCTCTTCCATTACACCACCCACTAAATGACAACTATAAAAATCCGGGGTTTTTGATAGAACTTCCTGTGCCCCTACTTGAATCTGCCGACCAAACAATTCATGTAAAAATGCAATAGAAGACCCATAAACCACTTTAGGTATCATCGCCCAATAAATAGCAGCTGCGCACATCGGACAAGGTTCAGCAGTGGTATAAAGGCTTAATTTACTGACTTCACCATCAAAACCATTATCAAACAACGTATGAATAACCGACAGCTCGCCATGCATTAAAGGGTGATGATGTGCACTATTAACCGATTTTAAAAGAACTTCTTTGTCATCATAAACAATCATTGCACCATATGGAGCAATAGGGTTTTCTGCCGCTACTTCAATCGTTGCTGCCATAAAATCATAAATAGACTTATCCATCGTTATTTCTCTTGGGTTGAACATAATTTTCATCAAATTTGTTAGCACTGATCTTGTAATTAGTATCAATTCTAAACGGATTTAGGTTTGATCGCTCGTCATAAATATCCACTTTTTCTTTCACCTTGAGAAAATAGATCAATAAAATCGATACCGGAGCCAGCACGATTTCATAGGAGATCTTATAAGCATCCTCAAATAGGATAACACTTGTCAGCTTTTCGACTGGCACAATGCCATAAAACGCCACTAAGGAAAAAAGACTGACATCAATCATGATCCCAAATGCTGAGGATGCTGCAATCCTTGTCCACACCGTGGTGATAAATTCTTTTTTTAGTGAAATGCCGCGCCTTCGCTGCCTCGATTTTATGATTGAAATCACCGTGGAATTAATGGTCATGCCAAGGAAAAATGCTGTTGCCGAGGCAATAAACATGCGTGCTTGATTGTGCAAAATTGCTCTAAAAGGAGCATGTTCACCAACCGCTAGCAGATTAGTAATCCAAACATCAAAAACAAAGAGCAGGTTACAGAAAATAACGAAGAAGACCATCTGTTTGGTACGTTCAATGCCATACACATCAGTCATCATATCAGCAGCCAGATAAGCCAGTGAAAAAACAATCCCGCCTACATTAATGGTTAAAAAACCAAGCGAGATAAATTTGGCAGCCATAGTTTTTGAGGCGATAAAAAATACGATACTCGAACAAAAAAGCATGTGATGGTATTTAAACGTATTACCCCCTGTTATTCTCATTTGCGGCAATCGAAATTTAAAGATATTCCAATCTTCATTGGTTGGGCAGTTGATCTTCTCAATATTGGATATGATAGCCTGCAAAGAAGAGAAAAAAAGACCGAGAAAGCAATAAATTAATAACGGCACAATTAGCTGGGAAACGTCTGTGTTTGAATTTGTGTTAAGCCAAAAGAAGTTTAAGAGAGAAAACGCCATCAATGCCACCGAGAATAGCAAGCGGCTTTGTTTATCGTTTTTGGCGATCACAAACCTGAATGGCAATAATGCACAAGCCCATAAAAACACAGAACTTTTCAGAAGGTAGAAAAAATCTCTTCCAAGAACCTGCGTGTATGCTTCCTGCATTTTCCAGAATGATGAAGCAGGCAGCCATATAGCAAATTTTAGAAACAAAATATAAATAGCATGGAATAATATCGTCATGTAAATTGTATGGCGAAGATACGCAAAGCCATAGATGCTGTATATCAGCTGAAAAGCAAAAAATACGAGCGGCCACCATAGAAGTTCTGATGCTGTTGAAACGCCAAGCAAATTAATAATTTGCGCCTCGGCGGGTACGGTGATTAAGGAAAAAAAGACCGCGAATCCAAGCAATGTATGGAACACTTTATATTGCAGTGGAATTTTTGATTTGCCAGTCAACGTCTTATTCATCAATAAACACGCGCTTAAGGCCAACAACGCATTTTGTTTTTAAACTGGGTTGTTTTTTTTGCACAATGGCGAGCTGTTCTGAATGAGCACCAAATTGTTGCCCTATATCAAATACAATGCGCGGATCAATAAGGTAAATCATATCGGACTTTACAAACTCAGCCACAGGCATTTCTTGGTTAACACGTTTATTGGCTATATGAAAAGCAACAGATAATTCATTAGTATCTGTGTGCGTAAAAATTCGGTCAATTCGAATAAGATAGGGTTCTCTGATTTGTCCGGTGAAGCGCAAAAATACATGCTGATAAATAAAGCGTAAAAATCTATTTCGTTGGCTCCAATTTTCCATGATTACATCCTACAACAACTTATTTTTTTGAACGCAGCTTTTGATGTACTTCAAGAATGACACCGTCAATAGTGTATAAATTTTTATCGAAAATTTCAACAGGTAATTTGGGATTGATCGGGTAGAGATAGACCTGACTCCCCTCCAAAACATATTTTTTAATGGAACAATAGGATGACTCATCTGCTTTCTTTACAACAATGTACGACCGATCATCCGGTTCAATATCGGGGTTAACAATCAATAATGAATTTTGTGGGAAAATCGGTTCATACAGATCCGTATCAAGCGCAAGTGCATAGTAGTCACCATCATCCTCGTTTTCAGCCCACCGATACCATTCTTTTGGTTTTTTTGATGCTTCTTGAGTGAATTCAAAAACAGGCAATGATCTAGTCGCCTGTTGCTGTAGTTCCGCCTCACCCGCAGGAATAATCGGCTTTAACCCTAAGAGTTGATCAATAGTGATATCAAAATGGTTGGCAATTTGAAGTAATGTACTCGCTTTAGGATCAGTCACATCACCATTCAAAATACGGGTGATCTTGTTTGTTGGAATACCCAATGCACGTGCGAGCGCTGCTGGCGAGAGTTTATTCTCACGATCGATTAAATCATTGAGTGTTTGTGCCAATAATAAATGGCTTGAATTATTCAAAATTGTGGTTGACATGCCTTGACTTCGTTACGTTAATGTAATAATTTACCCTGATGTAATTAATTACGCCGGTGTAAAAGTAGATGTTATCACAACTGAAGATAATATCACGCTGTTATATGTCATTGGGTGTAACGTTACGATCAATCTTTTAATCAGCAGACTGTGACAAGCTTTACAGTAAGGAACATTATCCATGGAACGTCATTCAAAACTGAGCATTTACAAAGGCATGATTCAATATATTTTAGAGTCAACCCACTACACACTAAAACACATCGCGCAGCTGTCACATTCATCACTCGATAATATTCGAATGATTTATTGCCATGATTCTGTGCCAATTAGCTTTAGGTCGGAAGTTGAACTTATGAAGCTGTATCAGATTGTTCTTGAGATCAATATGAACCAAGAGACCTGCTCTCTTACTGGATAAATTATTTTCACAAATCAAGCCAACACCCTAAATCAAATAAACGTTATTAAAAAGGAGCGCATCATGATTGAAGGAATGCAACAGCGAATTTCTCAAAAAGTTTTATTCATACCTGATCTTGAAAAAATGATCGGTAGAAACAGGGTGACTCTGCGCCGCTGGTGGCTAACAGGCAAGTTTCCTCAACCTGTAAAATTAAACGGTACAACGTTAGCCTGGCATAGTGATGAAATTGATTCTTGGATAGATCAAACCGTCATTCATGGAAAAAAAGAAACGTGTTAATCCTTGAACGCTTTTTATTAATGAGCAGGCATAAGCCTGCTTTTTTTTACTCTTTTTTAGTAAGCAAAAATATCTTTGAAATAGTGCCTTTAAGTTTCATTGATAACTATTTTTTAAAAAAGTGTACCTATAAGTGTACCTATAATTAACCCTGACAATAAAAACGCTTTTCTTTGTAGATGTAACCCATTGATTTACTGAGGTTTTTTATGGTCGGGACGGAAGGATTTGAACCTTCGACCCCTAGCACCCCATGCTAGTGCGCTACCAAGCTGCGCCACGCCCCGACTTTCGTGCATCATACCGTTTTCACCCAAAGATAATCAAGAGCTAAATGCATTTATTCCTGTGATATGACGACCCAACGTTAATAAATGCACATTATCCGTTCCCTCATAGGTAAACACCGACTCAAGGTTTAACATATGACGAATCACATGGTATTCCAAGCTAATACCGTTGGCACCTAATAAATTCCGACACATCCGTGCAATTTTAAGTGCTTCACGACATGCATTGCCTTTAATTAACGAAATCATGGCTGGATTTTCTTGCTCTTGTTCTTTTAATCGCCCTACGTGAAGATTCATACAATCGGCTTTCATGATTTCGGTATACATCAAACTTAAATCTTTTTGTATTAATTGAAAACTAGCCAGTGGTTTATTAAATTGCTTGCGTTCGAGTAAATAATCACGGGTTAAATCAAAACACGCCTTGGCAGCACCCATAGCACCCCAAGCAATGCCGTAACGCGCTTGACTTAAGCAACTGAGTGCAGCCCCTAAGCCGCGCTTGCTACCAGGTAATAAATTTTCTTCTGGAATAAAAACATCATCAAAAAATAATTCACCCGTAAGCGAAGCACGTAATGACATTTTTAAGGTCATTTCTTTACGCGCGAAGCCTTTAAACTCTTTTTCAACTAAAAAACCTCGTATGCCTTCATCTGTTTTTGCCCAAACAACGGCAACATCAGCTATATTCCCGTTAGTTATCCATATTTTTGAACCATTAAGGCAATAGCCACCTTTTACTTTTTTTGCGTATGTATACATACCCGCCGGATCTGAACCGGCATTGGGCTCAGTTAAACCAAAACAACCAATAAGCTCGCCTTTGGCCATTTTGGGTAAGAAGCGCATTTTTTGCTCTTCACTTCCGTAGCGATAGATAGGATACATGCATAATGAACTTTGAACCGAGACAAAACTCCTCAAGCCGCTATCGCCTCGTTCTAATTCTTGGCATACTAAACCATAGGTGACATAAGATGCTTCTGAGCCACCGTATTGAGCCGGTAAAGTCAAGCCTAAGAGGCCCAGCTCAGCTGTTTTTTTAATCAAATCTTGGGGGAAAATAGCCTTTTCAAACGCTTCTGGCATTTTAGGAATAACATCATGGCTGACAAATCGCGCAACGCTGTCGCGAATCATACGTTCATCATCGTGTAATTGACGGTCAAGATATAACAAATCATCCATGCTTATCGTCCTTTAGCTTAAGATTATCCATAGTATAGAGAAAATATCTTGAAAAACACAAGATTAGAATTGGTAAAGCCGCTTTAAATCCTTTAGAATTTTTCCAGTGGTTTCATGACGATGTAAAAAGGACGCAATATGAAATGGATGATACTTTTATTTAGTGGATTTGCTCTTACCGGCTGCTTTAACGACAGACTCGATGAGCTCTCTTCGCATCAAATTATTGCAGCCCCCAAAAACCGCTGGGTTCACTGGGGACAAGAAAACCCTGTGGATGTTTCTGATAAAAAAAACAGTTCGCACAAGGCATGCCAAAGAAAGCCTGTTGATTAAGTTTTAATTAACGCATTCTAAATCCGCAGCAACTTCTGGACGCATGGCTTTGATTTGATTATGTTCATCGACAAACACAATGCTTTGTTTAAAGCTACGGCACGCATGGTTCGGTATATCGATGAACGACGCGATAATAATTAAATCTCCTGGCGCAACCAAACGTGCTGCTGCACCGTTGACGCATACAGCACTTGAGCCAGGTTTTCCTTCAATCGTATAGGTCTCAAAACGCGTTCCCGCGGTTATATTCCAGATATGAACCGCTTCATTAGGTAATAAATCAGCGGCATCCAGTAGTTCGGGTGATAGTGTTATGCTGCCTTCATAATTTAAATCAGCATGGGTTACACGCGCACGGTGAATTTTAGATTTTAACATACGTCGGGTATACATCGTTTTATTCTTCCACTTTTTCAATAAAATCACAGCCTTCTTTAGGGCAAAGAATTTGCTTGCCCGAACGCTTAGTTTCTTTCATGGTAAGCAAAGGCCATGCACACTTAGGGCAAGGCTTGTCAATCGGCTCATTCCATAAAGCATAATCACATTTAGGATAGCCAGCACATGAGTAAAACACTTTGCCACGTCGTGATTTGCGTTTAAGTAAGGTCGATGCATCACATTTAGGGCATAATACACCTGTATCTGCCGGCTTTTCTAATGGCTCAATAAACTTACAATTAGGGTAGCCGCCGCAACCAATAAAACGACCGTATCGACCGGTTTTAATATGAAGTGGGCTGGCACATTGAGGGCAAACACGCCCTTCTACAACTTCAGGTTCCGATGACGTTTCACCGCCTTTCATATCTTGCGTGTAGTCACAATCAGGATACCCGATGCAGCCGATAAAGCGACCTCGCTTTCCTAACCGAATAGCCAAAGGCTTTTCGCATTTAGGACATTTATCATCGGTTTCTTCTGTCGTGACATCTTTTCGCTGAACTTGCTCATCAATGGTATGAATTTGCTCATCAAAAGGCTTCCAAAAATTTTCTAGCACAGGGATCCACTCGCTTTCACCTCGAGCGACGGCATCTAACGTATCTTCAAGTTGAGCTGTAAACTGATAGTCCACATAACGCGTAAAATATTTTGTCAAAAAATTACTGACAATACGACCGACATCGGTCGGCGTAAAACGTTTTTTAAGTACCGTCACGTATTCACGTTGCTGCAATGTATGAATAATCGAAGCATACGTCGAAGGTCGTCCAATATCAAATTCTTCCAGCGCTTTAACCAAGCTTGCCTCTGAGTAACGCGGTGGTGGCTCAGTAAAGTGTTGATCAGGTCGAATGTCTAATAACGTAATCGATTCTCCAATGTCAAAAGCCGGGAGTTTTGTATCACCGTCTTGATCATCCGCTTTGGCGTCATCCTTCCCTTCTTCATAAACCGTAAGAAATCCAGGAAAAACAAGTGTTGAACCGTTGGAACGAAAGCGATGCCCTTCGCCACAGACAAAATCAACCGCTACGGTATCGAGTACTGCATCAACCATTTGAGATGCAATGGTTCGCTTCCAAATTAGGTCATACAGTTTAAACTGATCGGGGGTCAAGGCTGCTTGCAATGCATCAGGTGTACGGTGAATATCAGTCGGACGAATGGCTTCATGCGCCTCTTGAGCATTTTTAGACTTGGTTTTATACACCCGTATATCTTTAGGACAATTTTCATCGCCATAGCGCTCTTGAATATAAGCACGTATTTCTGTGAGTGCATCTGATGATAAATTAACCGAGTCAGTACGCATATAACTAATCAAACCGACGGTGCCTGAGGAGCCCACATCAATCCCTTCATAGAGCTGCTGAGCTACAGTCATGGTTTTACGCGCTGTGAAGCCTAATTTTCGTGCGGCTTCTTGCTGAAGTGTTGAAGTAATAAACGGAGCAGCTGGTTTTCGTTTACGTTGTTTTTTATCGACGCTTTCGACACGCAAAGCTCCTTTGGCCTCAGCCAATAAAACATCGCGTATTTGATGAGCTTGTTCCGTATGATTAATCGTAAATTGCTGTAATTTTTCTGATTTGTAATGCGTAAGACGCGCTTCAAACGATGTGCCTTTTGATTCAGAAAGCGCTTGGATCCGCCAATACTCTTGTGTCTCAAAACGTTCAATTTCTTCTTCACGCTCCACAATTAAGCGCAAGGCCGGACTTTGAACCCGTCCAGCAGATAAACCAGGACGTACTTTTTTCCACAATAACGGGGATAAATTAAAACCCACCAAATAATCTAATGCACGTCGAGCTTGTTGTGCATTCACCATATCCATCAAAACATCGCGTGGTTTTTTAATCGCATCTTGAATGGCTGATTTGGTTATTTCATGAAACACAATGCGCTGAACTGTTTTGCCTTCAAGCAATTTTCGCTCTTTCATCATTTCGTGTACATGCCACGAAATAGCTTCACCTTCGCGATCCGGGTCAGTTGCAAGTAAGAGAGTATCTGATCGCTGCATGGCTTTAGCAATACGATCCACATGTTTGGCGTTACGTTCGATAGGCGTATACGTCATTGCAAAATTAGCATCAGGATTGACCGATCCTTTTTTTGCCGGTAAATCGCGAACATGACCGTAAGAGGCCAGCACATGATAATCTTTTCCTAAATATTTTTCGATCGTTTTAGCTTTTGCTGGTGACTCAACGATAACTAAGTGTTTGCTCATGCAGATTTTAACCTTATTTTTAATTTTTTAATTAATGCAACGCTAAACCGTCTTCTTTTTGATATAAAACAAGATCTAAGAAAGCCAACTGATCAGAAGACAAACGTTCTGCAAACGTGTTACGAACGGCCCATTTTGTTTCTTGCAGATTAACAAAACGTGATTCAGAAAACATCAGTCGATTGATGACAAGTTCCATGGCATCTGGAGGAAGTACATCCAACCGTCTTAATCTTTTCAAGAATTGTTGGCTCGCACGCGTAAACCTGAGTTGCTCTTCGGCTGTGAATACGCGTGTGCTTTGGCTATTAGCCGAACGAAACCAAAGCATTTCAATCGTTGTTTTTTTTCCGCTCGTTGACGAAACCTTAACTCGGGTTGCTTGATTTAATTCTTGTTCTGCATTGAGTTTGTTTAAAGCGCTTAACTCATCGGGTAATTCAGGAATATACGCTTCTTTTAATTGAGTTAATGTTTGCTCAAATAAACTAAGTAACATCTCAAGAAAATTATCTTTCATCGTTTACACCTTATATAGCCTCCGGGAACCGCTTTAACGTGCCCCATCAGTTCTAATTCTGCCAAATCATTCATCACATCTTCAACCGGCACATTGCTTCGATCCACGATTTTATCAACGGTGGTCACATCGAAGCTGATATACGCAATCAAAGACCCCTCGTCCCCGACGGCGGTCAAACTAACATCATTGACACGCTCTTTATATGTACGTTCAACACAAAGCTCCTGCAAAACCTCTTGCGGAGAAGTGACCAATGCAGCGCCTTGCTGCAACAATGCATGACAACCTTTTGCCTCGGGATTATGAATCGAACCCGGCAGTGCCATGACATTACGATTTTGTTCTAAAGCCAAATGCGCCGTAATTAACGATCCGCTATTCAGCGAGCATTCAACAACCAATGTTGCATCAGATAAACCGCTTATGATGCGATTTCTACGCGGAAAATGTCCAGCTGCTGGAGGTGTTCCCAAGGGAAACTCACTCAAAACAAGACCTTTTTCTTTAATCTCTTCTTTTAATTTTGCATGTTGATGAGGATAATTGCAATCAATTCCTGTTCCTAATACCGCAATGGTTCGTCCTTGACCGGCAAGACACCCTCGGTGAGCCTCGCCATCAATCCCTCGTGCAAGACCACTGACAATCGTCACGCCCTGCTCGCCTAAGTCGCGAGCAAATTGCCAAGCGGTTTCGGCTCCGGTGATGGTCGGTGTGCGTGTGCCCACCATCGCAAGCTTAGGCCCTTTTAAGCTATTGATATCCCCTAGAGCATATAATACCGGAGGTGCATCCGATATTTCTTTTAATAATGCCGGATACGCAGCGTCAAACCAGGTCAATAGTGTATGATTTGGTTGATCTTGCCAACGTAAATCATGATCAATCAAGTTGATACTTGCATGAAGAAGTATGTTCGCAAGGCGCTCTGGCACACCGGCATGAAGCAGGTCTGTCAGCGATAAACTAAAAATATTTTTTGGCTCAGGCCAACGTCGCAAAAGTTTTGCGATGGTTCGCGGCCCCACATGAGGTAAGCGATTTAACATCAATAAAGCATGTTGATTATTCATAAATTAAATTCTTCCGTTATGTCATCCGTGTAATATCCACTTAAGGTTGGTGTAAGCTTGTTCATTGCTGTAAAGCAATAATTTATTGTATAATTAGCGTATTCTATTGTCATCTATTATCTTAATTCTATTAATTAATTTAAATATTTAAATATTTAAATAATATAAGGCTCTGCACGATTATGGCTATCCATAAAATTATTTACCTTCCTGATGCGCGCTTACGACAAAAAAATGCGCCGGTCGAAGTGTTTGACAATAAGCTTGATGTGTTAATCAACGATATGTTTGATACCATGTATCACGCCAAAGGTATCGGGCTTGCAGCACCACAAATTGGTCTTAATTTGATGCTCACAGTGATTGATGTCATCGGTGATAAAAGCCAACAGCTGGTTCTCGCTAATCCTGAAATTATTCAATTCGAAGGTTCGGTTAAATCACAAGAAGGTTGCTTATCGGTTCCTGGTGCTTTTGATACCGTGACACGTTCCGAAATCGTCACGGTACGCGCGCAAGATCGCCTTGGAAATACATTTGAAATGACCGGCACAGGCTTGCTAAGTCACTGTTTTCAGCATGAGATAGATCACCTCAACGGTAAGCTTTTTGTTGATCATTTATCACCGCTTAAGCGCGCCATGGCCAAGAAAAAACTCGATAAATTTAAACGCCAAAATTAAAATAAAAATTAAATTATGACTCTAAATATTGTTTTTGCAGGAACGCCTGCGTTTACCTGCCCAGCGCTCGATGCACTTGCTGCCTCCAAGCATCATCTCTCAGCAATTTACACACAACCCGATCGCCCTGCAGGTCGTGGTCGTCGCATGCAGGCGTCTCCAGCTAAACAATGGGCTGAGGCACACCACATTCCTGTGTATCAACCATTAAACTTTAAAAATCAAGCGGCCCAAGACGAGCTCAAAGCACTCAAACCTGATATTTTAGTGGTGATTGCTTACGGTTTAATTTTACCCCAAGCCGTACTTGATATTCCTCGCTTGGGCTGCATTAATGTGCATGCATCGCTTCTGCCAAACTGGCGTGGTGCATCGCCTATTCAGGCAAGTTTACTGCACGGTGACGCCGAAACCGGGGTAACCATCATGCAATTAGATGCAGGTATGGATACAGGCCCAATGCTTGCACGTGCAACCTGTAAAATACCCGCCAATGCAACAGCCCATAGCTTGCACGATAGATTAGCCGAATTAGCAGCAGAGCCTTTGCTTGAAACCCTCGATGCATTAGCTGAAAATCGAGCTCATCCGATTGCTCAAAATCATGAGCTTGCAACCTACGCACCTAAAATCACAAAACAAGATGCCATCATTGATTGGCACAAGCCGGCCATACAGATTGAACGTCAAATTCGTGCCTATAACCCATGGCCTATTGCGCGAACTGAAGCGGGCGAACAAACCCTGCGTATTCATCAAGCACGCGCGCTTGCGCAAACCACCGATGCAGAGCCTGGTACCGTTTTGTCGCTTGATGCCACGGGCATGCTGGTTGCAACTGGCGAAAATATATTATGCATTGAAACTATTCAATTTGCTGGAGGTAAACCCCTCTCCGTATCTGACTGGCTCAATGCCAGAAAGCAAACTCTTTACGTAGGCCTTAAGCTTCAATGACAAATAATCAAGCAACTAACGAACGTAAATTAGCCCGAGAAGCTTTACGCGAAGTCCTTAGCGAAAACCGCTCGCTATCACATATAAAAACAGAGCTGACCCCATTTGCTAAAGTCTTATGCTTTGGTGTTTGTCGACAATACTTTCGCCTCGATGCCTTAGCCAAGCAGTTACTTAAAAAGCCACCCAAAAATTTTGATATTTGGCTGACACTCCTGATGGGATTATATCAACTTCGCGAATTAGACCTCCCGGATTATGCCGTGGTGCACGAAACTGTCGCGCTGCTCAATACAAAAAAAACAAGCTGGTCCAAAAGCCTGATTAACGCTGTTTTACGCAAATATTGTCGAGAAAAAGATGCGTTAGATAAGCAAGCCGAGCAAAGCGCTAGTTTTTGTCACAACTACCCTTCATGGCTGCTAAAACGCCTACAAAAAGCCTGGCCTGATCATTGGGAAGCAATTATTTGTGCAAGTGATGCCCATCCCCCGATGAGCTTACGCGTCAATCAACAGCGAGTAAGCCTTGAAGATTATCAAAAACAGCTTGAAAATATAAACATATCTTCTGCACCTATCAAACATACCACGCACGGACTGGTACTTGACAAGCCCTGTGATGTTTTTGACTTACCGGGCTTTAAAGCCGGTGACATTTCTGTTCAAGACGGGGCCGCTCAACTTGCTGCGCAATTACTGGAGCTCAAACCCGGTTTGCGTGTACTGGATGCGTGCTGCGCCCCAGGTGGAAAAACATGTCATATCTTAGAGAAAGAATCTAATCTTAAAGCCTGTGTTGCTTTAGATATTGAGCCTAAACGCCTCAAACGCACGCGTGAGAATCTAACACGCCTAGGCTTTGAGTCACGCGTTCAGCTTCTTACGGGTGATGCCCAAAAGCCTGAATCATGGTGGGATGGCGTATTGTTTGATCGTATTTTGCTTGATGCTCCGTGTTCTGCAACCGGCGTAATCAGACGACATCCCGACATTAAGCTTTTACGCACAGCCGAAGATGTAGAAGCCATTACAAAAACCCAAGCAATCTTACTCGAAGCATTATGGTCACTGCTTGCCCCAGGTGGTATTTTGGTTTATGCCACCTGCAGTATTCTTCCCGAAGAAAACAACGATCAAATTGCATCATTTTTAACTAAAAATTCCAACTGTCAAGTATCATCAGACATCATGCCCTGCGGGCATCTTACCGGGCATGGATGGCAAATCCTCCCAGGGGAAGCATCGATGGATGGTTTTTTTTACAGCGTGCTAAACAAAATCTAAAATAAGCAAGCTCTGTTATTAATCACTTACCTTAGGGAGAGCAGGCTTAGAGCAGATACATTTTGAATCTGCGCCCGGAGGCAAAGGAACACCAGAAAAGCTTTTAGGATAACACACACTGACATGAACTGCGGTTGATTGACCTTCAATCGCATCCGGTAAAAGCCAGTATTGCTTCGCATAATAAATTTTATTTTTTTCTGATTTCCAAAAAACCGGTTTAAACTTTGCTCTCAGCATGACATGCTGCTTTGCTTTTGCATCAATCCGAGCTCTCGACCAAGACTCACCTTGAGGTATAACAACCGTTGTTAAAATAGCATCTGTTTCTGCATCCAACACATCAACCATCACCGTGTACTGCGTCCAACAACTATCTTTAGTAATCGTAATAAAACACGGAAATGCCATAACGCCCTGGGCCAGCAACATGGCACTCAAAGCTAACCCCCAAACCCAGCATCGTTTAAACATGTCTATTTACTCCTACTCCTACATCAACTATATACAGTATAGATGAATTTCAGTTGATTTTTTTTACAATGTATAATATTCTTGTCGTCGATGTATTGGAGAGGTGGCCGAGCGGCTGAAGGCGCACGCCTGGAAAGTGTGTATACGTTAACCCGTATCGAGGGTTCGAATCCCTCTCTCTCCGCCAGTTTACAGTGCTCGAACCTTTTGGGCGTCATTTTTCAAATTTCAAAACCACCTGTTAACAGCAACTTCATAGGCTGAATCGCCAATCACGCCTTTGGGATCGATCACCACCCAGTCATTGCTATTTTGCAAAATATTATCGTGATTTTCTGAAAATACCGGAACAACACCAGACCCTTCAAATGCCATGAGGGCGGAGGCTTCACGTTTGAATCCATCAATATCCAGACCTAATTTTAGAATAATAGCTTTAGAACCTTGAAAGCCAGTTAGCACATAATTGTAGCTTAAATTATTGACTGGTTTTAGATTGGCTAGATTATATTCTTTAGTTATTTTAGATATAATTTCGGGCAATGCTTTTAACCATTGCTTACCTACGCTGCCGTAAATTGAAATGATATTTAGCTTGAATGAATATTTCATATTATTCACATTTGGTAGTGAACTTTTTGATAAACAACGTTTCTATACCAGCAGCCGTTGTTTTTGTTTTTACGGTTTCAATTTCTTTGTATCCAAAGTTGCGGTAAAAATTTGCGGCTGATCCAGATTGAAGGTACACTTCTTGAAATCCTATCTTTTGGGCTTCTTCCTCTAAACGTTTTATTAGATTTTTGGCTAATCCTAACCCCCTATATCTATACAATGTATAAATCGAGGCAATCCAAGGTGTTTTTTCTGGCCATTCTGTCCCATCACCTTTACCATAAACTCCCCATCGCAACAGGAAGGTCTGTTTCTAGGTTGGTAACTATCAGCGTTAAAGGTAGTTTATCTTTTTGCATCCTTTTTTTGGACGCCCCACCTTCCATATGCCCAGGCTGCACAAGCATGTAGGCAATCAGGCCTGTTCGCTAAATAATCTATTTTAAAATTATTCATTCATTTCTCCACTTGTAAATATTCATCAGCTGTGAGCCAGTATAAAATATGTTGTGACAATGGATGATCCGCAGCTAATTTAGGATGAGAAAAATCGCCATTTAAATCACGTTTTAACCCAATTTTTTCCATGACTCGAATAGAGCGAATATTAGCTGGCACCGTGAAAGAAACAATTTCTTTAAGGCCGCACTGTTTAAAGCCATATTCCAAAGAAGCTTTAGCCCCTTCGCTAGCAAAGCCTTTGCCCCAATATTGAGATCCTAAACGCCAACCAACTTCCACTGCAGGTGTAAAATGCGATTCCCAATCGGTATAATTGAGACCGATAAAACCGATTAACTCACCGGTTTCTTTCAAGCGATACCTTCGTGCATGGGCTTGCTATCTGCCAAAATTTGTTTTAGCTTCTCATTGCTCAAGCATGCGAGGTTTGTTGATATTTGGCCATACAGTTTAATTCTTTGCATTATGGCAACCTGCTAATAACGTTATCTACAACGAATTGATAAGCTTCTTCAAAATTCCAATGCAATTTCGATGGCAATAAAACACTCATATCCATATGAAAGTCACGATGATCCTTTTTAACCTCAAGATTCTTTAAAAATTCTTCGCCTGTGATCTTCACATCGTTATAAGTGCAATATTTAGCAAAAATATCAAAAACTCGATTCAAGTTAATTAAATTGCGATCTGCCACATACCATACATCAAATAAATCCCGCCCTTTTCGACGCTGATAAAGAGCCCGTAACTTAGTCGCCATTAGTTCATCCATTTCATAAGTAATGATATCTGCAGAACCTGTGAACCAAGCTGAATTCATAGAAAAAGGCACTGTTTTTAAAGGCAACACTTGAAAGTGCTCTGTTGTGTTGATTTCAATTTTTAGCTTTGCCGGAATTTTATTAACAGATTCATACTTGTAGATCAGCTTTGCGCTACGCTGTGTGATTTTCCATTTGGGATCGCCTAACCATGGTTTTAATAATGCCCTGATAGCATCAATCGTTTGTCCAATTGGATCAGCATTTTTTTGGACGAAATCGATATCCTCACTATACCTCGCCGGAGGATTGATAAACAATTTATTAAGAGCCGTGCCACCTCGAAAGACAAGCGCATCTTTAACATGAGGATCATTATACAAATCAACCAAAGCACGGCTAATCACTAAATCTTGCTGTATTTGTTCAGTCATTTGCCATGGAACAGTTTTTCGCCAATTCTCAATAAAAACTTCTGGGATCATAAATCACTCTCTATTTCTGAATTTTCAATAATTCTCCACTTTTTACACCTTGAATAGCCTATTTTAGAAATTTCAGATGCGAGGGGGAGATAACTTGGTTTATTTTCTTGAACATGATGTGCAAGAGCATTAATTATTATTTCAGCGCCAGGTTCATCCATAACATCAATGTGATCCAGGATATAACCAATACGCTGCAACTGATATTCCACGCGGGTATCTTTCGCAAGATTGATGAGCTTTATAGGATCTAACACCTCAACAAGCTCTGAGAAAACAGTGGCGATATGATTTAGCCCGCCTGCATGATTAGGGTACTCGAGTAAATCAAGTGCAACCAATTCTGGGGTTGCCACCTTAAGGTACCCGGTGCTCATAGTAAAATCTTGAGTGGGCAATTCCAGCACGGATTTTTTATAAATATAATCAATTTCCACATCGCCAAAAGTTGATGGGTGTTTTATGCGCCTATCTGATATCACCTGGAATCTAGCAGGTTTTTGATGAGTCGCCCCATGAAACAACCCCGCACTTAGAAGCGCGACATAATAATGAGCGCCCAAATACTGCATGACCAAAGGCACCAATTCTTGGGGAGGGATAGAACCATGCGGTTGATGTTCTGGTGGGACAATAACATATAAACCTCTCGCGGGTGAGATCAACTCTCCGTGCCCCTTTAAGCGATAGATAGCATTTAGGGCTGTATTTTTTGACAAGCCCTGGTCTGCCATAAGCTGTTCCAAGGTAAAATACCGTTGCCCAGTTTTTCGTATTTCTTTAATATAAACAGATAGATTCATCGTGTCCTCAAAATCACGTTTATCGTGATAATAATGACATTATTGCTTACTTGAGAATTAAAGTCAAGCGACTGGAGTGTGAAATGAGTTCATCATGCCCTTAAAATCACGAAAAAAGATATTTTACGGACATGGATTCAGTTTTTTGTGTCTAGCATGTCCTAAAAGCGTCATATTTAGTTATTTTTAGGACATGGTAAGCTTATTTTGAATAATCGCCATATTATCGAAAACAGCGTCAATCGATAATAACGGCATTTCTTATCACCACTTCTGATAATAACTGGTAGCATTATCATCGAAATCTGCTAAAATCGCTTTCGGTGAAGTTGACATTCCCCACCCAGTTTGGAGGTGGTTATCTTAAAGAATGCCAACCTCCGCCACCTAATTTGTCTCATGGTGCTTATGTATGAAATTTTCAGAAACAACTGTAACTGTAACCTCCACTTTAGAAAATATTAATAAAGCACAAATGCAAGAAATTATTCAGATGGCTGATATTTTTCATGACGAAGAGCAATTTCCTCATGGTTTTAGCAAAAACGTAGCTGATGAAATTGCAGAGGCATTGGGAGACATTTGCAAATGAACTTGGTATTGATGATCTTACCGAGGATTTCTGTACATCGTTTGACGGGGATTCTTTTCAAATTAAATTAAAATCCGCTATAAATGAGCGCACATTGCAAGAGAAATTAAAAGCTTTATCCCAAACAAGTGAAGAAAGTGAAAAAGATGTTACTTTGGTTACACTACAAAACAATATGAATGAGGTGATGGCTTTAGGCATACAACATTCGGGCCTCACCCTTGGTTTTGAAGCAATACGGGAAGCAATCAACGAATTAAAGCGCCATAACTTATCGTATGTCTACAAACGTGAAGAGGTTGATGCTGATGTGGAGAACGTGGCTGCTTGTATTTATTTATCAACAAGCAGCTGTGAAGAATGTCAAGCAATGATTCACCAGTTTAATGAAAAGTGGAACGGTCAGTTATCGTGTGAACTTGTTTTAAGTCATAAGTCATAAGTCAAACCACCATAAAGGCAAAGATGGAATCACTTTTACGGTAACGGATAACAATGGCAGATTATATTCCTCTCAATTCCGTCTTATCGAAGCGAGAATATGGCCTGAAACAAAGCTAGCTCATAGCTATGAAATGGCAGGTGGATTTTTTAGTAAAAAGAACATACTGGCCTGTGCCGCTGGTGTAGCCACTGTTGCTGCTGTTGCCACGACTCTTTAATGCGGCGTCTAAATAATCGCACGACCAATACATGACCGATCGGTCATGTATTGACGATCAACAACTTCTTAAACTAATTTATTCCCGATCGGGACTTTTTCATTGCTTTCTCTTATAAACACATCTAAAATTACCGTACGGGAATAAAAAACCTACAAGTAAGCTTATGACGACTTCAATCCACGCCACACACGACATCGGTCATGCGATTCGAAACACACGAAAACAGCTCGGTGTCACGCAACGTGATCTCGCACTCGCCGCAGGCACGGGCTTGCGTTTTATTATTGAACTAGAACAAGGCAAATCTACCTGCCAAATCGGTAAAATATTAGATATCATGCATGTCTTAAATATCCAATGCAGCTTATCTATCCCGGAGGATAAGCCCCTTGGATCGTAAACTCGATGTGTATTTACATCAAAATTTGATTGGATATTTATCCATTGATTCACACGGTGATATGGCGTTTAGCTACACACCCATCTATGCAATCAATAAGCAAAACCTCGCTTTGTCGCAATCACTACCCCTGCAAGCGGAAGCTTTTGATGCCAAACAATGCCGGCCATTTTTTAGTGGTATTTTACCCGAAGCGCATTTACGTGCATCCATTGCGCGCCAGCTTGGAATAAGCGAAAAAAATGATTTCTCGTTATTATCAGCCATAGGCGGCGAATGCGCGGGCGCAGTCAGCTTATTGCCATCATCCGTCACACCCGATACTTTAAATCCAGAGTATCGCACCCTCGATGAACAAGCATTAGCAAATATTTTAGATACCATGCATCAAAAACCTATGCTTGTAGGCGAAGACGGTATTCGCTTATCCCTCGCAGGTGCCCAAGATAAACTCGCTGTAGCTTACATCGACAACCAAATTGCCATACCGATCAACGGTGCACCCAGCACACATATTCTGAAACCTATTAACCGAGATTTTTTAACGCTTATTGAAAACGAATGTTTTTGTTTGAATTTAGCAAAAAAAATAGGTTTAAATACCGCCGGAGCCGTTCTGCATCACGCCAATCATCAACCGTACTTATTAATTAAACGCTATGATCGCATCCAGACCCATCAAAACATTCAACGCTTGCATCAAGAAGACTTTTGCCAAGCACTGGGGATTATTCCTGAAATGAAATACCAACGTGAAGGTGGGCCTGATTTAGCCTCATGTTTTCAACTCATACGCAACGTATCTACCCTCCCCGTACTTGATATTAAAGCCTTATTACACGGCGTGCTCTTTAATTTAATCATCGGCAATAACGACGCACATGGTAAAAACTTTTCGTTATTATACGACCAACAACGCACGCGTTTAGCACCGTTTTATGATATGATTTCAACGGTATGCTATCCTGAGCTTGCAACAAAAATGGCCATGAAGATAGGCAGCAAATATAATTTTGATGTATTATATCCGCGTCACATCATGCAAATGGCTGATGAAGCAGGTCTGTCAAAAGTGCTCGTTCGAAAAGAAACGATGAACATGATCAAAAAAATTAAGGCGCACCTAACCGATAGCCCGTTTACTTCAACCATCCAAAAACGTGCTGAAACGCTTTTACAACGCCTTAATCTATCCCAATAAAACAAAAATAACTTGACTCAAATAATATCCAACTGTATATTATGAAGTCTTGTTTTATATCATCATAACTTGCGTAGAGTACCCCATGGCCATCAAACTCATTATGCTCACAATTTTATGTTTATCGGGTGCATGTGTGCTGGCTATGCTTCACAAATTTTATCAAGAACCAGCTACGCCGCCTATTCCACGTGCTGAAAAATTCAAATTAGCCATCACTGGCCTAATTGCATTTATCTCGGATACTTTAGGGATCGGTAGCTTTGTTGTGCTTATCGCCATGGCTAAAACATTAGGAACGTTTGAAGACAAAGAACTTCCAGCTATCAATAACGGTGTTCAACTGATACCAGCAACACTTGCCTCGATCTTTTTTATGAAACTCATTCAAGTTGATTTAACAACATTACTCACTTTGGTTATTGGCGCTTGTATCGGAGGTGTTTTGGGTGGGTATGTGATTACGCGTTTAAATCAGCAACATATTCGCCTGAGCATGATCGCTTGCTTTACAGCCATTATCGTCCTCTTAACCTGTGACCAACTGGGGCTGTTACCGCGCGCGGGCGACGTCACTGCCCTACATTCTTGGCAACTTGTGCTTGGTTTTATTGCCATGGTTTTATGCGGATCATTAACCTCCATTGGGATTGGTATGTTTGCGATGGTCCAAGGTGTTCTATTCTTAATGAACATATCACCCGTCGTCGCTTTTCCTATCATGGCAACCGCAGGCGCCATGCAACAACCCATGATTACGTATATCTTTCTAAAACAAAATAAAATCCCGCTTAAAAAAGCTTTTTTTATCAGCCTCTTTGGCTGCATCGGCGTATTACTTGGTTTACCTATTGTGAGCCATCTCAATGCAAAATCTCTACACTTATTGCTCTTATCCGTGATGATCTACAACGTTTACAGCATTGCTCGCACGTATCTTCAAGCCAAAGCAAAAACCAAGGCATTACCAGCTTATTAATCATCACACTATGTTCAATACTTATCGTGCGGTATACTGGTTTTTTTTATTGCTTTAGCCTAATACACAACTTATGAACGGTATCACACTACTCCCTGATGAACTCCCTCCCCAAACACGCTGGGGGCAACTTCACGGCCCAGCTTTAGCGATGGCCTTAGCCGAATGGTGTCAAAAACAATCCGGCATCAAACTACTCGTCACGCCCAATCACCTCACAGCTGCTGAATTACGCGATAATTTAAAATTTTTATTAAAACATAGCTTAATTCAACAAGAGCTTTTACTGTTCCCTGATTGGGAAACTCTGCCTTATGATCAATTTTCGCCTCATCAGGATATTATTTCAGACAGGCTGTATGCATTAAGCCAAATTCAATTAGGACATGATCTTATTCTTATTGCATCAGCCAGTACACTGATGCATCGTTTATGTCCACCCGAGTTTTTAAACAGCCATGCACTGGTGCTCAAAGAAAATCAAAAATTCGAACTTGAACCCTTCAGACAAAGCCTCATTAGTGCAGGTTATCGCGCCGTGAATAACGTCCTTGAACACGGTGAATTTGCGGTGCGTGGCGGTATTTTAGATCTCTTTCCTATGGGAAGTAACACTCCGTTTCGTATCGAACGCTTTGATGATTGCATTGAAAGTATTCGGCGTTTTGATCCCGACACACAACGTACCATCGAAAAATTAACCCAGGTTCGTATTTTACCAGCGCGTGAATGCCCCGTAAGTGAAGCTGGTATCTCGCAATTTAGACGCGCGTTTCGAGAAACGTTTTCTGGTAACCCAAGCCTGTGCGGTATTTATGAATCGGTTAGCAACGGACAATTTCCCCATGGAATTGAGTATTACTTACCGCTCTTTTTTGATAAAACTACCACGCTTTTTGATTACTTACCTAAGAATTCACATATTGCACTTATCGAATCAGTCCAATCGCATGCAGAACAGTTTTGGGATGATGTAAATTCACGTTACACCCAACGTGAATTTGACCCCACGCGCCCACCTCTGCCACCTGCAGCCTGCTTTTTAAATGCGATCGATTTATTCACCTGTATTAAGCCGTTTAATCCAATTCGCGTACAACACGCTGCTCTTTCCATAAAAACAAGTCATCTTAATTTTGAAACACAGCAAGCGCCTAAGATTCCTGTTGATAGAAAACTCGATAACCCTCTTACGCATCTTTGTACGTATTTAAGCAACACACAAAACCGTGTGCTCTTGATGGTGGAAAGTACCGGGCGACGGGAAGCGTTGTTAGATTTATTGAAAACAGAAGAAATTTATCCCATCATCTACGCATCATGGACTGCATTTTTTGAAGCAGATACAGCGCTTGGTATTGTCGTCGGTCCTTTTTATGACGGTACCGAACTACCCAAACATGCACTTTCTATTATCACTGAATCTCAACTCTTTGCTGACCAAATTACACCGCAGCAACGCGCAAAAAACACAAGAACCGTTGATCCCAATGTCATGATTCGCGATCTCGCCGAACTTCGCGTCGGTGTGCCCCTCGTGCATCTCGATTTTGGCGTGGGTCGTTACCTTGGGCTGCAAACCATCGAACACCAAGGCGTTGTGAGTGAATTTATTATTTTATCGTATGCAAACGATGATAAAATTTACGTTCCTGTTACAGCGTTACACGTTTTAAGTCGCTACACAGGCGCTGATAGCGATCACGCGCCCTTGCACCGCCTCGGTTCTGATCAATGGCAAAAAGAACGTAAAAAAGCCGCTGAAAAGATTCATGACGTCGCTGTTGAACTGCTTGAGATTCATGCTAAACGTGCAGCAAGCAAAGGCCATGCGCATCAGTATGATAAGCACGAATACCAACAGTTTGCTGCAGGGTTTCCATTTGATGAAACGATGGATCAAACCCATGCGATTCAAGCCATTATGGCTGATATGGGTTCTGAAAAGCCGATGGATAGGCTTATTTGCGGCGATGTGGGTTTTGGGAAAACAGAAGTTGCCATGCGAGCCGCATTCATCGCCATCCAAGGTGGAAAACAAGTGTGCGTGCTTGCTCCCACGACATTACTGGCAGGCCAACATTTTGAGACGTTTCGTGATCGTTTTTCAGAGTTTCCTATCACAATCGAATTACTTTCGCGTTTTAAAACCACCAAAGAAGCCGCCTCAACGATCGAAAAACTCAAACAAGGCAAGCTTGATTTGGTCATCGGTACGCATAAACTTTTACAAAAAGGCATCGGCTTTGATAATTTAGGCTTATTAATTATTGATGAAGAGCATCGGTTTGGGGTTAAACAAAAAGAACACATGAAGGCACTGCGTGCGCATGTGGATATTCTGTCGATGACAGCCACGCCTATCCCTCGTACACTAAATATGGCGATGGCGGGCATTCGTGATATTTCACTGATTGCAACACCACCGGCTAAGCGTCTTTCGATTAAAACCTTTTGGCAAGAAAAAAATAACACCGTGATACGTGAAGCAATGCTACGTGAAATTTTACGTGGTGGCCAAGTATTTTTCTTGCACAATAATGTGCAAACCATTGCACGCATTGCCGAAGAGCTTCAAAAATTAGTGCCAGAAGCCAAAGTCAACATTGCGCATGGTCAAATGCGTGAACGGGAACTTGAGCGCGTGATGTCTGATTTTTATCATCATCGTTTTAATGTTTTGGTTTGCACCACGATTATTGAAACAGGCATTGATATTCCAACCGCCAATACGATTATTATTGATAAAGCCGATCATTTTGGTTTAGCCCAACTCCATCAGCTCCGAGGTCGAGTTGGGCGTTCACATCACCAGGCTTACGCTTATTTACTCACGCCTAAAGATGATTTACTTACAGCGGATGCCAAAAAACGTCTCGAAGCGCTTACATCGATTGAAGCTCTAGGCGCCGGTTTTTTACTCGCAACCCACGATCTTGAAATTCGTGGCGCCGGTGAGCTCTTAGGCGATGAACAAAGCGGCAACATGCATGCAATTGGGTTTAATCTATACATGGAAATGCTGGAACGTGCGGTGGATGCACTTAAATCCGGTAAAATACCTGAACTCAATGCCCCTGCCCCACAAGGACCTGAAATTGATCTACGCATCAGTGCGATTATTCCTGAGGACTATGTTGGCGATATTCACACACGTTTAACCCTTTATAAGCGGATTACGCACGCAAAAAACGCTGAGGCTTTACGTGAACTTCAAGTTGAATTTATTGACCGCTTTGGTTTGCTGCCCGAACCAGTTAAACATCTTTTTGCGATCACGCATCTGAGTACTTTAGCCGACACACTCGGCATTGTTCGTATAACGGCATCGGCTGAACAGGCTCGGATTGAATTTAATCAAACACCCAAGATTGATTCAGCTAAACTCATTCAGCTTATTCAACAAGAATCAAAACAACATCAATTGGATGGTCCGAATAAACTTAAATATATGTTTAATAAACAATCGGCGGAAGCGCGTATTGACGAGATTAAAGCACTTTTATTAAGGCTTTTTTGAAGTCGCCTTTTCAGGTCGAGTTCAACTCAAAATACCCTTTTTGATTTACCGCACCTCAGCGTACTTCATCTTGTATCCTAACAGAAGATGGTACGCATGAAATCGGTGAGCTTGTGGATTTTTGCCATCTAGGCAGCAATCAAGTTATGATTGCCGCCAGTGTTTTATTTGACCATCCGGATATGATCCGGTTTGAAGGAAGCGAGTATATATTTAAACTCTAAAAGTTTTTATACCTCATTTCATGGTAGGTGTCTTGTTATTCCCGCGCTCCTGCTTCACTGTATCCCAGGCATTACAGAAGCTAGCCATCAGCTTATCGTCAAAACGCAGTCCTATTCCTTGAATTGTTTTGTTTCTTGCTTCAATATTTGTAGCTTCATTTGTAATAGCCGCATCAAGCGTATTATAATCTTCGTCATTTATGCCTGTTGCAATCGCTTTAAATAAGTCATCTTGCTTTATATTTTGAAGCCGCATTAAGAATCCCGCTTTAATTTCAGGCAGAACTGTTATATCAATATCTTCCTTCGGAGTAAAAAAGGTTGTAACTACCTCATGATGAACATTCAATACTGGTTTAGGAAAAAAGAGTCCTTTCTTATTGCCTAGTCCTTGCTTATTGCCTAGTCCTTGCTTATTGCCTAGTCCTTGCTTATTGCCTTGACCAAACAAACAAGAGCTTGTCATATCGCGTTTAGTCGTTTTTATTAAGGTATCAAATTCCTTAACTGACTTAAGTGTCCAAAAATTGGCGTCTTCCGTTTTATCTTCTTTTTTTTCTGGTTGTGAATGGTCATTATATGCACTCATTGTCATTTGCTGAAGCAACCCAGCGACTCCCGGAGGATTCTGAGTTGTCTTTGTTGCCTTAGGTCCACTAAAATTCATTAAACTTTGATAAACGCCGTTCTTAGGATCGTAATACGATAATTCCAAAGTTGACCATCCATTACCTTTCATCAAGGTAGCAAAACCAGGGCCAGCGTCAGTGATTAATTTTAATGCATTATTCTCATCAAGATAATAAGAAGTACCTTGGTTGATAAACCCAATTTTTTTTTCGTTAAAAAATGATTGAATTCTATCGCAACGTTCTTCGTCTATTACATTGATTTTAATGTTCGCTACCGGTTCGGGTTTCACCTGCACCTGAGCTCCATCTTGGGGCGACGAGACAGCTTTTTTTAAGTTACGTTCTTTTTTTTCATCATTAATAATCTCTTTGGACCTCTTACCAAATGGTTCATAAGGTGTCACCTCTACGTTCTCTGGTAAATGCGGAATCATATCAGGAAGCAATGATAAGAGCGTCTTATCTATTGTTTCTGGTGCTATCGTCAATTTGAGTTCATGTTCCTGTTTCCGCTCATCTGGCGTATGAACGACCGTGAGACCAAGTGTTTCTAGTTGAGTAATGATCTTAATAATTTTTTCTTGAATGTTCCCAACGAGCTTAAGCTTCATCGTTGTTGGATCTTGTTTTGGGTCCTGTGGTGTTTTGTTTTTGACAGGTCCTACAGTGAAAGATTTTTGATAATATTTTTGAGGAGTATTGAATGCTTTTTGGACTGCTTCAGAAAGACAATCCTCTTCGTCATCGTTATCGTCATCGCTAACATGACTTCTAAGCCCCTTCAGTCTATGTTGAAGTTCTCCGCGCATTGAGTCTTGAGGTGATGTTGGCTCTACCAGAGCAACCTGACCCTTTTTGAACCTTGTTGACTGTAATTCACACCATTTAGTAAATTTTTCCAAGTCAATACCCTGAGTAATAGGAAGTCTAACCTCCTTATCAACGAGTATCGCAAGTAATCCCTCTAATTCATTTCTAAAAAATTTATTAAAGTCTTCTATAAGTTGTGTTTTTGTAGCGTCATACAAGAAGTCTTTTTTGATAGAAAAAAACATATAGTCAGGTTTAATATTTGCGGGATTGAGAACATTGTTCTTAATTTGATTAAGGAGAGAATTTTCATTGGGGTTTTTTGTTGCTGATGATCTTTTTAAAGGATTCTCTCCACCTATTACAGATAAGAAAGAAAGAACAGGTCTTTCTTTAGGTAAGAAAGAAAGAACATCTTTTTTTGGATTTGATGGGCCTGAAGCGACTGATTCATCTGAATTCAAATCTGATATTCCCAGCTCTGGTGTTTGTGGTTTAGGCTCAGGTAAATCATTCATACCTTCCTTTGACTGAGCATGATGTTTATTTATGCCATCAACTTTTTCTTTTTTTGATTCTAGTGTTTTTTGTAACACTTTTACCTTTTGGTCACTCTTAGAAAGCGCAACTAAGGAGTCCTGGTATTCTTTTAAAGATGCATCTGCTTTAGTAATTCTTTCATCTTGTTCTTGCTTATATGTTTTAAACCCAAACAACGTCAAACCAAAAATCCAAATGAAAAAATCGATAACTGGTTTTGGTGTAAAGGCATCTCGGGCAGCGAATAAGCTCTCTTTATTTGCATTTAACTCGCTGGCTTTATCTTTTAGCTCCTTATTTTCTGACTCTAACTTACTCAATTTTACGTTTAATTCATCTGTGTTTAATTTTTTCATCTCCTCGAATAGAGTTATAGCTTCATCAAACGCTGAACACGAGAAAGATGCGAGATTGACAACTTGAGGTAAGTCATCCTCTCTTTTTCTAGTTTTTACTTCTTGTATTTTTAGCTGGGTCAACTCTATCTCTGAGCCAGTCATTTCAACCCAAGCATCATTCGTGTTAGTTAAAAACTCAATAAAATCTTCTTCTGGATTGATAACGTTATCTTTAACGTCAAATAATTCATTAAAATTGGCTATTTCATTGTCGTTTAAATACAAAGCTAGATGAGTTTCAAGAGGAAAAAGAACATCGTCTCGTGCAGCGTTAAAACGGTCGATAAATTCTTGTGCTTTTCTTGTGGGAAGTTGTTCTACAACATCGTTTAATCTAAGTTTAATAGATTTCATTAGTTTTTGTTTTACGATAGATTGAAGCTTATTTTTTCCGGCAAGAGGGGCGAGCTGTTCTTCTTGTTTCGCCACAACCCGAACTTGATTCAATAAATTGTGCTCTTTTAATGCATCTATCCATGATTTAATAGCGTCATCTGTAATCTGATTGTTTTTTAACAAAGTAGGGGCCACTTCGAAATAATTCGATCCAATAAAGTTTGGATCTTTTCTATCGTTAGGTAGAGCTTTAAAAAGATCAGGTGTGTTACGATTAAGTTTAGATAACGTTTCTTTCGTCACGCTTTCGTTAAAAACAAACACAATTCGGCTGGATCGATTCATAATGATAACCTCATAATTTTATATGGTATGTATGATGTTTATTGTAGCACAAAGTTTTTTATTTTTGTCAACTTGTATAAATAAATGAATAATCAGATTAAAAAACACTTAGGCTTTGGCTTAATTTTTTTAATAGGATTATGTGTTTATGTAACATCAAGTTATGCCACTGACATGTATTTTTTATGTGGACCAGACGAGGATGGATGCTTCGATGACGATTATACGTCTTGTATTTGCATACCCCAGGATGATAATCCTAACACCCCTTATTGCCTTGATTTTGATAATCTAGAATGCGTGCCGTTATCAAAAAAAATTCGGTGCCCCCAAACTTTAATATTTAACGATCAAGGCAGTTGCCTCGCAACAATATTTCATAGTACACCTACCACACCGTGCCATGTAAAAACACGCGATTTTTGCATAACACATCAAATCGAAATGTTATGACAACGTTTGTATAAAATGCTTTAACAAAACACATAGTTTTTCGCTAACTTTTTGATAAAATTAAAGCACTTTTATTAGGACTTTTTTAAGGTGTCGCACGGCCTTTACTAGCTTGTTGTTCTTCCGATTGTTCAAGTGATTGTTTATTATTAAGTGCTTGAAATAATTTCTTAAAATCTAAAAATTGTTTAGGCGTTATACCGAATAGTTTATCAAGCATGGGATTTTTATGATGCTGAATCTTTGAACCTAGCGTTGATGTTGTATCATACACGTGTTGTTTTAATTGGTTTAAGATCAGTTCTCTAAGTTGATTTTGAGCATTTAAACTAAAAAATTCCTCAGGTCTTGAAGATATTAATAATAACGTATCATTATGGATCTGTTCAAGCCCAAGATCAATAATATTGTTTTCTAAACCAAGCTTTTCAAGTTCTTCCCTTAAATTTAAATTTGTTATTGTATCAAAGACTAATCTATCCAAAATACAATGGACTATCTCGACTCTACCATCTTTGCACGCTTTAGATAATATCGCTGATAATATATTTATTGATGACGCAATATTTACTTCAACCTCGCCACGAAAAAAATCTATGTTTCCATGGACATATGCACACTGCATTTTTTCATCATATGATAAATATTCTGTAGCGACCATAAACTCTTCACGCGTTTTAATCATATCCGGTAACTTTTTTTTCATGACCTCAATCACGGTCATACGCTGTTCGGACACAAGGTACTTCATGGTCCTTGAAAAGTTATCGCAGCTGTAGATAATATCCGATAATTTATTTTTCATAGCATCAATCAAAGCTATGCGCTGCTCGGGCGTGAGGCTTTCAAGTATCCATGGAAATTCATCATGCTCGTTGATTATATCCGGTAACTTACTTTTCGTAGTTTCATAGACGGCCGTGCGCTGTACTTCATTGAGGAATCTCAGTACATTTGAAAAGTCATCGCCACGACCGATCATCTCGGGCAATTTGTCTTTCATAGCCTCATAAACAACTGTGCGCTGTACTTCATTGAGAAACTGCAGTACATTTGAAAAATTCTCGCTGCTGAAGATAATCTTCAGCAGCTTATTTTTTATGGCCTCAACCATCGCTGTGCGTTGTACTTCATTGAGGGAGCTAATAAGTATTTTTGAAAATTCAAAGGTATCACCGATGATATCGGGTAGCTTGTCTTTCATGGCATGAATAAGTACGATACCTTGTTCAGACGCAATATATTGTATCGCCTGAATAAAATCATCCAGCGAATGAATCATGAGCGTCCAATCCATGTTGGTATCCCTCGAATTTTCATGATTCATGAGAATATCTAATTGAACATCTTCACCGTTTGTAAACTCAAAATATTGCTGTTTTTTTACACCTTGCCATAGCATTTCTCTTAGATTAGGCCAATTAATATCGGTCATGCCCTCTTCATTTCCGACAAAAAATTTTCGTTTAAACGCATCGTTTGCTTCGGTGATTCTTGTGCGAGTATGCTGACCAAAAGCAGCCATTCCTTCTGTATATTGTAATTTAATGTGTTCAAGCGACGCTTTTTCAAGATCAGAAAACGCATCCATTCTTGTCTGTAACTGTTGTTTAAGCATGGCCGGCATATTGGATGGATTAAGAAAAACATTAATCTGTCGTTCTGATAGCCCAATCGCTTTTAAGGCGTCTGTTATCTCATGGCTCAAAGCCTCTTTTGCTTTATTTTCTTCACTCAGCGCATCTTGCGCGGCTTGTAATTCAACCACAACAGAATCATCGCTGAACAATTGTTTGAGTGAGGATTCTATTTTAATCTGTTCATGTGTCGCATAAGCCGTATCTTTGAGACCTTCATACCCTGAGCTATCCAACTGCCCTCTTAATTGGTCTTCTAAGCCTTGAAGCATAGGAAAAACGTGTAAAAATTTATCAAATCCAGCTTCTAATGCCTTTTCAATGCGTTGATTAGGTACGCTATCAATTAAATGATTTAAATATTGGTCATCTCGGTTTAATGCAAAAACCCCATACCCTAACTTTTCGGCCAGAACAAAACAGCGATTGTTGACATGAACATCATCGGATAATTGAATGGCGACACGTGCCACAATATCTTGGCGCGCACGGTACAGCAAATCATTGATATTTTTGGCAGCATAAAAGCTATCAACAACCGTATTGACGGCATTATGAAATCCAGGGGTGCATTCCTCAGCGCGCTCTTGTAATTTTAATGCAATGATCTTTTTTTCCGACTCACTGGTGTTAGGATTTTCAATCTTATCATGAATGATTTTGAGCCCTTCAAGTACAGCGTTTTTAAAAGCGTACGTAGAACGGCTACCCACATGATTCTCCATGCGATGATTAAAATTTTCTCGCACGGATTCATCCATTAACTCACTTAACATTGTCGTTAAAGCGTTTAACTCAACTTCGGTAATTTTAGCTCCTGAGCGTTCTTGTGTCTCGGCGGGCAAGCTAAATACCGACGTTTTATTAATTTCAATCATGATAATTTTACCGTCATCTATGTATAATAGATGATTATAGTCTAGTCAAAAAAAATATGATCGCTATATAAATAAACAAGGACTTAAATCATGGTGCAAGATGAACAAAATTCAATGACCTACGATGTTCTTATCGTCGGTGCCGGTCCTGCAGGACTTGCCGCCGCAATTCGCCTCAAACAGCACACCGATTTGAGTGTATGTATTCTAGAAAAAGGCGCACATGTGGGTGCACACTTATTATCCGGTGCTGTGCTCGATCCAAAAAGCTTAAAAACATTACTCCCAAACACCTGGCAAGACGCGCCTTTGCAAACACTGGTCACCCACGACAAATTTTATTATTTAAATTCAAAACGTGCCTATCGTTTGCCCACCCCGCCCCAAATGCGCAATACCCATAATTTTATCATCAGCCTCGGTGAATTAGGGTTATTTTTAGCTCAGCAAGCCGAAGCCGTAGGATGTGAAATATACGCAGGATTTGCTGCAACTGAACTACTTTTTGGTAAACAAGGTGAAATTACAGGCGTATCAACAGGTCCTGTCGGGATAGATAAATCAGGGAAAAAAACATCCAACTACCAACCCGGCATGCATTTGTACGCAAAACAAACCTTATTTGCTGAAGGCTGTCGTGGCGAATTAAGTCAAAAACTTATGGCGCACTTTAACTTGCGACAAGACGTACAACCTCAAACCTATGGATTAGGCATCAAAGAAATATGGCGTATTTCACCCGAACAACATCGCCTGGGTGAAGTGGTTCATACCGTCGGTTGGCCCCTAGATAATCAAACCTACGGTGGTTCGTTTATTTATCATATGAAAGACCATCAAGTTGCCCTAGGGTTTGTGGTCGGCCTGGATTATCAAAACCCATGGCTCAGTCCGTTTGAAGAAATGCAGCGTTTTAAAACACATCCGTATATTCGTGTTTTACTTGAAGGTGGTGAACGATTATCTTACGGTGCGCGCGCCTTAAACGAAGGCGGTTGGCAAAGTATACCTAAACTCACGTTTCCTGGTGGTGCGCTCATTGGGGATGCAGCAGGTTTTTTAAACGTACCTAAAATCAAAGGCATTCATGCGGCCATCCAATCAGGTATATTAGCCGCGGATGCGTGCGTTAAATTACTCCAAGATAAAACCTCGCATGATCTTGAGATTACGAGCTACCCCGAGCAATTTAAACAATCTTGGCTTGCTCAAGAACTGTATGCCGCTCGAAACATTCGACCAGGATTTAAGCATGGATTGTTTGCAGGACTGGCTAACGCAGCTTTTGAAACGTATATCACGCGAGGACATGCGCCCTGGACCCTCAAGCATCACGCCGATCATTCAACACTGATGAAAGCCAGCCAAGCGCCAAAAATAAATTACCCAAAACCTGATGGTAAACTTACGTTTGATAGACTCTCATCGGTGTATTTAACCAATACACATCATGAAGAAAATCAACCGGCGCATTTAAAACTAAAAAATCCTGAACTTGCCATAACCATCAATTATACAGACTATGCTTCGCCAGAGAGCCGTTATTGCCCAGCTGCTGTGTATGAGATCATTCAAGAAAACAATACACCAAGATTAAAAATTAATGCCGCAAATTGCATTCACTGCAAAACCTGCGACATCAAAGACCCCAAACAAAATATTGTTTGGACCGCGCCCGAAGGCGGTGGCGGTCCTAATTATGTCGGTATGTAGCGCTTTTAAGCCTGTGTTCCACCCACGGTCAGACTATCAATTTTTAACGTAGGCTGACCCACCCCAACAGGAACCGATTGGCCGTCTTTACCACACACACCAATACCTGGATCAAGTGCTAAATCATTACCTATCATACTGATTCTTTTCATGACATCCGGGCCATTGCCAATCAACGTAGCACCTTTCACAGGACGCGTCACACGACCGTTTTCAATGAGGTAAGCTTCACTTGCTGAGAATACAAACTGGCCTGAAGTAATATCAACCTGGCCACCTGAAAAATTAACGGCGTATAACCCACGATCAACCGATCGAATAATCTCATCGGGATGATAATTACCGGCAAGCATGTAAGTATTGGTCATTCTTGGCATAGGCACATGTGAATAGGATTCACGTCGGCAATTCCCTGTGGGGTTCATGCCCATTAAGCGTGCATTAAGCCTGTCTTGCATATAATTCACAAGCACGCCATCTTGAATAAGAGTGGTGCATTGTGTCGGCGTACCTTCATCATCCATCGAAAGAGAGCCACGTCGATTAGCCAGCGTGCCGTCATCGACCACCGTGACGCCACGGGCCGCCACCTGCTCACCGATTCGTCCTGAAAAGGCCGATAAACCTTTTCGATTAAAATCACCTTCAAGACCATGACCTACGGCTTCATGCAATAAAACACCCGGCCAGCCTGGCCCGAGTATCACGGGCATGGTCCCAGCGGGCGCCGCATCCGCATGTAAATTAACCAGCGCTTCGCGCACGGCCTCTTGTGCATAGTGCACTGCACGTGATTGATCTAGAAAAAAAGCGTAGCCTAAACGCCCGCCACCGCCACTTCGAGCTGACTCACGCCGTCCATTTTCTTCAACAATCACCGTAACATGCACACTCACCATCGGGCGAACATCAGCGACGTATTGTCCGTGGATTCCGGCAACCAACACCACTTCATACACACCCGTAAGCGAGGCGTTCACCTGGATAACACGAGGATCTTCAACTCTGGCGGCCTTATCAATGGTTTGCAATAACTCAATTTTTTCGTGCTTGGTCATGCCTTCAATTGGATTTAAACCGGCATAACGTGCTATAGACGCGCTTGATATTTTAAGCGCTTGTGTAGGCGAGCTTCCAGCTAACGCAATCGAACGCGCAGCATGTGCAGCCCGCTCCATCCCTGGCAAATCAATATCATCACAATAAGCATAACCTGTTTTTTCCTCACTCACCGCACGAATACCGACACCTCGATCGATGGCATAGGAACCGCTTTTCACTTCTGAATCTTCTAGATACCATGATTCATAATGAATGCTCTGAAAATATAAATCGGCATCATCAATTTTTTTATTCAAAAACGTATGAATCAAACGCTCAAGACTCGACTCATCCAGCGATGCGGGTTTAAGTAATACTTCTTTGGCAATGTCTAATGCACCCGTCATATCAAGCTCCTCTAGAGTATTCGGTGATCAAGGCACGGAAAAGCCGCGCGTCGTTCATGTAAGTAGTTTAAGTCAATCTCAGCAAAAATAAGCCCTGAGCCTTGCTGTTTTTCAGATAATATTTTACCCCACGGATCCACAATTAAACTATGTCCGTAGGTTTCACGCCCATTGGCGTGCAGACCACCTTGATTTGAAGCCAAGATATAGCTCATATTTTCAATGGCACGTGCTCGCAATAATGTATGCCAATGGGCTGCTCCTGTTATCGCCGTAAATGCAGCAACCATCGTAAAAACTTCTGCGCCTTGATTCACAAGCTCACGATATAATTCTGGAAACCGTACGTCATAGCACACGCTTAATCCGAGGCGACCGATGGGCGTATCAATCACAACGGGCGTTTTTCCTGGTACACATGTTTTTGATTCTTCATAAACTTCGCTATCTGATACATGAACATCAAACAAATGCATTTTATCATAGCGTGCAACTTGGCGGCCGTTCGCATCAAATACAAGGGAGCTCGCCCAGACGCGACCATCTGGAGCTTTAAGCGGCACTGTGCCCGCAACGACCCAGATGTTATAGATGCGCGATAAGTTGCTTAGCGTTTGCTGGATAAGGCCCGTACCTTCGGCTTCAGCGACAGTAAGCTTATCAAGCTCATTTCGCCCCATGAATGCAAAATTTTCAGGTAAAACCAAAAGCTCAGCGCCCTTTTGGGAAGCTTCTGAAAATAACGCATCCAATGCTCTTAAATTTTCATCTCGATTTTCTGAAGAAAGCAGTTGAGCTACCGCGACACCAGGCATGAAGACTCCTTTTTTTGATTAAATCATGGTATCATAATTTGTCGGTATAATAGAATATTATCACTTGAAAAACCGGCTCATCGCCTATATCTTAATAGACTGAGGCGTTATCATACAATTATTGGAGTATCTTGTTATGAACAAATTAAAAACTTCGAGCTTGAATCACTCAACCGAGTCGATTTTAGCAACCAACAAAGTACTTAAAAATACATACTTGCTGCTTAGTATGTGCTTTATGTTTAGTGCTTTTACGGCCTATTTATCCTTTGCGACACATGCAGGTCCTGTTCATCCGCTTTTATTTATTGTTGGCGCTTACGGTTTAATATTTTTAACCCATACACTTAAAAACAGTCCTCTTGGCCTCTTAAGTGTATTTGCCTTCACGGGCTTTATGGGTTATTCGATTGGGCCTATTTTAAATGCTTACATCAGTGCTTTTTCAAATGGACCCCAGTTGATTGGTACTGCGCTGGGTGGAACAGGCTTAATTTTCTTAGGTCTTTCTGGCTACGCACTCACCACACGTAAAGACTTTAGTTACTTAAGTGGCTTCTTGTTTGTTGCGATGATGGTTGCATTTTTAGGTATGATTGCAGGATTTTTGTTTAACATTCCTGCTGTGCAACTGATGGTGTCCGCAGCCTTTGTTTTAATCTCTTCAGGTTTAATCCTGTTTCAAACCAGCCAGATTATTCATGGCGGCGAAAGAAATTACATCATCGCGACCGTCTCATTGTTTGTTTCGCTCTATAACTTGTTCTTGAGTCTGCTGAACCTTTTGGGCGCATTCTCTGGTCGTGACTGATTTAAACTAAATCTTTCGTAAAAAAATCCCGGTTTATAATCCGGGATTTTTTATATTAAAATCTTAATATTTTATTGATGAGCAACAATATTTATGAATCACCTACGTCCCACTCAAAACACCCTTTTTAATTTACCGAACTTAAGCGTACTTAATCTTTTAGGTGAGCAAGCTTCTGAATTTTTACAAGGTCAAATCAGTTGTGATGTGAACCAAGTCAATGCAAACACCATGCGACAAGGTGCTTTATGTAATTTAAAAGGCCGTGTACTCGCCCTACCTGATGTTTTATCTTGGCATGGGTTAAAACTTATCTTACCCCAAAACTTACTTGAACAAACACAAAAGTCTCTTGCCGCAACAGCGATGCTCTCGCGTGTTACCCTTGAGCCTGTGACACAATATCATACACTTGGATTTTATCTACACGATGCCATACAAGTACTGCCGCTTGAGGGCGTTTGGCCTTCTGAAAAAAACGGGGTACTTACACACGAAAAAGCATGCGCCTACCATCTCGGTGATAATTTTTATATGCTGCTTGTTGACACAAGCCTACTTGAGGCTATGAAAACGCCGTTTAAACAACAAAACTTACTTCAAAATGCAGAGGCGTGGCATGCGTTGCGTTTGCAATGCGGCGAAATTCAAATTTATCCTGGGTCACGTGGTTTGTTTTTACCGCACCGACTTGGATTACACAATACCGGACATTTAAGCTTTGATAAAGGCTGTTACAAAGGCCAAGAGATCATTGCTCGAACACATTATCGTTCAAAAATAAAACACGCCATAAAAATATTTATACTTGAGACGGCAGAAATCTTAAAGCCAGGCCTGCGTATCATGACAGAAGATGGTGTGCTCGAAGTCGGTGAGTTGGTTGATTTTTGCTATATAGGCAATAACCAAGTTATGATTGCTGCCAGTATTTTACTTGAGCATCCGAGCACCGTACGATTTGAAGAGCACGAACAAACCTTCAAACTTTAAGCATCGTTATAAGCAGGTTGAGCCTGATGTAACTCGAATCAAATCAACCAAGGCTTCCGTCGCTGAGGTAATACCCAGTGTTTTAATCTTAGCGATAATGAAATCTCTACGAGCATAGACATCATCCAGTGCATCACGCACATCGCTGGATGTCATGGTTTCTTCGTCTAATACCACACTCACACCTTTTTTTTCAAAATAGCGTGCATTATCAATTTGATCGCCACGGCTATAGCGCCGAGAAAGCGGCACAAGCACATGGGGTTTTTCTAAGGCTAAAATTTCATATAATGCATTAGCACCAGAGCGCGATAAAATAATATCACTGGCAGCAAACAAATCAGGAAGCTCTTGATGAGCATATTCCAGCTGAAAATAACCTTCGCGTCTGTTCAAGCTAACATCAAGCTTGCCCGCACCACATAAATGTACAATATTAAAACACGTACACACCTCATCGAGTAATTTTCGAATGCTTGTATTTAAGACTTGTGCACCTTGACTGCCACCAATAATAAGAACACAGGGCTTGTTAGTATCAGGAAAACCGCACAGCGCTAAACCGGCCTCACGACTGCCTTGCAGCAGCTCGGGTCGAATCGGTGTGCCTGTAACACGAACTTTAGTTAAATCTTTAAAATAATTTTTACCGGCATCAAACGTAACGCACACGGTAGTTACAAACGGAAAGCTCAGCTTATTTGCAAGGCCTGGACTCAAATCAGATTCATGCGCAATCACAGGGATGCGATTTAACCAAGCGCCGATAACAACCGGTAAAGCAACAAAGCCCCCTTTTGAAAAAACAAGCTTGGGTTTTAATTGACGCAAAAGCCTATAGGATTGAAAAATACCCAGAAGTAATTTAAACGGTGTTAACGCGGTTTTTAGACTAAAATGACGTCTTAGTTTGCCTGATTGCACAGCGTGGTACCTAATACCCTCGGCCTCAACCAGCTTACGCTCAACACCTGTATTTGAACCCACGTAGTGAATATCATATTCAGAAGCAAGCTCATGAATTAAAGCAAGGTTGGGTGTCACATGTCCGGCCGTGCCACCACCTGTAAAAACAAGTACCTGTTGGCTCATACATTCTCTTTTAGTAATAAACTCAAATCAATGGCACGCACGGATTTTGTGATCGCGCCTACAGAAACATAATCCACGCCAGTTTCAGCAATTTTTTGAAGTGTCGCTAATTCTACACCGCCTGAGGCTTCTAAAATAATATGCGTATTTTTATTGATAGCAACGGCTTCAATAAGCATCGCATGATCAAAATTATCCAGTAGAATACGATCAGGCTTTGCTAAAATAGCTTCTCGAAGCTCATCGAGATTCTCAACTTCAACCTCAAGCCATTTACCTAAGCCTTGCTGCCTGGCTTGCTTGACGGCTTCTGTAATTGAGCCACAAGCTTTAATATGATTTTCTTTGATAAGTACAGCATCATATAAACCAAACCGATGATTCACACCACCACCACATCGTACGGCATATTTTTGCGCCTGACGCAGGCCAGGTAAGGTTTTACGTGTATCTAAAAGCTGCGTATGATAGCCATCTAAGCATTTAACATAGCGTTGCGTTTCTGTCGCAGTACCGGATAATGTTTGTAAAAAATTAAGTGCTGTGCGCTCACCGGTTAATAAGGCTTGGGTAGGGCCCAAAAGCTTAGCCAGCACACAGGGCTCAGGTAAAAAATCACCTTCTTCAACCTGCCAATCGAGTTTAATACTTGGATCAAGTTCAAAAAAAACCTGATTAACCCAAGGGATACCGCACACAACCATCGGCTCACGAGAAATAATTTCTGCATGCGTCATGGCATGCTTTGGTAATAATGCAGCTGTTAAGTCACACTGGCCAACATCTTCAACTAAAGCTTTGACAACATCTTCAAGCAAAGCACTTCTATCCCATGCTATAACACTCACGCTTCCACCTGTTTTTGTTTTGCATAACGCGCTTTCATCCAAGGCGGCGCCATAAATGTTGTGATAATCACCATGAGTATAATTGCTGAGAACAGCTCGTCTGAAAGTACACCCAATGTGCGCCCTATCGAGGCAAATACTAAGCCTACTTCACCTCGAGGTAGCATACCTATGCCAATTAATAAACGATCGTCTTTTTTTGCAGCACCTAAACCGCACACCAGTTTTCCAAGAACTGCTGCTACCGTTAAACCTAATGCAATCACAATCACATGCCAATCTAAAAACGACTCTAATTTGACCTGAATACCAATTAACATAAAAAATAATGGCGCTAACAGCGCTTCCAAAGGCGCGACCAAATCTCGAATTTGTTTATCCGGTTTACCTTTGAGGGCGTGCCCATCAAAAAAACCATCGTGAATGATCAAACCTGCAGCAAACGCGCCAATAATACTCGCGAGTTGAACCCGTGTTGCAAGCCAAGCCAGCGTCATCACAAATAAAAACGAAATCGCTAGTTTGGATTCCCAAGGTTCTAAAAATCGAAACACATGAACCAAGCGCCGTAATACCCAAGGGCCAATCAAAAGCACCCCTGCAAAGAATAAAATCACCTGCATAACGACATGAACCAGCACACCCACTTCAATCACACCGGTCAAAACCACACTGCTCACAATCGCCAAAATAACCAAACCCAGCACATCATCAATCATGGCTGCACCCAGGATGGTTTTTGCCTCTCGGGTACGCAACTTATTCATTTCTTTTAAGACACGTGCGGTAATGCCCACACTGGTTGCTGATAACGTTGCGGCCAAAAACAAATCGGTTTTAAACGAACCTTCTGGCATAAGTAACAGCGTCACTAAAAATCCAAGCAATATCGGTACCAATACTCCCAACAGCGCGACACGCATTGATTCTTTGCCCGTGTGCCTAATTTCATCAATCGACGTTTCTAGACCAACCATAAATAATAGAAAAATAACACCGTAACGTGAGAAGCTATCCACAACATAAGCCACTCGAATTAGATTGATGCCATTTTTGCTTTGCAAAATAGCCGCAACATTTTGTGCTTCTGGCAACATCGGTAAATGCATCGAAACCGCTTTGGTCATGGTCGCACCAGATAACACCTCGCCCATGATCTCAAAAATAGCACCGCCCTCTCGCAATACAATAGCTAGCGGCAAACCCCAAAAGTAACATAAATTACCGAGCAAAACCCCCATCAATAACTCACCCAAAACTCCGGGTTGATGCACAAGCTGGGCCGCATAACGCCCCATCAAACCAAAGAAGAAAATAAGCGTCACCCAAAGTACAACGGAGGCCACTGGATCAACATGTCCATTATTTGCTTGTGTAAAGGCAAAACTTGGAATAGCCACACACACCAGTAGTAGCAATAAGATTGCTCTACACCTCATTGAAATATTAACAAATTTCACGATAATACATCCAAAGACTCAGAGCTGTGTTTAGCAAGCATCAGACGGGTTTCAATCACGGAGTCGGGATTGAGCGACACACTATCAATGCCTTCGTTCATAAGCCATATGGCTAAGTCAGGGTGATCAGATGGACCTTGACCACATATACCGACATATTTTCCTGCACGCTTACAAGCAGCAATTGCCATACGAAGCAAGGCTTTAACCGCCGGATCGCGTTCATCAAATTGCTCTGCGACCAAGCCTGAATCACGATCAAGCCCTAGGGTTAACTGAGTTAAATCGTTCGATCCAATTGAAAATCCATCAAAATACGCTAAAAAAGCATCCGCTAATAAAGCATTAGAGGGTAATTCACACATCATAATAATCCGTAACCCAGCTTCGCCTCGGCGAAGTCCATGTTCGTTAAGCACATCAATCACCGACGAAGCCTCGCGTACAGTACGAACAAAAGGAATCATAATTTCTACGTTGTCGAATCCCATCAACTCACGAACTTGCTTCACGGCTAAGCATTCAAGTGAAAAACATTCTGCAAAATCAGGGGAAACATAGCGTGATGCACCACGAAAACCCAGCATTGGATTTTCTTCTTCGGGTTCATACAAGGGGCCACCGAGAAGATTGGCGTATTCGTTTGATTTAAAATCAGACAAACGAACAATCACAGGTTTAGGATAAAATGCAGCCGCAATCGTCGCAATGCCTTCTTTGAGTCGTTCGACATAATAAGCAACTGGAGATGCATACGCCGCTGTTTTTTCAGAAATTTTCTGTTTTAGCTCTTCATCTTCTAGATCATCAAAATCTAATAATGCTTTAGGATGAATGCCGATGGAATTTGAAATCAAAAATTCTAATCGCGCAAGCCCCACACCGGCGTTAGGAATGGAACGAAAAGAAAAAGCACGATCAGGATTACCGACGTTAAGCATAACTTTCAGCGGTAATTCAGGCAATTTGTCAATATCAATCACGGAACGTTCAAACGGAACCAGTCCTGAATACACATAACCCGTATCCCCTTCGGCACAACTAACCGTCGCCTCATCACCATCACGTAAGTGGGTGGTTGCATCACCACAACCAACCACCGCGGGAATACCCAATTCACGTGCAATAATAGCCGCATGACAAGTTCGTCCACCTCGATTCGTAACAATGGCTGACGCACGCTTCATCACCGGTTCCCAATCGGGATCAGTCATATCAGAAACTAGCACATCACCCGGTTCAACACGATGCATTTCACTGACATCATTGATGATCCGTACACGACCTTGTCCGATGCGTTGACCAATGCTTCGGCCTTCAACCAGCACGTTGCCTTGACGGGTTAATGCATAACGCTCAAGCACGTGTTTTTCTGAAGCAGCAGAGCGACTTTTTACCGTTTCTGGACGCGCTTGTAAAATATATAACTTACCGTCAACACCATCTTTAGCCCACTCAATATCCATAGGCCGGCCATAATGAGCCTCAATGATCATGGCTTGACGTGCTAATTGCTCAATCTCGTTTGAACTTAGTGAAAATTTTTGACGCCGTGTTGTTTCAACATCTTGAATCATGACACGAGATTCAGCATTTGGATCATCATTGAAGACCATTTCAAGTGCTTTTTCGCCAAGATTACGACGAACAATGGCCGTACGGCCTTCAGATAGTGCAGGTTTGTACACATAAAATTCATCGGGATTAACAGCGCCTTGAACCACCATTTCGCCTAATCCGTAAGAAGACGTAATGAAAACAACGTGATCAAAACCAGACTCGGTATCCATCGTAAACATGACGCCGCTTGCACCGCAGTCACTGCGGACCATTTGTTGAACGCCAACCGAGAGTGCTACGTCATCATGTGCAAAATTATGATGCACGCGATATGCAATGGCCCGATCGTTATACAGTGAGGAAAACACCGCTTTCATGGCGGTTAATACATTGTCAGGACCCTGAATGTTGAGAAGTGTTTCTTGTTGACCTGCAAACGATGCATCCGGTAAATCTTCTGCCGTAGCCGAAGATCGTACAGCAACGGTAAAATCTTGATGGCCAATGGTTTGTTCTAAATGCGCATAAGCCTTTCGTACAGCGGCCTCAAATTCAGATGAAAATGCTGTTTCCATCATCATATGACGAATGCTGGCGCCGACACGAGCTAATTCAGACACATCATCGACATTTAAGCCTTTAAGCGCTTCTTGAATTTTCTGTCCAAGATTATTTTCAGCTAAAAATGCACGAAATGCATCGGCCGTGGTTGCAAAACCGACAGGAACCGGTACATCGGCACGACTCAGCTGACTGATCATCTCGCCTAGCGAGGCATTTTTACCACCTACACGATCGAGGTCTTTCATACTTAAGTTCTCAAAAAGAACAGTTTGCGTGCTGATAGTCATAAATACCCTCGAGTCCTTCGAAAAATTAAACTTATTCTACTGAAATTCATGCCGCGTGCAACTTCTATCGTAAAGAATAATCGACTATCATAAGGCATATTTATTTAACACGCTTATTTTCATGACATTATCATCACTTAATGCCATCTCACCCGTTGATGGCCGCTATATAAAAAAAACACGTGCACTAAGCTCTTTCTTCAGTGAGTTTGGGCTTATATATTATCGTTTATTGGTTGAAATACGTTGGCTCGAATCACTGGCTGCCAATCCAAAAATCAAAGAAGTCCCTGCATTAACTCAAGAGGACCATGCTTTTTTAAATAAAATTCTTGTTGATTTTAATGAAAAAGAAGCTAAAGCAGTTAAAGCTTACGAAAAACAAACCAATCATGATGTAAAAGCCGTTGAATATTATCTTCGAGATAAACTCACTGCATCAAAAACCTTGGCACCTATCACAAGCTTTATTCACTTTGCCTGTACATCAGAAGATATTAATAATTTAGCCTATGCCTTTATGGTCAAAGAAGCCTTGGCACAAGTGATTCAACCCACCCTTGCTGAAATTACAGGTGGCATAACACTGTTAGGCAAACAACATGGTGAAGCTAGCATGCTGAGCCGAACCCATGGCCAACCTGCCACACCGACAACGATCGGCAAAGAACTTATAAATTTTTCAGCACGGTTAAAACGCCCGTTGCAACAATTGGCTGAAGTTTTAATTTCAGCAAAATGCAACGGTGCCGTAGGTAATTACAATGCACACATCATTGCCTATCCTAATATCGACTGGCGCAAGCATTCAGCTCAATTTATTACAAAACTAGGTCTCGACTTTAGCGCTTATACCACACAAATCGAGCCTCACGACGGCCTTGCTGAAGTCTCGCATCTGATGATTCGTATTAATAATATCTTGCTTGATTACACCCGTGATATTTGGTCTTATATATCACTTGGCTACTTTAAACAAAAAACAGTGGCTGGCGAAGTCGGTTCATCAACCATGCCTCACAAAGTCAATCCTATCGATTTTGAAAATGCGGAGGGTAATCTCGGACTTGCTAATGCCTTGTTTAATCATTTTGCGGATAAACTTACGCAATCTCGCCTTCAACGTGATTTATCTGATTCAACCGTGCTTCGTAATTTAGGTGTTGCTTTTTCTTATGCATTAATTGCGTTTCAAGCGATTGCAAAAGGCAATGAGAAACTCCAAATTAACAGCATGGCACTGAACGCCGATCTTGATGCGAACTGGGAAGTCATCACCGAAGCCGTTCAGATGGTCATGCGCCGACATCAAGTGCCTCATGCTTACGAAGCGCTACGTGACTTTACTCGAGGACGACGTGTCAACAAAGAAACACTGCAGCAGTTTATCCAAACATTAGAATTGCCAGATGCTGCAAAAACGGAATTATTGGCCCTAACGCCTCAAAGCTACACGGGACTTGCTAGCGCTCTGGTGAAAGCATTTACATGAACTCCGGCGTGTCACAACAAGGTGAAACTTTTGAAGTCGATGTGCTCGTCATCGGTGGCGGGCTCGCTGGCCTGCACTATTGTCTTGAGGTATTAAAGCACAATCGAAAAACCAGGATCACACTTATCAGTAAAACGGCTCTAGGTGAATGCAACAGTAGCTACGCTCAAGGCGGTATTGCAAGCGCTTTTGATCCAAACGATTCTATCCAATCTCACATTGAAGACACGCTACAAGCTGGCGATGGTTTGTGTTATCCACCGAGTGTAAAATCCATCATAGAGCAAGGCCCTAACGCCATTCTTCAACTCGGGGATTATGCTGTCCCATTTACGCAAACTCATACAGGCCAGTATGCCTTAGGTCATGAAGGTGGGCACGCCCATCGCCGCATTTTACATGCAGGTGATCAAACCGGCTTATCCATTATCCAACGCTTATTGCTTTTAATTCATCAATACCCTCAAATTCAATGCCTCGAAAACAGCACGGCGATTAACTTAATTACCCAATATCATCCTCACCGAATCGATCATCAAGGCGAGGTGCTTGGAGCTTATATTCTCGACAGTACACATAATAAAATTCATACGTACCTTGCCCGATGCGTCGTGCTCGCAACCGGTGGAGCGGGTAAAACCTATCGGTACACCAGTAACTCTATGGTTGCAACCGGCGATGGTGTAGCGATGGCTTACCGTGCTGGTGCACGGGTTGGGAACATGGAATTTTATCAGTTTCATCCCACACTCCTGCATCATCATGAAGTCACTAATTTTTTAATATCTGAGGCCGTACGTGGTGAAGGCGGCGTGCTTTTAAATGCCGACACCCACAAACCCTTCATGGCCAAATACGCACCAGAACAAAAAGACCTGGCCACACGAGACATCGTTGCTCGCGCTATTTTTAGCGAAATCGAACAAAGCGAAAATCAATTTGTGTACCTGGATATTACCCATCAATCACAAGATTTTTTAAAAAAACGTTTTCCTCAAATTTATGCGACACTGGCTTCGATTAACATCAACATGGCAGAAGATCCTATTCCTGTTGTGCCTGCCGCGCATTATCAATGCGGCGGTGTACTCACCAATACCTCAGGACAAACCGATTTAGAGCGCCTTTATGCCATCGGTGAAGTGGCTTTTACTGGTTTACATGGTGCCAACCGACTAGCAAGTAATTCGTTGCTTGAGGCCGTCGTCATGGCGTCTAATGCCGCACACGCTAGCCACAAAAATATTGCAACGCCTTACCAACTTAAACACGCTATTCCTGCTTGGAATTCACCCACGCATGTCAATCATCGACGTGCAGGTCAAATTAATACCCATTGGCGAGGTTTACGTGGCGAAATGATGTCCTATGCGGGGATTGTACGCACTGAAGCAGGACTGAACGATCTTTTGCAACTTATTCAACAACGTAAAAAAATCATCGAAGATTATTATTGGGCCCACGCTATCACACGTGACTTTATCGAATTACGTAACATTGTACTGAATGCTGAGCTGATTGTAACAGCAGCCCTAGTCAGACGTGAATCACGTGGTGGACATTATCGTGATGATTATCCTAACAAAAGCGGGCAGGCCCAAGAAAGTATTGCACGACTCAATGCACCACAAACTCCATTTATTGCATATAGGTAATTCTTATGTTTACAACCGACACAAGCTATACCCCAAAAAAAACACGTATGCAGGTCACGCAAGACATGCAAATTTGCCAAAGTGATTATCCACTGGATTGGTATCAAGAAGACTACATACCTTATGCCGAAGAGTATTTAGCCCTCCCCGATCGTAAGCTCACCACTGTACTTGATTGGATGACGCCGTATATTCAAAAAGCGCAAAGCCACTTTGGGCCGAATTTACTTTTACTTGCACATTATTATATGGGTGGTGAAATAGTACGTTTGATAGAACAATTCGGTGGTCAGATCGGTGATTCCTATCAACTGGCTTTGATGGCCGCCAATCACCCTGAAAAATCAATCATTGTGGAATCTGCGGTGCATTTTATGGCTGAATCCATCAGTATTTTGGCGCATGAGAACCAACAGGTATTTATCACCAATCCAAAATCAGGTTGTACCATGGAAATGCTTTCCAAAGATTTTATGGTTCAACCGGCCTTTACAGAACTTAACGCACGCTACGGTCAAGACAATATTTTACCGATTTGCTACATGAACACTTCGGGCCGCGTTAAAGCCATGACCGGCGCACAAGGTGGCGCGGTATGCACAAGCTCGAACGTTAAGAAAATTTTTGAATGGGCACGCGCTAAAAACAAAAAAATATTATTTATTCCAGACCAACACATGGGTGAAAACGTCGCTCACTGGCTCGGTATTCAAAACATTGCTCGCTGGCCAGGTGGTACTGCAGGTGCTCAATACAGTCTTGAAGAACAAAACGCAGCGACTTTAAAAACATTTGATCAAGCCGAGCTTATCCTTTTTGGAAGTGAGTGCACCGTTCATACACTTTATACCGCTCAGATGTGCGCATATTGGGAATCCAAAGGATATTCTACCGTCGCCCATCCAGAATGCCGAAACGAAGTCATTCGTGTAGCACAACACGCAGGTTCAACTGCATTTATTTGGGATCATGTGATTAACGATCGCGCCAAGACCAAGCGTTATGCCATCGGAACTGAAAACCATATGGTTGAAAACTTAAAACAACACGCCGAAAAGCTCGGTATTCATGTTATAAATTTAGCCGAAGCACCGACATCAAACAGCAGTAATAATTTAGGATGCGGCTGTGCCACTATGTCACGTAACGACCCACCGCATCTTGTGGCTTTACTTGATTTACTCCGCCAAGGTAAATCCATGGCATACAACGAAGTGAAAGCTGGGGATGCGGTCAACGAGTTCACAGGCATACGCGGTCGACTGTCTGAGCACGATCAAGCTTGGGTGATTGAAAATGCTAAAATAGCTTTGCAAAACATGATAACTATTACAGAAGCTTAGCTTAGCATGTTATAATTACACTCATCCAACAGCCAACGATTTTTGAACCTATAAGCTTAATAAGGGATGCATTTTCGATGTCGGCGTTGAGCTAGCCCACCCTCAAGTGGGAAGCCTGAACTGGCACAAGCGCAACCCACCTGAATCTCAGGGTTCAAAATCTTTGGTTGTTGGTACTTACAACAAATCTTCTGAAGAAAGACCTAAGCGATCAACCACTAAACCTCGTAACGTTTTGAGTGCTTCCACCTGTATTTGCCTCACACGCTCACGTGTTAAGTTAATTTCACGTCCGACATCTTCAAGCGTTGCTTTTTCAAACCCGTGCAAACCAAACCGACGTGCGATCACTTCTTGTTGATTTTCAGTTAACTCCCCAATAAACGCCTCAATATGTTCACGTATATTTTCGTTGGTTAACCATTCTGCTGGATTCATGCTATTTTCATCTGCAATAGTATCCAACAAGGATTTGTTTTCATCAAAACCAAACGGTGTATCAATCGATGTGACTTTATCGTTTAACCCTAAGAGCTTTTGAACATCTTCCAAGGGCGTATCCAGCATTTCCGCTATTTCTTCAGCTGAGGGTTCATGATCCAATTGCTGGGTGAGCTTACGTGCGGCTCTTAAATAAACATTGAGCTCTTTGACCACATGAATAGGCAAACGAATGGTGCGCGTTTGATTCATGATGGCTCGCTCAATGGTCTGCCTAATCCACCACGTGGCATACGTTGAAAAACGAAAACCTCGCGTTGGATCAAACTTTTCAACAGACTTCATTAAGCCTAAATTACCTTCTTCAATTAAATCCAAAAGAGGCAAACCACGATTTAAATAACGCCGTGATATTTTAACGACCAAACGTAAATTAGATTCAATCATTTTTTTACGGGCATCTTCATCACCTTTTAAGGCGCGTGTTGAATAATAAACTTCTTCTTTAGCGGTGAGTAAAGGTGAGAAACCAATTTCTCCCAAATAAATTTGCGTGGCATCCATGGCTTTAGAGAGTGTTTTTCCTGCATCGCCTAAATCTTCTTGCTCATCGTCCAATAGTTTATTTTTTTTACTGTTTTTTTTCTTACTGTTAACTTCAATCACATCATCCATAACATCATCCATAACATCATCCATAACATCATCCATAACATCATCCATAACATCATCCATAACATCATCCATCACATCATCAACAGGATCAATATCTAGATCTAACTCCAATTCAAGCTCACTACGACTTCCCACATCCATTTGATTTGTCATGTTGCTTCCCCGCAGAATGATGCACTTAATCTTATTGTTGCAACAGAATTAGGTTATTTGTCAAGTTTTTTTCTTTAAATAATTAAGTGGATTAACGGGCTCACCTCGTCGCCTCACCTCAAAATGGACACCCCAGAAACGCCTATTCACCACGCCCATTTCAGCAATCACCTGACCTTGCTTGACATACTGGCCACTATGAACAAGGATTTTTTGATTATTTCCATAAGCTGTCAGGTATTCGGTATCATGTTTTAAAATAACCAAATGTCCATACCCTGGTAACCCATCACCCGCATAGGCAACAATCCCTGCAGAAGATGCACGAATTTTAGAACCTTTTTTACCCGCAATATCAATACCTTTTCGGCCGTTACTGGGTGAGAATGTTCTCATGACACGCCCCTGTGCCGGCCACAACCACGTTGATTTACCCGCCATCAAAGGTAGTTTAGGTGCTCTGGGTAAGGCTTTTACTAAATCTGAAGCAAAATTCTCAACAGAAGATGTTGATTTAATATGAAGAACTTGTCCAATCTTGAGACCATAAGGTGATTTGAGATGATTTAATGCAGCAAGACGATGATAATCTTGGTCATAACGAAAGGCGATGGAATAAAGTGTCTCACCTTGTTTGACAACATGGCTGTCTATAGAAGGGTTAGTCCCATACCAAGTTGACTCTTCGACCGGTGCCAAGCCACCTTCACGCATGCCACAACCTTGCATCAGTAAACTTAAAAAAAGCCCTAAAAACAACGCCTGCTTGCGATATCGAACCATGAGTTTATTAATCCTTTAATTTGATTATAATATAACCCAGCAGCAATACTACAACAAGAAGCCAACCAATCCAATCAATCCAACGACGAACATGCTTTTCAACACGCGCTCCGAATACAACAACCAATCCTGAGACTAAAAAAAATCGAGCCCCTCGTCCAACAATCGAAGCTAACACAAAAGGTACAAACGCCATATGCATGGCTCCGGCGGCAATCGTAAATAACTTATACGGTATGGGTGTAAAACCAGCTAGAAGAACAACCCCAACCCCCCATTGCCCAAACCAACTACGGACATGCTCATAAGC
>Ga0100380_10000236_pt1 | contig 62357 bp, 57 predicted proteins | sample CryGeymeta201504_FD_80417 | JGI IMG/M metagenome (GOLD analysis project Ga0100380, IMG submission 80417) | Groundwater microbial communities from Crystal Geyser aquifers in Utah, USA - Crystal Geyser metaG 2015-04 | ecosystem: Environmental > Aquatic > Deep subsurface > Groundwater | place... | reverse complement strand
TAATAATACCAACACGCGGCTTGGTTGCCATAAAAAATCGTCGTAACGCCCAAGGAAAATCATAAGGCACGTATTGATGTGACACACGCTCGCCAAACTGACGTCGCACTTGCGCCGAGCCTGTCGGTGTCATGGTCGTCACCAAGACACGTTGATGTTCTACAAGCAATTGCTCCACCAGTGTTTTTGAAGCCACCACTTCACCCAATGAAACGGCATGAACCCACACATCAACATGCGAAGCATGCTTCGCCCCCCACGAAAAACGTTCGCTGATTCGCTCGGTATACGCAGGGTTTTTACGGCCTTTCCAATACAGCCGAGCTAAAATAAACGGTAGCGCTAAATAAAATAAAACCGTATACACATAACGCATTCAAACAACCCTTCAAAAAACATAAGATACACGAGTATACAATATTGCTTTTGTGTTCGACTAAAAAAATGTAGGCTAGATGATAAAAGACAAGGACCATCATTTTGCAAAAAAATTTAAGCTTACAAAAAATACAAAACCCACAGGCATTTATTTTTCTGCTGTTACTCATTGAAGGGTTTATTACCATTTCGTTAGAAATATTATCCATTCGTCAATTATTACCTTTTGTGGGCAGCAGCTTGTTGCATGCTTTACGGGTATTGGGCTCTCGTATGCTTTTTGCCACGTCTTCTTTTTATGAGCGATCATCTGTTGACCCAGCAGCGCTTGCTGAGTTTAGTATGAAACACCCTTTGAATTACCATACGCCATCGAATATTATTTATGTATGCCAAAAGAATCTAAACGAACACGATACGACGATTTATACCGATAATCGTAATATGTCGTCGATGGATCAATTTAGAGTCATAGACAATGCCTAAGCCTCCTCGTACACTAAGCATGTTATGTAACGCTACCTATCTTCAGCTTGAGATTTTTTATGATTTTTAAAGCACATGCCCCTCGTTATTTTTTTTGGGGAAAACTCATGGGCGCCGTACTTGGCTTTTTAACAGCAGGCCCTCTTGGTGCACTGATGGGTGTTTTTGTTGGCAACTTGTTTGACAAGGGATTAAACGAGCACTTTCTGAAAGCCAACAACACGTATCGTATCGAAAAAGATCCGGCCATTAAGCAAGCTTTTTTGCACGCTACATTTTCAAATCTTGGGCACATAGCCAAAGTGGATGGGCGTGTTTCAGAAGCAGAAATTTATCTGGCCCAACAAATCATGAAAGAACTGCATTTAAATAAAAGTGAACAGACTGCCGCTCAGCGTTTTTTTCAGGAGGGTAAACAAACCCAGTTTCGGGTGACTCAGTCACTGACACCCTTGAAAAATCTCTTGTACGAGAAACCCAAGCTTTTGCATGCGTTTGTTCAACTTCTCTATCGTATGGCGAAAATTGATGGCTTATCGCCTCAAAAAGTGACGTCGCTTAATATCATCCTGAACGAGCTCGGTTTGGCACCACTCCATCACCAACCCCATGCACGACGTGATTATTATGCCCAATTTCGTCAGCATAACCATCACCATCGAGCAGAGCAAACGCAACAAGCGCATCAAGAATTTTATACCTCACAAACCCTGGAGTCATCGTATCAATTACTTGGGCTTTCCTCTTCGGCATCCCAAGAAGATGTGAAGCGAGCCTACCGACGCTTAATCAGCAAACATCATCCTGATAAATGCATTGCAGCCGGTATGTCGGAGCAACGCATTAAAGCCGCCAATGAAAAAACCCAAGCCATACGTAAAGCGTATGAACACATATGCGAAGTTAAAGGCGTATAAATTTAAGTCCGTGCGATTTATTCAAATTGCACGCCTGCGCTATCCAAAACTTTACGCGCTTCAACTCCAATGTATTCATGCCCTCGTGCCGTTGGATGCACCGGATCAAAAAATAAATACTGATCACAAATATTCGAACGAGCAGAACGTGGCTTGATGCGTGCCGCCATACTCAAAACAGACTGTGGTGATGGTATCGTTTCGAGCGTTTCATAACACGTACCTGTTGTATTGGTAAAACCATAACGCTCAGGATAATCTAAAGCATCATTAAACATGCTGTTGACCGAGAAAAATACCCACTCAACTTCAGGGTAATCGCTTTGAAGCTTTTTCACTTCTGCTTCCAATATAGCATTGTGCGTTAGTGCAAGTTGGGTTAACTCCCGATTTGCTTCAAACTCAGAAGCCATAGGAACACGCCCTAAATCAGGTAAACCAATCAACATGATATGTTTTGCACCTTGCTCAATCAGCTTTTCAGCGTTCCGTCGAATGCTATTCACAACAAAACGCACTTCTGGCTCAATGTCATCAGGTAAGGCCAAATAATTGTTAGCACCCGTCCAGATAATATACAAGCTTGAATCACGTGCTTGATGATCATGCGCAAGCAAATAGCTATCGACTTGACTGCCGAGCGTCAGCATCGCGCCATCATACATCTCGTCATCTTCTTCTTCAGCCACACCTGAGCCACCAAAGGCATAATTCTGCATATGAGAGGACGCATCCGATGGATAATACGAAGCCACCAAATGCTCAACCCACACAGGACCGTTCGAAAACCGCCCGTGATAGTAAGGTGGTGAAAGCGGAAGCTGATGTTTCATGTATTCATATAAATTTCCGGTATCTGACAGACTATCACCAAACACAACAAACTGATTTAATGGTGTTGCCATGGCAGACACCGTGGTCACACATAACAAAAACCCGGTCAACATCGCTTTCAGACTCGATCTTACCATCGTGGCTTCATCCTCATGCTAAAAAATCAAACAACACCCATCGACTTTAACTTGAGGGGACGGCCACACACCCAAGCACGCTTTAAGCCACTCACGGCTTCTTTAGGCATGCTACTGGGTAACCTGACAGTTGAATGATCTTCATTAATTTTAAGGCCTGTAATAAAACGACTTTGCAAGCCACCTTCGTTAGCAATAGCTCCCACAATATTCGCAGGTTTTACGCCATGTATACGTCCAACATCAAGACGAAATAATTCTTCTTGATGTGAGCTACTGCGTGCACCTTCTGAACGACCACCTTCTGAACGGCGTTCACGTGAAGGAATACGTGCATGTTCAGATGATCGTGGAGCACGTGCTGGACGTGCACCTGAGTCTGCACGTTCTGTTCTTGCAATGCGTGTAGGCTCAAGTTTCCAAGGTTTATCTCGATTCAACTGTAACGCAAGCACAGCGGCCATATCTTCTGCAGACACGTTTGTTTCTTCTAAATATGTTTTAATCACTTTTTTATAATCTTCAAGATTTTTGTGTTCTAGACGCGCATCAATACTTGCCATAAACTGCTTTTGTTTAACATCTTGAATCATTTGATCGCTAGGAATCGCTATTTTCTCAATGGTTTGTCGTGTATGACGCTCAATCACACTCACCATACGTGTTTCGCGTGGGGCTACAAACAAAATAGTCACGCCACTTCGCCCAGCACGACCTGTACGACCAATACGATGCACATAAGTCTCTGAGTCGTGTGCCATATCATAATTGATCACGTGTGTTACACGATCGACATCTAACCCACGTGCAGCAACATCCGTTGCAACCAAAATATTCACAGCACCTTGTTTAAACTGAATAATCGCACGCTCACGTAATGCTTGTGAAATATCACCATGAATCGCTACGGTTCGATGACCATTTTCTTGCAAGAACGTTGAGACTTCTTCTGCCCCATTCTTGGTTCGTGTAAACACAATCACGCCCTGATGGTCTTCTACAGCTAACACACGCAATAATGCATCAGGTTTTTGGAACGGTGATGCAATCAAAAATCGCTGCTCAATCGTTGCAACTGTGGCTGTTTTTTCTTGAATCTCAATCGAAGCAGGATCTCTCAAGTAACGATTAGCAATACGTCGAATAGGCGCTGGCATCGTTGCAGAAAATAACGCGATTTGGCGCTCTTCTGGTAAATTTGAAAGAATGCTTTCAACATCATCAATAAAACCCATACGAAGCATTTCGTCGGCTTCATCAAGCACAAATGTTCGTAATTGATCTAATTTTAATGTACCGCGTTGAATATGATCCAGCATACGGCCCGGTGTTCCTACAACGATTTGCGCACCATCACGTAATTTTTTCAACTGAGGATGATAATCTTGCCCGCCACATAACGCCACCACACGCGTTCCACGCAGATGCTTACTTAATTTATTGGCATGCGCTTCAATTTGCAGGGCTAATTCACGCGTGGGCGTAATAATCAAGGTTTGTGGGTACATTTGCTCAGTATCAAGTTGCTCGAGTGCTGGCAATAAAAACGCCGCTGTTTTTCCTGAGCCTGTGTGTGATTTACCAATCACATCACGCCCATTCAATAATAACGGAATGGTTTGTTGTTGAATGGGCGAAGGTGTTTCATAACCTAATTCGCGGATCGCCTGAAGAAGAAAATCGGATAAGTTAAGATCCGCAAATGATGCGGCTTCTGTTGGGTGTACGGGTGTCGCTTCTATTGGATTGGTCATAGTCTACCTGGAAAAATAAAAAACATAAATAAAGACAAGGTCAATATGATAGCAAATTATCTAGCGGAATGCACTCATTTTATGCGAATTACTTCAATCACAGCACAGCCGCCAATCGAGAGGCTTGATTGATGGCATGTCGGGCATCCAACTCCAACGCTTTAAACGCCCCACCAATCAGGTGTACGGAGCGTCCTGCCTGCTTTAATGGCTGATACAATCCATTCATTTCTTCCTGTCCTGCACAAACAACAATCGAATCAACGGCTAACACCTGAGGTTTATTATCCACCATAATATGCAAACCTTCATCATCAATACGCTGATAATTTACACCCGACATCATCTTGACGTCTCGATGCTTTAAGCTCATGCGATGAATCCAACCCGTTGTTTTGCCTAAGCGCCCACCCATTTTATCTTTTTTACGTTGCAGTAAATAAACTTCGCGAGCTATACGAGGCCTTTCAGGGGATATTACACCACCTCGATTTGACATACTCACATCAATACCCCATTCGCGATAAAAAGCCGCGCGTTCATCACCGGCTGCATCATGCATCAGCGCTTCGGCCACATCAAAACCAATACCGCCCGCCCCGATGATGGCAACACGCTTGCCCGCTTGCTCAACATCCTGAAGTAATTCGGCATAGGTCATCACCGACGCGTGCTCAATGCCGGGTATTTTGGGCATACGAGGCGTGACACCTGTCGCTAAAATAATTTCATCAAAATCCCGTACACACGCAGGTGTCACCTTGGTGTTTAATTTAATTTTAACCTCATATTTCTCAAGTTGCCCTGTAAAATAATCAATCGTATGCTTAAACTCTTCTTTACCAGGAATCCGCATCGCAAAATTAAACTGACCGCCTAAACGATCGGACTGCTCAAATAACGTCACGTCATGACCACGTTCAGCAGCAACCGTTGCAAACGCAAGACCGGCAGGCCCGCCACCCACCACCGCCATACGCTTGGGCTGACTGGTGGTTTCATACACCAGCTTTGTTTCATGGCATGCGCGAGGATTCACCAAGCACGACGCTGTTTTTTGTTCAAAAATTTGATCAAGACAAGCCTGGTTACACGCAATACAAACATTAATCGCACGCGAATCACCCAGACGTGCTTTTTCTGCAAAATGCGGATCGGCTAAAAATGGACGGGCCATCGACACCATATCGGCCACACCCTCTTCGAGTAACGCACTGGCCATTTCAGGTGTGTTGATGCGATTAGACGTAATCACAGGAATACTTACTTCCGGCTTAAGCAGCTTGGTCACGTTCGTAAATGCTGCTGCAGGCACCATGGTCGCAATGGTTGGAATGCGCGCTTCATGCCAGCCTATGCCCGTATTAATCATCGTTGCCCCAGCTGCCTCAACGGCTTTGGCAAGCATGACAATTTCTTCCCAATTGCTGCCGTCTGCAATTAAATCCAACATCGATAGCCGATAGATAATAATAAATTGCTCACCCACGGCTTCGCGCACCGCACGAATAATTTCAACCGGAAAACGCATACGATTGGCGTAACGTCCACCCCACTCATCCGTACGATGATTGGTATGTGCAACAATAAACTGATTGATTAAATAACCTTCGCTACCCATGATCTCAACGCCATCGTAGCCAGCCGCTTGAGCGAGCTTGGCACAGCGTGCAAATTGTCCAATCGTTTTTAAAATACCGCGTTTGCTCAGAGGCCATGGCGTAAAGGGCGCAATAGGCGCTTTAATTCGGCTGGGTGCAACAATAAAAGGATGGTAACCGTAACGACCGGCGTGCAAGATTTGCAATGCAATTTTGCCACCCGACTCATGCACCGTGTGTGTCACAAGTTCGTGTCGTTTTTGTTCTTTAGGTGAAGTTAACTTAGCCGCAGCAGGAGCTAGGCGCCCCACACGATTGGGAGATATACCTCCTGTCACAATCAACCCAACGCCACCTTGAGCACGCTCACGATAAAACGCAGCCAAGCGCTCTAAGCTACCGGACGCTTCTTCAAGCCCGGTATGCATGGAGCCCATAAGAAGGCGATTTTTTAGTTGGGTAAAACCTAAATCCAACGGCTCAAATAATGCCTTAAACGGGGTATTATCAACGACCAAGTCCATATGAACGCCCAATAAACATAAATTATCTTGCAGTATAAAGCCTGTTATCGTGAGAAACTAGAGTCTGGCCTCCTAAAACATTGGAAACAGCTCCAGCATATACAGAGGATAGTTAACCAGGTTGCCATCATTGGATAAATTCATGATTGATGCTCTGGCAACTTTCTCCGGATTGTATTTTTCAGTATAAACCTTCAGACTTTTGCCCTTGGTTGATTGTCCCGCTTTGACTTCCAATGGTACCAGCTTATCCTCTACGGGCACAATAAAATCAACTTCCGCTGTATTACCACTGGTCCAATAAAATAGCTTGTCAAATCCAGTATAAATCAACATTTGTGCAACCACATTCTCCGTCAGCGCGCCCTTGAATTCAGTAAAGAGATCATTGTTTTTTAATAAAACTTTACTGGACAAATCCGATAGAGCACCAAGAAGTCCAACATCAAATGCATACATTTTAAACGCAGTTCTGTCTTCATAAGCAGGTAGTGGCAATCCAGGGGTTGTTAAATTGATACAACGATAGATCAATCCGGCATCCGCGAGCCATTGGATTGCCGTTTCATATTCCCGTGCCCTTGCGCCTTCGCGTAATAGCGAAAAAACGAATTTTCTGTTTTCCTTCGCCAACTGGTTTGGAATAGCATTCCATAATAATGTGATTTTTTGAATTAAATTGGGTGGTGCATGTCGTGCAAAATCGAGTTCATAATTTTTATTAATGGCCTTTTGTATTTCGCGTATGCCTGGGAGGCTATTGGTATTTTGATAATGAGCCACAGCTTCAGGCATTCCACCGATGTACATATACAATCGAAAAAACTCAAGTAGTTGTTTATGAATCGGTTCAGGAATCTTTTCAATGCTATGAATGGAATGAACAAACTCAACCAGCTTATGCTTGTTTAATGCTGTCAGAAACTCCAAAAAACCCATGGGGTACAGGGGTATCAGATCCACTTTTCCAACCGGAAAACCGGATTGATTACCCATTTTTATCCCTAAAAGAGAACCAGCAGCAGCAATATAATAATGACTGGCTTCTTCACAAAAATATTTTAAACTGGTCAGTGCTCGTGGACAAAGTTGTATTTCATCAAAAATAATCAACGTTGTTACAGCATCGATAACCCTGTTAAAATAAATTTCCAATGCCTGAATAATTTTGTCTGGTGAAATATTGCTTTCAAAAAAAGCATGTAAATCCAAGTTTTCTTCAAAATTAACATACAACATTGATTCAAATGCAGTTCGACCAAATTCTTTTAACAAAAATGTCTTGCCAACCTGTCTTGCTCCCATTAACACCAATGGTTTGCGTTGGGGTGACGACTTCCATGAATCCAATTTTTCATAGCAATATCGCTTCATAATTCACATTTAAAATAGGAATAAAATTAATATTATCACATAATTCATAGGAATAAAGGGATTGAACAAATTTAACTTTCTTTTACGCAACATCCAGACGATCATAACGAAACTGCTCATAGGTCGGTTGGCAATTGGTTGAAAAGCCAAAAAATAACTTATCATTTGCTTTTATATTGGATTGCCCAAAATTAAGCTATTTAAATAAGAGGCTCAAGGCTTGACTGTCTTCCTCTGTTGGCGAAAGCCCACGATCATTTTCTTCGTCTTCAGAATCCTGTTGCGATGCCGCGTATCCGGCAACACCAACCGCCAAGAAACAAGCACCTGCAATCGCCAAACCAGGAACAGGGAGTAATAATCCAACCACAAGCATAGCACCTCCAACTACTGCAGATAGACTGCTTAGAATTTTAAAACAAAGATTCCAATCTATATCAGGCGTGCTTTCCGGTATCGGTTGCTTTTGCGTTTCTTTTTCGCCACCACCAACTAGCGCCCATGGTCCTTCTAGCAAGTCTTTCACAAAAATCGTGTAAAGTTGATCCATATTCAAAAGCGCGTTATTTTTAACAGTATAATCATCTTTTTCATTTTCAAATTGAACGATGTATTCTTCTACTTGTGATTGAACTTCCTTCCTTATCACATCGAGATCACGTCTATTAATAGTAATAGAGTTAGCATACTGATCTAATTCTTTAAGGATCACATCTTTCATTCGTTTTGCTAACGTATTATAGGCTTTCTTTCTACCGTCTACTGTGAATAATGTATGAGAGGACTCAGCGCTTGAGGTATTAAAACGCAACTCAACCACATCCTGCTTTTCATCATATTTTTTTATCATTGGATTATTGATTAGGGGATTAAAAGCTATGCTAATTACCTGAGCAAGAAGTTTTTTTTGCGAACGATCGACGGACAAGAAGGTTATCATATAATCAGCATGATCACCGTTCATAAGGTTGTTGTTTGATTGATGACATCCATACTCAATACCTTGCATCATACATTGAATATGCTCAAAAAATACCTCCTGCTGTTCTTGGGATGCGCGAGGTACGATTAACTCCATCGATTCCGATGAAGTAATAACATTTGCTGTCGTTAGCGATATAACGGAATTCGGCCCAAGACGGTTTAATGTCTCTTTCTTTTTATTCATAATAAGAACCTCATGCCTTATAATCATACACCATGCATCTAATTTTACCAATAAAGTGTGGTGAAATCAAGAATCAGCCTCTTTCAATACAAGATAAATCTGAAAATCGTATAAAAAAGGGCTATTTCAGATCATGTCGTCTAAATGGCAAGGACTATGATTACAATGAACGATATCAAACTGGATAGCCCTGAAGCTATCAAATCATTTTTGGGCGACATAGACAAGATCAAATTTCAAGTGGCGAAGGAATCGCGTTATGAGTGGGTTTCAGCCACGCTTCTGGACTTTAAGCCATTTTTCCTGCCAGCTCCGTCAGCTCTGTTCGAAAAAATGGCTAAAGTCCAGCAAGGGTCTGCTTATTATATAAACAGACCCTGAACATGAGAGATGCTAGGAATCAATGGAGTCAGACCCCGTCGAAACTTGTGAGACGAGGTGGGTAAATTTACCCGGGCTATGACTAACGCCCGCCATAAGCTAACCCATCATCATTTTTTTCGCCTTCAGAATCCTGTTGCGATGTCGCGTATCCGGCAACACCAGCCGCCAATAAACAAGCACCTGCAATCGCCAAACCAGGAACAGGGAGCAATAATCCGACCACAAGCATACCACCTCCAGCTACTGTAGCTAGACCGCTTAGAATTTTAAAACAAAGATTCCAATCTATATCAGGAGCGCTTTCCAGCTCCGTTTGATCTGCATCTACTGAGGAATCTCCCATTGGAAATACCGTGTGTTTTTTGCCCTCTTTATGGACAACTCTGCCCTGTTTATGGACAACTCCGCCCTTACCACCAAAAAATGTGCTATTATTTTGTGGCATGTCACCCATAAATACCTCTAATTGTGAAGAATCTCTGGTTATATTATAAAGATTCGACATCTTCAGAAGCACCCTATTTTTACTTTTATAATCATTTGCTTTGTTAAATTGATCGATGATGTATTCATTTACTTGTAAGTTAACTTTACTCCTTATATCATCGGGTTGAATATGATTCAATACGTCATCATCTTTTATTTCATGTATTTCATGTATTTCATGTATTTTGTGTTCATCTTGAACGCTGTCTCCTTCCTTCTTATCCTTATCGTCTATCGGTGTCATATCAATCGGTGTCATATCAATCGGTGTCATATCAATCGGTGTCATATCAATCGGTGGCCTATTACTACCAAGGTATGGGTCTAAGGAGTTTACATCTGAGTCCTGTCCAATAGATTGAGCTTTGGTTTCTTGTTCTTCCGATTCAAATGATTTGTTGTAAACAATACCTTTAGGTAAGAGTTCTTCGGGCGTTAGCTTGATAGTGTATTCTGCAAGTTCTGCAAGTTTTGCATACTTTATAAAAGCATCAAAAGCCTCCTGTCTGTTTAATTTTGGTTTTTTTGTTTTTTTATCTTCATCCTCTGAATTGTCCTCTTTTGAAATATCTGTAATAGATGACATCTTTTCAAAGTGGTGTTCAATCAATTCGAGTTGCTCTTTAGTCAGTGTTGTTTTATTAGATAATATTTTCTTTATTTTAGAGAGATGAGATTTAGACATAATATTTACCATCGGTTAAGGTTTGTGATTCACATTATAGCACATTGAATTTTTTTTCATAGTTTTTTTTCATAGTCAGTCTCTTCCAGGGATACAAAATGAGCCTGAAATGAAAAAATATAAAATCGTGAATAATTAAAATGATTGATACAATCAAGGGTCGTTTATATCTTCAAAATATCTTAAAGCTTCCAGCTTGTTACACGCCCTTTAATTTACAATAAGCGCTAATATCGCTTAATTTACTGCTTTATTAAATCATTTTTTTATACGTAGGCCCTGGTACTCACGCGCTTACCCATTTAAAGTATCTAAAATTTTTTAGAGTAAGAACAACATGTTTATTATTACAGGTGGTAGTCGTGGCATAGGCGCTGCATTAGCAAAGGCACTGACGTCAAGAAAACAACGCGTGCTTATCATTGGTCGTCATCAACAGGCGCTGCAGCACATTGCCGCAACATCGCCTTACATCGACTTAGTTTGTGCTGATGTCGCAACATCTTCAGGCCGTGAAGCGATTCTATCCTACCTAGAAAATATTCCAGCCATACAAGGCCTCATACACAACGCGGGAAGCATTGAGCCCATACAGCCCATGCGTGATTTAGATGAACAAGCGTGGCGCGCAATGATGAGTATTAATCTTGATGCTTCGTTTTTTCTTACACAAAAACTGCTCAATAAACTTGAATCTGGACGCGTGCTTCATATAAGCTCAGGAGCAGCTCATTTTCCTGTCGCCGGTTGGGCGCCCTATTGTGTATCTAAAGCGGGCTTGTCGATGCTTACGCGTTGCTGGCAAACTGAGTGCCCAAATATGGCGTTTGCCAGTGTGATGCCCGGCATTGCTGACACCGCCATGCAAGCGATCATCCGTAAATCAGAGCACTTAGCCCCCGAAAAACATCAATTCTTTCACAATCTCAAAAACAACAACCAGCTCGTATCGCCTGAAATCGTCGCAGCTTTTTTAACTTGGCTGCTGCTAGATATTGCTCCAGAACGATATATTTCACACGAATGGGATATTTATGATGCATCGCATCATGCTGAATGGCTGCCTCGTGAAGCGCCTGCGCCTAGCCTGCCTGCATAAATGATGATTTTAGATTGAACTTGTAGATCACAATCTACATATCGTGATAAAATTCGGTGCTTACAACATAAATTTTCGCAAAATCTATAGCACGCCTTTTTGAGTGACATGACCATGAAAAAAATATCGAAAAAAAGCACCTCGATTCATAAAAATCTTAACGCATTGTGTTTTCAATTGACTCAAGATCAACCTGGAATACAAAAAAAACAAATATTTGATAAAATTTTTTCATTGTATTGTCGGGCGTCAGAACATATTTCATCGGAAGAGAGCTCGTCTTTTATACGATCTTGTTTTCATGCTTCGACGTCGTTCTCAGAATGTCTTCCTGCGCTGGGGCTGGATGAGGATGCTCAGCTGGCAAGTTATGATCGCATTATAGCCATCCAACGGGCGTATGCGCGTAAATGTAAACATCTTCCCTTGGAGGAGCGAGCTGTTTTAGAAACACTCGAGTCTTCCGTTACCTCAGCCGCACAGCTGCGCCAAGGAGAAATAAGAACGTCTGTTTTGCAGAAAAAAGCTGTGTTGGGCGAGTCAAGTCAAGAACCGGATCATGATTTGTTATCGAATATAACACTTCATAACCATAAAGCGCTTCCTGTGACGGTGCTCAGTTACCATGAATTACATGCTGAGCTACTCCAAAACAGAGCATCTCCTCATGCGACACTAAAAGATTGGTTTGATTTAAAGCAAAATGCGCTAGGATTAATTGCGCGTCAAGACAAAACCGATGCTTCAATTGCACTTAAATTACAGCAAGTTGAATTGGCTTTAAGAATTGTAAGCGATTACATCGATTTTTGTTTAGCCAACGGATTCGTGCATAAAATAGCGGCTCCACGACGTTCGATGATTAGACTTTTTAAACGATATGTCGGCTTTTATGCACAAACCGATGCGCCTGAAGCGTCTATCCAAACCTTCAAAAATAAAGTAAAAGCATTAGGAGAAAGTTATTTGCTGGATAACATTGATCTTGATTTTTATAAAACCGTGCTCATGTCTGTTTCTGCTGATCCAATCGAAAAAAAAATGGCTCGACAAAAGCGAAAGACACTCATTCATAAAGTCGAACAATCTGTTTTAGATATCTTTGAAAAATACTATGCTTGTATAGCAGAGCAGCGCGATTTATCAGAGCAGTTGCCTATCCATGAGCGAATTACTTTTCTAAAGCATCAACAAGTCATTCTAACTGAGCACGATGAAGATTCAATTTCTAAACTTTATGCCACAGCGTCAAAATGCTTGCAAGACGTTTTTTTAGCTTATTTTCAAATTCCTATCGATTGTTGTCTTGGTTTAATTGATCCAGCCATCATCATGGTTTCGGATCCATTTTATTTGAATGATGAACAAAGCCAGGTGGCTCAATTCATGACAAATCTCGAGGCTCATGCATTAGACCAGCAACAGCAGAGCAACATCAGGGAAATTATTCTGCTTTATTTTGATTATAAAAAAGGCTACACCATGCAAGGGATTAATCGGTATCAACAAACACAGCCGGATCTTGTTGCTTATTTCAAAAATGACTTATTTGTGATACAAACACGCTTGGAGATGTACCGCTTTCTTTTTACGCCACGTCAAACCACGCAAAATATAGAACCCATGAAAGCTTCCTATCGTTGTATTCTACAATCGATTTATGCGAGTGCTTACATGAAACAGTTAACATGTGCTCTGTTGCAGCAGGTTGAATCAATCGAGCATGACGAAGCGGATGAATCTGACGAATCTGAGGCAGATACCCCTTCTGTTGTTACCGAGATCCGTAAACCGTCCCACAAAAAACACAAGACTATTTATACAAAAAAAGATGATGCCGACGTCTTTTTTCATGCGAAAGATGATGAATTGATGAAATTAATTCCCATCGGCTGGACTGTTTATAAGCAATATTTTTCTTCTGCGATGAACGCTAAAAACTATGAACGTGCACTTGAGATAACGCGTGATGAAATCGCGCAGACCAGCATGGATTTTCCAGGCGATAGCAACCTTCAGTTAAAAATACTGTTTGATCTTTATCTGGATAAATTTTTTGTCTTGCAAGCATCGAGATGTTACGCAGATGCAAAAAATGCGCTGACTGATATGGAAAAGTGTCTGATGGATCCGTCGTTTGGAAAAATAAGGGTTCAACAAACCTTGCTTCTTTTATGCAAACAGGCTGAAATCGAGCTATCGGAACGAGGTATTTTAGAGGCAAAAAAAATATGGGATCATGCTGATGAGATAGCCGAGAAGCATGGCACATTCTGTTTTGAGTCCATTTGGGTTGCACAACTGAAGCATGATGTGCTTAAAAATGACTCTTTGGCGCTTTTAGATGACATGTATTCCTATTTATTCAACGCAACAACATTTATTTTACTGCATGAGCAACAGTGGAATTATTTTTATCTTTGTTATGATCGATTAGCCTGTATTTTTTCAGGAATGTCACATAACGAAGACTTGGATGCATCTGTTGCAAATGATCATAGAAAGAAAGCCCTTCAAATTTATGACTTGTTGTTAACCTACAGTCAAGCGTTTTTTCCAAATCGAGCGTTTGACATCGCGCATCAAATAGGGCTTAACTGCAATGTTTTTTATTTGCGCTCAGCAAACGGAACGTATCGCGAAAAAGCTCAGCACGCCTTTTCGCTGGCTTTAACATTGGCAACGAGCAACACGAAAAAACAAGAAATAAAGCAGATCCTGAATCAGTTAAGTCGTTCAAACATGACTGCACATGCTATTGGTAAAATTTACAAAGATAAAGAATCAACAAAACAAAAAAATATTTTTTTTAAGTCGTTACAGCACCTGCTCTCTAATAAAACACCCGCAGGCGTTGGTCTCTCGACATGTTTGGATTTAGAACATGCAATTCAAGACTATTTCTTCATGTTTGAAATAAGACATGTGTTGTTGCTGCTCAATCAAGTCTTTAAACAACAGAAACGCTTGGGATTTGACCTAACACTCTCTGCTAATGGTATGATGTTAGATGCGCTTCTCGATTTGATGACCGATATAAAACGGCATGAAACGAACTTAATAGAAAACCGCTTCAAAAAAAATATGTCTCAGGATGAACGACAAGCCGCGTTTCATGAATGGTGGTTAACCGAAAAATACGCCTTCGAAACGATCGTGGAAACATTTAATCTATTTTCTTTGATTTTTAATGAAACGCTCGAATCTGATGTTCAACATGCCATTCAGCAAGAACTATCTAAAAAAGAAGGCCTGATTGAAACCATTCAAAATAAAATAGAGGGCGAAACCTCGTTTACCGCCCTTCCAACAAAAATTAATCTAGAATTTACACGTGAACATCAGCATATATTTACCATGGAATCGATGCCTGACACGTATTCGTTGGCATTAGAAGCACTTTCTACCAATAAACCGTCCTATGCTTTACATTATCTATTGCAAGCCCTTTCTGCAATCGAGCATCCAAATAAACGCAAATCCTCTGAGGTGCTGATTGCCTATGCGTCCGTTTGGGTGCTGCAAGCACTTCAGAGTGATGTTTTTCAGCGCTATTTGAATACCCCTGCCTTGAAAGAAAATTTTGTAGAATTGTATCAATGCATCCATAATCAAACACAATCGTTATTGCCTACTAGGCGTTTAGTTTTATTTGGTGATACCATAAAAAACACCTTACAACCCAGGTTTAATGCTTTGCTCAAAGATTTAAGGCTAGAGCTAAAAGAACCTGATGCATCTCCAACGGGTCAACAGGCCTTAATGAGCAGGTGAGTTTCTAGGCTCACCGCCTTCTGCTTGGCTCAAAGCTTCCGCAGGATCAATCGATAAATCAGCGTGTAAAAATGCATCAGATTCTGGCAGCGTGATCATCATTTTGTTGATATCCATGATCTTTAATTTTAAATTTTTTCCCGAAATATCTAACACATGCCCTGCATGCTGATGATTCGATGAAAGAAAATGCAAGTGATACCCTGGAATATTAAACGACTTGGCATACTCAGGAGACCAAAAGCCAAGCAATGTCCCTTCAACATGCTCTAACCTAAATTCAGCCTGCTGGTTAGTCGCTGATACCAGGTCTGTTCCTGGTGAAGATTGACACGCAACGCGATACAGTATCCTCTCGAAAACACCTTCAATGCGTATGGCATAAAATAAGTTATCAGAACGACGGAGCTTATTTATTTGAGAACACAGCTCATCCCAATTGCTAACTTTACTTAATTTAGCTGCTCTGTCCGAAACAAACCACGTGCTCACCCAAAAAGGTACCTGAGATGCATCATCCGGCTCAACCACAACACCATCACTCCGTGCTTGAAACACATGACCATCCAGCATCAACCCCTCACCATTTAAGGCCTCATACGTACCAAGACCAAAATCGCCCTGCGTCTTGACATGCGCCACCGTGGCACACCCTTGATACACCCCTTGCACTAAAGCAGCCGAGGTCGATAACTGGAATAAGGTATGATGATGAACTGTCATTGCACTCGCCTCAAATTAATTAATAAAGCTTTGATGAATATCTTCCATTAAACGTGCATTCAAACTGTAATCAACCGGAACATGAATTAACACCGGAACCTCGGCTTTGAACGCCTCTTCGAAAACATGAGGCAACTCATTCGCTGATTTTATACTGTAGCCTTTGCATCCAAATGATTCTGCCATTTTGACAACATCGTAACCCCCTAATTCAACCCCAGCGCTTTCGCCGTAATGCGCCATTTCTTGAAAAGCCACCATATCATACGAGTGACTATCCCAAATAACATGAACAAATTTTGCACCAACACGTACCGCCGTCTCAAGCTCCATCGACGAAAACAAGAATCCGCCATCACCGGATACAGAAAGCACACGTTGATCCGGATACAACAACGACAGCGCGATGGCCCAAGGAACCGAAACGCCTAACGTCTGCTGACCATTACTCACGAGAACTTGGCGTGCATGATGCGTGACACCGTAACGGTTGGTCCAAATGTAGTTCGACCCAACGTCAAGCGCAACATGCGTAGCGTCGGTCATTTGTTTTTGCAATTCATAAACTAAGCGTAAAGGCTGAACGGGAAAGTTATCCATGGCCTTGCCTTCAGCAATCGTTGACTGCACCTCCTGAAACGCTTGCTGAGCGGCTGCAATATAGTCTGAATCAATGTCTATCATGTTGATGCTCACCGCATCACTTAATAACGTTAAAGAATGACCGATATCGCCAATCAGCTCAGCCGTTGGTATAAAACTATTATCTTGATCGGCCCGAATGGTATCAATACAAATCATAGGACGCGTGTTGTTCGCATTCCAAATGGCGGGGTCATATTCAATCGCATCATAACCTATGGTTATCACAAGATCGGCTTGCTCTAACAATTTATCCGCTGGCTGATTACGGAATAATCCTATACGCCCCGCATAAATTGAAGCGCCTTGTTTTTCAACCCAAGCACCTGCGCCTTGAAACGTTGAAATATACGGAATTTGAGTTTTTTTTAAAAATTCAATTAATGCCTCTGAACATGTTTTTGAAGAAGATTGCATCCCCAGGATTGCGATAGGGCGCTTGCTTGCATGCAGTGCTTTAGCAGCGTCAGCAATGGCTAAATCACTGCATGGTCCCTGAGGTATTTTTTTACCCCAACTCGCCGTTGCATCGCCATCAAAATCGCTTAAGCCCACATCTTTAGGTAACGAAACAAACACAGCGCCCGGACGACCAGACTCCGCAACACGAATGGCGTTCCCTATGATTTCAGCTAATTGATGCGCGGTCACCACTTCTGCTGAAAATTTTGTCACCGCCTTCATCAGATCAACGGCATCTAGCGACTGATGTGTTTTTTTGAGACGCTCATCGAGGGGTACTTCCCCACCGATCGCCAAGACAGGATCGCCTTCACTGGTTGCCGTGGCCAAGCCTGTGGTTAAATTCGTAATCCCAGGACCTGATGTCGCAATACACACACCTATCGTGCCCGTCAGTCGACCGAAGGCGGCTGCCATAAAGGCTGCATTTTGTTCATGACGACAAAGCACGAGTTTAATTTTTGAGTGCTTTAACGCAATAAAAAGACTGTCAATTTTAGCGCCAGGCACACCAAAAACATGGGTCACACCATGATTTTCCAAAATCTTGATAATCGCGGCAGCACAATTTTTTGCATTATACGGTTGAACCATGAGAACTCCTCGAAGAACGTGTTTGGAATTGTTGATAAATCGACGCAAATAAATCCATCATCAACGCTGTTGTTTTATTATCTACATCTCTCATAGGATTATATTCAGCAATTTCTAATCCTAAAATATTTTTATCCAACATTAAATTTTTTAATGCACTCACCAGCTCCGCGCCAGAAAGACCGCGAACAGCAGGACAACTCACCCCGGGCGCATCGCTTGGATCAATCGCATCTAAGTCTATACTGATACCCACACCACAGGTGGATTGACGCACATGTGCATACGCTTTTTTCAAAATATTATCCAGCCCGTATGTCTTGATATCATCCATATAAAACACCCTGACACCCAAGCGCTCTAATAAAGCTTTTTCTTCTGGCTGGTAACTACGAATTCCAATCAAACACACGTTTTCAGGGCGTACCGCCGGCTTACTATCAAATAAATTAATTAAATCAGGATGGCCTTCACCCAGCAAATGCGCGAGTGGCATCCCATGTATATTTTTCGTTTTAGATGTCTCGGGCGTATGGCAATCCATATGGGCATCAATCCATAGCAAGCCAAGATCACCACGATGACGCTCGGCATGAGCCACCGCGTTCCAGGTTCCCATGGCACACGAATGATCGCCCCCAAAAACACAAAACGGTTCGTTTTTTTTAGCACACGACATCACCGCTACACCCAGATCTGTGATGCTTTGAATCACTAGAGGCAGCGCATCCAAGCCTTTTTCTAGCGCACTTGCCTTAATCATCGTCTCCCATTCAACCTGAAACCCGAGTTGACTAAAAAGATGTTGATGATAATACAAATACCATGGGCCCAGGGCACAATCGATATTATTCGCAGCAATTCCCGAGGCATAACCGATCAGCTTCATGCTATTCCCTTAAAAATAATCCATATAAATCTTTGGGATCGTGTAAAGCCTCACCTGCAAGATTAAATTGCACGCCAAGCCCAAGTTTTTTTGCTAAGGCATAGCATAATTTCAACGTACTCAAATCTTCCAGAGCAAAACCCACAGCATCAAATACCGTGATCTCGTGATCATCAACTCGACCCGGCTTAATTTGACTCATCAGCTCCCAAAGCTCGGCATAAACATAGTCAGCAGCATCGGGTTTAAGATTTTGAATTTCTCCTTCCTCACATGTTTGCGGAAAATATTCAATCACGATTTTAGCTTGCTTTAATAAATTAGGATCGAGTTCTGTTTTACCGGGAGAATCACCACCAATGGCACAAATATGCTGGCCTGGTTGTAGATCATGAGCATGTAATACGTGATGCTTGCCTTGGGCCGATGTCGACGTAATAATAATATCAGCATCTTTGATCGCTTCTAAGCATGACTTGGCTAAAACGAGTTCAAACGATTCTGAAGCTAAATTACGCGCAAAGCGATTCATCGCATCGAATGACAGATCAAAACACCGGACTTCATCTAAATCAAAAACCGCATGATGCGCTAAAATTTGAAATTCACTTTGCGCACCACACCCAATAATCGCGATTTTTTTTGAAGATTTTTTAGCACAATATTGCGATGACAGAGCAGAAACTGCTGCTGTTCTGATAGCCGTAAGCACGGTCATGGATGCAAGCATCACCGGATGGCCATGTGCCACTTCGGCAAGCATACCTAGAGCGACAATATTAAGCCGACCTTGCAAGGGATTACCTGGATGACCGTTCACATATTTAAAACTGTAATGCACATCATCACAGATGGGCATCAGCTCCATGACACCGCCCTCGACATAAATCGCATGGCGTGGGGATTTTTCAAACGCTTCCCATTGTCTAAAATCTTGTTCTAATTGCTCGATGAGTTGTAAATAAAAGCTGGATAAACCCTCGCTTTTAATCATGCTATGAATATCTGCTGTGTCCAATAAGAGCATAACGTCATCCTAATCCTAAATTCATAAAAACATCAAAACATCAAAACATGATCCATGATCCATGATCATGGATTACGTCATATCATCATGCGGCAAAGCACGTCGATGAGCTCTAAAATAAGTCATGGGAGAACACGTAAACAGATCAACCAACTTTTCCATATAAATACAAGCAAAGCGCTCCACTTGCTGAGCAAAGTAGCTCTCCTCAGCACCGGCCCGAAACACACGCCCCCACGTCGGGTTATAAAACTCGCCTTCTTGCTTTAATAAAACAGAGAGCTGCTTATCCAGCGCTTCTATTTCAAGTTGAAGTGTTTTGATTTTTTCATCATAGACGGAAGTTTGTTCATCCAATCGCGCCGTAGAATACATCAAATGCTCGGCCTCGCGTTCGCATTTAATGCCCATTTGTTCAAGAATTTTTTCCTGAATGGGTGCTGACTTTCTTTGCGCTTTAATTTCGGCACCTAACTCATCAACCACCAAAGCCGTACGCCAATTGCACGCTTTTTTTAATTGCAAAATATCGCCATAAATATGATCACCAATGTAAAGAATATCGTCGCCATTCAAATTTAAATCTTGACTGAATTGCGCTGCACTTCCTCCTTGATAGATCCCGGGCGTGATGACGCCATCGACATTGGTCATCGCCCCGGTTTTAGCATCAATTTTTAAAAACCGTAAATCATCATAAAAAAAGCGGGGTTTATTCGTAAACGTGATCACATATTCAAACACGTCTTCCCAGGTTCGTCCTTCAGATAAACATGGATTAATCGCATAATCAAGCAGAACTTTGGTGTAGCTATATTCTGAGTTAGTCGCAATAAATACCTTTTTTCCATGCCGAATAAAACGCTCGATACCCTGAACCAAATTTGGCTCTTTGATCACAAAGTAATCTAAATTATCTTTTATTTTTTGCTTTAAACTTCCATCACCATGCACCTTATCCACCATACGGAGCACATCATCTGCAAGTACTTGGTAACTTGGAAGTGATGGCTCATCACCATCTTTTAAATCAACCAACTGACTATATAAAACACAAAATGCAATTGAAAACGAGGTATCAATCACCTGATAGTTTGGCTGGTTTAAATCAACATAAACACTTCGATAAAATGCTTGTTGCGCTTTAAAATCCATACGTTTTGTTCCATGAGAACATTGACGAATGGCCGCATAGCGATTGAGTTTTAAAATATTTCCGTTCTCGCTATCAATCACAAGCCCACGAATGGCCCCTTCCATGCTAAATTTGAGACCCCGTAAACGTTCAGGATAATGCTTGGTGCGAATTAAGGCTTCAATCACCAGTTCATAGACCAACGCTTCAAAATGTTCGGTTTGATAACGAATCAACGTATGGTCCATATCTAAACCAATATACTTTATTTTTTTTAAATTCAAAATTCGATTAACAAAAACATGCTGACTCAGCTGACTCATAAGACCTCGTTAGAGCACAATGCTCGTGCATCGACAACCAATTGTTGTATTATAGCCGGTTCTGCCAGTGTCGATAGATCACCTAAATGAGCTGCATCGCCACGGGCAATTTTGCGTAACAAGCGACGCATGATTTTTCCTGATCGTGTTTTAGGTAACGCATCTGCCCATTGAATACATTCAAGCGTTGCAATTGGCCCAATCACCTCACGCACATGCGCCACCAAGCAAGATTTGAGCGCATCGGTTGGCTTAATCTCCGCTTGAAGCGTTACAAACGCATATAAATGCTCGCCTTTGATATCATCCAGCACACCCACAACCGCCGCCTCAGATACTGCCGCATGGGACACCAAAGCGCTTTCAAGCTCTTCAGTCCCTAAACGATGACCCGAAACTTGAATGACATCATCACTGCGTCCGGCAATCCAATAATTTCCATACGTATCGATATGTGCCAAATCACCGGTTAAATACGCCCCGGGAATTTCACTCAAGTAGGTATCAATAAAACGCTGCGTGTCACCATAAATACCTTGCATCATGCCCGGCCAAGGTTTCTTGATAATCAATCTTCCTTTTTCACCAGCGACACATGCCGCACCTGCATCATTCACAATATCAGGAACAATTCCAAAAAAAGCTTGGCCAACCGAACCGGGTACAAGTTCCATCGCACCGGGCAAAGGCGTAAGTAAAACCCCACCGGTCTCGGTTTGCCACCAGGTATTCACGATCGGGCAACGACCTTGTCCAACCACCTCATGAAACCACACCCACACATCGGGATTAATCGGCTCACCCACGGTTCCTAATAATCTAAGTGAATCACGTGAGGTTGAATTAAGCCATGCATCCCCCTCACGTCGTAAACTTCGTAGGACCGTCGGTGCAGTATAAAATACGGTTACTTTGTGTCTATCTATCATATCCCACAAGCGTGCATAATCTGGATAATTCGGTAGGCCTTCGTAGAGCAAAATATTTGCACCGTTTGCGAGTGGCCCATACACACCATAAGTATGTCCTGTTATCCATCCTACATCAGCTGTAGACCAATAGATATCATCCTCTTGATGATCAAATACACACGCATACGTCATGGCGGCGTACACCAAATAGCCGCCGGTTGCGTGCACCACACCTTTGGGCTTACCGGTAGAACCTGAGGTATATAAAATAAACAGCGGCGCGTTTGCATCCATCCACACCGGTTCACAGAGAGGCGATACGTCAGCTACCGCTTCGTGATACCACCTATCCCGTGTTTTATTCCAAGCAATTTTTTTACCCGTACGCTGCACCACCAACACACGTTCTACCGAAGGCGAATGACATAACGCTTCATCCACTTGGGTTTTGAACACAATGTTTTTTTCGCCGCGATAACTGCCATCAGCCGTAATCAACAAACGACATTGTGCATCATTAAGACGGTTCGAGAGCGCGTCAGCAGAAAAACCACCGAAAATCACCGAATGAATTGCGCCTATCCGGGCACATGCAAGCATGGCAATCACCGCCTCAGGTATCATCGGTAAATAAATCCCCACCCTATCGCCGGCTTGCACGCCCTCGGCTTTTAAAACATTGGCCAGGCGACATACCACATCAAACAATTCAGCATAGGTTAAACTGCGTTGCTCAGATACTTGATTACCTTCCCATCGCAAAGCAATTTTATCAGCATACTTGGGAAGATGCCTATCGACACAGTTATAACAGGCGTTCAGCTTGGCTCCAATAAACCAAGCGATATTTGCCTGTTTAAAATCGCCTTGCATGGTTTTTTCCCAAGGCGATGCCCAGCTTATATACCGCTTCGCTTGCTCATTCCAAAAATCATCCGAATGCTCAAGCGAAGCTTGAACCATGGTGTCATAATTATCTGCATGAATACGTGCGGTTTGAGCAAATTTATTGGGAATGGGATACAACGTGGTTTGCATGATCAATACCGTCCTGGCAATTAACAACGTGCTGAGTTCGTCAACGTAGATTACGTCATCCCAAGCATGTGTGTCAAAGCTCAGTCAAACGTTTCAGCAAAGGGTTAACTCAAAGAAACATGCATTGCTTTACAAACACCTCTCTAGATGATATATTTAAATCATGAATGATGATAAAACGCTTGAAAATCTTCTTGATCTAGATGGTACAAAATTGGTGATAGATGATCAATTAGGTCTTTGGGTTAAGTTTGAAGCTTTTCGCACCAGCCTATCCATAAGGAAAAATGGAGTGCGTTACTCATTAAGCTTGCATGATCGTTATGGGCATCGAATTATTGGGTTTGATAATGCTCATGCAATTGAATATGGCGCTAAACGCATGGTTGCACCAAAAAGAACCTTTGATCATTGGCATTACGATGAAAATGATCACGGCCGTCCTTATGAATATATAAATGCTGGAAAGTTGATGGAAGATTTCTGGGTTGAAGTAGAGAAGAGGTTAAATTTAATTAAGGGGAGTGAAGTATGAAAACAACTAACAAGGTTGCAGTAGTTGGTGTCATTTCTCTAGAAGACTTCAAGAAACGCACTATTTCTATTGCAAGGGGTGAATATAAGCCTCAAAAAAATGAGCCTAAAATATGGTTTAATTCTATTAAGTCATTAGCTCATGTTCTTTCAGAAGAAAATCGTCATTTATTAAAAATTATTATTGAACAAAAGCCAAAATCAGTATCAGATCTTGAGCCACTAACAGGTAGAAAAGCTAGTAATCTTTTACGAACATTAAGGACGATGGAGCATCATGGTTTGGTTGCGTTAAATGAAAGTATAGAAAAAAAGAGGGGAAGACAGTCGCTTATCCCCATGGTTATATATGACACGGTTGATATTAAATTAGATTTTAGGGCAGCCTAATTCGAACTAGCTTCTCCATGAAATTTACCGGTTTGCGCGTAAAGCCCCGTCTCTTCTAGGGCGGGGATATCAGCGCTTGGTCGCAATGCGACGCTTTAATGAGGTGTTTTCATAAATGCTTAAAAAACAAACGAAATGGATGTTTTTAACAAGCAGATCCCGTCTGAGTGTCTGTAGCGAAAATTGAATTTCAATCATAAAATAAAGAATATTCGATGATTTTGAAATGATTATAGTATAATCATCCTTATGATGATCAAACGAGATAAACACGTATGTCACGATACCTTGACCCCAAAGCCGACGTCGTCTTCAAAAAAATCTTTGGCGATCATCCCAAGCTTTTAATCAGTTTTTTAAATGCCTTGCTTCCCTTGCCGGATAATGGCCCGATTGTATCGTTAACCTACCTTCAAAATGAGCAAGTACCCCTGATTCCTGAATTTAAACGAACCATTGCTGATGTCAAATGCACAGACGCCCAAGGACGCGTGTTTATTGTCGAAATGCAAATGAATTGGACGGATCAGTTTAAACAGCGTTTACTCTTTGGCACCAGCCAGGCGTTCGTGAAGCAACTCAAGACCGGCGAAGACTATACCTTTCTTCAACCGGTCTATGGTTTAGGACTTGTTGCTGATATTTATGAAAAACAAAGCAACGATTGGTATCACCATTATCAATTGGTAAAAAAAGGTAATGCAACGCACGATGTGATTGAGCACTTACAGCTTATTTTTATTGAATTACCTAAATTCCCGATTCAATCACCCGAAGAAAAACAACTTCGATTATTGTGGTTACGATTTTTACGTGAGGTGGACGAAAAAACGAAATCTGTTTCACAAGATCTGCTTGATGTGCCAGAAATAGCAGAGGCACTCGGGCTTGCCGAAGAATCGGCTTATACACCAGGAGAACTGAGCCTTTATGAAAGTTATTGGGATCAAGTGAGTCGAGAAAAAACCTTACTCTCGGGTAACTATGCCAAAGGGCTCGCTGAGGGCGAGGCTAAAGGTAAGGCTGAGGGTGAAGAATTAGCCACGCATAGAATTGCCATCAATATGCTAACGCAAGGTGTTTCGATAGAAATCGTGGTCAGAAGCACCGGCTTAACGCGCGAAGATGTAGAAAAAATTCAAGCGAAGATAGACAAATCATAATTGCCAATTAACGACAATGAATCATCTCCATCAAAAAAGAACCAGCTTTGCTGGGTATATCAAAAACCAACAAGAAGGCTGGCTTGATATGTTTAATGCGATTTCTGAATCGGACACTGAAAATAAAAAGCACGTGTGTCAAAGTTCGGTATCGGTTCAATCAAACCCGGCACTACCTTCGCCACCCGAGCTTAGATGAAAATAACTTAAATTAAGTAAGAAGAACAAAGGTCATGTTCGTAAGTTCATGGAACGCATGACGGGTTACTCTTGGTCTCAATTGAAGCGACTTCTAAATAACTTCTTTGAGCGAGCATACCATGTGTATGGTGAGCAAGTGGAAAATACTATCTCTAAGACAGGGCAAACGCATCGAAATTTTGAGCATTTAATTGCTCTGTTTCGCCTACTTCCTGCGCTTTATGCGCAGGATCCAAGGAATCACAAGTCGTGGTTAAAACTAGATTCCGCGCATGAAGAGCGGAAAGTTGGCAGTTACGTTTGTAAATATACGTTTAGATGCGTTTACCCTGATCTCTAAGAAGCTCTCGCTGCAAATACAGCTTTACCCTCATGCTTAATGAATGGTATGAATTTAGCCCAAGCTTCGAAGCCGCGCCAACGGATCGTCTGCTTGAGTAATTGAACGTCCAATTACACCAAAATCACTGCCGAACGCTGCGGCCATCGCGGGCGTCACACAACGCACTTGGTCGTGCGTTGCATCGCTTTCCATGCGAATGCCGGGGGTTACGGTTAGGAATGTTTGACCACATGCCGCTTTAATCGCTGATACTTCGTGCGCTGAACACACCACACCATCTAACTTGGCTTCTTTAGCAAGCTTAGCTAAGCTTACAACATGTTGAAGCAGAGGCTTATCAATGCCTACGGCCGCTAAATCATCCGGTGCTAAACTGGTCAACACGGTCACCGCGATTAATAGCGGCCGCGTTTCACCGTAGCCCTCCAGGGCCTTGCACGCTGCTTGCATCATGTTAAAACCACCGGACGCATGCACATTCAGCATCCATACACCTAAATCAGCGGCAGCTTTGCAGGCAGATGCAACGGTGTTTGGAATATCATGAAATTTTAAATCTAAAAATAGTTTAAAATTTTTCGCAACTAAAGCCCGTACAAACGACGGACCAAATCGGGTAAACGATTCATGACCTACTTTAAGTGCACATAGGCTTGGATCCCACGCGTCAGCCCAAGCTAATGCGGTTGCTTTTTCTACTCCATCAAGCGCGACAATCCATTCCATATTCGATCCCTTCAATCCCCTTCCAGGCCATGAATCGGTTTGGTACGTCCCCACTGCTTACAGCTCGGGCATAACCAGTGCAACAGCGTTCCCGAAAACCCGCAATGCTCACAACGGTACACCGGCTTATTTTCTAAAAACTTACTGGTGATGCTATACAACATATCAAGCTTGTCACGCACCAGACCATGCGCCGACTCCAAATGCCACTGAATCAATTGATTCAAACCGCGAATCGAGGGATAACGACTCAATTGCACCGAAACAAAATCGATGGCCACATCTAAGCTTTTTTCTTCACGAACAAACTCACCAATCGCAAAAATAATCGATGCACGTGGATGCTCACTGACAATATTTTCTAAATAACTGATGCATTCGTCCATCGAATTCAGTTCTTCAGAAGCCTTTAAAAGCGGCTCGATAATTTCTGTCAAAAATTCAGGATCTTGTGTTGAAACACGCCTTAAAGCACGCACGGCCTGCTTATAGCGGCCCTGCAACATTTCTAAATCAGCCAACATCAAACTGGCGCGAACAGACTGCTTATCAACAACCAAGGCCTGCTTAATCACCGCATACGCTTTATCGTGTGCGCCCTGCTTCATCGCTTGTTGACCCATTTCACAATAATAATGGGCCGCTTGAGCATGCATGTGATGACCGGTCGATAACTCGAGTTTTTTCAGCGTATCCAGCGCTTTTTCCCAGGCTTTTTCTTGCTGATAAATCGCCAGTAAACCACGTAAACTATTGGCATCAGGTGTTCCACCGAGCTCGACCACCTCAATAAAAATACGTTCAGCGCGATCAAATACACCCGCGCTCATATAATCTTGCGCCAGGGCCATTAAAGCTTCTTTACGTTGACTCACACTCAACTGGGGTCGTGCAATCAGGTTTTGATGAATACGAATGGCGCGATCCACTTCACCACGACGACGAAACAAACTGCCTAAAGCTAAATGGGTTTCGACCGTTTCGCTATCCACCTCAAGCAACTTGATAAAAATATCAACCGCTTTATCCGGCTGTTCATTAAGTAAATAGTTTAAACCCATCACGTATTCACGTGACAACTGATTATTTGCTTCAGGATGCTTTACGGCATCATGTCGTCGCGCAAGCCACCAGCCCGAACACGCCGCGGCAGGAAGCAGCATAGGCCAAAAGTTAATCATATCAAACACCCGCTTGTTTAATGCTGATCTTTAAGAGGAATCGCACGTAAGTTTTTTATTTCTCGTTCGGTTAATTCAAGTTGATGCTTCAGTTTACGATGTCGCGCTTTAAGAGACCAGTAGCGCGTCAAGAAAACAAAAAACCCAAGCATCACACCTAAGGCAAGCGTTGCAAGCATCAAGAATGATATGGGCATGGTGTACATTTTAAAATATAAATTAAGTTGCACCGATCCGGCATTAAGCGCAGCAAACGCTACCCCAAACAACATGATCAAAAGATAAAAAATCATCATGATAAGACGCATATTTCATTCCTTTTTATAATAAAAAAGCGTAGTAAACTACGCTTTTTTATTGGATCAAATGCTTCTAACACTACGAGCCATTAATCGCTCTTTTTGCTATTGGCCATTTTTTCTTTCAGTAAATCACCCAACGTGGTTGCGGCAACTTCGGGTGTTTTCGAATATTTCTTAATCGCTTCAGCTTGCTCAGCAGCATCTTTTGCTTTAACCGACAAGGTGATGGTACGTTTTTTACGATCAACATTGACAATTTTAGCTTCGAGCTCTTCACCAACTTTAACTACAGTTGAAGCATCGTCGATTTTTTCGTCCGAAAGATCGCTGGCACGAATCGTACCGAACACATCAGGAGCAAGTTCAACCGTAACAGACTTAGGCTCAACTTCGGTTACTTTAACTTTAACAACACTGCCTTTAGAAAATTCATCGGCATAACGGGTGAATTCGTCTGTTTCAAGTTGTTTCAAGCCCAACGAAATACGCTCACGCTCAGGATCTATAGCCAAAATAACTGCTTCGATTTCTTGACCTTTTTTGTATTCTTTAACCGCTTCTTCTCCAGGAACAGTCCAAGAAATATCAGAAAGATGAACCAAACCGTCAATATCACCATCTAAACCAATGAAGATACCAAAGTCGGTAATTGAACGAATTTTACCGCCAATTTTTTGACCTTTTGCTTGGCCTTCGGCAAAGGTTTGCCATGGGTTATTTTTACATTGTTTCATGCCTAATGAAATACGGCGACGATCTTGGTCGATTTCAAGCACAATCACAGGAACAGCTTCGCCGACGGATACAACTTTGCTTGGATGAATATTTTTGTTCGTCCAGTCCATTTCAGACATATGAACCAAACCTTCAACACCTTCTTCGATTTCAACAAAGCAACCATAATCAGTAATGTTGGTGACTTTACCGTCTAAGCGTGTGCCAACAGGATAACGCTCGACCAAATCAACCCATGGATCGTTGCCTAACTGCTTCATACCCAACGACACGCGATTACGTTCGCTGTCAAAGCTTAAGACTTTAACTTTAATGTCTTGAGCAACACTTAAGACTTCGCTTGGATGTTTCACTCGTTTCCATGAAATATCGGTAATATGCAACAAGCCGTCTACGCCGCCTAAATCAACAAATGCACCGTAATCAGTCAAGTTTTTAACAACACCGTCAAGTATTTGGCCATCATGCAACGAATCAAGCAAGGCTTGTCGGTCAGCACTGTTTTCTTCTTCAACCACAGCTCTGCGAGACACAACGATGTTGTTGCGCTTCAGATCCATTTTAATGACTTTAAATTCAAGTTCTTTACCTTCCAAATAAGAAGGATCACGTACAGGTCGTACGTCAACAAGCGAACCCGGTAAGAAGGCACGAATCGAACCAATCTCAACCGTAAATCCACCTTTAACTTTACCAGAAATCAAACCAATCACCGTTTCGTTGTTATCGTATGATTTAGATAGTTTTCTCCACGCTTCTTGACGTTTTGCTTTTTCGCGCGAAAGCAGTGTTTCACCATGGCCATCTTCGAGGGAATCCAGTGCAACTTCGACTGAGTCACCAACGGCAACTTCAAGTTTACCGTCTTTATCTTTAAATTCATCGATTGAGATCACGCCTTCGGATTTCAACAACGCATCCACTGTTACATAATCTGCATCAACCCCAATCACGGTTGCTGCGATAATCGCTCCAGGGTAAAACTGCGTACCCGCCACGCTTTCTTCAAATAATTGTTTAAAACTCTCAGTCATGTCATCAAACTCAATATATATCGTTACGGACAGCGCTCAAAAATCACGCTTTCCCCCGTCTATGTTTTTCTAAGTTTTATCAACTTATAAAAAACGCCAAAAAAATCCCTTCACTGCATCATAAAAACAAAGTTAGGCCTCGTTCACGTGCCAGCAAAAGGAGCCGTTCAAACACCTCTTCGACGCTGCAATGCGTCGTATCGACCGTGATTGCATCATCTGCAGCCATCAGTGGAGCATGCGCGCGCCCCATATCTCGTGCGTCACGTTTAGCCAATTCACCAACGACCTGCGCGAGATTAACACTTTTTCCACTCGCCTTCAACTGTAAATAACGACGCTTCGCGCGCTCCTCGGTGCTTGCGTCTAAATAAATTTTCAAATCTGCCTCGGGAAAAACCACCGTTCCCATATCCCGACCATCGGTGACAAGCCCTGGATGTTGTGCAAACGCACGCTGGCGCTCAAGCAATGCCGCACGAACTTCAGGAATAGCCGCCAATTGCGAGGCGCGTGCACCACAGGCCTCCGTTCGTAACTCATCGCCCACACGTACCCCGTCCAACATAATCCCTTCTTTATCAAAAAGAATAGGTAATTTATGAGCCAAAGCAACCACATCATCTAAAGCATCAAGCAAAATTCCACGCTTTTCAGTCAGTAAACCCAGTGCGCGGTACAACACACCACTATCTAAAACATGCCAACCCAAAGCATCCGCCAAGCGATGACATAACGTCCCTTTACCCGTACCACTCGGACCATCCAGGGTTATTACAGGAACGTGTGTTACATTATCAACCATCTCATCTATCCTTATCCCTAACTCATGCTATGTTTATAGTATAAAAGGTTCTGTCGCAAAAAGCCCTTGAATTATTTATAAGTCAGGCCATCGAGAACATCAGCATGGTTTTATATAATCAATTTCAAGCAGCGTCATTTTAAGAAAGATGTCATTTTAATGTTAGTTCGCTGGTATGTAGCCTACGCGCTCAGTTATCGAGACGTTGAGGAATTGAGTTGCATCATATGCTGCGTGCTGCGGAAAAATCGGCACACGCAGTCAAGCAACATGACTACTTTTGAACCATTTTACGCGCTTGCAGCATAAGTTCGCCCAAAATAAATCCCACTATCGCTCACGAAAACTTTTGCGACAAAACCAAGGGACTAAGGGGTAAAAGCCCGAACACACCGAACACGGTCGGTGAGGCGCTCGAGCTTGTAGTCCTCGAACTGGCCACCAAAGTCGAAGCCCTGGAGCCACGCTCTGTCCGCCGGATCGTAGGTAGACTCGGTAGAGCTCCAGTAGTTAACATTGGCAAAACCACCCACAGCGTCTTTGTTGCTATAAAGACAATTAAGCTGGTCTTTTGCAGGTAAAAACCAATCGGTGAATCCGTCACTCTCGTAAGCAGCGCAAAGGCCTGCGGCATAGTTGGTGCCAGCGCCAAGCCTGCTAACAATCGTCGTCGTGTTCGTTGCGCCGTCCGTGTCGCTTTGCGCACCTGTCTCTGTGCCAAATGCACCCCATGGTATGCCCGTGCTATTACCCACAGTCGCGGCGATTAAATTAGCCTCGCCACCGGTTGAGGTTAAACAGGCAACGGTACCGCCACCAAAGCTGTCGCCAATGGCAAGAGGCGTTGTCGATGATAAGGTAATGTTTAAACGATTTCTTGGACTGGGTTCATAACATTGCAACGTACCACCGCCCTGTTGGCATATTTTGGGGCCACCCACGACGTTACCTGAAAGTGCACTGCCTGTTACTACGAGTGTTAAGGTACAGGATTCTTGGTAACCCAAGGTAAACGGATTGCCACAGTTGCCCGCTGTGGTCGTTTGAGTTATGCCCGGAATGCTCGTCATGGCCAAGGTGTGTGAACGCCTCGATTGATTGGTCACGGTGTATTGAATGGTGGCGGTGCTACTCGCGTCTACGGTAATCTGGGTGTTGGTTAATGGGCTAAACGTCCATAGAGGCCTACCCGCTTCAACGGGCCCTAAAAAACATAGCCCGGCGAGGGTCAATAAGCCCGGGGCGAGTTTACTCAAATGCGTCATATTAATATCCTTAAGCTAAATAGGTGAGGTTAAGTAAAAATCCATTGGTATGCAGATGATTGAGGGATAAACCTGTATGCATCGTTTGACCGGATGCTCGGTTTAATTGACTTTTACCCCAATCAGCAAATTCATAACCAATCCCCGCTTGCCAATGTTGGTTTAAATCACGCTGAAAACCTGCACCCACCGTATAGGTAACCGCTGTGGTGGTGTTGCTTGCAAAATTGGGCATCACAGCTGCCTCGCTGATGGTCGGCGTATTACTAAAGCTGTGAGCTTGGTTAAAGCCAACCCCTAAACTACCGGTTATCCAAGGCGTTACGGGGTAGCCTCTATCACTCAATAACTTACCTTTTACAGCAACATGGGTATGTATTATTTTGTAGTTGTATTGATAATTATTAAATTGTGAATCGGCATCATCCCAAACATGACCTGACAACAAAGCATTGCCGGTTGTCGCAACAGCAAGGCCGATTTGGCCGTCCAACTTTTCACGCAGTGATTTTTGAATGCCTAAAAAAAGCTCGCCATCCACCAGCGCGTGTGATGATGTATTGGCAGAATAAGTTTTTTCGATGTTCGGTGCCAAATAAAACGTTTGGGTCTTGCCAGCGCTTTCCCAGACCGGGCCCACGCTCAGCGTGGCAACACCGGAGGATTTGAGCGCTTCAAACCAACTGGAAGGTAAAGCATGCGCATGCGGAGCAGATTGCGCTGAAAACCCAGGCGAGCTTGAGAAAATCAAGGTGCTCAGAAGCAATTGACGCTTAATAAAATGATGGTTTCGTCCCTTTTTTAGCATTTTTTATATCCCTATCGTCATGCCATGCGTCAAACATCCATCATATAAGACCGTCAGGAAATAAGGCAAATTTTACGGAGATTTTTTTTGAGTTTCGCGCGAGTCAACTTCAAAAACCATCTCACAAGACTCACCATCACCTCCATGATGTCGCAACATCGACTCAATCGGTGAAAAAACAGGTGAACGCTGTAGGATGGTGCCTCGTGAATACCTCAAGGTTATGCCGCACCTAAACCTTCATCTTCCACGCGGCTTCCACAATATTTATCATCAAAATACTTTTTCAGCTTCATGCGACACGTACCTCGGCTCAAACCCAACAACGCGGCGGCTTTGCTTTGATTGTACTTGCAGTGCTCGATAGCGGATTTGAACAGCGCAGGCTCTATTTGCTCAAGCACCATGTCATACAGGTTGGTCACACCCTCTGTTTCGGGTAACGACAAAAAGTTTTCAACTGTTTTTTTAACCGTTTCGGCTAAATGAACCGCTTGTGCTTCGACTGCTATCATGAGACTCACCTTCTTATTGAATTGTTAATAATTGTACATGTTAACTATTTTTCTTACGAACTAAAAGCTCCAGGAATGGCTTCCACGCGCTTGGACACAAGCGCGTAAAAAACGCTCAGGTGAAGACAGGTTCAAAAATCTTTTTGATTGGATACTCATACTCCTTGAGCAAAAGAAACACCTGATTATTTTCGCAAACAAAAACAAAAATACAGCTAGACCACTAAAAACATCATGCTTTCATTCCTAATTGTTGGACGTACCTTGTTTTTAGCATCATTTCCTCGCCACCGATTCTAACCGGCAGCATGCCAAAATCTAAATTCCACCACCCTGATGATTTTCCTGAAGGTGGCGCTTCAATTCACTCAGCCGCTACTGTTGCACTTCAGATCTGAAAAGGCGATATAAAATCCGTATGATCCATATTGCACATATGTCGTAAACGGATAAAAATCAATCCAAGTTCTTTCGTTGTAAGTTGGGCAAGACGGGGTTCAATCAGACGCTTAACAGAAATAGAGCGACAATGTTCCACCAAAGCATAACTTTCCTTTTGCAAACGATCTCTTGGCGATAATGCAACATGTAATTGAGAGCACTCAGGATAAGATTGACTACTTAACGGGCAAACCAAAACACTGGCTGGCTGCACATCTAAAACAAATTGCCCCATTAAAACCACTACGGGTCTTATTTTTCCAACCTCCGCATGTTTCGAAGGATCCAATCGTGCTAAATAGACGCCACCTTGTGTCAACAAGGTTATTTCTTCCACCAAAACTCTCCCTCATCTTTCAAATTAACGTCTAATTGCTCAAGATCGTTTATTTCGTCCAAATAATCAGCGTGTTGCTTTAGCGCCTTAAACCCAGCAACCATCTCTTGCTGCTCTCTCATTAATCGATAGGCCTTGATTTCATGTTCAATCGCTAAACGAATAAATTGCGAGCGTGAAATATGCATTTTTTTAGCTATCCATAAGCTATCCTCAGCTAATGCATCAGGGACCATAATAGATAGTGCTGCCATATTGATATCACCATTAAAAAATTATATATATTATCATATCATATTATATATGATTTTTTAAAAATTCATTCCATCAGCAACAACATGCCCCCCGACTTGATTTAAATAATCAACAAATTTTGGAAACGACGTCGATATAGCTTTTGTATTCAAAACACGTATTTTATCATGAGCAACGGCACCGGCCACTAAAAACGCCATCGCCACACGATGATCGCCATGACTATCGACCACACCACCTTGAAGCTTACCGCCTTGAATAACAATGCTGTCTTTTGTTTCTATTAGATTAATACCTAATTGCTTGAGCCCTTCAGCCATCACAGCAATACGATCGCTTTCTTTATGACGCAGCTCTTCAATACCGAACACACGCGTAGTACCCAACGCCATGGCAGCGGCAATGAATAAAATCGGAAATTCATCAATACTCAAAGAGACCAGATGCTCGGGGATATCCATGCCTTTTAAAACCGCATAACGTACGATAATATCAGCCACCGGCTCTTCGCCATACATACGGTGGTTTTCGAGCGTGATGCCCGCCCCCATGGCTTGCAAAACTTGAATCACACCGGTACGTGTTGGGTTAACGCCCACATCACGCAGCATGATCTCAGAACCTGGAATTAAGCTCGCCGCCACCATAAAAAAAGCAGCGGAAGATAAATCACCGGGTATTGTTATCTGCCTATCGTGAGATGAAAACGTACGTAACATACGCTCAGTATGATTGCGTGTGATTTGAGGCTCGTGAACCCGCGTATCCCCGTCGGCGTACAGCCCAGCTAATAAAATACATGACTTAACCTGAGCACTCGCCACCGGCATCCTATAATCAATCGCTTGGAGTTTTTTTCCGCCATGAATCACAAGCGGCGCACGTCCTCCTTCGGACGCTCGAATATCTGCACCCATCTGCTGTAATGGCGTGCAAATGCGTGCCATAGGACGCCTCAGTAAACTCGCATCCCCCGTTAATACACTATCAAAGGATTGACCCACTAAAAGCCCCGCGAGCAAGCGCATGCTCGTACCCGAGTTGCCACAATCGAGTATTTTTTCAGGTTTGTTTAAACCATGAAGACCCACGCCATGGATTTTGATTATTCCATTGGATAATTGTTCAATACGCACACCCATAGCGTATAAAATATCACGTGTAGCCAGGCAATCTTCGCTTTCAAGAAAATGCTCGATATACGTCATACCTTCAGTAATCGCTCCAAAGATAAGCGCACGATGTGAAATCGATTTATCTCCCGGCACAGTAACATCACCTTGGAGCCGTGTGACAGGATAACTAACTAGTCTTTGGGCTTGCATTGAGAAAAATCATCCATAAATGCAATCAACGCATCCACGCCTTCCATCGGCATCGCGTTGTATAAACTTGCACGCATACCGCCTTTAAAACGATGGCCTTTGAGGCCACGTAAGCCACAGGCCTCGGCAGCGGCTAAAAAATCCGCTTCATGGGCTTTATCAGCCAATAAAAAGCAGACGTTCATACGTGAACGCAAAGCAACATCATCCACCATCGCTTGATAATAAGACGACGCATCGATATAAGCGTATAATTTAGCTGCTTTTGCGATATTAATATCCTCGAGTACTTGCACACCACCCTGGGTTTTAATCCATTCGAACATCTTAGCCGCCATATAGCATTGAAAAACGGGCGGGGTTGCATACAACGAATGATGCTTGGCATGCACACGATAATCCAACATCGTTGGCACAACATGCTTAGGTTGTATGTTTAATAAATCATCGCGAACAATCACAAGCGTAAGACCCGCCGGAGCAATGTTCTTTTGCGCGCCAGCAAAAATCAAACCAAATCGGCTGACATCAATCACTTCACTGAGTAAACACGACGTCATATCGGCCACCAAGGGAACATCGCCCGTATCTGGAATAACTGAAATTTGCACACCATCCACGGTCTCATTAGGTGTGTAATACACATAAGCTGTCTTAGGCTGGCATGCTTCACCAAGCTTCATCGAATAGGCCGCGCCAAAACGCTTCGCCTCGTCGAAAGCCATCGATGACCACACCCCCGACACGATATAGCCGGCCCTATCATCAGAGACTGATAATAAATTGTGAGGAATCATCGAAAACTGCGTACGGGCAGCGCCACCCAAAAACAACACGTGATAATTTTCAGGAACATTCAAAAGCTCACGTAAATTTTGTTCAGCTTGCCGTAATAAAGCCATAAACGATGGTGAACGGTGGCCAATTTCTAAAATAGATAACCCTGTATCATGCCAATCTAAAAGCGCGGATTGCGCCTCTCGTAAGATAGGCTCAGGCAGGGCTGCAGGCCCCGCACCAAAATAATAACCGTCTCGCTTCATATCCATGATGACTCAGTTGATTTATGACTCCGTGACGTGCTCAACAACCGTTGTATCATCGCCACCCTCATCGTCAAGCTCAGCTTCAACTTCATCATCCTGAACATCAAGAATCCGTTGCATGCCAACCACTTTCTCTTCTCCGGTCAAATTCATGAGCCGCACACCCTGGGTGTTACGCCCAATCACAGAAATCTCGCTCATACGAACACGAACCAACGTACCTTTATCCGTAATCAACATCGCTTCATCCGCATCGTTCACTTGCAAGGCACGTACCACGCGACCGTTGCGCTCATTAACTTGGATAGAAATCACACCCTGACCACCACGGCCCGTCACACGGTATTCATCGACCGCCGTACGTTTCCCGTAACCAAACTCAGTTGCTGTTAAAATGGAGCCTTCTTCTTCCGCCACCACCAGTGATATCACGCGCTGCTCTTCTCCAAGCCGAATGCCGCGTACACCGCGTGCGGTACGACCCATGGGGCGAATCAAGTTTTCTTCGAATCGAATCACCTTTCCTGCATCGGAGAATAACATGATGTGTTTTTCGCCGTTGGTGATATCCACACCAATTAACTGATCGCCATCAAACAAATCAACCGCAATAATGCCGTTACTTCGTGGCCGGCTGAACGCTTCAAGTGGCACTTTTTTAACCGTACCGCGCTCGGTAGCCATCAAGACAAAATACCCGGGATCGTATTCACGAACAGGCAACATCGCATGAATCGCTTCACCTTCAGCCAACGGTAGAATATTAATAATCGGTTGCCACGTGACGTACGACTTGCCAGCGGTAATTGATAGGATTTAACCCAATACATTTTACCGTGATTTGAGAAACACAATAACGTATCGTGTGTGCTTGCAATCACCAAACGTTCAACAAAATCTTCTTCTTTCACTTGCGTGGCGGCTTTACCTTTACCACCGCGCCGTTGCGCTTGATACATCGATAATGGCTGGTATTTTACATACCCTTGATGCGACAGCGTCACGACCACTTGTTCTTCCGTGATTAAATCTTCAATCGTTAAGTCCGACTGTGACGCTATAATCTCGGTACGACGCTCACTCCCGAACTGCTCTTTCATCTCCAGCAATTCTTCGCGAATCACTTCCATTAAGCGCCCAGGGGAATTCAAAATTTCAAGCAACGCTTGGATAATATCCAATAACTGATCAAATTCATTCAGTAATTTATCTTGCTCAAGCGCGGTCAAACGATGCAGACGCAATTCCAAAATGGCTTGCGCCTGCTCAGGGGAAAGAAAATACCCGACCTCCGAAAAACCTAGGCCTTCAGGTAAATTTTCAGGACGACACGCATCGCCCCCAACCCGTGTGAGCATGGCTTTCACTGAACCTGGCTCCCACGCACGCTCCGTCAAGCTAATTTTAGCATCACCCGGCGTTGGTGAGGCTTTAATTAACGTGATCATTTCGTCAATATTGGCCAAAGCAACCGCTAAACCTTCTAATACATGTGCGCGTTGACGTGATTTTTTAAGTTTATACAACGAACGACGTGTCACCACTTCGCGACGATGCCGTAAGAAGCAATCAAGAATTTCTTTTAAATTTAAAATTCTTGGCTGATTATCAACCAACGCCACCATGTTGATACCAAATACATTCTGCATCGCCGTTTGCGCATACAAATTATTTAAGACAACCTCAGGCACTTCACCGCGCTTTAGCTCAATCACGACGCGCATACCGTCTTTATCCGACTCATCGCGTAAGCCTGAAATTCCTTCGATACGTTTATCACGTACAAGTTCTGCTATGCGCTCAATCAAACGGGCTTTATTCACTTGATAAGGCAACTCATGAATAATAATTGCTTGACGACCATTATCTTCTTTGGTTTCAACATCTGTACGTGCACGGAGCACAATACGACCACGACCTGTACGGTATGCCTCAACAATACCCGCACGGCCATTAATAATCGCCGCTGTTGGGAAATCAGGTCCCGGGACGATTTCAAGCAAATCATCGATACTCAAATCCGGTGAGTCAATTAAGGCAACGCATGCATTGATCACTTCACTTAAATTATGAGGAGGGATATTCGTTGCCATACCTACAGCAATACCGGACGATCCATTCACCAGTAAATTCGGAATACGCGCGGGTAACACAACCGGCGCAAATTCGGTTTCATCGTAGTTAGGTGCAAAATCAACGGTTTCTTGATCAAGATCGGCCAGTAAAGCATGCGCAAGCTTAGACATACGGACTTCGGTGTATCGCATCGCCGCAGGCGCATCACCATCGACCGAACCAAAGTTACCTTGCCCATCAATTAAAGGACAACGCATCGAAAAAGGCTGAGCCATACGAACAATGGTGTCATAAACAGCCGTATCACCGTGTGGATGATATTTACCGATAACATCCCCGACCACACGGGCCGATTTTTTATACGGTTTATTCCAATCGTTATTGAGTTCGCTCATAGCGTACAACACGCGCCGATGAACAGGCTTTAATCCGTCACGCGCATCGGGGAGGGCTCGCCCGACAATCACGCTCATTGCATAATCAAGGTAAGACTGCTTAAGTTCGTCTTCGATGCTAACGCGTGTTACTTCTGTTGTAGAATCAACCATAGCAAAAACCCGCTTCCTTTATATCTAGGTGATAAATAAGATAATAAAAACAGCTCTAGAGCATATCACATCTCGCGAGCCGTACCTACCGGTTAAAACGTACAGTTTGCCGTTGTCCCATCTGGCATGTGCATTAAATCAATCACAATCGCCTCGTTGCTTTGCTTAACACGTGTAATATAAAAAACTGTCGAGTTTAAAGCATAGCCATATTGATAATTGGTTGTATATATTTTTGACCCTAGAGGAATAGATACAAAACGTTTTTCATAAAAATATTGCTCTTTAATTTGCCCAAAATCACCGTGTTTAGGTGAGACATAAAATGCAAAATGCTCGCGATAAAAATCGGGTAATTTAACATCGCATCGCACAACAACCGAGCCTTGAGCGGGAATGCTTTGGGTCGAGAACATGATTTGCTGAGGCTCCGTGTTTGAAACCCTCTCTAATGCTTCTCGTGCAGGGGCTATCGCAAACGCACTCAAGCAACTGCAAATAAGTAAAAAACTCGTAATAATATATTTCATTTTATTTATCTTCTATTTTTGATTGGGTTTAAACTGCGTATTAACGTTTCATTGACATCATATTTCAAGATCAAACCTTTACGGCTTGAACATGATGTTTTTTACTGTACTTAAGAATATGATTATCCCGTGTCAATAAAACAAGATTTTTAACTCGTGCACTTGCAACAATCATTCTATCCGCTGGATCACCATGAAAATCATCGGGTAATTCACAACTGTCCACCGCAATTTCCGCTGTTAAATTAATCAATTGGAGCTTAGCTGAAGCTTGCTTTATCCACACTAAACTCGGGCAATTCAATACAATTCTTTTTTTAGCGACCAGCATACCCACTTCCCAAAAACTGATACTTGAGAGATAAAGCTCACCTTCCTGGATAGCGGTATTCATCAATGTTCTCATACTAGGAGATAATGTGGTATCACCTGCAACAAACCATAACCAAGCATGCGTATCAAGTAAATAACGCGAATGATTAGTCATGGTCAGCATTCCAGGTCATATCAATAGGCTCCACGATATCCCCTTGAATCGTAATCATACCTTGCATACAACCAAAATTCTCAACGACAGCATCCTCAATGGGTACCAATTGAGCAACAGGCTTACCATGCTTTGTAATAACAATCGGCTGATGTCGTGATTGTACTTCATCCATAAGTTTCAAGCATTTTGCTTTAAATTCTCCTGCAGGTATTGTGTATTGTGGCTTCATTTCAAATTCACCATAGTCATAAGTCTATGGTTATATATTAAGATATAACACGTAGAAAATCAATCACCTCATATAGGTTCAAATCAGCAACAGAACCTCTTGAATATTTTTAACCGCTTGAATTTCAATCCCGATAGCCTGCTTGGGTGCATTCGCATGTGGCACAATGGCACGTTTAAACCCATGTTTAACCGCTTCTTTTAGGCGCTCTTGTCCGCTTTGAACCGGCCGAATTTCACCGGCAAGCCCAACTTCACCAAAAATCACAGTATCGCGATCAAACACGCGATCTCTTAAACTTGATACAACGGCTGCAATCAACGCCAAGTCACTGCCCGTATCTGCAACTTTGATACCACCCACAACGTTAATAAATACGTCTTGGTCATACGTGACCACGCCACCGTGCCTATCTAAAACGGCCAATAATATCGCCATCCGATTAGTCTCAAGGCCGGCAATCACACGCCGTGACTGTGAACCATGGGATTCATTGACCAGCGCTTGAATATCCACAAGCATCGGACGAGAGCCTTCCCAGGTCACCATCACGACATTACCCGGCGTAGGCTCGAGCGTTCGCGATAAAAAAATAGCCGATGGATTGGCGACTTCTTTCAAACCCCTATCCGTCATGGCAAACACACCCAGCTCGTTGGCTGCGCCAAAACGGTTTTTGATCGCGCGAATCACCCGAAAACGACTGTCCGACTGACCTTCAAAATATAAAACGCTGTCCACCATATGCTCAAGCACACGAGGACCGGCCAGTGAGCCGTCTTTGGTGACATGCCCCACAAGAAATATCGCGGTCTGTGTCATTTTGGCAAAGCGTACTAAAAGCGCGGCTGATTCACGTACCTGACTCACGCCCCCCGGTGCCGAGCTCAACGCTTCGGTAAAAATTGTTTGCACCGAGTCAATCACCATCACGCGTGGGCGTTCCACACCGGCATGCTCTAGAATCGTTTCCACTTGAGTTTCAGCCACAAGGCGTATATTTTTTTGCGGAAGTTGCAGGCGCTTGGCACGCATCGCGACTTGTTGTAGCGATTCCTCACCGGTGACATATAACACTGAATCACTCAGCGATAAGTGTGCCATCGCTTGCAATAATAACGTTGATTTACCAATGCCCGGATCACCCCCAACCAACACCACCGAGCCATCGACGAGACCACCACCCAGCACACGATTAAGTTCAGATAAACCAACATCCATGCGCACGGTTTTTTCTACCGTAACATCTTCAATTAACGTGACTTTTGAGCGTTGATTAGCATAATTTCCTACTCGGCGACCTGTTTTCATGGTGCTTCCCGGTCGCGCACTGCCTTCTTCGGTTACCGCATTCCACGCGCCACATTGTGTGCACTGCCCAGCCCACTGCGAAAATATTGCTGCACATTCACCGCACACAAACCGTGTTTTTACTTTCATTTCATGTATCACGAAAACAAATAATCCATGCCAAATATTGTACGCACTTACGACATGAAGACAAGCCGTGTTGCCTCATAAATACCTCACTATGATATAATACAAACTGAACTTCGATCTTCCTCGGGTAAGGGTTGTGCTTCGGGTAAGGGTTGTTGTGATGAAACATGAGCAATGCGCAACAGAAGTTTATTTTTCTCTTCGTAGTCCGTCGTGTTTGCCAGTGCAGTTCGATAATTTTGAATGTCTGTTTTTGCTCTCGCCACCCTCTCCTCAACGCTCTCTGGAAAAATAGATTGTGTGTAAAAAAAGCTCTGCCTTTCTATCGGATTTGGTAAATTCGTTAAATGCTGAATCATATGCTCCTCAAGGGCCTTAGGTAAAGTAGCATATATATTGTCCATTATAGATAGTAACATGTCTTTTTCGTCATACATTTGCAACGTAATGCTAGGTGGGTAGGCTTCATAAAGGTTTAACGCGTCAATTCCCTCGAGCAACATATGCCTGAATCGATGAATAATTGCGGTGGCGATATGTGCGTTGTTAAAACGTATCGTAATAAAATGGCCTGCATCTGTTTGATTAAACTGTTGTTTCTCGGCTTCTATGTTGATAACAAGATTTATGAATACCTCGTGCCAATGGGCGATGATTTCATTCGTGTCTTCTGTTGCTAAGGTAGAACTTGTAATATTTATGTTTGAACTTTGCATGGAAAGTGTACCCCTGATTGGTTATTAATAGTCTATTGTATCATATATTTGACCATTCACCTAAAACTGGGTATCACAAACCAGACATACAAGTCATACGACCATCAGTCATACGACCATCATAGATGCAGCACGTTGTTCTAATGCTGAAGCTTCAGCTTCAGCTTGGGTTAACGCTTTTTTTAATGCATCTTGTCGCACTTTATTTTGCCAAATACTGAGATGAATCGTATTTGAAAGCGTTGGTTTTAATTTATCTATCTTCTCAGGTGTTAATTCTTCGGTTTGTCGATAACAAGCATAAAGACGTGCATTAATCGCCTCTATTTTTTCTTCGTCACTTGAATTTTCATACTCAGATTGCAAATGAACATCAATCACGTCACACAGGTTCACGCACACACGGTTCATATGAAATAATGCAAAAAACGCTCGATAAAACCTGTTATTACGTATAGATACGGGAATAACCGGATTATTCAAGCTCCAAAAACCATCCAGCCTTATCACATGAATGGGCAGCTTGTTGGTTACTGCAAGCTTTGCCGTACCGTTATAAATTCTCGGCGGCTCTTGACCGATTCTCGCAAAATTACCTTGCGGAAAAACCGCGACACACCCGTTATTTTGTAATATTCTGCTTGCCTCATCTAAAGCCTCAGCATTCGCAGAGCGCCCTTGTGTATCTTTAGAAGCCTTGGCTTTAATTGCAATCACTTTAAACATATCAAATAAAGAAGAAACACCGGGTATCGCATGAAAAGCATCGGTCGCAAAAAACTGTGGCGGTGTCGTGCCGTGCAGTTTAACTTTGGAAACAAACGCAAAAGCATCTAAGCTGGCTCGATGTGGGCCTAAGGCAATTAAACACCCACGCTCGCTGGTAATTTCGACCTCAGGCCCCGTTGTATGCCAAAGATGCATTGACAGCTGTAAAAAACCGGAAATGATACGAGCAGAACGGGTCTCGTAACCCAGTCTATCCTGTGACTCAAAAAAACGTGCCATAGCGTACGTTGCAAGCGCAATTCCTGCCAAGGCCAATAGTGCGTCATAACTCGTGTCACGTTCACATGTGGAATACGGCATAAAACATCCTTGTTTTTCAAAATTTAGTGTCATTCTATCGCATTTATAATCTCAGATAAATTATGGATACGTCACCGTATTCGAATCATCAATCGCTTGCGTTACAGCCATATGCACGGCAGGACCAGGCTGTGTATAAAAAACACCGGGGGTTGGATTGTTCCCCGGGCCGCCTGGATTATATAATTTTAAATAAGGCGTGCCTGTCGCTGGATTTGTTCCACCGGCGGGAATATCCACATACGTAATTTGGCGCATAGCCGCTTCATCGCCTTTTAAAATAACATCAATATAATTATTATTATCGGCAACATATGCATCATTTTCTGGTGTACCGGCGAGACCAAGACTCGCCAAACCAATCACCTCAATCGTACCAGCTCCAGGAATGGTATACATAATACCCGTATTTTCAAGGTAGATAGGGTTGCTATCGGGGCCCACTTGCACGCGAAAAAAATTGCTGTAATCACTGGGCATCAAACTCATCGAGCGCTCAACCGAAGGTTGAAAATCACCGAGTGCAAAGCCGCCTGATGTGTACATACGTAAACGATATTGGGCATCCTCTGGTCCATAAAGCGCAATACCGTCGTTAGGCACATTACCAGCAAAGGCTGGTTGCGTATCTTGACCTGCCGCAGACATAACACTGAGTTTTGCTGCTAATAAGCTCGGGCCTCCACCTGGTAAATATGGATTTCCACTCGCGATACTCGCTCCCGTCATGCTCGTCAGTACATTACCAGGCCCCACCAACGTTAAATTAATCGCTGTGCCGTTTGATGAACCTTCAATAATGCTTACAGTTGTCGGATAAACCGCACCCGGCTCACCGGGTGGAATACGATTTCCAAAAGGACCAAAAATAACGACACAACTGCTTTCATTGTAAAAAAAATTAGGACTCAACGAGGCGACATGAGGGGTAATTTTTTTCCCCGTATTCAACGTCAATTCAAAAGCAGTCGGATTAATCGTGCTCGTTAAGATAGGCTGACTAAAACAAACAGGCATCGCATCATCATAATAGACCGTATAACCAAAAGCACTCGCGATCGTTGTTGCGTCCCCAGTGGCTGTATAAGCACCATACGCAGCTCCTGGTGTTGAGATAATATTCCAAGCACCACCCGCATTAAGAACAAAAGATTCGCCATTAGGAGCAGCTTGAATGCCTTCGAAGGCATAATTAGCCGACATGATTTTTGGTGTGTTATCCCACACATCTGCATTCACCAAAGGACTGCTTAATAACGTTTGATAAACTGGATTAGGCGCAGCATACGCAACTGATGCTGAAGCCGTAACAGGCTTACTATTCGCGCCTTGAATTGTAAATTCAGTTAGATGAATAAGTGGGGCCTGGCTATAACTCACCAAAGACAACACACAACTACCCCCAGGGGGTACCGACGTGCAGGCGTTACCACCCCCAGGGTTTGGATTAACCGTCACCACTTGATTCGCTAAAGCTGTACCTGAAAAATCTGCGGCAATATTATTAACCGTGACCGTGTTTGAAGTGTTGGTGACGGTGATGGTTTGTAATCCACCGGTAACTAAAGACAACGTATTAGGTGTAATCGTAAGTGCCGGAGCAGTACTTGGTATTACATTCTGCTTCGTAACGTTCAAAATATTACTTAAATCAGCAGGCGTTGAACAATAAATAGGATGTGCAGCTGCCGCGTATTGGCACACTTTCGGTCCTGACCGAATAGGACTCTTGATATCATCAGAAACAATATTAAGTTTTAACAAACAACTCGCAGATGGCGCTAAATCAAACGTCGAACGGCATGTAATAATACCGTCTTGCAACCCTGCACCGACCGGATCTTGAGTCACGCCTGCAGGTAAACTATGCACGCCAATATCATACAACGTCAGCGGTGACATATTGGTTAACTTATAATAAGCAACACCCGTCTTCCCCCCATAAATAATTCTGGATGCTTTTACACTGGGCTCCAATTTAAAAATAGGTTGCGCCGCAAAAACACACGAAGCACAGCATACAATCAAAACAAGTAGGATTTTAGCTTTACTGAACGTCATGTTTATATATCCCAAGTAAAATTAAACAATAACTGATGTAAATAAAGATGATTCAGACTGAGGGTTTGCATAGTTTGTTGTGCTGGTGAAGTACTTAAACTTGCTTTGCCCAAATCTGAAAATTGATAACCTAAACCCACTGAAAATTGTTCATTGGAATAATACATAAGCCCCACGCCCGCGTTATACGCAAAACTATGAGTACTATGATCCCCAAAAGGAAGCATCGGCACCGCACCCAGTATTCGCGGTGTTTCCTGATAAAAAGATGACCTATTATTAGATAAACCAAGACTGCCATTGAGATAGGGTTGCACGTACTTTGAGTATGGATACAGGAGCTTGATTGTCCCCATCGCCGACAAACTATCCACGGTGTATTGATAGGTTAAATTATCAAAATCAGATAAACCAAACTGATTAATAACGCCATTTATTTTAATATCATTCACAAAACCAAGCGTCGCACCCAGATCTAAATTTAATTTATCTTGTGATTTATCTTGTGGATGTAATCTTTTTCCAAGGAATAACTGAGCAAGAAAACGATGCTTCCAAGCGTGATTTTCGACATATTGATTACTAAAATTTTGCGGGGAAGTTTGTAATAACAACGTTTGTGTTTGCGCATTGTTCTCAACGGCAATACCAGGAGAAAACGTGATGATCGCTGCATGGAGCGTGCTTATGAAAAACAGACCATTGATCACGACAAACATGATACGATACATGAGCGTCACGTTAAACTTTCCTTAGTATAGCTAAATCATCATGAATATTCTCAAGATACACAAAAAACATAACCTTGCCTAGACGTGTTATTTGATTTTAAGCATAACCTAGCTGCTCTCGAACTAAACTCAAGCTTTGTTGGATACTTTGAATTGATTCAGGAGCAACAAAAATCGTGTCATCTCCAGCAATCGTACCTAAAATTTGGCATTTTTTTTGATCCAACACACGCGCAATCAGCGATGCCGCACCCGGACTTGTTTTAATCACAATCAACGATTCATTCGCGATAACATCAATCACCAACGCTTCTAAACTGCTTTGAATAGGCGGTGCTTCGGCATCATGTGGCAGGCAGTAAACCATCGCTCCTTGGTCGTTTTTTGTTTTAATTGCATTGATTTTACGAAGTAGCCTTGAAATTTTTGATTGATTAACTTTATGACCTTTACGTTCAAGCGCTAAAACAATTCCCTCCTGGGTTGTATTTCCGCCGTGTAATAACACCTGCTTCAAATCATCAAGCATGATTTTACTTGGCTTTATTTTTTCATCCAAAATTAATTCTCCGGGTCCTTAAATAGCAAAAACCTGATTTTAATATGATTTTTATTGACTAGGCACGTCTTTTTTTGATAGAAAATTGATCTTTGATTATTTTGAATAAGGTGATACATGCCATTTCCTCTTCTTATAGCGGCATTAGCCGGTAAGGCTGCTCATTCTGGGGCAAAATCAGGTACACAAGCTGCACTCGAGGAAACTCAAAGACCTGATACAAGCGTATTTGAAGTCCCGCGCATACATCTTTCGGATATTCAAATAAACGCAATGAATGACTTGCTGAAACAACAAAAATACGCAATGTTTGAGCAGTTGCGTCAGTATATTACTCATGAATATCCTCATGTGCATTTCGCGTCTCTTATATTTCAACAAGCATATTTTTTAGCGCTCCTAGAGAAGCACCCGCACTTGGAGAGACTAATCCACGAGCGCATCGAGCAATTTTTTGATGAATTAGAACGTCAGATAACTGAAGAGATAGCCCAAAGGCAACGACTTGCGACAGAAAGAACACGCAATCAAGCAGTGTTTGATGAACAACAAAGACGAGAGAGAGAAGCACATAATGCATTGGAGAGACAACTCTTTCAAATAAAAAACTGTCAAGATGCCCTTCTGAAAATGGATTTGCTCCAACAATCACGAGACGATAAGCATAATTCTATTGGTCATGTAAGTATCAAGTATCGCGGCAGGTGTAAAACCCTATATTTTGAACTTCTTGAATCACTCACCCCTGAGAATCTGCTGGTTATTTTTCAGCTGAAAAATACCGAGGCTACATCTATTTTTGACTACTGTTATGCATCGTCTGACTTCAATCTTTATCATCTATTAGTCAAATGCATCGACGAAGACCCAGAGGTATTTTGTAAAATACTGCTGGAATTTAAAATTGACACGCCAACCATTCAATCCATTGTGAATACAATAGGGTGCAAAAAAAACATAAGAAGCTACATTCATAGTTTATCAAATAATGCAGAAAACCGGGCTTTCCTGAAAAGTTGTCTTGATTCATCAACCAATATGGGAAAATTCTGCTTAGGTAAAGCCGATAGTATCTGGGGTAAAGCAAAGCATAACCAAACCAAAGCAGTCATCGAACAAAAAATATCACAATTTGAAAATAGCCATATTATTGAAGAAAATGATACGTGTGTAAGAACAACGGCTTGTTTAGCGCCTCCTCGTTCAGCTTCTCCTTCAGCTCCTCCAGTGTGTTTTTTTGATCGGACGGAAACAGCCCCCCCGCTACCTGTAGCTCGCCCCATTGAAGCTTGTTCAGCACCCTATGCTGAAACAGAAACACTTGTCAATGCAAGGCCTGCCCCTGCAATAGCAACGATAGGACAGTATGATACAAAGCTTTGGGTGTATGCTGGTGTTTCAATCCTAGTAGCTTGTGGAATCTATGCGATAACCACTTACGCGAATACTACACAAGAAAAGAACACAACATTTAGCCCCTAACTATACTCCAAAAATAACCTATACTAAAACTCATGATATGTTTAATACTTTGGAGTTAATACCATGCTCATACGTGCTGCCCATGAAAACGATACCGTACAGCTTTGCCAGCTACTTGAACAGCTGAATTACAGCATGGATTCAACCGCCATGCGTGCACGGATTGAAGCGTTTCAAAAAGATCGTCACCATTTACTCGTGATCGAAAAAAATGATCTCATTATCGCCGTGATTGCCTTTGGATGCTACGAGCAGCTCAGGCTCCCTGGCTGCTGCTGTCATATTGATGCTTTAATTATTGATCAAGATCATCGCAACCAAGGCCTTGGCAAAAAACTCGTAGCCGAGGCCGAAGCATACGCTCTCAAATATGGTGCCCATACCATCGAACTTATTTCAGCCAACCATCGCATCAAAACCGGAACACATGCTTTTTATCATGCGCTCGGTTATAAAAATCATGTTGGCCTTGATTGTGCGTATTTTGCTAAAGAAAATTTACAAAATTTATAAATCAAATCTATCCGCGTTCATAACCTTAACCCATGCGGCAATAAAATCATGAACAAATTTGGCTTGATTGTCATCCTGAGCATAAACTTCAGCATAAGCCCTAAGAATCGAGTTCGATCCAAAAACCAAGTCCACACGCGTTGCTGTCCATTTAAGCGCATCCGTCTTACGGCACCGAATTTCATATAGATTATCACTCACGGGTTTCCAGTAAACATTCATATCCGTTAAATTAACAAAAAAATCGGTTGTTAATTTACCGACTTGATTTGTCAAAACACCATGTTGACTACCGCCATAATTCGTTCCCAAAACACGCATGCCACCTATCAATGCCGTCATTTCAGGCGCCGTAAGTCCCATGAGTTGAGCTCTATCCAGCAGGAGTTCTTCTGGTTTGACAGAATAATCTAGTTTAAGCCAATTTCTGAACCCATCATGAATCGGTTCTAATACTTCAAAAGAATCAATATCCGTCATCTCTTGGGTTGCATCACCACGCCCTGGTGTAAAAGGTACAGACACCTCAATACCAGCCGCCTGAGCCGCTTGCTCGATACCCACATGACCAGCCAAAACAATCACATCAGCAAGACTAGCGCCCGATTCAGCAGCAATCGGCTCCAATACATCAAGTACGTGAGCAAGCCGTTCTGGCTCATTACCTTGCCAATCTTTTTGTGGCGCAAGACGGAGCCGTGCACCATTGGCACCACCGCGCATATCCGAGCCTCGATAGGTTCTCGCACTGTCCCATGCAGTTGACACCATGTCGCTCATCGTTAAGGCACTCTGACTTATCTTCTGTTTCACGGCATCAATATCATAATCCGTCGCACCTTTCGGTACGGGATCTTGCCAAATCAGATCTTCTTCGGGTACATCCGGTCCTTGGTAACGTGTTTTAGGTCCCATATCTCGATGAGTAAGTTTAAACCAAGCTCGCGTAAAAACCTCTTCAAAATAGGCGGGATCATGATAAAAACGCTCGGATATTTTGCGATATATTGGATCCATCTTCATCGCCATATCAGCATCGGTCATCATCGGAGAAAGACGAATCGACGGATCTTCAACATCCACCGGTTTATCTTCTTCTTTTATATTAATCGGCTGCCATTGGTGTGCGCCTGCCGGGCTTTTCTTCAGTTCCCAATCATACTCCAGCAATAATTTAAAATAACCATGGTCCCATGTGGTCGGATGCGTCGTCCATGCGCCTTCTAAACCACTTGACACCGTATCACGACCTATCCCTCGTGTTGTTTTATTCATCCAACCCAAGCCTTGATCGTCAAGATTTGCAGCTTCTGGGTTGGGTCCAAGTAAAGCCACATCGCCATTGCCATGACATTTACCCACGGTATGGCCACCCGCCGTTAACGCCACCGTTTCTTCATCGTTCATGGCCATGCGGGCAAACGTGATTCGCACATCTTCGGCCGTTCTCAGGGGATCGGGGTGACCATCGACACCTTCTGGGTTCACATAAATTAACCCCATTTGCACGGCCGCCAACGGATTCTCCAACGTCTCACGGCGTTTGCCATCATAGCGATTTGCTCCTAACCACGTTTTTTCTGAACCCCAATACACATCGGTTTCTGGATGCCAAATATCTTCGCGACCAAAACCAAAACCAAACATGTTGAGTCCCATGGACTCATACGCCATGTTGCCCGCAAGAACAATAAGATCAGCCCAGCTGAGTTTATTACCGTATTTTTTCTTGATTGGCCAAAGTAAACGACGCGCTTTATCTAAATTGACGTTATCAGGCCAAGAATTAAGCGGTGCGAACCGTTGATTTCCCGTACCTGCCCCACCACGCCCATCAGCTATACGATATGAACCTGCGGCATGCCAGGCCATACGAATCATTAAGCCGCCATAGTGTCCCCAATCAGCAGGCCACCAAGCCTGACTATCGGTCATGAGCGAACGTAAATCGTGTTTAAGCGCATCAACATCCAATGTTTTTAAGGCTTCTTTATAATTGAAGTTTTTATCCATCGGATTCGTTTTGGTATCATGCTGATGCAAAATATCGAGATTTAAGGCATTCGGCCACCAATCCATATTTGATGTATGATTTGAGGTTACGCCGCCATGCATAACAGGGCATTGTCCGCGTGGTGAATTCGTGATTTTATTCTTATCCCTATCTGAACTCATGGTCTCATTCCGTCCTTAGATTCGTGTGAATCTAAATATAAACAAAACTTGCTGCGTGAGCAAACCTGGCTAAAAAGCATTGCCTTCAAACACGATCAATGTCACGATCGTATCTAAATTAATACATTAAATCACAAATAACATCGACCTCATGACCCACGCACTTGCACATGAACATCAAAAATCTGGCCGTATTTCTGAGGCAATTGCAGTTTATGAATCGCTACTGCAACAAAAAACAGTGCTGTCGCCTGCCGATCATAATAATTTAGCAACGCTGTATGAACGTATGGGCAATCCAAACCAAGCTTTAGAGCATTACGCCAAAGCCCTACATGCTGCCCCCGATTTTTTAGTCGCGCATTATAATTTAGGCCTATTTTTTTTAAAAAAACATAAGCTTGATGGGGCTTCAACACAATTTAATAACGTGTTAGCTTTAAATCCAGAACATACGAACGCGCAATTTTATCTAGGCATTATTAGCCTCACGCGTCATGAATTAGATGCCGCCGAAAAAGCTTTTCAAGCGGTGCTTGCACAGCATCAAGAACACCCTGATGCCCTGGCCAATTTAGGGGTAATTGCCCTCAAGCGCGAGCAAGGTCAGCAAGCCATCACGTATTTTAGTCAGGCCCTTGCATTTGATGAAACCCATGAAGACGCACGCAACAACTTAGCTGCAACGTTTATGCATTACGATCGTTTTGAAAATGCACGCACGCATTATGCAATATTACTCGAAACTCACCCGAATAATCTCGAGTATCATTATAACGCGGGTGTGGCCGACATGGCGCTCGGTCAACTCGATCAAGCCACAGAGCATTTTAAATTTATACTCAAACACACCCCCACGCATCATGCCTGCCTCACCAACTTGGCAAGTATTGCCCAGCGTCTGGGTCAAACACAACAAGCGATTGATTACTTAACTGAAGCTCGAGCGGTTAATCCAGACGATAAAAGCAGTGAATTTATGCTCGATGCTTTTAAAAACAACCAAGAACAACGTCCTGCCTGCCCTGAATACGCAAAAAATTTGTTTGATAATTATGCTCTATACTACGAAAAACATATGACCGAAACCCTGGGCTACAGTGTGCCTCACCGTATGGCACACATTTTACATCAGCTCATCCCCAACATGCAGGTCGCGCGTGCACTCGATCTCGGTTGCGGTACAGGGCTTTCTGGGGTCATACTCCGTGAGTTAAGTCAGCATTTAACCGGTGTCGATCTCTCGTCCAAAATGCTCGCACATGCACGTGATAAAGCGCTCTACGATGAACTGATTGAATCCGAAATTATGGCTTACTTTAATCAATTAAACTCAAAAAATATCCAATATAATCTCATCACAGCCGCTGATGTTTTGCCTTATTTCGGTGATTTATCGCCATTATTTGAACACGTAAACACGTATTTAGCCCCCGAAGGCTTGTTTATTTTAACGCATGAAATCAGTGACCAAGCTCACTGGAGATTACAAACAACCGCACGTTTTGCGCATCATCCTCGCTACCTGATAGCCCTAGCTGAAGAGCATGGTTTTCAAGTTGCCCACCAAGAATCATTCGTTGCTCGAAAACATCACGACGACGACCTACCGGTTATGCTGTATGCCCTGCAACGCGCCTGAACATCACCAACTAAGCGCCGTCATCCAGGCCATGCGCGAGGGTACAGCGATTATCACGCCGAACAATCGCCTTGCCGAGCAGCTTTTAGCACGTTACATCACGGAAGACGGGCGACGCACACTCGAAAAACCGATATGCCTGCCTTATCAGGCGTTTTTACAGCATCTTTTTAAGCGATTCTGTCATCAACACCCCCACGACACACATCCGGTGTTACTCAACGACGCACAACTTCGTACCGTGTGGCGTCACATATTAACGCCCGATGAAAACAGTCAACATCATCAAAAATTACTTAATTCTGTGCTGAGCGCTTGGACTGTATGCAACGACTGGCAGATAAGTCTTCCACATCCAGATTTTGAACTTACGGAACAAACCCAACAATTTGAAATCTGGCGCGCGCGCGGTGAAGCACGCTTGAATAGCTTACATGCACTCGCAAACCAACAACTTGCAAGCCACTTAATCACGCATTTAAAACATTCGCCATTTAAAAGCCTACGCTGGGTGTGCTTTGACGATTACACGCCGCTGCAACAAGCCTTTCAAGATCATTTAAGCGTACTCGGGGTCGAGCAGCACCATGATGATTTTATAGGTGAGGCCACACATACCACCTATCAATGCATAGCACGTGATAAGCACGACGAATACGCACGCATGTTACATTTTGTTCAAGAAAAACTTCATCACAACGCAACGCATATTGGCCTAGTGATCCCCGACCTCAATCAAGATGCACCAAGCCTGATGCGCTATTTTAAGCGTCACCTTCCAGAAGATGTATTTAATATCTCACTTGGAAAATCGCTCACCGAGTATCCTTTGGTTGCGCATGCCCTGCAATGGATAAGCCTCAATCAAATCGAACTGAGCCAGCATCAAGCCCAGCTATTACTCAGCTCACCGCATCTTGTGGCGGCTCAATCTGAGTTTTTAGCACGCGCTTCGTGTTTTAATCATATTCCAATCTTACAGGAACAACGTATTCCTTTTGTGCGTTTTAAGCACGCCATACAAACATCAGCCCCAGCCCTGGCGGAAACGCTTAACACCCTCACAAGCTACCCAACAACAGCAACACCGCTTGCCTGGGCACGTCTTTTTTATCAACGATTAACACAGCTTGGCTTTCCGGGTGAAGCCGGCTTAACCTCAGCGCAGTACCAATGCTTTCAACGCTTGATTGCGCTCATGGATGATTTTATTGCACTTTCAGTTGTCACGCCTACCATGTGCGCCAAAGAAGCGTTTCGAGCGCTGCATGATTTAGCTAAAAATACGATCTTCCAACCAGAAAAATCAGATGCCCCCGTGCAAATATTAGGGCTGCTCGAAGCTTCAGGCTGTACGTTTGATGCTGTCTGGATGTCCGGGGCAACGGATCAGAAGCTCCCAACACGTACCCGTTTATCCGCATTTATTCCCATTGCGTTACAACGCGAGCTCGACATGCCTTATGCTAATGCTTCGCGGGAGCAGTGTCTTGCCGAAAAGCGCATCAAACGCCTACAGCTTGCGAGCGCTGAACAAGTCTTGAGTTATCCAGCACTTATCGGTGATATACCGACCTTACCCAGTCCATTGATTTTAAACTACCCTGAACTACCCAAGGCGCGAACACCAACGCATCTTACGAAACCTACCCAACTGCTCACAGAACAAGAGCCCTACTGTTATCCATTAACAGCACAAGACGCTCGCACCGGCGGTACCGCACGCCTTGCAGACCAAGCACTCTGTCCGTTTCGTGCGTTTGCAGCGCATCGTCTGAAAGCCACCAGCCCCCCCGAACCTACAGAGGGCCCTGATGCGATGCTGCGCGGGCAAGTGATTCATCATATTTTAGAACAGCTCTGGAAAAAATTTAAAACGCAGCGTGCGCTTATCACATGTCATCAGGCTGAGCTTGAAACATATATTAATATGGCTATCCAAACTGCACTCGCGCCCATGAAAGCCAATAAACCCACCTCGTTTCCAGAACTTATGCAAACGGTTGAGCATGAACGCTTAAAACGCTTAGTGTATGCTTGCCTGACCTGGGATAAAGCCCGTCCGGCCTTTGATATCGAGGCCATCGAAGAAAATTATCACCTCACGCTGGGTGAACTTGTGTTTCGCGTACGCGTTGACCGCATCGATCGTCTTCATACCGGTGAAAAATGGGTGTTAGACTACAAAAGCCGGTTGCCTTCACCGCTACCGTGGCATGAGGAACGTCCGGAGTCACCTCAACTGCTATTGTATGCTTTATTGGATGACGCCATTCGCGGCTTACTGTTTGTTGAGCTCAAGCATGGTCAAACCGCTTGCAGAGGATTGACTGAAAACGAAAACACGGCAGACATCCAAGGCATCAAAACCATCAAAGAAAATGAATCTTGGTCAACCTATCAGCACACCTGGCACCAACGACTGACAACACTCGCCCATGAATATCAAATGGGGCACAGCGTACCGCACCCCCCTAGAAAAAGCACCTGCCAAACCTGTAATTTTAAGACCTTGTGTCGTATCAGATCTTAGTTAATCATAAAAACTGGCAAAATTGCTCCATTTGATACATGATAAGAACTCATGCGAACAAAGGAGTTGTTTCAATGAAAAAAACGTCACATGCCATCGCTTTACTTGTTTTAATACCCACCTTAAGCTTTGCCGAAGAGGTAGCGTCGCCCACAGCACCTCCAGCACCTGCCGCAATTAATTGTGAATATAAAATCCCAGAAGAAACCGGATCTATCGAACAAACCCTCATCACAACATGGGCAAAAAAAGCATTAGTTCAGTCTTTTCAATTTGCACCAGAAAAGATAAATAACGAACTTGAAGCGCTTAAATCATGTTACACCGAGCAAGGTTGGATAGCCTTTAACGAAGCTCTCAAAACATCCGGCAATCTTGAAGCCATTCGCACCAACAATTTAAACGTCAGCAGTGAAGTCGACGGTGAAATACACGTTGAAAACATTAAAGACAAACAGTGGAAAGTATCGATGCCACTCAAAGTCACCTATCAGAATAAAGACAAACAATTATTGCAAACGCTTAACGTCAATTTATTAATTGCACTCAAAAAATCAGGATCATTGGGTATTATGCAAGTGATTGCGGCACCGCAAAAAAATAAAAATACATAATCAAAGCCTTGCCTCTCCCTCATGCATTCGGAGTATATTCAAAATATGGATGAGGGAAAACTAAGCTACAACCAGTATGAAAAAAAACAACCAGCTCAACACATAGAGCTTGGATACGCGGTTTATTTTGGCTTCACATGAGCGGACATGTGTCATTTTCCAATACAAAAGCCACGCGGGTAGGCTTGCCGGAAGATACACACTTAAAACGCGTCCAGTAAACAGCGTGATTTTATGAGGTAGCATACTGGTAAACTTCACCGTAAACCATGCAAGGTTTGCTTGAAAGTAGGCTAAAATCGAAAGAACTTCTTCATCAAACCACACCCACAAAAACGATGCGAGCACCATAGGCACAAGCACACGTACCCAAGTGACGGAAAATAAACGTTTCAGTCCCTTTGTGATTTCATCGGTAAACGCAACAAAAACAGCTGAAAATACGACAAGAAAGAGTACAAGTCCCATAACTAATAACCTCTTAGAAAATTTACGATGCGTCTCACGCGTCAATATTCACCATGATAGCATCTATTTCTACACCCGCTCCACGTGGCAAGGCTGTTACACCAAAGGCTGTTCGAGCTGGATAAGGTTCTACAAAATAACGTTCCATGGCGTGATTAACGCACGGCATATGCGCTAAATCCGTCAAATACACCGTAAGCTTCACCACATCGTTAAGACTGCCGCCTGAAGCTTGGCATACGGCCGTTAAATTATCAAAAACCTGTGTGATTTGCTGATCTATTGCATCAGAGCACAACGTCATGGTGTTAGGATCAAGCGGAATTTGACCGGATAAATATACAGTATGACCCACACGAACCGCCTGGCTATAGGTTCCAATGGCCTCGGGAGCTTTGGGTGTTTGTATGGCCTCTTTCATGATGCCCCTTGCTTGTTACGATAAATTCGCGTCACACGATTATTCGCACGCAAGCGACGCATGACACGCGCCAAATGCGTACGACTTTGTACGCTCACAGAGAAGGTGACGGCATTATGCCGACCATCACGCGGATCAACCGTGATATTGCCAATGTTCGATTCCGCCTCAGATATCGCGGTCGCAAGCATCGCAAGCACCCCGCGTTGATTCGCGACTTCGACCGTAATATCAACCCAAAACTCACCTTGAACGTGTTCATCCCAACGCATCGAAATAAACTGCTCGGGACTTATACGTCCTTGATTAACCACCGCACAATCACTTGAATGAACCAAAATACCACATCCTTGTTGAAAACGACCGACAATATTATCGCCCGGAATGGGTTGGCAACATTCCGCAAAATGCACCACCATACCTTCCGTTCCTTTGATGGCCAAAGGATCGCCATCTGATGTTGCCCGAAGGGCATCGCCATCTTGCGTCAAGACCAAGCGTTTTGCAATCACCATCGGCATTTGATTTCCAATACCTACGGCATACAATAAATCATCCAACGCTTTAAATTGTAAATCACGCAACAAAGCTTCCATCGACTCATCAGGCACTTTGCTGTAGTCACTGGAAAGCTCAGAAAACGCTTGCTCCAATAAACGTTTCCCCATGCTGACTGATTCAGCACGTTGTTGACTTTTTAAGAAATTGCGAATATTACTCCGTGCTTTACCGGTGACCACAAAATTAAGCCATGAAGGATTGGGATGCGCTTCGGCTCCTGTAATAATTTCCACAGCTTGGCCATTCGTGAGCGGGATACTTAACGGAGCTAAGCGACGGTTCACTTTGGCTGCAACACAGCTGTTGCCTACATCGGAATGCACGGCATAAGCAAAATCCACCGGGGTTGCCCCTTTAGGCAACTCCATAATATGACCCTTAGGTGTAAATACATATACCTCATCAGGAAACAAATCAATTTTAACGTTTTCAATAAACTCTAACGAATCACCGGTGTTTTGCTGCATATCCAGCAAGCGTTGCACCCATTCTCGTGCACGCAATTGCGCTTCGTTGACGTCCGCACCGGATGATTTATAAATCCAATGCGCGGCTACACCATTATCGGCAACGCTATCCATCGCACGGGTTCGAATCTGAACTTCAAGCGGGACACCGAACGGACCAAACAACGTGGTATGTAGCGATTGATACCCGTTAACTTTGGGAATACCGATGTAATCTTTAAATCGCTGCGGGACAGGTTTATAGGTTCGGTGCAATGCACCGAGCACGCGATAACAGCCGTCAATATCTTCGGTAATCACACGAAAGGCAAAAACATCAATAATTTCAGAAAACGCCACTTTTTTTAAACGCATTTTTCGATAGAGGCTGTATAAATGTTTTTGACGACCAAACACGCTCTCATAAGGAATCGACAGTGCATCCAGCGCTTGCTGCAAATCTTGCTCGATGCGCTGCGTTAATTCTCGTCGGTTACCTCGGGCTTTCTCAACGGCAGATTTAAGCGCTCGGTAACGCATGGGATATAAAGCTTTAAAACCGAGATCTTCAAGACCGGTATACATCGCATGCATACCCAGACGATTCGCGATGGGTGCGTAAATTTCCAGGGTTTCAATCGCAATACGCTTGCGCTTTGCTGCAGGCATCGCACCCAGCGTTTGCATATTATGCAGACGATCGGCAAGTTTGACTAAAATCACACGAATATCTTTCACCATAGCGAGAATCATCTTACGAAAATTCTCAGCTTGTGCCTCGGCGCGTGATTCAAATTTAATTTTGGTTAATTTGGTCACACCATCAACCAAAGCCGCCACTTCTTCACCAAAGGCTTCAACCACCGCTTCATGACTGACCGACGTATCTTCAATCACATCATGAAGCAAGGTCGCCATGATGGTCTGGTAGTCCAGACGCATTTGGGCAAGGTTAAGTGCTGCCGCAACAGGATGCGTAATATAAGGCTCACCCGAACGGCGCATTTGACCCGCATGACCTTGCTCTGCAAGTTCATAGGCTTGACGACACAACTCAACGTGCTCAGCATCAAGGTAACACAACAGCTCGTTATGTAACTCCTTGAAATGATCTTCGCTGACGCTCCTTATCATGCCGGCCTCACTGAAAAAGTATTAATCTTCGTTGAGAATATCTGCCGTAACTAAACCTTCTGAAATTTCACGCAGCGCAACCACAGTAGGCTTATCATTCTCCCATTCGACCATAGGTTGCTCACCACGTACAGCAATTTGTCGAGCTCGCTTCGCCGCAACCATCACCAATTCGAATCGATTTTCAACATGCTCTAGACAATCTTCTACTGTAACACGTGCCATAATTTACCCTTTATATAGAAAAAGAAACAAAGAAAACAGTCTAGTTTACTGTGATGCAAGCAAAAATGAAAGCAATGCTTGCTGTTTTTGCATCTGTTTGGATACCCGCAAGCGGTTAGCAAGCACAATAGCCTGCAATTCTAACGATGCTTTATCAAAATCATCGTTGACAATTAAATAATCAAATTCAGCGTAATGACTCATTTCATCACACGCGCGTTGCATACGGTCTTCAATAATAGCAACATTATCACGCTGCCTAGCCAAAAGCCGTTGTTTTAAAATTTCCAAAGATGGCGGCACAATAAAAATACTCACGGCATCAGGAAAAATCTGCTTGATTTGCGCAGCTCCCTGCCAATCAATATCTAAAATAACATCGATCCCCTGCGCCAGCTGCTTTTGTATTTGTATTTTAGATGTCCCGTACAAGCAATCAAACACCCAAGCATGCTCAATAAATTCACCGGCACGTGCCATATCTAAAAACGTGGGCTCATCAATAAAAAAATAATGTTTTTCATGCTCTTCGCCTTGTCGCTGATCGCGCGTGGTATGCGAAATAGAAACGGTGATATCTCGCATGTTATCCACCAAGTTTTTGACCAAACTTGTTTTGCCCCCGCCAGAGGGGGCCGCCACAATAAAAAGACTGCCACGCGCTTGTTCGACCACAAAACTCTCCCAAAATAAAATCTATCAGGTGCATCTACCCTATGAAACGTTTATACTTTGCGGCATCAAGACATCAATAAACCACTTAAAACCACTTATGTGAAGGATTTTACCATGCGACCGAGTCACCGTGAACCAAATCAGCCAAGAACCATCAAAATCACGCGACACTACACCGATCATGCCGAAGGCTCAGTTTTAATTGAAGTTGGTAGAACCCGTGTACTCTGCACAGCCTCGGTACTTGAGAGCGTTCCTCGTTTTCTTAAAGGCAAAAATCAAGGATGGATTACCGCAGAATACGGCATGCTGCCTCGTGCAACCCACGATCGTAACGATCGCGAAGCAAGTCGTGGCAAACAAGGCGGACGAACCCTCGAAATTCAACGCCTTATTGGTCGTTCACTACGCATGTGTGTTGATCTCAAAACACTGGGTGAACGTACGATTACACTTGACTGCGATGTGATTCAAGCAGATGGCGGTACACGAACAGCGGCGATCACCGGCGCCTGCGTTGCCTTGCGTGATGCCATCGACTGGCTCGTTAAACATAACAAACTCAAAAAAGCGCCTGAATTTAATTATGTTGCTGCGGTTTCTGTTGGCGTGTATCGCGGTCAACCCGTACTGGACTTAGACTATGCTGAAGACGTGCTCGCCGAAACTGACATGAACATTGTCATGAACGAAGTCGGACAATTTATCGAAATTCAAGGCACAGCGGAAGACAGCAGTTTTAGCCGTGATGAGCTAAACACCCTGCTGACCCTTGCAGAAGAAGGCATTCAAGGCTTAATCACCCAGCAAAAAAATGCTTGCCATGCTAACTAAATCACCATGTCAAACCGTCTAGATACTCGAGTACAACACCTCCGCGAGACCATGCGTCTTGCGGAGCTTGATGCCAAACGCACGCCAGGTTCAACACACCTGCTTGCGGTCAGTAAAAAACATCCTATATCAGCCATTCAAGCAGCCTTCGATGCCGGTCTACGCGATTTTGGTGAAAGCAGCTGGCAAGAAGCGCGTGACAAAATACGTGCCTTAGAAGCACTGCCTATCTGCTGGCATTTTATTGGCCCCATACAAAGCAATAAAGCCAAGTCTATTGCAACAAATTTTAACTGGGTTCACAGCCTATCTCGTGAAGATATTGCGGATAAATTAAACCGTGCACGTCCAGATGCATTGCCCCCGCTCAACGTGTGCCTACAAGTTAATTTAGATAACGAAGCCACTAAATCTGGTATTGCTTTAACTGATCTTGAGGCACTCGCCCGTGTTGTACTTAACTGCCCGCGTTTACGCTTACGTGGCCTTATGATTATTCCTAAACCATGTACAGATCTACATGCCTCTTACGAGCAATTTAAAAGCTTTGCCCATGAACAGGCTATTTTGGCAAAAAATCTACAGATAACACTCGATAGCCTTTCAATGGGCATGAGTCATGATTTTAAAGCCGCCATTCGTGCAGGAAGCACCTGGATTCGGATTGGACGAGGTATTTTTGGTAATCCTGAGCTATAATCAAATCAACCTATATCATTTCGACTGGGTGTTCTGATGACCAAAATAATAAAACACATCGGCCTACTAAGTCTGCTTCTCATCACGACAACAAGCTTTGCAGAACAAGCCCCTTTTTATTGCCCACAAAAACATGGCTACGTTCGCATTGGCATGACAGAATCCGAAGCGCTGGCAGCGTGTGGGCAACCTTCTTCAATCGAAAAATCAAAAGAATCCGCCGTTGAACAAGTGCCTGTGACCCAATTAATTTACACCACACTTAACCCTAATCCAGTTTATGAGGGCTACAAGCTTGTGTATCGTATGTGGTCTTTACCGATTGGTTCCCAAGGCTCAAGCCTTGAAGTGGATATTATCGATCAAAAAATCACGGCGATTCGCTTTAACGGTGAAAGCACGAACGCCTCCAGCGTTTGCAACAACCGCTCGTTTGCCGTCGGCGATTTGGCCGATACCGTTTTCACGGCCTGCGGAAGCCCATCCCATGTCAACCAAACCTTTGTGAACCGTCGCGTGAAAAGCAAAACCAAGCCTGTTACTTGGATTTATAGCTCCGATCCTTATCAACCGACTTTTCGTTTGATTTTTCTGGATGGGTACTTACGTGCCATTCAATAATATAGATACAATTGCACGCTTTTTTCTTGGCTTCAGTCATATTGAAATCATATTACCCATGTTGGTGCTGGGTTTTATTTTTTTTAATAAACCG
>Ga0100380_10000225_pt1 | contig 63847 bp, 74 predicted proteins | sample CryGeymeta201504_FD_80417 | JGI IMG/M metagenome (GOLD analysis project Ga0100380, IMG submission 80417) | Groundwater microbial communities from Crystal Geyser aquifers in Utah, USA - Crystal Geyser metaG 2015-04 | ecosystem: Environmental > Aquatic > Deep subsurface > Groundwater | place... | reverse complement strand
TCCGCGCCGTATTTTTTCATCACTTCCGCGGGATCCGGATAGTTCTGAAGACGCTTGGACATTTTCTTTCCGTCTTCAGCCAGAACTATCCCGTTGACAATCACATTCTTGAAAGCAATTGAATTTTTTATGGCCGTCGCAATGGCATGCAAGTAATAAAACCAGGTCCGTGTCTGATCCACGCCCTCGGCAATAAAATCAGCCGGAAAAGATTTTTCAAAAATTTCTTTATTTTCAAACGGATAATGGACTTGGGCGTAGGGCATCGAACCTGAATCAAACCAGGTATCGAGAACATCCGGGATCCGCTTCATAGTCCCCTTGCATTTTTCGCAGGGAAAAGTCACTTCATCAACAACGTGCTTGTGAAGATCCGAAATTTTTTGACCGCTTGCCTCTTCCAGTTCCTTTACCGAACCAAAAACTCTGATTTCCCCGCATTCGCACTTCCAAATTGGAATAACCGAAGCCCAAAAACGTTGTCTTGAAATCGACCAATCCCGCGCTCCCTCGAGCCAGTTGCCGAAGCGCCCTTCCTTTATGTGTTTCGGCGACCAGTTTATTTTTTTCGCCAGTTTTAGCATCTCGCCTTTTATTTCCAAAATATTCACGAACCAGGAAGATGTGGCATAGTTGAGAAGCGGCGTCTCGCACCGCCAGCAAAACGGATAGCTGTGCTCGTACTGCTTTTTCGAAAAAATCAGTTTGTGTTTTGCTAAGAATTTCACGATCTTGAGATCGGTCCTTTGTGGGTCGTCGACCGGCTTCACATCCAGTCCCGCAAAATCTTTGGCTTCCTCGCGGATGACGCCGTCCATATCAAGATGAGAAACAAATGGGAGATTCTGTTCTTTTCCTAAATTCAAATCGTCTTCTCCGAAAGCCGGCGCGATGTGCACGATCCCCGTCCCCTCTTTGGTCGTCACAAAATCAGCCGAGTATATTTTCCAACCATTTTCGCAATTTTCCAAATTTCCCTGATTTGAATAATAGTCGAAAAGCGGCTTGTATTTTCTACCGACAAGTTCTGATCCCTCGAATTCTTCAATTATTTCATAATCCGTATCTTCTAAAATTTTATCTAATCTATCTTTGGCTAAAACATAATATTTACTTTCCTCAACTTTTAGCTTTTCGCTTTTTCCGCTCGAGGCAGATCCGCCTTTGGCGGAAACTTTTAACTTGCAATAAACAATTTTGTTGTTTATTGCCAACGCCACATTCCCAATCAACGTCCACGGAGTTGTCGTCCAAGCCAGTAAATACGTTCCGGGTTTGTCCTCCAGCTCAAATTTCACGACCACCGACAAATCTTTGGTCATTTTGTACCCCTCCGCCACTTCCGATTGAGAAAGCGTCGTTTCGCACCGCGGGCAAATGTGCATTGAGCGGTAGCCTTCATAGACAAGTCCCTTATCCCACAACCGCTTGAAAACCCACCAAACCGATTCCATAAAGGGTAAATCCATCGTTTTGTAAGCGTTTTCCATATCCGCCCAGCGGCCGAGTCTCTTGATCACTTTTTTCCACTCTTCAACATATTCCAAAACTTTCGAGCGGCATATTTCGTTGAATTTCTGAACTCCATATTTTTCCAAGATTTCTTTTTTGCGCTTGATGCCCAGTTCTTGCTCAGCGATATTTTCAATCGGAAGCCCGTGGCAGTCCCACCCCCAGACTCGCGGAACGTGAAATCCGCGCATAGTCCAATAACGAGGAACCACGTCTTTCATAGTGCTTGCGACAATATGGCCGTAGTGCGGCGAACCCGTCGCAAACGGCGGCCCGTCGTAGAAAGAATAAAGCGGAGCGTCTTCACGAAGCTTCAAAGATTTCTCAAATACCTTATTCTCTTTCCAAAATTTGAGAATTTTTTCCTCCATTTCAGGAAGAGATTGCTTGGGATTGACGGGATTGAACATAAAATAAAAAATTTTCAATTACCAATTTTCAACTTTCAATAAATTTCCAATGACTAGATTTTCAAACATTTGATAATTGAAAATTGATCATTGATTGAAAATTGTAAATTGAACATTGAAAATTATCCTGCAAATATTTTATAAATAAGGGACTCTAAATACTATACGCTATACACTTTTATAAACTTCCAAGGTTTCCCTTGCGCATTTTTCCCAGCTGAATTTTCTGGCTTGCTCTCTCCCGGCGTTTGACAATTTTTCTCTTAATTTTTTGTCTCTCGCCAACTCCGCCATTGCTTTTCCAATTCCTTCGGTGTCGTGCGGGTTGACATAACAGACCGCGTCGCCCGCAATCTCCGGAATGGAAGAAACTTTTGAAACCAGGCACGGCGCGCCGCAGGCCATCGCTTCGACAATCGTCTGGCCGAAACCTTCATAAAGAGACGGCATCACAAAAAACTCGCAATAAGTATAAAGCGGCTTGAGTTCATCCCCCCCGACGTAGCCGGTGAAAATTACATCATCTTTGATGCCTAAGTCTTCGGCCATCTGGAAATATTCCCTAAACAGCCAGCCGCGTTTTCCGGCGATGACCAGCTGATAATCGAATTTCCCCTGAAACGATTTTTTGAATCTCGCAAATCCTTCCAGAATCCTTGCCAAATTTTTCCTCGGCTCGAGTGTTCCCAAAAAGAGAGCGTACTTGTCCGATATATTGTATAACTTTTTAAGATCCTCTTTCGAATATTCACACTCTTCCAGAAATCTTTTGTCAAGACCGTTCCAGACAACGTCAATTTTATCCTCCGCGAACCCCAGAAATTCCCGCGCGTCTTTTTTGGTCGAGTGGGAAACGGCGATTATCTGGTCCGACTTTTTGGCCGCGAACTTATAGAGGGCTTTGATTTTGGCGTTTGAGAGCCTCGGGAAAAGATCGGGAACGCGATAGGGCGCGAAATCATAAAAAGTCGTGACAACTTTTCTGCGATAGGCCGCTGGCACACGATAAAGCGGCGAAGTGATATGGAGAACATCCAGTTTTTCCCGCGCGTAGGTCGCCAGGCCCAGAATCTCGCTGTAAGCCCCCGGCATATATTTTTTGTAGTCCGAAAAGGGGAAAAATTTGATTTTCACGTTCGGCCGGGTGAATTTTTTGACGTCTTTGTCGCGGACTTTGAAGTCAAAAAAGAGCACATACTGGTTGTTTTTATCTATTTCAAGAATATTTTTCACAAGATGCCAAACATAATGAGCGACTCCTGAAGGGACCGACTTTTCCGGATTCAAAATGGCTCTCGCATCGATTCCAATACGCATAATTCTTGTTTATTTTTCTGATTTTACTATATCTTTTTTATTAAGTTATGACAAGCTGAACATTGCCAACCCCCGAAAAATCTCTTAAAATAGTTCTATGGAAAAGAAACACCCGATCGGAAAAAAATTTTTTGCTGTCATTCTTTCAGCGGTCTTTTTTTTGCTTTTCCAGCCGGCATCGTCAAAATCAGCCGGTGCTCCGCCCCAAATGATAAAAGGCTATACGGACAACGAAGTGATTTTTGAAGTTGCCAGCTCAAGCGACGCGGCGGCCCTGGAAAGAAAATATAACCTGACCGTCACTCCCCTCAACTCATCAGACGAAGACACTTTTTTTCTCGCAAAAAGCATCAGCGGGAAAAGCGTTCAAAAGCTCATTCGCGAATTGCGCCGCGACCCGCTCGTAAAATCAGTTCAGAAAAATTTTCGCTACGCAATCCTCTCCAGAACCCCGAATGATTCCTACGCTTCCGAACAATGGTCTCTTTTTGACACCGAGAGTTCGGCCGGGGGCGTGAGCGCTTTCTCGGCCTGGGATACGGAAACAAAAAAAGGCCAGCGCAACGTGGCTATCGCCGTCATTGATACTGGAGTCAACCCCAAGCACAAAGACCTGAAAAAAAATCTGACCAAGGGTTCGGCTAAAGGAAAGAATTTTGAATATCCGAAAAAAAAGCTCTCCGACGGCGACGGGCACGGGAGTTTTATTTCCGGAATAATCGCCGCGAAAACAAATAATAAGCGGGGAGTATCCGGAGGAAGTTTTTACAATCATCTTCGGGTAATGGCCCTGCGGTTTGATTTCACTACCGCTCAAGCCATCACCGCCGTCAATTACGCCAAGAGCAAAAGCGTACCAGTCATCAACGCCAGTTGGGGAAGTTATGGCGACGAAGGGCTGGATTTGGCCTTGAAGGATACGATTGCAAGTTATCCGGGCATTTTCGTCACCGCATCCGGAAACGAAGGTTTTAACCACGACGACCCAAATCCCAATTACAAAATGTACCCTTGCGATTTTGATCTTGCTAATATCATTTGTGTCGGTGCGTCTGACCGGGACGGGAATCTGACTGATTATTCCGATTACGGAGCGGCATCCGTGGATGTTGCCGCTCCGGGAGGAACGGACGGCAACGAACTTATCGGTCCGGACAAAAAGAAAAGCCGCTACACCAGCGCCGTAGGCAGTTCTCTTTCCGCCGCTTTTGTTTCGGCCGAAGCGGGGCTCATTATTTCCAAATATCCGAATTTATCAAGCCTACAGGTGATTGAAATAATAAAAAACTCGGTGGATGCATCACCGAGCTTTGCCGGAAAAGTTTCAACTAGCGGAAAAGTGAATTTTCAGAAAGCGCTGACGCTTGCGGCGACCTACTAAAGCTTCTCAACAAAAAATTCCGGCATCACGCCGGAATTTTTTTATACAAAATACGAAACGCCAGATACCTGCCTGCCGGCAGGCAGGCCAAATACTAATATATTCCTTCAATTTTCACTCCCGTATAGTAATAATTTATCACATCACCATAGTTCTTTCCCTTTTTAACCATCTTTCTCGCCCCGTTGGCAATCAGCCCGTACATATGATTGCCGGAGTCTTCCAGCTTTTTCGCGCTTTTTGAAGGATGCTTCCCGTATTTGTCTTTTCTGCCTTTGATGTAAGAAAAATCATCTCCGGGATAATCCCGGGTATGTCCGTCCGACCATGAACAATAAGGAGTGAGAGCCGCCTCTCCCTTGTAGGTTACGATTTTCCCTCTCGTGTCTTCCGTCGCTTTTTTCATATTGGGATAGTTGCTTTCAATTTTATATCCCTTGTAAATCTGATCGGAAGAAGTATCGCTCAAATCAAAATTGTGATCTTTGTGGGTTTTCTTTTTGTGCTGCAGATTGTAGTACCCGTAAGTGCGGTAAATAATCGAGAAAAGTTTGTAATATTCATAATCCAAATCTCCGATCTCGCCCGTCCCCCACGTATATTGCTCAAGCGGAAGTTCATTTATTACCCAAGGCGTTTCGTTGTCATCCAGACTTAACTCTATTTTCCCGCGGAATTCGTCGTAGCTTCCGTAACAGCCGATTGCAAAGCGATTTCCGTTTCCATCAGTATCGTATTTGTCGTTCTTGCAATTGTCTATTTTTATAACTCCATCGCTTCCCGAAGGCTCCGCTACGATTTTTTTCCCGTAGTCCTCGAAGCTGCCCAAATCGCCCAGACGCACTTCAAAAATTTTATCCTTGCCGATTCTAATTGCCGTCGATCCCGTCGAAGAAATAGTGGTTATCGGCGTACCATTAATATCTTTTAAGGTATAGCTGCCCGAAACGGTTTTCAGCTCAACTTTCCTGTCCGAGCTTTCGGCATCCGGATCCAGGCTGAACAAACCTATCCGCATGCTCGCCCCCAGCGATCCGCTGTTCGCAATGCCCATCTTCTTGAGCGCTTTTTTCACTTTTTTGTATTCCCCCCGGCTCACTTTGGGGAGATATTTCTCCCACAGGGCACGGTCAATTCCGTTTCGCTCAAGCATGCTCTGCCATTTGGTCACTTTGGATTTCGTTTTTTTCTTTTTGGCTTCGGCGAGATCTACCGAAAAACAAAAACCGCTCACCGCGACAATCACCGCGATAAGCAGGGGCAAAAAAATCGTTTTTATGCCAGTTTTTCTTTTCATTTATACCCAAAACTTAGCAACTTGCGAGTATATTATAGTTTAGCACGTTTTTGGAGAAAAGTCCATTCTTGCCAAACGCGAAAAATTGCAATATAATCCCAACGTGTTCTAAAGTTGGTCGTGGGCCTGCCCCGCACCAAAATATTGAAAATTTTTGGACTTTTTCTCTCCGGGGTAGCGCAGCGGTAGCGCAGGTGCCTGTTAAGCACTTGGTCGTGGGTTCGAATCCCACCCCCGGAGCGAAGGAGTTCACTTCATGATAATTTTGGTGCGGGGTGAAAATCCCACCCCCGAAGCCAAATTGTATGTCGCTTTGAAATTAGGAAAGCCGCGATCTTATATTTCTAAAATCGAAAAAGGAGAAAGAAGGCTAGATGTGGTAGAACTGAAAAAAATTGCAAAACTTTATAAAAAGGATGCTAACTTTTTCCTTAATTAAAATATGGAATCCAGTAAAAATAAGTTTGCTTTTGCAAAGAAAAAAATAAATATTTCGCACAGCATAGTTGTCGAAAAAAAAAGATGTTGGCATTATAAGCTCTGAATCAAAAGATTATGCTTTAATCTTTTTCATCAGAATTTGGCAAGAAATCAAATTAAATAGAAATGATTTTCAGGTTTTTGATGTTAAAAAAATAGGAGACGGATTTTCTAAGAAAATTTGTAACGTTTGTCACAAACTTAAAAAGACTACAGATTTTGCCAAGAATCAAAACGCAAAGAATAATAGGCCAGTGAGACGGCCATCATGTAAAGATTGTCGAGTAAAGATGGAGGGAGTTGGAATATCCAGAACTAATAAACTCAAGTGGCTTAAGAAAAAACCAGCAAACGAACCTTTTGAATGCCCTGTATGTAAAAAGAGAACAATTGCTGGCATAACAAACAAGGTCGTTCTGGAGCACGATCATCACACCGGAAAGGCTGGCGGTTGGATTTGTGATAGTTGCAATACAGGACTAGGACGATTTAGGGACAATATAGGAATACTAAAAAGCGCGATTAAATTTCTCAAAAAAAATTATTAAAGATTAAAGTGTTTTAATCTTTTCTTTGTAAGCTCTACGTATTTTTTCGAGATATCACACCCAATATAGTGGCGTTTATTTATCGCCGCCATTTTGCAGGTTGTTCCGGAGCCACACATCGGATCGAAAATAATATCCTTTTCGTTGGTCCAAGAAAGTATATGATCTTCAGCTAATTTTTCTGGGAAAACTGCAGGATGTTTAAATGCGATTCTATCGCTCGTCGTCCCGTGCAAACCTACGGCATATTCCCAGATGTTAGTCATTGTTTTTTCTGGTTTAAGTTCTCCCAAAATTTTTTTATTTATTCCGTCCGCTCCTTTATTAAAAGGTAACATTTCTTGACCTTGTCTTATTGTTTTAACCCTCAGTGGATTAAATGTTTTCGGTTTACCCTTACTTAAAACGAACATAAATTCAAAACAATTTGTGTAAGCATTCGTCCTCATGAAGGGCGTATTTTTTTTCTTATAAATCATTACGTCGTGAACATTAAACCCAATTTCCTGAAAGAGTATCGCTTGTTTGAAACTCGTAAGACTTTTATTGCTATTTTTAATTTTGTCGCCTACAACCCAAACCAGAGCTCCTCCTTTTTTGGTTATTCTAAATAAATTTGTTGCGATGCCCCTAAAGTCAAAATGATATCCATTATAATTTCTCAATTCGTCATATGGAGGAGACGTTACCGTTAGATCAATTGAACAATCTGGCATACGTTTCATTACTTCAATTGCATCTCCATGAATGATTTCATTTAATGGTAGTTTCGTATATTTTTCCATCCTTTCCCATTTTTTTTCTTCTTCCGTGGCTTCTTTTGGTGAAATTTCATTTTTAATCACATCAACAACAAGCCCTTGAATGACAATCTCTCGTTCTCCTTTTTTTATAACAATCGGCTCATATTCTTTATTAGCTGGTTGCAGGCGAATTTGGTTTCTTTCTTTGTAAAACGTTTTTAATGTTGCCTCGTAATTATCAATTAAGGCAACAACCTTTTGACCATTTCCAGCAGCTTGCTGTTCTTTTACCAAAACAACATCGCCGTCGTTGTTATTTTCATCAATCATGCTATTTCCAGCCACTCGCAAAGCAAAAAAGTGTCCGCCCCTCATTATTTTTGTTTTTGGTATAGCAATCGTTTCTTTTTCTTGAATGGCTTCAATCGGCTGACCGGCGGCGATAACCCCCATTAAAGGAATTTTTACCATTTGCTGGCTTTCATAAACTGATATTGATCTTGGGCTATTTTCCTCTTTGTTTAAAAAACCCTCGTCTTGTAATTTTTTTATGTGAAAATGTATCGTAGAAACAGAGGATAGTTTTAGATGTTTTTTGATTTCTTCCAGAGAAGGGGCAAAACCCTTCTTTTTTTGGAAAGAAGTAATAAAATTCAGTATTTGTTTTTGTCTTTTTGTAGGCATAATTTTATAGCTGTTGATTTTCGATTTATTTTCGATTACACTACCAGTATAAATGAATTTAAAAATGTCGTCAACACTTATAAAAATTAACTAAAACAATATGCCAAAATTTAGCAGAACCCAAAAGTTCACAAAAACCAATATTGCCAATGTTCCCCAGAATAAGGCAATAATTTACAAAATAAAGAGCAAGGGCGGGGAAAATCTTTATACCGGAATTGCTGGACGCGGTCGCCCTCAAGAAAGATTGTTAGAGCATAAGGAAATTAAAAAAGAAAAGATTCCGGAAGAAACAGGGTTCCAATATGCACAGGTTAAGACAAAGGAAATAGCCAGCAAAATTGAAAAGTCGATTATAAAGAAAGGACAGCCGGAATTTAATGAACAGCATAAGTGAATTTATGATTAACAAACATCTTGATAAAATTGACATTAGCGATTTGAAGCAGTTGCAAAGCAACGCTGTGTCAGAAGGCAAAACGATTGAATATAAAAAACTACTACCGACCAATTCCTATGCAGATAGAAAAGAATTTTTAGCCGATATTTCGTCTTTTTCTAACGCTTCTGGTGGTGATTTGATTTTCGGTATTTTGGAAGAAAACGGAAGTCCAAAGAGTATTGACGGCTTGGAAATAGAAAATGTTGATGAGGAAATCAGAAAATACGAAAATATTATCCGAGACGGGATTGAGCCGAGAATTATTTTTGCAACGCGAGCCGTCAATGTTTCTGGTAAAAAGAACATTTTTATTTTCAGAGTAAATAAAAGCTGGGTGGGACCACATCGCGTAATTTATGAAGGGCACGATAAGTTTTATTCAAGAAATTCTGCCGGTAAATACGCGCTGGATACAAATGAATTAAAAAGTGCTTTTAATCTTTCCCAAACATTAACCGAACAAATAAACAAATTCAAAACAGAGAGAATCACTCAGCTTATTTCTGACAATTTACCACTCCCATTTTATGACGGTGGTAAAATTGTTTTACATCTTATACCATTAGAATCTTTTAGTCCTAATTATAGAATCGATTTAAATCCAATAATTAATGAACCCGCTAAATTAAAGCCGATTTATGCTTCTGGCTGGAGTTATCGTATCAATCTTGAAGGCGTTTTATCCTATTCTGGAGGCAGAAACGACAAATCCCACTCGTATATTCAGTTGTATCGGAATGGGATCATTGAAGCCGTTGAGGGTTTAATGTTAAGCGCGGAAAGAGAGAAAAAATATATTCCGAGCGTAGCTTACGAGATAGAATTAATAAAATCTCTCCGTGAATTTTTGAATTTAACCAAAGAGTTAGGAATTAACATGCCGATCGTTATATTTTTAACACTAATCGGAGTTAATGGATACGAAATGGCGGTTGATAGAATGAGATTTTGGGGTGATTATTACAAAATTGACAAGGATATTTTGCAGTTGCCGGAAACGCTTATAGAATCATACAACACTGAGCCAAAAGACATTTTACGTCCAATGTTTGATCTTGTGTGGAACGCTTGCGGTTTCAAGAGATCATATAATTTTGACGAAGCAGGAAATTGGACAGCAAAATAATTTAAGGCGGCGGGCCAATTCGTCAGGTCAGGTTTCGTTTTTTAGATTTGTGGATTAAATTCGGTAAAATAATTTCAAAAGTTTGTTGCTGTTTTTTATCGGGAGCCATTTTGGCTATTTTTGCAAACAACTGTATAATAAACTTGCTAATCCTTAAACAAAAGCGCAATGAAAAAAATCTTCATCCTTGTCATCACGATCTTTTTGGCAAGCGCGGTGATAACTGACCAAACCGGCCAGGCAAAAGCCAAATTTCTAAAAAGCAAACTTCCCAAAAGACACGTTGAGCTGAAGGGAGCCTCCCCTGAAAACCCCATTATTTCCCTGGGGAAGGCAAAAGACAAAAAAACTTCTGAAACCGTTGAGGGCGTGGCGATCGTCCACTACGCCAAAAATTACGGCAAGGCGCTAAAACCTAACGCAAAAAGGATTTGCTACGCGCTTCTCGCTCAAGGAGCAAAATGGAAAACTTTGGAACCCTGGCTCGCCGATCCTCAAAATGCAAGCGGTCTGAAGGCGAGCTTCATTCTAAATAACATTTCCTCTGATATATCAAAATGGGAAAATGCCGCAAAATATAATATTCTGGGCGACGGAAGCTTGTCGCAAGAAACACTTTTTCCCGACGAAACCGCGCCTGATGCAAAAAACGAGGTGCTTTTTGCCGACATTGACAGTCCCAATGCGATTGCTGTGACTATTGTCTGGGGAATTTTCAGCGGGCCTGCTTCCAAGAGAAAACTGGTTGAATGGGATCAGGTCTATGACGATGTTGATTTTGACTGGTCATCTTCCGGCGAAGCGGGAAAAATGGACTTCGAAAACATCGCCACTCACGAACTCGGCCACAGCATGGGAATGGGAGACTTGTATAACTCTTATTGCTCCGAACAGACTATGTACGGATACGCAAATTACGGCGAAACCAAAAAACGAACTCTTGAATCGGGAGATATTACGGGAATAAACGTACTCTACTAGAAAATTCAACTCCGGCACCGGAATCTTTATTGCGGATTCTGCGTTCCAGCGGGAAAATCTTCCGGATTCGGGAGATTTTCCTGAAATTCCTGCGATTTCTTTTCCCATCCTTCCGCTTCCTTGTTCATCCGGTTGATGTTTTCCTGGATTTTTTGAGCCGATGGAGTATATTTTTCCATTTCTTTCTTCACTTTTCTCGCTCCCCACCATCCCAATGCCACAAAGACAATAATTCCGAGAATGACAATTCCAAGGCATCCGCCCAGAATCCAGATCCAGGCATTGCTTTTCTTTTGGGTCGGCGGTGTTTGTCCCGGCTGAACGGGCGGCGGCCCCTGCACCGGCGGCATTGGCAGAGGAGGCATCACCGGCTGAACAGGCGCCTGCGGCGTCTGGGGTTGCGTTCCAGTTGGCTAGTCCATAGTTTTTTGCTTAGTTTTTATCTTGGTTCATTATAGCACGTTTACCCCGTATCACAGAAAACCCTACAACACACGAACCTGAAGACGAACGTCAAAATCCCAAAAGACTGTTGCTATAAAACTACAGACGTCAATCTGTGGTATGGGGTTTGCCGGAATCAAACTTCGCAGAAAGCCCATTGCCTTTTTAGTTTGGGTTTAGTTTCATTATATATGATGAAAACGTTTGTGATATTCGGTATGATCGTCGGTTCTCTCGCGGGCGGATACGCTCCCGCGCTCTGGGGCGGGAGCGTTTTTTCGATGTCTTCTGTTTTTCTTGCCGCCATCGGCGGATTCGCGGGCATTTGGGTTGGATATAAGATAGCGTTGAAATTTGACATCTGAAAAAAAGGTTCCGTAAAGGGAAAAAAACCCGCCGGTTGCGACGGCATCGGGTGCGGCCCCGCCAAAAACAGCCCCGCGTTTTTCGGGGTTTTTTCTTTTCGTGAAAATTTGGCCGGCCCGCGGCTGGTACTATAACCCAGTGTTTTTTATTCCCAAAATGCCTTCTGATTGACACAAAATCCCCAAATGCTATAATTGAAGTGTCACAGAAGTATGCAATAGCAGTGTCGTCGAGCTCATTTTTGCATCGTGTCTAATGTGAATTAAATAATCGTTCTACCAAAAATGCAACAAGGAACAATCAAGAGGCTGACAGACCGCGGATTCGGCTTCATTGCCCAGGAAGGCAGTGACAAGGATCTCTTCTTTCATCAGAATGAGCTCCAGGGTGTGGAGTTCAACGATTTGAAAGAAGGCGATAAAGTCGAATTTGAAGTTAGCGAAAGCCCCAAGGGGCCAAACGCGACTCAAGTGAAGCGAGTCTAAACATATTTCGCGTTGAATCAAAAAATCTCGCTATTCGCGGGGTTTTTTGTTTTGGGGTATAATGAAGGAAATTCTCTAACTTCAAAATAATGGCCAAAAACAAAAAAGAAAACAAAACGAAAAATGAAATAAAAAGCGCTCCGCCTCCAAATGACGCTGCTGATCAAAACAATCGGCCCGAAAAGAAGAAAAGCAGTGTCTGCCTGCCGCTGGCTATCGTTGGAATAATTTTTCTTCTCGTAGGCATTTTTCTTCTCATCTGGATGTGGCCGTTCATATTTTCTTTTTTTATGGACTTGAGAAGCGGGGATTTTTCGCTCTCAAAAACTTTTGAAACCTCCAAAGGAACGCTCAAGGGAAAAAATCTTGCCAGCCTCATCGATCCTTCTAAGACTATCATTAAAAGAATCACCGCCAAAAACGGCGGGCAAATTACGGCGCAAACCGCGAGCGGGCTGTATTTTACCCTGAACATCGGCCCTGGTTCGCTTGAAAAAGACACGGATATTTCCATCACTCCCATTGACGAATCGCCGATTGAAAACTATCCCGATCCGGACGACCCGGGCGTCGTCATCGGACCTCCGGGAACTAATCTCGGCAATGGCTCATCAGTGAGCGTTTCCGGAAATCCCCCTTCCGGCGGTTCCGGTTCGCAGCCAGGAACAGGATCGGGAAGCGGTACCACTTCAACTCCGCCGGGTACGCCTCCGGGAACTTCGGGAGACATACCTAATCTTGGGAGTCTCGCTGGTCTTTTGGGGAACAATTCTTCAATGACGGCGCCATTGAAGAAAATGGTGGCAAAAAACTGATTGGAGGCGACCGAGATGAGCACGGCTGTCTTACCCCCGCCGGCTACAGCTGGTGCGAAACAAAACAAAAGTGCCTCCGGAGCTGGGAAGAAATCTGCCCGCCGAATTAAGACTTTGCTAAAATTAAGTCTTGGTGGGAATTAGTCGCCTATCCCCTTAGTGGTCTTTATTTGCGGGATTTTTCTGTATTGGGATATAATAAAATTATAAATCCTAAAACAAAAAAATGCCCGCCTGCTTTGAAATGCGGGGAAATATCCAAACATAAAGATTAGATAAATTAAATTAAAAACAAAAATATGTGCAGAAAAAAGAACAACCAAAGCATTTCGGGCAGGAAAAAATGACTCTTCATCACGGTCCTGGTGATTTTGGCGTTGTCGCTGGGACTTTTTGTTTTTCAAAACGTGACTGCCAAGACCAAGAAAAAATCACTCCCGAAAATAATCACCAAAAACCACTGTGGCTTTCTTTCCGCAGGAAGCGGCGACACGAAATACATCAAAAATTACGGCGCTTCGAATAAATTTGCGAAAAAGTGGTACAAAAGAATAACGAAATTATAGGGTTTCGATGATTAAAAAGATCAAAGGCTTGTACGTGGTGCTTTCCGAAAAAACCGGACGGCGTTTCGGAACCTATAAAACCCTCGCCGAAGCCAAAAAAAGGCTCCGGCAGATTGAATTTTTCAAGCATCTGGCGAAGAAGAAATCAAAATAGAATTTTTTACGTAAAAAAATAGAGGCCGGGGGAGCGCTGTACTCTACCGGCCCTCTTGGTTAAGGAACAGATTAGGCTTTGAAATCAACACGCACTTTTGTGATGCCAAAAATCTCTTTAAGAAGCCCGGAGATATCCTTCTTAAGATTTTTTGGCTCACGTGGGAGTGTTTTTACCTGCGGCCACTTCACTTCGCAGTAGATGCCTTCGCTAGTATCTTGAAAGCGAATATTCTGCTGGAAAAAAACCATCATGTTTATGGTAGGGAAACCGGAGGCTACCTCAATCAACTGCTTCAATTTCTTCTTTACGGCAACGGTTTTCTTGTGATCTTCGCCCTCCGAAATACCGTGAACCAAAATAACCAAAAAAGAAGATAACATGGGCTGTTCCTCCTTAATTTTTAGATTTTTTTCTTTTTCCCAACCCAGCACGCCCGGCGGGAGAAAGGCAAGTTATAGATATATACCTGCAAGTTGTTCGCAAATTTGATTTTTACGGAAGAAATAGATAGTCTGAAGGTAAATATGAAAAAAATCTTTTATCAAAAATTGATCCGCGACAAGATCCCCGAAAAAATGACGCGGGTTGGCGCGGCGTTTGAGATTCGGCATCTCGGCAAGAAAGAATTCGAGAAAGAACTTCTCAAAAAAGTCGGCGAAGAGGCGAGTGGCTTGCCAAAAGCGAAAAAGAAAGAGGAGATTATTGAAGAATTGGCAGATGTTTTGGACGTGGTTGAAGAAGTGAGGCGGCATTGGAAAATCAAACCCTCTTGTCTTCGGACGAAGCAAAAAGAAAACTTTGTCAAAAAAGGCGGCTTCAAGAAAAAAATATTTCTCGTCTGGTCGGAGGACAATGGTTACAGGACGAACGAGAGGAAATATAAGCGCTGTCGCAGCGCTTGAAATTCCGTCGCTCGTCCCAAATAAAAGCAAAGCTTTTGTTTGCGGACTCTCTAGGAATTATAAAAAATAAGCTGTTCTATATGAAGTTGATATTTCTTGGAACAAACGGCTGGTTTGATAATAAAATAGGAAACACGGTTTGTGTCTTGCTGGAAAGCGAAAAATATTATATTATCTTTGACGCCGGAAACGGAATTTATAAGTTGCCAAGTTTTATAAAGTCAGAAAAGCCAATTTTTCTTTTCTTGAGCCATTTGCATCTGGATCACATCTTCGGCTTGCATATATTGCCCAGTTTCAAATTTAGGAATAAATTCAATATTTTCTGCGCCAGAGGACTCAAGAAACATTTGAAGAGGATAATCGATCATCCTTATGCCATGCCTTTCCGGGAAATGAAACTGAATGTCAAAGTAAATGAGCTCTCAAAGGATTGCCGGGAATTGCCATTTTTTATCGAGCATCGAAAGCTCTATCATATTGATCCTTCTTTCGGATATCGCCTGACAATTGATGGCAAAAGCATCGCTTATTGCGCGGATACTGGTGTCTGCAGAAATTCGGTTTATCTGGCTCGAGGCGCTGATGTCCTGATTCACGAATGCGCAGCCGTGCCCAAATTCATCTCGGGCAAGTGGGGTCATACCAATCCGGAAGAAGCAGCCGGAGTTGCTAAAAAAGCACATTGCAAGAAACTAATCCTCACTCATTTTTCCGCCAATAGATATGTAATGTTGAAAAATCGCTATCAAGCTCAAGAAGTAGCCAGAAAAATTTTCAAAAACACAATCGCCGCCCATGATGATATGATTGTAAATGTCTAAAGACGATTTGACTTATATTTTAATTAAAGTATTATCTTATTAGATTGCTGTGGGGAATTTCCGCAGTAATTTTTTGAAAATAATCCAAAATTCAATGAAAAAGAAACCAAAATATAAGCGAATTCTACTCAAACTCTCCGGCGAGGCGATGAAAGGAAAGCGCGAATACGGGATTGATCCGAAATTCATCTCGTATCTGGCGAGCGAAATCGCCGAAGCGCGCAAACTGGGAGTGCAGATCGCGATTGTCACCGGCGGCGGAAATATTTTTCGGGGAGTGGCCGGGAGCAAAGCCGGCCTTGACGAAGCCACCGCCCACTATATGGGAATGCTTGCCACAATTTTCAACGCGATGGCCCTTCAGGACGCGCTGGAGAGAAAGGGTTTGGTTGTCCGCCTCCAGACTGCTATTGAAATGAAGCAGATTTCCGAGATGTTTATCCGCAAAAGAGCCATCCGGCACATGGAAAAGGGTCGCGTCGTGGTTTTGGGCGGCGGAACGGGGCTTCCTTTTATCACCACTGACACGACAGCGGCCATGCGGGGACTCGAGCTCGGCTGTGACGCCATTTTTAAAGGAACAAAAGTTGACGGAGTTTATTCCGACGATCCGGAAAAAAATCCGCGGGCGAAAAAATACGACTCTGTTCCCTTTAAGGAAGCTTTCCAGAATGAAAAGATAAACGTGATTGACAAAGCCGCTATCGAGCTTTGCATGAGGAACAATCTTCGCATTGTTGTTTTCAATATCTACAAAAAAGGCGCCCTGAAAAAAGCGCTTCTCGGGGAAAAGGTGGGAACGGCAATCAGGTAAGAAGAAATATGGAGATAAATTCCGATTTCTAATTCTCAATTTTAAATATATGGAATATCAAAAAGAAATCGCCCGCGCGCTTATTAAAATCGACGCCGTGGGCTTCAAGCCTCACGAGCCAATCACTTTTGTCTCGGGCATGAAATCGCCGATCTATGTTGACAACCGAAAATTCCCTTTCCACCCGGAAGAATGGAAAATTGTTATTAATGGCTTTGAGGATACAATCAAGCAGAAAAAAATAAAATTCGATATCATCGCAGGAATTGCTACCGGCGGAATTCCCCACAGTTCTACTCTTGGCCACCGATTAAATAAACCCTCTGTATATGTGAGAAAGGAAGCGAAGGGCCATGGAAAAGGGAAAAAAATAGAAGGAGGAAACGTTAAGGGGAAAAAAGTTTTACTGATCGAAGACCTAGTCACAACTGGAGGAAGCAGTTTGTCGGGAGTTAAGGCTCTTCGGGAAGAAGGGGCGACTGTGGAAGATTGTTTGGTAATTATTAGCTATGGGTTTAAGGAAGCTCAAAAAAGTTTTAAAAAAGATAAAGTGAGACTTCATGCGCTGACCTCTTTTCCTGTTGTCCTTCAAGAAGCCGTGGAAATGAAGAAGATTACCAAGGATGTCAAAAATATAGTCGAAGACTGGCTCTCCGACCCCCACGGCTGGGCCGAGCGGCATGGATTTTGATCACATAACATATAACATGTAACAATAAATATCATGCCAATCATTGACAAATACAACAAACGGGCGGACAAGGTGAATTCTCTTGTTTGCGTGGGGATTGATTCCGAATTCGAAAAACTGCCGGAGCGGTTCAAAAAAATGGAAAATCCGCAGTTTGAATTTAATAAGTGGATCATTGACCAAACCCATGAATTTGCCGCCGCGTTCAAAGCGAACATCGCTTTCTATGACGCCCGGGGTGGCCAAGGACTCCGGGAACTCAAAATGACTATGGACTATTTGGTGGAAAAATATCCCGATGTTTTCCGGGTATGCGATTCCAAGCGCGGCGACATCGGAAACACCAATAATGGCTATGTCGAAGAACTTTTCGATTGGTTAGATTTTGATGCAATCACCTTGCACCCATATTTTGGAAAAGAATCGCTTATGCCCTTTCTTAATCGTGCCGATAAGGGATGCATAATTTTGTGCCGGTCTTCAAATCCAGGGGCGGGAGAACTGCAAGATCTCTTGGTTGACGGGAAACCGCTCTGGCAGATTGTCGCAGAAAAAGCACAGGGCGATTGGAATTTCAACAACAACTGCCTTCTTATGGTTGGAGCAACAGTCCCGAATGAAGCCGGCGAAGCCCGGAAAATCATTGGTGATATGACAATTTTGATGCCCGGAATCGGAGCGCAAGGCGGAGATGTGGAAGCGGCGGTGAAGGCAGGTGTGAATTCTGAAAAAAAGGGCTTGATTATCAACTCTTCGCGGGGAATTATTTTCGCCGAAAATCCCGCGGAAGAGGCAAGAAAGTTAAGAGACGAGATAAATAAGTATCGTTAATCGAAAAAAATGCACGAGATTTTCCAAAAGCGAAAATCCACCCGCGGCTTCATTCCAAAAAAAATCGAAAAGGAGAAGCTGGATGAGATTTTGGAAGCTGCGCATTCCGCTCCTTCAGCCGGAAATCTCAAAGCGCGGGAAATTTTGGCAGTTGCCGATGAAAGAACCCGGGAGCGTCTTGCCAAGGCCGCTTTTGGTCAGGATTTTGTTGCCGAAGCGCCGCTGGTTCTGGTTTTTTTAGCTCTCCCAAAAGTTTCAGCGCAAAAATACGGCGAGCGCGGAAGGGATTTATACGCCATTCAGGACGCCACTATTGCCGCCAGCTTCGCCTGGCTCCAGGCGGTTGATCTCGGACTTTCCGGATGTTGGGTCGGCGCTTTCGATGAAGAAGAGATGAGAAATATTTTGAATTTGGACGACGAAAAAAGGCCGGTTGCTATTTTACCGATCGGATATGCTGATTAAAATAAGTTAAACATTAATCCAAAAAATATTATGAAAATCACAAGCTCCGCCTTTCAAAACAACGAAAACATTCCGCCAAAATATACCTGCGACGGGGAAAACGCGAGTCCGCCGCTTGAAATTTCGGACGTGCCGGCGGAAGCAAAAAGTTTGGCTCTCGTCGTTGACGATCCGGACGCGCCCCTGGCCGGAGGATTTGTCCATTGGGTTGTTTTCAATATCAACTCCGGAACAGACAGCATCGGAGAAAACAGCACCCCTCAAGGCGCGGTTGAAGGAATGAACAGCGCCGGGAGAACGGGTTATACCAGTCCCTGTCCGCCTTCCGGAACACACCGCTATTTTTTCAAACTTTACGCGCTGGGCACCATGTTGAGTCTTGATTCTTCCGCCACGCGGGAAGATGTCGAAAAAGCAATGGAAGGAAAAATCCTGGATCAGGCAATTTTAGTCGGGCTTTATCAAAGACAATGAGAGACTACGCCAAGACAGGTTCAAAGCCGGGAAAACCAGCCTACCGAACGCCTTCAAGATTTATTATTCAACAGAAAATTAAGACAAGAACAGCCAAAAGCTCAACTCCCTTAAATCAAGGCCGAGTTTTGAGAGTGCGAAATAAAAATGAAAAAGCTTCTTAAGGTTAGAATTTTTGGCCAGGTTCAAGGCGTTTTCTTCCGCGTCGAAACAAAAAGAGAAGCCGACGAGCTGGGGCTCACCGGCTTTGCCTGCAATGAACCCAACGGGTCAGTCTATGTCGAAACCGAAGGCGAAGAAAAAAGCCTGCAAGAATTTTTGAAATGGTGCCAAGAAGGCCCTGAAGCGGCAAGGGTGGAAAAAGCGGAAGTGGAATTTTCAAATGACTTAAAAAACTACAAAGAATTTGAAATCAGATACTAAAAAGCCCAGTTTTACACTGGGGCTTTTTTATTTCCATAATCACTTCGGCGGTTTGAGCATGCGGGACAATTGCTCGGGCGTATAGTAGCAGTGCGGGTTGGGCCATTCGTCCGGATCGGGACAGCACTCGCGATCCATATGCGGTTGACTCCCCTTGTGGCTTTCGCGCCCGTGATCGTTTTTCTTGGCGCAAACGCGAAGACCGTTGACTTTTTTGGTTTCGGCGCGGGGCGGCGGAGCATTGATAACTTTCGGCGCGATTTTTTTTGGCTTTATTAACTTCTTTTTCACCGAATCAGCCACTCCCAAGACAGAAGCAATCGCCCGCCCGGAATTTTCCGGTTCACCCCGCACCACAGCCTTGCTCCCGTAGTTCCCTGTGGTGCGGGGTAAAATATTTTCTCCATCGCTTTCTTTCTCCGCCGCCAGGACATTACCGACGGCGTAAATTTCCGCTTCTTTTTCTTTTTGATTGTAATCAAGCAAAATCTTTCCGCTTGCGAAAGCGGAAACCCCAAAAACCCCGGCGCAAAGCAAAAACATCGGGATAATCTTGAATTTCCCTTTGCCAAAACCAACTTTACTAAAGAGAATCTTATTGGTTTTTTTGAACAAACGGCCTGCCCGCAATGCTTCGCATAGCGATGCAGGCGGACCTGCCGAATTTGACCTCTTCATTACTAGAATTATAGCAAAAAATATCCGTGTCCGACAGGCCTCACTTCCTATATATCCTCAAACTATTCACGACCACCGAAACGGAGCTCGCGGCCATGGCGCCGGCGGCGATGATGGGGTTTAAGAATCCGGCCATGGCTAAAGGAATGGCAATGATGTTATAACCAAATGCCCAGAAAAGGTTTTGTCTGATTGTCCGGAAGGTCAGCTTCGAAACTTTGACGGCCTCGATAACTTTTTCGAGATTATTTTGGACGAGAATAATTTGTCCGGCCTCTTTGGCGATATCCTGCGCGCTCCCCATCGCAATTCCGAGGTCCGCCTGGACAAGGCTGGGCGCGTCATTGATGCCATCCCCGACAAAGATGATTTTTTCTCCTTCTTCCTGAAGTTTTTTGACCTCGCCGGCTTTGTCGTGCGGCAAAACTTCCGCTAAAACATTTTTAATTTCCAATTCTCGGGCAATATATTCCGCCGTTTTTTTATTATCCCCCGTGATCATCGCGATTTTGAGCTCCATTTCTTTCAATTTCGCGATAACTTTCTTCGCTTCTTCCCTCAATTCGTCCGCGACAATAATTGCCCCCGCGATTTCAGCGCCGTGAGCAACAAAAAGCTTCGTTCCTGACTCATATTTTTTCGATTCCAAAATTTCCCGCGCCCATTGTATGTCAACCTTATTATCCTTCAGCAACTGGATATTCCCTATAAGCAATCGGGTTTGATGTTCTCTATAAACCGCCGAAATTCCTTTTCCTTTTTCTTCTCTAACATTTTCCACTTCTACAAGAGCAATATTATTTTTTTGCGCATAATCGTACACAGCCCTTGATAAAGGATGCTCCGAATGCTTCGCAAGACTTCCGGCTATTTTGATCAGCTTTTCCTCCGTAATTCCTAGTTCTTGATTCCTGATTCTTGATATGATTTCCGGCTTTCCTTTTGTGAGCGTTCCGGTTTTGTCGAAAATAACCATCGAAATATCTTTGGCCCTTTCAAAACTTTCCCCGCTTTTGAAAAGTATTCCGCTTTTCGCGCCTCTCCCTGTTCCCACCATAATCGCCGCCGGCGTGGCAAGCCCCAAAGCGCAGGGACAAGCGATGACAAGCACGGCCACCGCGTTTATCACTGCTATCGTGAAATTACCCCGAAAAAAATACCAGCCGAAAAAAGTCAAAATCGAAAGCGCAATGACCGCCGGAACGAATATCCCCGATATCCTGTCGGCCAGTTTTTGAATGGGAGCTTTTGAAACTTGAGCCTCCTCGACGGTCTTTATAATCTGCGCGAGAACAGTCTGTTCTCCCACTTGCATAACTTTGATTTTCAAAACGCCGTCTTGGTTGAGCGTCGCCCCATAAACGGAAGAATACTTTTTCTTTTCGACCGGCAAAGACTCGCCGGTGAGCATTGATTCGTCGACATCGGACTCACCCTCAAGAACGACCCCGTCGAGCGGAATTTTTTCTCCCGGTTTCACGATTATTTCGTCCCCGACTTTTATTTGAGAAATATTCACTTCAATCTCCCCGCCATTCACAAAGAGCCGCGCTTTTTTCACTCCCAGCTCCAGGAGTTTTCGCATCGCTTCGCCGGCTCTCCCGGTGCTTCTGGTTTCAAAATATTTTCCGAGAAGTATCAAGGTAATAATAATCGCGGCGGTTTCGAAATATCCATCCCGTCCCGCAAAAACCGCCCACAGGCTGTAAAAATACGCGGCGGCCGTTCCGAGTGATATCAAAGTGTCCATATTGGCCCGGAACTTTTTCATCTGCATGAAAGCCATACGGTGAAACCGCCAGCCGAAATAGAAAACGACAACCGTTGCCAAAATCAAGTGCAGCCACATTACAAGATCAACTCCCAGAAAAAATTGACCGGATCGCAGTTTTACAAACATTTCAACTAAAAGAGAAATACTCAAAATTGCTGACCATAAAAACGCATTCCAGTTTTTTTGAACATCCTCGCCGCTGTGTTCGTGTTCCATATTCCCAAGGTTCGACCTTGGGGAACCCGAAGGTCGAACCTTGGAATTCAACGCTGTTTCGGTTTCAATTATCTTATATCCGTTATCTCTGATTACCCGCTTCACATTTTCCTTGTCCAAAACATCCGCATCATATTCAACATAGGCTTTTTTGGTCGCAAAATTCACGGACGCGTCCAAAATGCCTTTGGTTTTCAAAAGTTCCTTTTCGTTCGAGACGGCACAACTGGCACAGGACATCCCGGAGATATTTAAAATAATTTTTGCGTGTTTCATAAAAATAACCTAAATCACAGCCGAGTTTGAGTTTGCGAAAAACTAATGTTCTTCAAAAAATTTATTTTCCTATTCCACCAAAAATTTACCGCGTACCATTCCCATTCCGCAACTGAATGGTATTTCGCGCGTGCCGGTTGGCGTAAAACTGATTATATTTTCCCCGCTATTGATGTTTTTGGCAATACTAAGGATCGGGATAATAATTTTATTCGTGCAACCGCTTACCTGAACGCCTTTTACAATCCATTTTACCGGAACACCTTTCTTGATTTTCAAAGTGCTCGGTTCGAATCCCCGGCTTGTGACGGACATTTCTATTTTTTGCTCATTTTGATTTGAAGAAACGTCTGAATTATCTTTTTCCGCCGCCCGGTCAATGCTTGCGATATTACTGATCACGCTATTTTTGACTCCTTTGAGCGCCAGGGCCGATTTAAAAGTAAAAATTGCAAAAACCAAAATTAAAATCCCGGCAACTTTCTGAAATACCCCGAACTTTTTATCCCGCGCCCAGGTGGCGGCAATCCCCAAAACCAAAAGAACCGGCATTGTTCCCAGAGCGAAAAGAAACAAACTCAAAGCTCCTCTTGAGAAACTCCCCGAAACCAAAGCCAGAACCTGCATGCTCTGAGTGAAGCCGCAGGGAAGAAAAAAAGTGATTGCTCCTAAAAGAAACGGGGCGGCCTGATGTTGGGATTCTTCCAGCCTTATTAGTTTTTTCGTCATGCTGGGAAAAAACCTGATCCCCGTTTCGGAAAGCGAAGGCGTAATTCCCAGAATAGAAAGACCTAGCTAGCCCATTATTGCCGCAACGACGATTGTATAAACCGAAACAAAATTTCCGCTGATATTGATTGTTCCGCCAATCACACCCAGCAATCCGCCGAGCAGGAAAAAAGTGATTAGTCTCCCAATGTGAAAAAGAAAATTCGGCTTGACGGTTCGGCTGAAAAAATCTTTTTCGCCGCTCCTGTACTTTTCCGAAAAAACGATTACCACTCCTTCGACAACGGCGAGACACGAGAAAACTGACGCGACAAGGCCTACAAGAAAAGAAATACCAAGCGTAAGATTTGACCCTCGAAAATTGAATTTATCCAGCCAGCCCGCGTTCTGAAATTCCCGGTACAAAAAAAGAACGACTGTTATAATTAAAACCGCGAAAACCCAGCTTGATAAGCTGTTTTTTGAATTTTCTCCTGTTTTACGATCCGGAAACTGCATTGAGAAAACTTACAGGTTGCTTTAGATAATACGCCGGCAAAAAAGAAATATTTGCACGAAAAAGACCGGGCATTGGCCCGGCCTTTTTATCTCAAGATTATATCTGAAGATCATTTCTTTTCTGAACTTTTCTCCACGCTCTTGGCCTGTTCCTGTTTTCCACCACTTTTTTTCACCACCAAAACAATTATCAACACCACAATCCCCACGAAAATCAGCCCGCCGACCGCCAGCGCCGCGAAAATTATCCAGCCCCAGCCGGAAGAGGATTTATTCTCCCCGCGGGCGACTGCTTCCTGAGACTTGGTGATATAGCTTTGCACATCGAGATTGTCCGGATACAAATTTTTCGCTTTTTCAAATTCCTTGAGGGCGTCGGAATATTCTTTCTGATTGAAAAATTCCAGTCCTTTCGCCCAAGCGGCCGTGGAAAGACTTTGAGCGGTCAGGTTGACGTTGTTTCTCGAGAGCAGTCTTTTCACTTCGTCAACTGAAATCAAAAAGTTGAATCCCTCCCCGCCCGGCTGGTCGCCCAGACTCCAGGTGGTGACGCCGACTACTTCTCCGCCCGTGTCCACCGCCGGCCCGCCGGAATTGCCGTGAGTGATAGCCGCGTCGGTCTGAAAGGCCTCCGTTCCGTCGGTCAGTTTCTTTTTGGCCGAAATCACGCCCTTAGTCATCGAAGGCTCAAGCTGCGATCCTTCATCGGTTAGTTGTCCCATCAGTTCCTGAACGATTCCCGGATATCCGATGGCGTAAACTTCTTTACCAATCTGAATATTTTGGGTGTCGCCTAATTGAATGGTCGGGAAGTTGCTTCCCTCAATTTTCAAGACCGCCAAATCGTTGGAATCGAATTCGCCTTTGTAAGGCGAATCAATAAACCGGGCCGGTTTTCCGACCTGCTCCACTTTTTTCTGGCTTCCGAAAGCATATCCGGTCTGGATATAATTTGATTTTTTGATGTTATCAATCTTCAGCTTCCCGCTCCGGTAGTCCTGATAAAGGTCATCGGCCAGTTTCTGGACATCGCCCCCGTAGGTTGACTGCAAAGTCTGCTGATAGGCCTGCTCGACGATGTCGGCGGGGGGATTGTAGCCAAGCGTCGCCGCCGCCACCGTGCTCACCGCGTCTTTGAAAATGATCGGCGCCATATCGGAAAGAGCGTAATAGGCCGTAAGCTGATCATCCGGATTGGCCACGTGCCCGTTTGTCACAAAATACCCGTCGGGGCTTACGAAAAATCCAGAGCCAGTTGCTCCGATCGTAAAGGGATAACTTTTCCCCGCGAGAGCCGGCGTATTTAGCTCCATCGCCGCCGCGGCCTGGATGATTATTTCTCCCGTGACGATGTTGGTCACCTGCACCACGGCCGGCTTGGCAAGAAGCAGGTTTGTCTGTATCGCGTCCGCGCCCGTTGCCGCATTTGACGCGCCAAGACACGCCGCCGGAGAGAAAGAAATTAAAAATGCCATCAGCAAAACTCCCATTTTTGCCGACAGCTTGGTTTTGAGATGCTTCATTTTGTTTTTGTTATTTGATTACCAGTTTGATTACCAGCCCGAAAGCCTGGTTTTATTATATACCATATCGGGAAATTAGAACAATAGGGAAGAAAAATTGACAAATTTTCAGATTTTTTAGATTTGTGGTATTATAAAAATAATCCATCCCGCCGCTCGCGAGCAGCAGGATACCTAAATTTTTGATTTTTGATATTTTATATAAACTTAGATCAGGGGTGACTTATGGATTACAGCTCAAGCTATCAATATTCGGGAAACGTGCCGCCGGAAGCCGGAGCGGCCGCTTTTGCTCTCGCTGGAGGAATGTTTTTGTTCGTAATGTTTTTGGTGCTGGTAGTTTATGTGATCGCGGCGATTTCGCTCATGAAAATCGCCAATCGCACCAACACTCCCAACGCCTGGTTCGCCTGGATTCCGATTTTGAATCTTATTTTGATGATTCAAATCGCCCAGCGTCCGATGTGGTGGCTGGTTTTCTTTCTGGTGCCGATCCTGAACATCGCCGGAATTGTTTTCGGCATCATTCTCTGGATTGACATCGCCAAGCGGCTTGGGAAATCCGCGGTTTTCGGAGTTCTGGCCGCTCTTATTCCGATTATCTTTATGCCTTATCTGGCTTTTTCCAAGAGTGACATTCCCGCGCAGTAGAAACAAAAATACTGAAATTTATACTACGCAGCCAGACTTTCTTTGGTTTGGCTGTGTTTTTATAGCAGGAATTATGCTAACTTACGAATAGAATTCATCGGCAGACTAGTATTAATATTCAAATGACGAAGAAAAATATTCTTGTTATTGCTATTCTCGTTGTCGCCCTGGCCATTTTTGTCAGCCTGACCTATTTTTTGTTTATTCCGAAACAGACGAAAACGATCGAGAACAGCCCCATCCAAAACTCATCAATCCCCCAACTGAAATCCTTCAAGGGCGTCTTGGCAGGTATCCTCGAAGAAGCCGAAATCAAAACCGAGGAAATCAAAAAGGAAATCACCGAAGCAATTCCCAATCCGTTCGCCAACAAAAAAACGGAAAATGCAACGCCAAATCCGGACAATAGTTTCACTTTCGCCATTCTCGGCGATACGCAATATTTCACCGCCGGAAACCCGAAAGGAAATTTTCAAAAAGCGGTTTCCCAAATAAAAGAGCATAATCCCGATCTCATTATCGCCGTGGGCGACCTCGTCAGCAACTGCAAGGGAAAAAGCAGTGACGCGCAGGATTATAATAACTGGAAAAATATTTTGGGCACGTTTATCGGGAAAACCTACGCCGTTCAGGGAAATCACGATCGGGTGAAAAACGTTGACAAATGCGATAAATTTTGGACGGATACTTTCAGTTTTCCAACTAATGGCCCGGAAGGTTTCGCCGAGTTTGCCTATTCCCTCGATGTCAAAAACTCCCATTTTGTTTTTCTGGACAGCGACAAGCCGGACAGCCACCAGATAAATAAAACTCAAAGAGAATGGCTGGAAAAAAATTTAGCCGCCAACAAAAAAGAAAATACTTTTGCCATATTTCACGAACCGGCTTATCCGGTGAGCGACAAAAAGGGAGAAAGTCTTGATTTTGATCCTTCGCAGCGAAATGCTCTCTGGGAAATTCTGGACCGGCACAATATCACGGCCGTTTTCAATGGCCACGAGCACATCGTGAGTCGCCGGAAAATCACAAGTCAAGTTTCTTCCGTCGCCAAAAACAGCGTTTATCAGTTCGTCTTCGGAAACACCGATTCTTTTAACCATGGTCTCCCCGCCGCCGGCGTCGCCGAATACGCGAACCAGGGACAGGGCCGCTTCGGCCTTGTTCGCGTGAACGGCAAAGAAATCACGGTCGAAACTTATGACCCCAACGGAAAACTCCTCAACACTTTCACCCACACACCAGAAAGCCCTGGACGCTGACCCGAGGAGCTAACAAGCCAATGCGGCTTTCGGTGCGGGGTAAACTTTTTCGAAATAGAGAATTCTGAATTTATCTTGCAAAAAATACGTACTCAAATACGTACGTATTTTTTATCTCCCCCGCCGAAACCCGCGGGGGTCAAAACTGGCAAAAAATTATTTTTTTCTTTTTGTCGCTTTTATCTTGAGACTCTCAAGAGGAATTCCCTGATATTGCTTTTTGCTGATATCTTTGTCCTCGGAAAGTATTTCGACCTCGAAACCGGCTTTTTTTATTTTCTCGATATAGTCGTCGCGTAGAAGCGCTCCGGCGACGCACCCGGCAAGAAGGCTCTCATCGTTTCGCATTTCTTCGGGAAGATCCTCAAGAAGCACAATATCCGACACGAACATTTTTCCGCCGGGCTTCAGCACCCGCCAAACTTCCCGAAAAACCTTGCTCTTGTCAGGCGCTAGGTTGATAACGCAGTTGCTGATCGCGATATCAAAAGAATTGTCAGCGACCGGAAGCTCCTCGATATCTCCCAGTTTGAACTCGACGTTTTTATACCCGTATTTTTCGGCATTTTCCCGGGCTTTTTCGACCATCTCGGCAGTCATATCCACCCCGACAACTTTACCCGCCTTGCCCACACGCGTGGCCGCCAGAAAACAATCGAATCCCGCTCCGGACCCGAGATCCAAAACGATGTCCCCTTCTTTGATTTCAGCCATTGCCACCGGATTGCCGCAGCCAAGCCCCAGATTGGCCTCGGAAAATTTCGCGATATCGTCTTTCGAATAGCCAATTTCCGCGGCGACTTTGCCGGATGTCTTTCCGTTTCCGCAACAAGAACACCCGGAAGATTTCGCGATCTTCGAATAGCTGTTCCTCACAACTTCTTTCACTTCGTCTTTTCGCATAATTTTTTTGAGAATATTTTAATTGCTTATAATTCCCCCGCCGAAATCCGCGGAGGAGTTTAAATAAAACAATTTTACAATCAATGAAATTTTAACCTCGATTGTTTCCGATGTATAAATGCTTCGGCTTTCAGAAAAACTTTTTTCGTCCAGTCCAAATATTCTTTCGCTTCTTTTTGCGAAATTATGATTCCGTCTCCGTATAAGTCCCAGTTTCTTTTCGAGCGCATTTCATCGGCCAGGATTTCAATTTCCGAATCTTTCAAAAAGAAAGCCAGTTTCCTTATAAGCTCGACATAATGGCCCCGGCGTGATTTTACCCGCAGGCCATTTTCAGCGCAAACGGCCATGGCCAGTTTAAGGAGCGCGTCGTAACAAAAGCGGAAACGCACTTCTGGCACATCGGCTTCGGCAGCAATTCTCAAATCCCTTCCAGCTGATTTGTAGTATTTTTCTATTTGTTTTCGGGAAAACCGAAATTTCTCAAACATTCAGATTATTTTTATTTTTTTCTGCGAGAATATATTTTTCAAAAATTCATCGCCAGCTTTTTTCTTTTTTTTGAATTCCGCGGAAGAAAAATCGACGATATTGATTTCCCTCTGAATTTCCTTCATGAGAGGAAGGATCAGTCTCTTAGCCTCAAGGGAGGAGTGTTCACCGACAAGCAAAAGGTCAATGTCGCTTTCCTGCTGAAGAGAATCTTTGGCGTAGGAGCCGAAAATATAGGCTTCCCGCAAACCTTTCAGTTTTGAGAGTTTTTCTTTCAGCGATTCTTCGATTCCGTATTTTGCCCGGAAGAAATGCTCCAGCTCCCGAAGCAACGGGTGTTTTTTGTTCAGATTGAAATATCTTTGGTTACCTTGCATCTCTGAAACGAGGACTCCTTCGTTTTCCAGTTCCTTCAGCTTCCTGAAGAGATTTCCCGGATTCACCCCCAAAAGATCCGCCAGTTCATTGACATAGTGGCGCCTCTTCTGGTTCAAGAGAAAATATCTCAAGACTTTAATTGTAATTTTCGAGCGGAACTCGAACATTTGTTATTGTTTATTATTACAATAATCATTGTATATTATTACAATAATATGTCAACCCCGGCTCCCCCCGCCGTCGAAATCCGCGGAGGATTGTTCGACCTTAGTGAAGCATTAATATCGCTAGGTGAATAAAGATAGTAATCTATAGAGTCCCCAAAGACCAAGTGATATACCTACGAGCGATATGAAGCCAAATATTTTTCCATAATTTACTACACCGGAATTTAGTCTTGTTACATAAACTAAGGTTCTATAATCAGTCATTCGCCTTTTTAATCCGAAAAGGAATGAATACATTCTTCCTTGAGATTCAAATTTTTTTCAAGATCTTCTCTTAATTCATCATTTAGCTCATCCATTTCAGGAAATTTATCCGGAAATAAAACCCAACAAAATTTTTTGAACTTATAGTGTAAAGTATATTTTTCGTATTCTTTTTCGCCAAAATCAAATCCTTTGATTAATATTTTTCCCCACATAATTTCTCTTTCTTTATATATCGAGTAAGTAATAGCAATAATATTCAACGCTATTGATAACAACAATATTTTTAGTGACAATGCAAAATCAGATTGATCAATTTTTTTATTGAGAAAACTAGAAGATACTATTGTGAAAAAAATACTTAATGCTCCACCAAGAAACAAAACAAGATAATACAGGTATTTTCTCCATTCCCTTATTATCGAATTGTATTCTTTATGAAATTCAAGCGTATCTTTCTTAATTTTTTCTAATTCTGCATTTTGTCTATTTTTTATTTCTTCAATATTCATTATAATTTATTATCTCCTTTTTACTATATGTCACTTCTTAGAGCGTTAGATGCAAAAGACACTAATCTGCTCTCGGTGGGTTGCCAGCTCCTGGAATTAAGTATTTTCTGCCCCTATCCTATTCCCAAACCGCCTGTTTTATCAAGAAAAAAAGCCCCGGGTGAGGCAGAAAGATCATATCTTATTTATTTTTCTCACTTCTTTTCTTTTAATTCAATCTCCTCTTTTTTATAGTCAAACTTGACGACAAACAAATCAAAGAATCCTACTTGTCCGAGCACTCCATATCCCATCTTGGCAATACCCGGCAGAAATCCCGCTTTTATTTTGTGCGGCCAGCCGCCAACCCGAATGATAATTGGATAAATATAATGAGGTTCAAGAGCTCCAGTTATTCCACACACATCCTGTCTTTCACCTGAAGTTATATCGATGCCTAATAATTATCCTATTTGAGCGTCAAATATGCAACAATCCGCGCCAGAGTCAATTAGTACTTCATAATAGACAGAATACTCTTCGTATAATATTTCAACAGGAATGACCGACCTCAAAATTTCCGGGCCGTATTTTTTGTATTTGAATTTCATAGCCCGAAGCCAACGTAGGTAATCAACTTCTCTGGCATGCGCGTCAAAATCGGGTCGTTATAACCCTTTTTTTTGCTTTTTCCATTACTTCTCTAACTGTTTTCCCACTCGCGACAACTGTTTTCTCATCTTGCTTCAAAGCAACCCAAAGACCTTTGTATTTTTTATAAATTTTTGTCCAATCAATAGCCATATAATGATATTACTATAAGTTAATAGGAAAGTAAAGCGTATTTCGCTCATTTTATTATACAAACGACGAGGAAATTTAAATTCATGCATGATGTAAAAACAGGCCACTTTATTTACCCTGATATTCAATGTTGGGGTGAAGGAAAAATTCACTTTCTTGCCCCTATCCTATCTCAAACTGCCAAATTTGCCAAGAAAAAAGGGGTACCAAGGTCTCGATGTCCAATGACACCAACTTTGATTTTTTTCAAAATCATTTCCTCCTTTTATTTTTAAGTTGCAAAAAACAGCCCCTGAGGCTGTTTGCTTTTTTCACGATTGAATTAAAAACTATCTAGTACACAAAAAAGCGAACAACCCCAAGCGATTCTGGTTTCGGTGATTCCTTCTGAAGTTGTTTGCAAAATATCTCATGCTTTCAGTTTATACTACAATACATTTTTCTGCAAACTAGATACCAAATACTTAATACTCTATACTTTATACATGCTATTCAACACATATTCTTGGCAGCATTTGCCCCAAAATTTAAATCCAATTGCTTTCAACATCGGCCAAATTGAAATTTCCTGGTACGGGATTATGTACCTGGTTGCTTTTGCGATTGTTTATTTTTTGGTCCGCTACCGGATCCGGACGGAGAAATTGGGAATTTCGTTTGAAACCGTTCAAGACTTTTTCCCATGGGGAATTGCCGGATTATTATTAGGCGCAAGACTCGGGGATGTTTTCATTTATGACTGGGGTTATTTCCAAAATCATCTCTCCCAAATTTTTCTGCCGTTTGACATTTACAACCACTGGCAATATATCGGGATTTATGGAATGTCGTATTTTGGAGGATTGATTGGCCTCGCGATCGCTTTTTATATTTTTTGTAAAGTAAAAAAAATAAGCTTTTTAGAATTTAGCGACCTTTTCGCCCCTGCCATTCCGCTTGCATTCACTTTCGGCCGGATTGGAAATTTTATTAACGGAGAACTTTGGGGACGCGTGACGAAAGTTTCTTGGGGAATTTATTTTCCGGCGGATTTTTCCGGACAGCTCCGACATCCTTCGCAGATTTATGAAGCATTCCTCGAAGGAATTTTTCTTTTCGTAATTTTATGGAGCATTAGAAAAATAAAATTTCCGGTCGGATATCTTACTGCGTTTTATCTTATCGGCTACGGCCTCGTCCGCTTCACCAGCGAATTTTTCCGTGAGCCAGACAACGGGTGGTTTGTTTTTTCGCTTACGATTGGGCAGTGGTTTTCGGTAGCAATAATGATAATGGGAATAATAATCATTTTCCCAAAAAGAAAGAGTAGCCAAAATAATGGCCAATCCGCTTGATAATTTTCTGTTTTCCCCCTACTATTTTATTAGATATTCTTACGTCAATTCCAACCTCTATGATCCCAAGATATACAAAGAAAGAAATGAGCCAAATTTGGAGTAATGAAGCCAAATTTCACAATTGGGCAAGAGTTGAGGTAGCCGTTCTTCAAGCGAAAGTTAATCTCGGCTTGCTCGACATCACCATTCCAGATAAATTGGCGGAAAAAATTAAAATTGATCCTACCGAAATCGACCGGATAGAAAAAGAAATTACTAGACATGATATGGCCGCGTTTCTCTTGCATACTTCTCCTCAACTTCCCGAAGAGTTGCGTCCGTTTTGGCATGCCGGAATGACGTCATACGACATAGAGGATACGGCTTTGAGCCTGCAGCTTATAGCAAGCGTAAAACAGATTATTGCAAGAATAAAAAAAGTAAAAGAAGTTCTAAGGATCAAAGCGCTTAAGTATAAATACACTCCGCAAATTGGGCGAACGCACGGAGTGCACGCTGAGCCAATCACATTCGGGGTGAAGTTAGCAAAATGGTATGATGAATTTTCCCGCCATGAGAAGAGAATGGCAAAGCTGCTTGAACAAGTTTCTGTCGGGAAAATATCCGGAGCAGTTGGGATGTACACGCTCGACCCAAAAATCGAAGAGGAAGCGTGTAAATTGCTAGGCCTTAAGCCGGTGATGGCAACACAAATAGTTGCTCGCGATATCATCGCTGAATACATTTCGACATTGGCGATCATTGGAGGGACACTGGAAAAAATCGCGGTTACAATTCGGACACTTCAGCGAACAGAGATTCTCGAAATGCAAGAATATTTTGATATGAAAAAACAAAAGGGTTCATCTGCCATGCCTCACAAAAGAAATCCGTGGGGACATGAGAATGTTTCTGGAATGGCGAACGTCATGCGAGGCTATGCTGGAATGGCACTCGCAACAATTTCCAGCTGGGATGAGCGAGATCTTTCAAATTCAGGACAAGAGAGGATTTATATTCCAGATTCTTCGATTCTTCTTGACTATATGTTCGCCCGCCTGACCGGTGAGATGGAAAAATGGATTATCTATCCCAAAAAAATGAAAGATAATTTGAATCTTACGAAAGGATTAGTATTTTCACAGAATGTGCAGACGCTACTTGCTGAAAAGAGCAGTCTGCCCAGAGAAGTTGCCTACAAGATTGTGCAGGATATTGCCCAGGCCTGCTGGGAAAACAAGAAGGATTTTTTTAAAGCCCTCAACAAAAACAAGAAAGTAAGAAAATACTTAAGTGAAAAGGAGCTTAAGAAATGTTTTGATCTCGACGCCAAGCTCAAGTACGTGGATTATATTTTCAAAAAAGTATTTGGAACAAATATCCCGAGCGGAGTCGAGGGATCTTAATAAATTACTAAAATAATATGGCCGGATACAAAAAAGGAAAACTCGTCGCGGAGGGGAAAACGAAAAAAATTTGGGAAAACAAAAATGACCGCAAAACGGTCATCGTTGAATACAAAGACGACATCACGGCTTTCAACGATCCCAAATTCACCAAAAAATTCAAAAGCAAGGGGAAGAGCTCTAATCACACAACCTGCCGGGTGTTCGAACTCCTCGCGAAAGCCGGCATTCCAACAGCCTACCTTGAACAAATTTCCGACATGGAGTTTGCGGCTGAAAAATGCGAGATGATTCTCTTGGAAGCCGTGTCCCGGCGCTATGCGTTCGGTAGCTATCTCAAGCGCAATCCCCAATTTGCGGCGCCTGTTGGCAAACCGCCGGTATATTTCCGCAAACTGGTCAATGAACTTTTCATAAAAAGCACCAAAGGAAAATTGGTAATTGGCGGAGAAACGCTGGTGAAAGGGCTTACGATGGAGCAGGACGATCCGCTGATTCTCGATCCTTTTCAGAAAAAATGGAAACTGATGTTTCCGAAAATACCGATTTGGGATCCGAAATCCGATTTGAAAAGAACCGTTGAGCGCAAAAAAGTGCTTCTGGGAGATTCGAAGCGGCTGGAGATTATAGACGAGATAATGCGAAAGACTTTTCTCGTCCTTGAAGGAGCATTTTCCCAAAAAAAATTCAGGCTCATTGACATGAAAATTGAATTCGGGATTACGGAAAAAGGAAAGCTCGTCGTCGCGGATGTCATTGACAATGACTCCTGGCGGCTTCGCGATACGGAGTGGAAAGAATTTTCAAAACAGGCTTTCCGGGATGGAGAAGCGCTCGGCGAAGTTGAATTCAAATACGGGGTTGTGTCTGATTTGGTAAGCGATTTTCCGAATATCCCTTCCCAGGCATTGGTCTTGTGGACGGGTTCCGAAAAGGACGAAATGCCGGAAGTTCCCGAGATTCCCGGAATATTGATGATAAAAAAAGTTATTTCGGGGCATAAAAAGACTTCTTTTTGTCTTGACGAGCTAAAAAAACTCGAGAGAGAATTTCCGGGCGGCGGGGTTATCATCGCCAAAGTGGGAATGAGCAACGGGCTCGGGCCAATTCTTGCGACTCACACCCACTGGCCGGTGATTTCCATTCCGGCGAGTGCCAAGTCATTTCCGGACGATGTTTGGAGCGCGCTTCGCATGCCTTCCGACGTTCCCATGGCGCTTATCGAAAAAGACTCCAACGCGGTTGATTTCGCGCTCAACATTCTTGCCAAAAAAAATCCGATTCTCTATATGAACCGGAGGTACAAAATCGAACAGCTCGACACGGATACTAATTAAACTCAAAATTCAAAGGTCCCTAAACTCGAAGCAATATTTACTTTATTTCCTTTATTTTTATTTCTTTCACACTTCCCCAATTCGTAGAAAGCGACGTTTGTTTTTTTGGAAACAGAATCTATCGCATCTTTCAGTATTCCACCCTCGCCGGAGCCGACCGCTTCCATTCCTATCCCCATATTGAAAGTCACGCACATATTTTTCCAGCTTTCTCCGCTTTCGCTTTGAATTAATCTGAATAATGGCGGCGGATCGGGAATTTTTTTTACGTATTTTATGCCTTTTCCCAAGTTGCTTATTTTCGTCAGCCCCCCGCCCGTGTTTATCGAAATGCCATGAAGAAGGCGAAATGCTTCCTTTTTTTTGAGCTCATCAATCAACAGTTTAATTACAATCGCCCATTGGCGCATGGGGGAAAGAATGGCTTTTCCCACGGTCATTTCCAGTTCTTCCTGATAATCTTCAACTTTATACTGCCCTCTGGCCCCTCCATTTTGCCTGTTATCAAGCTAACAAATACACCGCCCAAAAGCAATTGACAGAAAAAACTATATATGATACTATCATCAGCAGTTATCGAATTAGGCGTATCATCCCTCACCACTTTTACTTTTATGTATTATGTGTATCTCATAAAGAATGAGAAAAATGAGATTTACACAGGTTGTACAAGCGATCTTAGAAAGAGAATAGCGGAGCATAATAAGAACAGAGTTGCGTACACAAAGCATAAAGGTCTATGGGAAATCAGATACTACGAGGCTTTCTCTTGCAAATACGATGCATTCAAGCGGGAAAAGAGCTTGAAAAGGCACGCGAGAGGAACTCAAGAGTTGAAAGAGCGGCTGGCTGGCAGTCTAAAGTAAAAGTGGTGAGGGATAAAATAAAGTCGTTCGCCTAAGTGAGAACTATCTTGAGCCGAAAGGCCCGGGATTATTAACAAGTTAGGCGAAACGAGAAATGGATTATCAAAACAGACCCCAGCGCCAGATGCACGACGTGTCTGCTCTGGGACTCAAGTGCGAGGAATGCGGCGCCGAAATCAAAGAGCTTCCGTTCGAGCCCACCAAGCGCGACGACGGAACCTACGGCCGGCTTTACTGTCAGCCTTGCAACCGCAACCGGCGCAAAAGCTTCGGCGGCGGCGACAGAGGCGGATTCGGCGGCGGTCGAAGAGACCGATACTGAACCGAATCGCAAAACAACCCCGACACAACGTCGGGGTTGTTTTTGTTATTTCAACTGCTAATGTTACAATAACACCTGGATGCGAAAAGGATACAAAAAACTGCTCGTAATCCTTCTGACAGCCGCCGTGTTGCTGGCGGGATATTTCCTCTTTTTCTGGAAAAAGCTGGCCTCGGAACCCCCGAAGCCAACTGCCCAAAATAACCAGATCGCCCAGAATCAAAAAGGAGAAGCGAAAAACTCCGAAACGGAAAACCAGACGGAGGAAAAGAAAACCGAGCCAGCCGAAGAAAAACCCGCTCCCAATATCCCCGAAAAATTTCTTCTCGAAATTCCCTTCTATTCCCAGACTCCGCTTTCCAAATGGGACGCTTTTCACGAGGAAATGTGCGAGGAAGCCTCGGTCCTGAACGCCGGCCTGTATCTTGCCGGCAAAAAACTGACCAAAGAAGAATTTGAAGCCGAGCTTCAGAAAATGCAAAAAACCGAAAAAAAAGAAATCGGCGAGTGGAAAAGCACGACTATCACCCAGATAAAAAAACTAGTTGATGTATATTTTGATGGAGCGATAAAAAGCAAAATTGTCGATAATCCTTCAATCGAAGATATTGAAACGGAAGTCTCTGCCGAAAATCCGGTGATTATTCCTCTTTCCGGCCGCGACATCGGAAACCCGAACTTTACTCCCCCGGGACCGGTCTATCACATGCTGGTCATCAAAGGCTATGATTCGCAAAACTTTATCACCAACGACGTCGGCACGAGAAAAGGAAATTCATACGTTTACAAAAAAGAAGTGCTTATGAAAAATATGCATGATTGGAACAAGAAAAATATACATGCGGGAGGCAAAAGAATTTTAGTGCTTACAAAATGACTAATTTCTATTAGAAATTGGATATTGGATATTCTAAAACTTGCCGTTTTGCCAAATCTGCTATAATATAACTAAAGCCATAACCAAAAAACTATTTTATGTACTGTTTAGTTGACTTCAGAAACCGTCCTCAACTTCAATATACTTTCCGATCCCGCGGAAAAGCCCGCGAGTATCTCGGGAAAATAAAAAACAATCCTTTGGGAGTGACTGCCATTTATCCCGACGGCCGGCGGGAGTATTTTGAACAGGGCCTGCCCAACGGGTTTCTCCGGCACTGCGACAAGAGCGCCCAAATAAAAAAGGGCTGTCACGCGAAATACAAAATCCGGGAACTCAATACCATTGACGGATTAAGAAGGAACGCGAGCACCCCGGAAAGCGCAAATCTTGGAAACTGGAGAGGAAAATCCGTTTTTTCTCTTTTTATGCTGGGGAATAAAAAAGTTTACGCGGGGCTGGCAATCGTTTCACTCATCGTATTTTCCTCTTCCTGGTATTTTCAAAATCAATACGGAGAGAACGCCATTGCCCAGTCAGAAAACGCGGGAAATGAAACCTCCGGCCGGGTTGCCGGCGCGGCTGACGAGAAAATCGGGAATTCCGAAGAACCGGCCGATTCGCTTCAGCTTGCCGACGAAGAAATCATTATGAGTCTTCTCGGAAAAATCGAGGAGGCAAAACAAGGAGAGTTTGAAACCGAAATTCTGCGCTACATCAAAGGCCGGCCGATGGAAAAAATGGCGCCCTATATCGCCAAACAGCCGAGAATCGTCGCCGCTTTCATTGTCGGAATTGCCATGAAGGAAAGCAAGTTTGGTCTTTACGCCCCGCACAGCGGCGGGCGGGATTGCTATAACTACTGGGGCTATAAAGGCCGGGAAAACACGACTGCTTCCGGATATTCCTGTTTCAATTCACCCGAGCATGCCATTCAGGTGGTCGGGAAAAAGATCAATTCTCTTGTCGCCCGGGGAATATCAAATCCGGCCCAGATGATCAGCTGGAAATGCGGCTCGACCTGCTCGTGGGACAACCCCGAAAACGTGCGCAAATGGATCGCGGACGTGGGAATTTATTTTCACAAGATAAACTCATAATTTTGCTTATATAAGCAATTTTTAGAGCGTCGTAAAAAACCCCTTGACGGCCTTTGCCGCTTCTGCTAGCATAACTCTCGTCAATAATAAATGGAGTAGCTATTAGTGCTATTCTTTTTTTGTTGTTCACCCCGTCGAATTTCGCGCAAGCGAAACATTCTGCGGGGCCTGCCCCGTTAAATATACAAATTTAACCGGGGCCGCAAGCCGAAAACGGCCCAAAATGGTCTTTTCAGCCCAAGATAAATTTTGAAAAACTTGCCAATGAGTAACTGGAGTAAATCCGCTTTCTACGGGGGGATTTATACCAAAACTCAACCGCAAACAAACTGCCTGCAGTGTGATGCGAAAATCAGCTGCAAATACTACAAATTCGCAAACCAGCTCAAAAACTATCAGGAAATTCTGAAGGCGGGCTGGGAGAAGTCAAAAAACTTGTCCCGTACCACAGGGACTTTCGGTCAGCTATATAGACACACCCAAACCAAAGTACAGGCAAAATGGCCTGTAGTGCGGGGACTATATCTTTCGATAAAAGACAACCTGAAGATCCACCTGACCAAAAAGCAGGAGCTTTACTGGCCGCTTTTGATTTCGGCCGTCCTTTTGCTTTTAGTTCTTGTTTCCAAAATCGCTTTTGCCGGGAGTCTCGCGTCGCCCAATAATTTTCCCATTGAGGATAGTTCGAAATTCAATCTGATCGGCTTTGAAAAGAAAACTGCCTCGGGAAAAATCTGCTCAAAAGATGAAAAAGCCGACAGCCGGATCGAAAAAGTAGCCGAAGCAAGCGACAATAAAAAAGAAGAGCTCAAAAACGAAATCGCAAGCGTCGTGAAAAATACTCCCATGGCCGCTATGATTGATTCTATTTCCGAAAAACCGCGTCCGGTCGCCGCTTTCATTGTCGGAATCGCGATGAAGGAAAGCAAATTCGGAGTCTACTCGCCGAAGAAGGACAGGCGGGATTGTTATAACTACTGGGGCTATAAAGGAAGAGAAAACGTGACAGCCGGCGGATATTCCTGCTTCAGCTCGCCCGAGCATGCCGTCGAAGTTGTTGGTGGAAAAATAGAATCACTTGTTGACCGCGGCGTGAAAAACCCGGCTCAAATGATTTCCTGGAAATGCGGCCGATCCTGCGCCGGCCACGGCCAAGCCAACGTTCAGAAATGGATTTCGGACGTGGCGATATACTTCAATAGAATAAATTCATAAAAACCTTCAGAAAAACGGCCTTCGGGCCGTTTTTCTTTTGTGTTATGTGTTGCGTGTTATGTGCCACGTGATCAATAATCCTTCAGTTTCCCCGCCAAACCGCTCTGCCTGATTTTTTCCAAGGCTTTGGCTTCGATTTGGCGAATGCGCTCGCGCGTCACTCCGAATTCATGTCCAACCTCTTCAAGCGTGTGTGTCACTCCGTCTTCAAGTCCAAATCGGATTTTCAATATTTTTTGCTCACGCGGGGTCAAATCTTTCAAAACCAAGTCAACGTGATCGGCCAGAAGTTTTCTGGCCGCGCTGTGATGAGGCATAATCGTCTCCGTGTCTTCAATGAAGTCTCCGAGAATGCTGTCATCCTCGCTGTCTCCCACCGGCGTTTCGATGGAAACGGTCTCCTGGGAAATTTTCATGATATGGCGCACTTTTTCCACTTCAATTCCCATTTCGGCCGCGATTTCTTCAGGAAGCGGATCGCGCCCCAAATCCTGCACCAGCCGCCTCGTCGCCTGCGTGTATTTGTTGATTGTCTCCACCATATGCACCGGAATGCGGATTGTCCGGGACTGGTCGGCCAGCGCCCGCGTGATGGCCTGCCTGATCCACCAGGTGGCATAAGTGGAGAATTTATAACCTTTTCGGTAATCAAATTTCTCGACCGCCCGAAACAAACCGATGTTTCCCTCCTGAATGAGATCCAGCAAAGATAGATTGGCGCTCCGCCCGACATATTTTTTGGCAATGGAAACAACAAGACGCAAATTTGCTTCCGCCAATTTTTGCTTGGCGGCAAGATCTCCTTTTTCGATTCTCTTGGCCAAATGGACTTCTTCCTCGGCTTTGAGAAGCGGAACTCGGCCGATCTCGCGAAGATACATCTGGACCGAATCCGCGGAAATGTCACCAAGATCCAGCGGAATGTCTATGTCTTCAACCTTTTTTTCCTGAATTTCGGCTTCTCTTTCAACTTCTCCCTTTATCACTTCGTCGGAACTGACAATCTTCACTCCGGTTTTTTCCAGTTTTTCATAAAGTTCCTCAAGCCCGCTCAAATTTTTTTCCACTTCGGGAATAGCGTGAAGAATTTCATCTTCCGTGATAAAGCCTCTTTGCTTTCCAACCCGCAACAGTTCGCTTATCTGACTTGTTTCTTTTGCCGCAATTGGTTTCCCCGGCAGTTTTGGAGCACCTTTTCTTTTTTTCTCTTTCGTTCCCGATTTTCTTTTTCTCGAGGCAACTTTTTTCCGAACAGCTTTCCCTCCTCTCCTTTCAAGCCTTCCTTTTTTCGCCGTTTTTCTCATTGCCCTTTTCTTCCGCCGTTTTTCCTTTCTTTTTTTCCCGGCTTTCTTTTTCCTCGCCATAAAAATGTTAACTTATTTGACTTAACATCGAAGTGAGATTCTGAAATTCGCCCATAAGTTCTTTGACTTTTTTCCTGTCCCCGCTTTTTTCCGCCGCTTTGATATCCTGCGCAATCCCGACAATTTTCCTCTTCATATTTTCGCTTTTCAGGCGCTTGAGGCTTTTTTTGAGCTCTTCCGCCGGGTCCAGACCCGACAAATCGCCGAACTCCACTTCCGCCTCAAAAACCGCTTCGTCGAGAAACTTCTCTGTTTCGTAATCAGGAAAAACGGCCTTAAGCGCCTCAAGGCTCGCATTTTCTCTTTTTTCTTTTATCGCTGAAATAATTTTTTTCTCCTTTTCGCCCTGAAAATCAGAAATGCTTACTTTCTCGATTTCCCGCCGGCATTCTTTGGGAAAAGCCGCGAAAATTCCGATCATTCTTTTTGTCAAAACTGACTGGCCGCCGGCGCCGGCAGTCTTTTGCTTTTCGGGGGAAACAGCTTCTTTCTTTTCCGATTTTACTTTTCGGATCACTTCAGACAAAACTTTTTCGCCCGTTTCCAGCTTTTCCGAGAGAACTCTTATCCAATGAGCCTGCTCCACGGGATTAGCGACGTCTTTTATCACATTGAGAAGCTCCCGGGCAATTTTTTTCTTGCCGACAGGGCTTTTCGCGTCGTAACGGGAAAAAGCGTCTTTGAAATAATAGTCTAAAATGCTCTCGGCTCTTTCAACCGCCTCTCGCCAGAGCTTTGGATTTTCCCGAATGACATCGGCCGCGTCTTTTCCGCCGTCAAGCAGAATTATTTTAACATCTAATTCACTCCCAAGACAAATCCTGATGCTTCTTTTAGCCGCCTCTTGGCCGGCCACGTCCATATCGAATCCGATTTTCAGGTTTTCCGTATAGCGCTTGATGGTTTTTACCTGCTCCGGCGCGAGCGCCGTTCCTGAAACGGCAATTGTGTTTCCGAATCCGGCCTGATGCGAGGCAATCACATCCATATTGCCCTCAACCAGAATCGCCTCATCTCGTTTTTTGATTTCAGTTTTGGCCAGATGCAAGCCGTACAAAATTTTGCTTTTGTCATAAAGCTCGGTTTGAGAGGTATTGATATATTTAGCTGTTTTTTCATCGCCTCCTGGAGCCACCCGGGCGGAAAAACCGACCACTCGTCCCATAATATCCTGAATGGGAAACATAATCCGGTCCCGGAAACGGTCGTAGTATTTTGTATCTTGTATTTCGTATTGTGTATTTTGTATTTTTTGTGCCGAATCTTTTTCGACCAATATTCCTGTTTTGGAAATATCAGCAATATCATAATTCTTCTTTAGTAAAAATTCCAGCAGATTCCGCCATCCGTCCGGCGCGTATCCCAAACGGAATTTTTTTATCGTTCCATCATTGAGTCCCCGTTCATGCAGGTAATTCAAAATTTTTTCTTTCCCTCTTCCTTCCCAAAGATTTTTCTCGTACCACTTCGTCGCCAACTCGAGAATTTCAAATAATTTCTTTTTGCTGGATTCCAACTTCTCATCTCTCGCCTCCCGCTTCTTAAGCGTAATCCCCGCCTTCTGCGCCAGCTGCTCAAGGGCTTCCCGAAAACCGATTCCCTCCATTTCCATGACAAATGTGAAAATGTCTCCGCCTTTTGAGCACCCAAAACAATGAAAACTCTTTCGCTCCTCGCTTACCATAAAAGACGGCGTTTTTTCATTATGAAAAGGACAGAGAGCTTTCCAGTTGCTCCCTGCTTTTGTGAGCCGGATATACTCACCGACCAAATCAACGATGTCTATTCGATTTTTTATTTCTTCAACGTCGGAGGACATTTAAGCTAATAACACTCTAGCTGAAAGCCAAGATTTATTCAACCTTGCACGCCTATTTCCCCAATCAACCATTCTTTATACTTTCTACTGAATCCAACCGGCAGTTTCGCAACACACGGCACCGAATAAGAATGCATTTTTTCGACTTCGCTGACAATTTTCCGGTATTTTTTCTCTGTTGTCTTTCCAATCAGCACGTACTCTTTGCTCTGCTCGATTTTGTTCTTCCACCAATACAAACTTTCAATTGGAAAAATATTAGCGCAGACAATCAGGCGCTTTTTGAGCAAATACCGCGCGATTTTTTCGGCTTCTTTTTTGGTCGGATTGGTGATATATACAAAAACGTATTTCATGTTTTCCATAACCCGTGCAAATTGCAGTATTCTCTCGCAATTATATTTTCCGCCTCGACGCAAAATTCGGCTTCGGGCTTGCCCGCCAAAGCTTTAGCGTCGGCGGGCGCATCTCCGGGTTTCAGAAATTTCCGATAAACTTTTCCGTCAACCAGAATTTCGATCCACTCTATATAGTGAGCTTCCTCCATCGGGTGAGGTACTGACCCGACTTTCACTTTCACTCCTTTTTCTGTTTTTTCAATCACCGGAACGTGTTTTTCTAACCCCTCATCCTGATTTTTTTTCAATCAGTAATTCCATGGGCTCATTACAACAGACCAACTGCCCCGCTCCCGCGTGCACAACTTCCACAACATTCCCGCAAATATTGCATTTATAGATCTCGTTTATTTGTGTCACGAAATCCCCTTAATATTTACTATTTTTTAATACGCTAACGCCTATCATTTCTTCCGATTTTATTCATTCTCCAAACGCAGCCTCCATTTTTTCACCATCTCCACCGCCTCCTCGTACTCCTCCTTGGTAATTGGTCCCTCAAGCTCCGGATATTCGCTTGCCTTCCAGTAGGGGCGATACTGGTCCATGATGTTTATAAAAGTATTTTTGGAAATTTCCGCCGCCAGAAATTTCATAACTTCTTGCGTGCCAGCTAGGTCATTGGGCAGAACCAGATGGCGAACAAGCAATCCTCTTTTGGCAATTCCGTCTTCAACTACTAAATCTCCGACCTGCCAGTGCATTTCACGGATAGCTTTTTTCATTATGTCGAAATAATCAGAAGCAGCAGAATATTTTTGAGCAACCTTATCATCAGCATATTTGGCATCGGGCATATAGATGTCGACGATTCCATCCAGAAGTTTCAGCGTCTCAATTGAATCGTAGGCATTGGTGTTATAAACAAGAGGAATCTTGAGTCCCCTTTCAACCGCAAGCGGCAAAGCCTCGAGAATTTGCGGAACTTGGGAGGTGGGCGTTACGAAATTTATATTGTGACACCCCAAGCTCTGAAGCTCCATCATCATCTGCGCCAATTCCCCGGCATCAACTTCTGCTCCAATGCTCAATTGCGAAATATCATAGTTTTGGCAATAAACGCAAGCCAGATTGCAACGGGTGAAAAAAATTGTTCCCGACCCGCGCCGGCCAACCAGACAACTTTCCTCGCCAAAATGGAGGTGATGCGACGAAACCATTGCCTTTGCCCCCAGTTTGCAAAACCCTCTTTCACCTTCCAGTCGATTCACCCCGCACTTCCGCGGACACACGCGGCAATTTGTAAGCAGCGTTCGAGCTTTTTTGATTCTTTTATCAAATCTCTTCTTGCCAAGATTAAGATAGGCAGGATATTTCATTTAGCTAAACTTCTTAACTCCTCCTTCGCCAGTGTCAATTATTTCTTCGTTAGGAAAAAGTATTTTTCTCACTTTTTTAACCTTCTTAGCTCCTTTTTCGCTTTCTCCAGTATTTTTTTCTGTTTCAAGTCCAAATTCTTCCCCGCCCGGTTGATATAGAAATTGAGCATTGACATCGCCGACTGAAAGGGACCGGCTTTGCGCCTAGTGCTCCCCATCGCCGAACGCATCAAAGACTTCGCGATTTTTTTCGGATTTTTCCACGTAAATACTCCTGTTTCAAGATCGAGGGCGGTACTTTCTTTAGTTACTTCCTGTGACCACTTGGATTTCTTTTTTCTAGCCATTAAAATACTTTTTTATATACCCAACTTCTTTTTTCAGAAACGCAATATTTTTTATTTTGATATCGCCTTCAATAACAATCGGCACATATAAATCTTGAAGCGGTTGAATAGATTTCAGAAAATCTTTTAATACTATTCGCAGAGATTGATGGGTTCTTTTTCTAAAAGTTCCGCTAAAATGAATTTGAGATATCCTAGATCTATATTTTTTCACTATGTATTCTGTTTCGTACCTTGACTATGAATAGGCGTGTGAGACATCGAGGCAGAGCTTTATATTCCGATACCTCCTGAAAATATTTTTGAGATTTGACGATTTGTATTTGCTATTGATCGAAAGATTTTCCGTTGCAACATTGAATTTATATTTTTGAAGAACATGGGGCGGGGGCAAATTGTCCGGATGAATTATTACATTCTTCGCATCCACCTTTTTATATAATTTCTCGATAACATCCAGTTGCTTAATTAATTCTCTTCGATTTTCGCTTTTCTTTGCTAATTCAAAAGGAGCGTGAATAGTCACATATTCCAGAAACTTTAACTAGGCTGTGTTTCGTGGCGACAGTTGAGTAGCATACAATTCTTCCCGCGACCCGAACGTTATCTCAATCCCTGAAACATCCAAATTTCTAGCATATTTGATTAATTTATCTTTATCCTTTGATTTTTCCCAGCTCCAGACATTGCCCAAAGCAAAACTAAAAATTCTTGGCATAAATAATTGAAAAATTTTAATTGCGGCGGGGACTTTTCTTTTGCTAGTCTTTACCAAAATTTTAGCTTCGCCACCTTTTGAGTTTCGGAATTGTGCTTTCCGCCATTTCGCGGGCTTTTTCTTCCGGCATTCCGAATTTTTCCATCGCAATTTTCACCTGCATTTCAATGAATTCCGGCATTTCCATCTTAGCCGTGAACTCGCCGTTTTGAAAGCAATATCTGCAATACTCACTACTCGGGCTCCCATCCGCGTTCGTCCCAAAATCTTCGGGCTTTGCCATCGGCATCCCGTAGCTTTGACAGATTTTTCCGCCGCCTGGCACGGTCTGCACTTTATTCATGGTTTTATTTCTTAAAATTAATTATTTTCGGAAGGGGAGGGAGTCGAACCCTCGATACCTTGCGGTATACCCGCTTTCCAAGCGAGCGCACTAGGCCACTATGCGACCCTTCCAGACTATAAAGCGAGGCTTAGTTGCCTCGCTTTTAATCTAGCAGAAACATGGTAAAATTCAAATTACTTTTCCATTTTCTCTATCTCGACCATCGTCTTTATCACCGTATCGGGATTCAAGGAAATCGAATCGATTTTTTCTTCAACGAGGAATTTGGCGAAATCGAGAAAGTCTGACGGAGCCTGGCCGCAGATGCCGACTTTGCGGCGAGCTTTATGCGCTTTTTGGATCACTTGCCGGATAAGTTCTTTCACGGCATCGTTGCGTTCGTCATAGACATGCGAAACCTTGGCACTGTCGCGGTCCACTCCCAAAGTCAGTTGCGTCAAATCATTCGAACCGATGGAAAATCCGTCGAAAATTTTTGAAAATTCTTTTGCTAAAATAACATTCGAAGGAATTTCGCACATCACATAGACCTGAAGTCCATTCACGCCGCGTTTGAGACCGTATTTTTCCATTTCGGCGAGTACTTTTTTTCCTTCTTCGACCGTGCGGCAAAAGGGGATCATCGCTTTCATGTTCGTGAGCCCCATCTCGTCACGGACTTTTTTGAAAGCCAAACACTCAAGCCGAAACCCTTCTTTGTAGTCATCGTCGTAATACCGCGAGGCGCCCCGCCAGCCGATCATCGGATTTTCTTCCGCCGGCTCGAAATCGGCGCCGCCGATGAGAGTCGCGTATTCATTCGTCTTGAAGTCTGACATTCGGACAATCACATCCTTTGGATAGAAGGCGGCGCAAATCCGCCCGATCCCTTCGGCCAGTTTGTCCACAAAAAATTCTTCTTTGTTTTTATAGCCCTGCGTAAGCTCATTGATTTTCTTTTTTTCCTCTTTGTCTTTCACTTTTTCAAAATGAATGAGCGCCATCGGATGAATTTTGATGTATTCGGTGATAATGAATTCTTCGCGGGCGAGCCCCACCCCATCATTGGGGATGAAAGACAGGTCAAACGCCTGTTCGGGATTTCCCACGTTCATCATTATTTTAGTTTTAGTTTTTTTGATTTCCCGGAGATTGGTTTTTTTGATTTCAAATTTCAAGAGTCCCTCATAGACGTGGCCCTCTTCGCCCTCGGCACAGCAAACTGTTACTGGTTTTGTGTCTTTGATGGCGTTCGTTGCGTTTCCGGTTCCGACAATGCACGGAATCCCAAGCTCGCGCGAGACAATAGCCGCGTGGGATGTCCTGCCGCCGGAATTGGTGACGATGGCCGCCGCAATTTTCATGATCGGCTCCCAATCCGGATCGGTCATCTCGGTCACCAAAACTTCTCCTTTTTTGAACTCGGAAATCTTGGCCACTTCTTTGATCACATTGGCTTTCCCTTGTCCAATCTTATTCCCCACCGCCGCGCCGGAGCATAAAATTCTTCCTTTTGATTTCAGAATATATTCTTCGAGAACATTTTTCTTTTTTTGCGACTGAACGGTTTCGGGCCGGGCCTGGACGATATACAAATTTTTGTCCCGTCCGTCTTTGGCCCACTCGATATCCATCGGTTTTTTGTAATGCTCTTCAATAAGCACTCCCCAGTTTGCCAACTTCAAAACTTCCTCATCCGTGAGACAAAAATGTTTCCGGTCTTCCTGAGAAACTGCCACGTTTTGCGTCGAAGCGCTTCCCCCGACGGAATAAACAAGTTTTGTTTCTTTGCTACCCAGCTTTTTCCCGACAATGGACTTAAAGCCCTTTTTGAGCGTCGGCTTGTGAACAAAAAACTCGTCCGGATTGACTTTTCCTTTGACGATATTTTCCCCGAGTCCCCAAGAGCCGTTGATGACAACAACATCTTTGAATCCAGACTCCGTGTCGATAGTAAACATCACCCCACTTGAAGCCTCATCCGAGCGGACCATCTTTTGTACGCCCACCGAAAGAGCGATTTCGAGGTGATCAAAACCCTTATCCACGCGGTAGGAAATGGCCCGGTCGGTAAAAAGAGAAGCAAAACATTTCTTAATAGACTCCAGGAGCTGATATTCGCCGGTCACGTTGAGATATGATTCCTGCTGGCCGGCAAAAGAAGCTTCTGTTAAGTCTTCAGCAGTTGCCGAGGAGCGAACGGCGACGTCCACTCCGCCCGCGAAATGATTGGTGTGGTCTTTTCTGTCCCAGGAAATTTTGAAGCTGCGACTGGGATTATATTCTTTGGAAAGTTTCACGTACGCGTCAACGATGGCATTCCGGAGGTCAACTGGAAATTCCGCCGAAAGAATGGCTTGGCGTGCCCGATATCCCCGCTCGGCCAGATTTCGCATATTACCGGTATCAAGACCCTCGAGAATTTTTTCAATATCGTCATCAACTTCATTTTGGCGCAGGAAATACCGATACGCTTCCGAAGTTATCGCAAAGCCATCCGGTACTCGAATGCCTTTTTTTCGAAGATTCCGGTACATCTCCCCGAGAGAAGCATTTTTCCCACCAACGAGAGGAACGTCTTTGATGCCGGTTTCCCGAAACCAAAGAATATATTTGTTTTTTCCGCCAGAGGCGCCTGCCCGAATTGCTTTGCGAATCAAAGCAGGCGGGGACCAGCCTTTGGCTAGCATTTTCTTATGGCTTATCATTTATTTTTATTTTCAAATTTTGAACTACTTTATCTCTTCTATCTTAACGAGACTCATATGCTCCCGTTTGACATGCGGGCGGCCGGCAACAATTACCACCCGGTCACCTTTCTTAAACACTTTGTTTTTTTTGAGAGTTTCAATCGAACGATCGAGTAGCTCATCCAGATCCCGGCAGTCAGGGAGGATGAAGCTCTCAACGCCCCAGACAAGGGTGAGTTGATTGCTTGTTTTCTCGTTGTTGGTCATCACGAACACTTCCTGCTCCGGCCGGTGGCGGGTAATCATCCGGGCTGTAAATCCGCTGACGCTCGCCACTACAATCGCTTTTGCGCCGCTGTCTTTCAAAAGTTCGTGGGCCGATTGGGCCACCGCCGCCGAAACCGAAGACGTTTGGTCTCCCAAAAATCCGTGTCCGAGATCATCAAAAGGCGATTCTTCCGTTTTTTCGATAATTTGACGCATCGTCCGAACCGCTTCAACCGGATATTTTCCGCTGGCCGTCTCGCCGGAAAGCATAACCGCGTCGGCATGGTCAACCACGGCGTTGGCGACATCCGTCACTTCAGCCCGCGTCGGCCGGGGATTCCTGATCATCGAGTCAAGCATTTGAGTGGCTACAATGGCCGGCTTTCCCGCCCGAAGGCTCTTGGCTGTCATTTCTTTTTGCAAAATCGGAATCTCCTCCTGCGGCATTTCAATCCCAAGGTCGCCCCGGGCCACCATGATCGCGTCCGCCGCCCGGAGAATCTCGTCAAAATTTTTCACTGCTTCCCTCCGTTCAATTTTGGCAATCACCTGCGGCAGCCGGCCGTGGTTTTTTGTTTTTTTCTTGATCAATTTTTTGAGATTTCCAATTTCTCCGGCTGATCGCACAAAAGACATTGCCACAAAATCAACATCTTGAGACAGAATAAAATCCAAAACTTCTTTGTCTTTTTGTGTTAGCGCTCCGATTTTTGCCGAGATTCCGGGAATATTCACACCTTTTTTCGGCTTGATAATTCCTTCGTTCATCGCTTCGCACTTCACGAACTTCCCGTTTTTGCCGATAACTTTCAGTTTGATCAATCCGTCTTCAATCAGAATCTCGTTGCCGAGTTTTGCCAGCCTAACTGCTTCCGGAAGGTCCAAAAAAATAATTTTTCCTGCTTCCCCCAATCTCCCCAATTTCCCCAATCTGCCTAATCCGGCTCCAACCCGAACAATTTCTCCTCTTTTTACTTTTTGATCCTTGCCATTTGCTATCCTTATCCTCGGCCCCTGGAGATCCGCCATTATCCCAATCGGCCGTTTCATCTTCTTCCCGATTTTCCTAATCTCTCTTATCACCCTCCCGTGCCAGGCAAAATCAGAGTGCGAAAAATTGAGCCGGGCGACGTTCGTCCCATCTTCAATTATCTTCGTCAAAACTTTTCTTCCCTCCGACGCCGGGCCGATAGTGGCGATAATTTTGGTACGTTTCATGATCTTATTGTAAACCAAAACGAGCAAACTTAAAAGAGCTTGCTCGCCTTACATTTCAAGAAATTGCCGGCTGTTCTAACTTATCAGCTTGAAACCGCCAATCACCGGAAGCTCCTTCATTTCGCCTTTGGCCGCACTCACGATTCCCAAAATCATAAACACAAGTCCGGCAATGGCTACCAGCGGCATAAGGAAAATCCCGATTACAACGAACGAGAGAACCGCTGAAACCGTCCATCCGATAAATCCAAAGAGAAGAAGATCCAACTGCTGATTGGCATGAAATTTGGCAAAGGGGCTGTTTTTCGCATCCGTCACTAAAGGGATAAAAAACAAAATCGGAATAATATAGCCAATAATAGCAAAAGCTTTGTTTTTTTCCGCGTCTTGCGGATCCGCTTTTTGAGTTTGGTTTTCTTCGGTCATAAATTCACCTCGCTTTCTGTTTTAAAGATTTTTAATTTATTAGCAAACTTCCAAGTTCGACTTGATTTCCCTTACTATATTAAAGCATACTTTTTAATTCTCGCAAAATATCGTCCGGGATTGGGTCTCTTTTCGGACTTATTCCCGAATACCGCCACGTACTGATCAAACGAATCTTTTGCTGCGTAAAAGTTTTTCTTTTTTCAGCCAAAGACTGATTCCCGCCTGCTTTGATTTGCAAAGCAATTCGGGCAGGTGCCTCTGGCATGACATTTTTACTTTTTCCTTTTATCTGGTACATTGCCCAAATTTCACTCGACCATACTCTTTTTCCATTTTTGGTATGAGTCGAGGCGGGTTGCATAACCGCGATGGTATTTGCCGCCACTCCCTCCTCCACTCTCTGCGGATTATTCACCAAGCGCAAAACTCTCTGAGCCGTCAATCCATAATGCCTCATCTTCCCAATGGCGTGCTGTGTCCACTCATATTTTTCCGTATTTTTGGGAATTTTAAATCGCATATAAAAAACTTTCTAAAGTGTAGCCTTAGGAAATAATTACACATCCATTCCCCGCAACCTCTTTACTCTCTCCGCGATCGGCGGGTGGGTTTGGAAGAGATTTGATATTTTTTTGCCTTTGAAAGGATTAGCGATAAAGAGATGCGCTGTTGCTCGGTTGGCGTGGCGCATCGGCGTCGGGTCGGCGGAGATTTTTTCGAGCGCGCCGGCAAGGCCTTCCGGATAACGGGTTAACAACGCTCCGTCGGCGTCGGCCAGAAATTCGCGCTTTCGGGAAATAGCCAGTTGCACAAGCATCGCCGCCAGCGGCGCCAAAATCGATAAAATTATTCCCGCAATGAATAAAATTAATCCCAGTTGTCCGCGATCCCGGTCACCATCTCCGCCTCCAAACCACGCCCAGCGGCGAAACCAATCAGCCATAAGAGCCACAAACCCGACTAAAACTACGATAATAGTCGAAAGCAGTATGTCTCGATTGCCGATATGGGAAAGTTCGTGGGCGATAACGCCTTCCAATTCTTTCTTCTCCAATTTTTCCGCCAGACCCGTTGTAACAGCAATCACCGCATGTTCCGGATCACGCCCGGTTGCAAAGGCGTTCGGAGACGGATCATTGATGACGTAAATTTTCGGCACCGGTAGTCCGGCCGTGATGCAAAGATTCTCGACAATGTGATAGATTTCCTTCGCGTTTTCGTGGGTCACTTCCTTCGCCCCGCTCATAGCAAGAACAATTTTGTCGCTCCACCAGTAAGAAGCAAAGCTCATGAGCGTGCTGAAAATAACCGCGACGACCAAAATCACCGAATTGTTCATCGCCTGCGCGAAAACATATCCAACACCAATGACAAAGATTAAAAAACCTGTGATATAGATCCAGGTGAGTCGGGTATTTTTATCGGCTTGGGTATATATTGTCATGATATTGCAATTCGTAAATTGTAATCAGTAATTTGGATTTACATAAACCAAAACCGAAGGATTTTCTATCCCAATTACAAATTACCAATTACTAATTACAAGTTTTAGAATTCCACTTTCACGGCCTCTTTAGCTTCACCTTCCGCTTCAAAAAATTCCCGGGCAGTAAAATTCAGCATTCCCGCAAAGATGTTGTTCGGGAAAACCTGAATTTTTATATTGAAGTCGCGAACGTTTCCGTTGTAGAATCGGCGCGATGCCTGAATTTTGTCTTCAGTGTCAGCCAGTTCTCCCTGAAGCTCCAAAAAATTCTGATTTGCCTTGAGATCCGGATAAGCTTCCGCCACCGCAAACAAACTTTTGAGAGTCTGCGAAAGCATATTTTCGGCTTGCGCCTTGTCGCCGGCCGATTGGGCCGCCATCGCCCGGGTTCGAGCTTCGGTCACTTTTTCAAAAACTTCTTTTTCGTGCTGGGCATAGCCTTTCACCGTATTTACAAGATTCGGGATGAGGTCATACCGCCTCTTGAGCTGGACGTCAATGTCACTCCAAGCCTCATCCACCCGGTTTTTGAGTCGGATAAGCCCGTTATAGATCGCAACCGCCCAAATGACGAGCACGGCAACTATTCCCAATATAATCCACATAACCATATGTTTGTTAGTTAATGCTTATTTTTTAATGTCAAAATAACGTTACTGATTAATGTCTCTCTCCATCGCCGCCCGCAACATCACCCTTGCAAATGAAACATTTTCTTTCACTCTGTCTCCCTTGTTACCCAGATAATCCAGTGAAGAATTTTTAACAAGCGACAAGTCCACCCTATTGGAATACGCCCCCGCCACTTTTCCTGATTCAACGCCGGCAATTTCTAGTATTTCTTTTCTATAAAAAAATCCGATTTGAAAGAGCAGGAAAAATAGTAGCACCAAAGACGCGCCAAAAGCAAATTTTGGAAGAAATGGCAATTTCCCGACCGGCTCCGGCGCAAAACTCGGCGAAAATCTTCTCGCTTCATTTCGGACCTCAAATTCTTTTATTGTTTCCTGATTTTTCTTTTCAGTCTTCTGAATCTTTACCTGCACTATTTTTCTTAAATCAACTGTCGGCAGTCTTCTCCCAATCCGCAGAGAAGTAAAATCTGTCTTTCGCATATCTGCTTTCCGTTCAATTTGGTTTGTTTGGTTTGCCTGATTCACCGCAAATGCTTTTTGCAATCCGGGTTCTTGTTTCAGTTCTGTTTTTTCCACCGCAATTTTTTCTTTCTCGACAGGTTTGATTTCAGCTTCCAATATTTTTGCTTCCGCTTTTTTCGCCGCAATATCTTTTTCAAACTCCCAAAACCACTCCCATATTGTATACCAGCGTTTGCCAATTCGGATTGAACCGAGATCACCTCGCCTCGCCAAAAGACCCAAATACTCTTGGGCATATTTTTTTTCTTTGGCAACTTGAGAGAGCAAGACAAATTTTTTTCTGAAGTCCTCCTGCATAGCTATATAATACAATAGGAACGCATTTGATGTCTACAACAAATATCGGGTATTTATTCCCGCACTATATAACTATTATGCATTATACAATTTTTACTTATTTCCATTTTCGCAAAAGTTATTGTAAAATATAGCTATGGAGACTTTCAAAGACTATTTTATCCTTATTGTTCCCCTCGCCGTAGGAGGATTTACTCTTACTCTTAAGTTTGTCATCTTTTCCGTTAAACACGGGGTCAAGTGGGAATATTTGCTAACCCACGGCCACATGCCAAGTTTCCATACGGCCTTCACTATCTCGACGTTAACCTCGATCGGCTACTACGCCGGCACTGCCACTCCAATCTTTGCTCTTGCCGCCATTTTTGCCATAGTCATTATCGATGACGCCATCAGACTTCGAGTTTACTTGGGTGATCAGGGAAGATATCTAAACAAACTGGTTGAGGAATTGCCAATTAACAAGAAAAAATTCCCTCGCCTCAAAGAGAGAATCGGCCACCGCATGAGCGAAGTAATTGTCGGCGGAATAATAGGCTTTGGACTTACCCTAATTCTCGCAAAACTTCTCGAATCACTTTAGGGTCGTTCCAAGGAATTCTTTTTTTGCCGATTGCCATCGTTTCTTCCGCTCCTTTTCCGGTGACAATGACAATATCTCCGCGCTTTGCAACTTGCAGAGCTTTTTTTATCGCTTCGCGGCGATCCAATATACGCCAGGCGTTCATATTTTCTTTCCGGTATTTAGAGACTCCGTCAAAAACTTCGTCAATAATTTTCTGTGGATCCTCATTATACGGATCTTCATTTGTTACGATACAATAATCCGCATGCCGCGCCACAATCTCTCCCATAATCGGACGCTTGCCTCGATCTCTTTCCCCGCACGCCCCAAACACAGCAATAATTTTCGACTCCCCCATTTTCCTTATTTCCCCAATCTCCCCGATTAATCGATACAATTTCTCCAGCGAATCCGGCGTCACCGCGTAATCAACAATTATTTCAAGTCCGCGATCATTTTCGATGCGTTCCATTCTCCCCGGAATTTTTTTTATCTCTTCTAGCGATTCGGAAATTTTTTCGAGCGGAATTCCCTGTGAAAGCCCCACGCAAGTCGCCGCCAGAGCATTTTCGATATTAAATTCGCCAGGCAAATGTAAAGTGAATTGAGAATTGAGAATTGTGAATTGTGAATGATCGATATTCAGCTTAATATTTTCAGCTACAACTGTTTTAAAATTTGAAATTTGAACTTGATTTGAAATTTGAAATTTGAAATTTGAAATTTTTAAGGCATAGCCGTAAATTTTCCTCGCTGGATACTTCAGAAAATCTTCCGCATTCTCCATATTGAGATTGACTACTGCTACCCCATTTTTATTTTTCGCTATCATCGCAAACAATTTTTCTTTCGCCTTCCGGTAATTTTCCATCGTCTTATGGTAATCCATGTGCTCCCGCGTCACATTCGTGATGACCACCACATTAAAATCCACGCCCCAAACCCGATTTTGATCCAGCGAATGCGATGTCACTTCGATCACTGCATAATCACAGCCGGCTCGAACCGCCTCTCGCAAATGTTTTTGCAACCGAAAACTTGAAAGGGTCGTGAATTTTGTATCGTTTATCCATTCTTTCTCGCCAATCTTAAAATTAATCGTCGAAGCGACCGCGATTTTGCTTGCCCTGTGGCCATCAGGCTTTACGGGGCGCCCCGCTTCTTCCAAGATCTTCGCAATCATCTGCACTGTCGTCGTTTTTCCGTTCGTCCCCGTTACTCCGATAACCTTCAATTTTCTCGACGGAAACCCATACCAAACATTCGCCAAGACGGCTTGGAAGAGATGGTAGATATTTTTGATGGATTGGGGGATAACTTTCTTCATTTTTCTAGTGAGCTAAGCCCGACTTAGCTCAGTCATTATAAGAGTCTTTTTATTTTCTGCAATATTTTATACAAGCTGTATTTTCCCGGATTTAAAACTATATCCCAGCACCCCGGAAACCGAATCGGCTCAACTTCCGGCGCAAAGCCGGTTTTGAATTTTGTGATTCCTTCCCGACTACTCATGTTATGTGTTGCGTGTTGCATGTTGCGTGATATTTTCACTCCTCCAAAATCATACCTCACGCATCCGGCTTTTTTTGCATCCAAGATTTGCTGCCACTGGAGAAGATACGGTGCCATTACATCGCGGTAAGCATAATCCGACGCCCCGTGCATGTAGGTCGCTACTTTTCCGAAAAAAGAAACGATGTTTGCGGATATAACTTTCCCCTCATATTCTGCCACGTATAATTTCAAAACGTCGTCCGAAATCATCTCAAACATTTTCCGATAATACTCATCCGGATGCGGCGTTATTTTATCGCGCCTCGCCGTAATTTTTATTAACCTCAAAAACTCACCAAAATACTTTATGCTTTCTACTTGATACTTGATACTTTTTACTTTCACTCCTCGCTTTTCCGCCAATCTTATATTGTATCTCGTCTTCTGTTTCATCTGCGCCAAAATTTCCCCTTCGTTTCCCGAAATATCAACCACCAATATCTCCCCTGACTGAACATCAACCGGCGATTTTTTGATCTTTATTCCGCTCGGTAAATTTTCTTTAATTAATTTCAGATCCTCCTCGCTGTTCGGTTCAACCCGAATCCATCCAATTCTATTCTTCCGAGCTAAAATAAACAAACCGTCCAAAAACTTTTTTATTTTTGATATGTATATTTGCTTTTTGCTATTTACTATTTTATTTATTATCGGGCCGCGCGGAATATAAAAATAATCACCGACTATCGGCAATGTATGAGTGATGATGTTCGCATATGCCACTGGTTCGCCGTCGTCATCACTTGCTGAAACGTCATGCGTTTTTCTACCATAACTCTCCTGAAACTTCCACCAGTGTTCCGACTGCAAAAAACCGCCGTCAGGAGAATTGATTTGAATAAAGTTATCAGTCTGATTGTTTGCCATGTATGAATTGTCATCCCTGCGAAAGCAGGGATCCAGAAAATTAATTGCTAGATTCCCGCTTTCGCGGGAATGACAAGTATTACTTCCCGAGATTCTTCAGCGCCTGTTTCACCCTATCTGATACATCTTTGATATCCTTCGGCACGACTTTCAAGGCTTCGCGGGCTTGCGACACCGTATACCCCAAAGAGGCAAGTGCTTCAATGGCTTCCGAATCGGCTATGGCCGCTCCTTGGTCTTCGCCCGGAAGCTCCGCGATTCTGTTTTTAAGCTCGAGGATGACCCGCTCGGCTGTCTTTTTGCCGACACCAGATACCCTGGTTAATATCGAGGAATCACCGGAAATCACCGCCGCTCGGATTGTTTTTGGTTCGGCAATGGAAAGAATTCCAATACCCGCCTTCGGCCCGATTCCGGAAATGGAAATGAGAAGTTCGAACATTTCAAGCTCGTCCAAAGTCATAAAGCCGTACAAAGATAAAGTATCCTCACGAACATAAATGTATGTGTAGAGTTCAATCTCATCTTTTCCGGCAATTTTCCCCATTGCGAAATCGGTAACAAAAATCTTGTAACCCACGCCAGCTACATCCACAACTACGTAATGATCCCTGAAAAAGGCAATTTTTCCTTTGATTTTAGCAATCATTGAGATGCGAATTTACGCGAATTACAAAGCGAATTAATCCGAATAATAATATTCGCATACATTTGCTTAAACATTCGCGGCTATTCGCATTCTAGCATTTGGTTGCCAAAAAACAAGCGTTGTGTTAGAAATACTAAGGTAAAAATAATCTACTCATTTATGCCAATAAAGCAATCTGCCAAAAAATATCTGCGCGCCTCACGAAAACGCGCAGCGCAAAACGCGAAGATTAAGAAAACTTTCAAGGAAGCGGTGAAAAAAATTAGCGACCTAGCAAAAGCCGGAAAAATTGAAGATGCCAAAAAAATGTTTCCTTCTGTCCAAAAAGCCCTCGACAAAGCCGCCAAAGTCGGTGTCATCACCAAAAACACCGCCGCCCGCAAAAAATCCCGGCTTGTGAAGATGATGAAGAAAGCGGGAAAATAATATCTCTTCCAAATAAAAAGACCGCCCTGATTCAATGTCGGAGCGGTTTTTGGCTTCATGGTCTTTTTCTAATCAACGAGATTAGGAATTTTCCAATTTTCAAATTCCCTTAACAAAAAGGCCTGAATTCGGCAACGGCCTTTTTATAATTTGGCCATTATAGGTTATTGCTATGCTCGCCACGCCACTTCCCAGAAAGCAATAAGGGCAAATGTTATCCCTCCGGAAAGCGCGTATGAAACCAGATGGATCCTGACCGCTTCCCTTGCAAGATTCACAAAGATGAAGACTTATTTTCAATCTTTTTTTCCCAGAAATGACGACTAGTGGAATGCGTCGGTCGTGTTTGAGCTTGATAGCAATCCACCGCTTGAAAAAATTATATATTTGATTATTGGCCTCCCCGATATTTGCTTTCTTTTCTGCACGAAGAAATTTTTGAATCGCCACAAACATTTGCCGGTCAGAAACTTCTCTTGCCTCCATAAGTATTCCTCCTTATTTCATCCCCAGCTCTTTTTCCAGAGCGGCGATTTCAGTTTTAAGTTTCTCGATCTTATCCGGCATCTGCACAAGATATTGTTCCTTGCTTGCCAGCACTTTGAATTTTTTCAACGCTTCCTTGAGTTCACATCCGTCGTCTTGAGTATAAGATTCTTGAATCAGTTCACCGATTCGTTTGGCATATTCCGGGCATATCTTTATTACTTCTTTGGCTTCTTGCGCTTGGACTTCCGGAAGATACCATCTCCAAGTGAATTCGGAGGAAAATACATGAAAGCATACGACGAGATAGTACAGAAGAAAAAAACAACCAAAGACAATTTTCAATCGTGTTGATGATGTTCCGCCAAATTCAAGATGCAAAAGTATCCACAAACCGCATACTGTAGCCGCGAGAGCCGACAGAACAATCACCTTCAACACAAATCCCGATAGATTATTGCACCACCGCGCCAGTTTCTTTTGAAACGGATTCAGTTTTTTCATCGCCATATCTCCTTTGGATGTTTTATTCAATTGTTAAACAACAGCCCTTTATAGATATTTCTCAATTTAGTGTCAAGTATTTTGTCTAATTTAAAAGAATAATTGGCTTTTATAACAGCAGTAATGCGATTATTGATTGTAATTGTTGACAATTTTATTGACACTAAAATATAAGCGTGCTATCCTAACCTCACCCTAACCCTCTCCTTATCAAGGAGAGGGAAATCGTCGCCTCCTTCTCCTTAACAAGGAGAAGGCTGGGATGAGGTGAAAACTTATGACCCTCGAAAAACAACTCCAACAACTCGGATTCCACGAAAAAGAGGCAAAAGTGTATCTCGCCTCTCTTCAGCTTGGGCAGGACACGGCTTATCACATTGCCCAAAAGTGCGGACTGAAAAGAGCTACGGTATATTTCACGCTCAACCTCCTTGTCGAGCGCGGACTCGTTTCCATTTGGAAAACAAAAAAGGCGACGCTTTTTCGGGCCGCCAACCCTAAAAAGCTTTTCACCCAGCTCAAACGAAAAGAAGAAACGCTCGCAGAAATTTTTCCCCTACTTCAATCAATTTATAACTTCGACGAAGACCGGCCGAACATCCAAGTCTTTGAAGGGCAAGAAGGCGTGCGGCAAATTTACGCGGAAATTGTTGAATATCTCGCGAGAGGAAAAGAAATTCAGTGCTGGGGAGACATCAGTCATGTTTTCGACTACCTCGAAGATATAACCGAAAAATTATTCAGAGAAACCAAAACCAGAAAATACAAGATCCGGGAAATTCTGAACGCGAGTGAGAAAAACAAGGAATACGTGAAATCAATCCGCAAAAACAAAAATCCGAATCATAAGATCCGGTTTCTTTCGGAAGACAAAATGTTTTCCGGAAACGACAATATTGTTTTCGGAAACAAAATGGCCATCTTTTCCACCCAAAACAAGCTTTTCGCGACTGTCATAGAAAGCCAGGATATTGCCAGATCATATAAAATACTATTCAACCTCGCCTGGGAAAATGCAATTGATTAAAAAATTTATTTCTTCATTTTCAACCGATAGACATTCGTCTCCCGCAATTCAAATTTGAGTTTTTAATAAAGTTTGTTGGCAACAACGCGGGAAGGACGGCTAGTAAGCTCTAGAAAATGAAGCCTTTGTTCTTTGGCTCGTTTAATTAAATGATTCATCATTTTTGTTCCATACCCCTTGCCCTGATGTCTGGGATGAACAACGACATCATCAATATGCGCGCCCTTTTGCACCAAGCTTTCGAGATAATGCAAACTTCCCATACCAATGATTTTCCCCTCGATCTCTAGCAAATGCACTTCCAGTGAGGGAGATTTTTTCAATTCTTTGAGTCTTTCTTTCTCGATTTTTATTCCCTTGTCAGATAAAACTGCTAGAAGATCGTTTATATCATCGGCATGTTCGGCGGATATTTTCTTCTTATATTTTAGTTGATAAATTTTTTCTTTTTTATTCATAAAATTTATTCGGAAACCCGGCTTCTTAAATTTTATATCATCGCCACAAATCTATCCAGCGCCAGTTCAATATCAACTTTTCCGGTCTTCGACTGAATATCAATCTCGCAAAGTTTCTTGTATAAATTCTTCAATTCCTCAAGGGAAAATTTTCCTGCCTGTTCCGCACTTTTTTTCGCCACAAAGGGATGAATCTTGAGTTTACTGGCAATTTCCGGCGGTGAAATATTTTTCTCGGTGAGTGGTTTCACCTTCAAGAGATTTCGAAACTGGAAAAAATACATCGAAAGGAGATAGAAAGGATCATCACCGGCGCTCAAATGGTCATGAAGCAATTTCACGGCCGTTTTTTTGTCGCCCCGCGCAAGCGCGTCAACCGTCCTGAAAATATCCGTGTCAATTTTCGATTTCACCAAAAACTCAACGTCTTCGCCCGTAATTTCTCCGCTATTTTTGTAGTTTATCAACTTTTCAATTTCTTTCGAAAGCAAATCCAGATTGTTCCCAATAAAAAGAGACAATTTTTCAACCGCCCCGGCGCTAATTGAAATTTTACCGCCCCCCATTTCCCTGATCGTCCCAGTTATCCAATTTTTCAGTTTCACCCCGTCGAGCATTTCAAATTTCTGGCATTTTCCCGCCTTGAGCAAAAATTTCGCCAGCGGATTTTTTCTGTCAAGATCATCCCCTTCCCAAAAAACAAGAATGGCGCTTTCAAATTCACCTTTGCTTTTTCTCTTGAGAAATTCAAGCAGGCTCTCGCCGGCCAAATCTTTTTTCGCAAGAATATTTTTAATCACAATCAGTTGTTTTAATGAAAACAGACTATCTGAAGAAGCGTCGAGGATAATTTTATCTAAATCGTGGTCTTTCTCCGAAAAATCAAACAGTCCCGCCACGGCGGGATTGTTTTTTTCAGCGAACTTTTGTTTTATCTCGGCAAGTTTCCGGTTTGAGCGAAACTCATCCCCGCCGTAAAGAAATATAATCATGTTGTTTGCCTAACGTTCGATGTTAGGGTTGCAGTACCCACTTCAGCGCCTGCCCCGGCTCGAGAACCTCAACCCAGATTTGCCCGGGAACAAACTTCACTTCTTCACCCTTGTCATCGTACATAAAAAGTTTCGAAGCCCATTTGGACTTGTCCTTTTTCCAGCGGCCTTTCATTTCTTTTCCGTTGAAATAATAATAGGCATCGCCCTCACTCACCGAGTCAAATTGGGGATCGCCGATCTGAACATTATTATACTGACCTTCGATTTGCTCAGAAGAAGCGATTACAATTGCAATGTTTTTTGGCGCCAGTCTCTTTCCATTGTTCGCGTCAATGTCAGCCACCTTGTTCCAGCTTCGAAGATAGGTATTGGTCGCTTTGTCATAATCATAATCTGCCGCGTACGGCCCGGCAAAACCAACCCGCAAATGCCCTCCGCTCGGCCGCTGATCCACGGGAGCTTCAGCTTGGTGAGGATAACCCGAAAATTTGTTTTCCATTCGATAGTTTCTCGCCTTGGCACATTCCAAAAGCTTGTCGAATCTGGCAAACCCATTATCCGGCGCCGGAACTCCCGCTTTTCGAAAACCACATTCGGGGGCCTTGTTTCCAAAACTGCCGTTGAGATCAAGATTGTCAATCACTTTTTTGTTCAAAATATCTCCGGCAAAATGAGATCCTCCCCAATGGGCAAAGATCGCGTCCCACCCGGCGGCCAGCGCAATATAATCATGACGGGAAGAGCGAATAGAGCCCACTTCGGACGGATTTCCGCAAACATAAACGGCCATAAGCCGCGTGATACTGGCAGTAATCGCCGGCATTTCAAGAACGAGATCGGCGTCTGAAAACCCGCTGTCGGGCCGCACCGAAAGATCAGCCGCTTCCATCACCGCAATCGGCCGGCGGTTCCAGTTCGTACAGGTAAGACTCGTAAAGGGACTCACTTCTCCGGTATTCAGCGGCGCGCCCATTTCCACTTCTCCCTTCATTGAGTTGAGGTTCAGAGGATTAACCTTTTTCCTGTACCAGCCAAAATAAAATACCAGCCCCGCCATAATGACCAGAATAACAATGATAATTATCACTTTAGTTTTCTTCTCCGTAATCTGAAATCTTTCGATTAAGTTCATATTTTTTATTTTAATAATTACTTCTGGCACCGGGGGCAAAAGAAGGTCCCGCGTTGCCCCATTTTTTCTCTCTGAATAATTGTACCACACCGCGGACATTTCTTGCCAGCCTGACGGTAGACTTTCATAACTTCCTGAAATCTTCCCGGCGCGCCAGCTGTGTCGCGGTAGTCGGAATCTGACGTCCCGCGAAGTTTTATCGCTTTTTCAAGAACTTTTTTGATAGCTATGAATAATTTTCGCCTCTCTTCTTTTTTTACTTTATCCGCCGGGCGGCTCGGCAAAATTCCGGCTTCAAACAAAATTTCGCTGATATAAATATTTCCGATTCCGGCAATTTTACTCTGGTCCATCAAGAGTAGCTTGATTTTCGTTTTTCGCTTGTCCAGAATCTCGTCAAATTTTTCAAAAGTGAAATCGGCGTTCATTGCGTCCACTCCTAACTTCCCGATTTCCCCAATCTCCCCGATTTTATCCGAATCCACCAACATTATTTTTCCAAATTTTCGAAGATCCGAAAACTCCAACGTTCTCCCGGATTTGAGGTAAAAAATATGATGAATATATTGATTGACTTTTTCAGAAAAATAATCACCCCCCTTTTTGTTCCCCCCCTTGGCAAGGGGGGGAGGTGGAGGGGGGATCCTGTAATTTTTCGGCTTAACGAGCAAATGTCCCGTCATTTTGAGATGAATATAAATCGTTCTCCCACCCGATAAATTCAAAAAGATATTTTTTCCAATTCTTTTCGCTCCCAAAATTTCTCTATCCCTTATCTCTTTCTCAAATCTCTCGAGCGGTATTTTCACCGACTTTTTCCAGTCACTCCAAAAACCGGTGATTATATCACCCTTGATTTTTCCGTTCAAATCCGAAATGATTGTTTGAACTTCGGGTAATTCCGGCATAAGCGCTTCGCTAAATTTCCCCCCAATTATCTCCTACTTTCACGTCTGCTGCCAGCGGGGCTGAAAGTTTATAGATGCTTTCCATCGTTGCTTTGATATCTTTGGCGAGTTTCTCCACTGCCTCTTCCGGAACTTCAAAAAGAAGTTCGTCATGAATCTGAAGAACCATTCGAGCTTTAGGATGTTTCTCTCGAATCAATTTATCCGCTTCAATCATTGCCAGTTTGATAATATCGGCCGCCAGCCCCTGAATGGGCATATTGACCGCCATCCTTTCGGCTTGATTGCGAAGCTGAATGTTAGTCGAATTAATCTCCGGAATATAGCGGCGTCGGCCGAGTTCGGTCTCAACATAACCTTTCTCGCGAGCGGAAATTTTCACTTCATCCAAAAATTGAGCCACTTGGGGATAGTTCTCAAAATATTTGCGAATGAATTCGCGGGCCTCTTCCTGCTTCACTCCCGCGCTCTGGGCAAAGCCGAAAGTGCTCATTCCATATATAATCCCGAAATTGAGAGCTTTGGCCGCCCGGCGCATCTTGTCCGTGACTTTTCCCGGATCAATCTTATTGATTCGGGCCGCCGTTGCCGTGTGGATATCTTCATTATTAAGAAATGTTGTAATCATTTTCACGTCGCCGGAGAGATGAGCGACGATGTGAAGCTCGATTTGCGAATAATCAGCGCTTATCAATTTGTAGCCGTTTTCTGCTTCAAAAGCGGTTCGAATAAGCTGTCCCAGTTCTGTACGGATAGGAATATTTTGCAAATTTGGCTCTGAAGAAGACAAGCGGCCAGTAGCTGTCACAGCCTGATTGAAAGTTGTGTGAATTCTTGATTTTTCATCAGCCAGATTCGGAAGTGTATCGAGATATGTCGTTTTCAGTTTGAATAATTCTCTGTACTCCTCGATTTTTCCGATTATTGGGTGAAGACCTTTTATTTTCTGAAGTTCCGGCGAAGCCGTTGAAAAACCGGTTTTCCCCTTTTTAATGTCTTTGGCGGGAATTTTCAGCTTTTCAAATAAAACTTCCCGCAGTTGAACCGAGGAATTGACGTTGAATTCAGCACCCGCCAATTTTTGAATTTCCTTTTCCAGCTTCTTGACTCTCCGGTCGAGCTTGGCCGAAATTCCCTTGAGCACTGTTTTGTTTATCTTTATTCCCGCCTTTTCCATATCAGCCAAAATCTCAACGAGTGGCATCTCAAGCTCCTCAAAAAGATTCTTCAATGTTTTCTCTCTTCCCTCGGAAATCTGCTCCCGGCTGATTTCCTCGAGTTTTTCCTTGAGTTTTTCCTTGAGCGCGAAATTACAACATGCCCGCCGGCATATTTTTTCAACCGCCCCTTCATCCTCCTGAAAAGTAATCGAGGATTGTCCGGTTTTTTTCCCCTCCTTTTCAACAAGAATTCCGAGTTCCTGCATGATCAGATCTTCCCAGGACAAATTCGATCCGGAACTCAAAAGATAAGCCGCAAGCTGCACGTCAAAATCGAGGCCGCGCAAAATAATCGCTGATTTTTCCAATATTTTCCGTTCTCTCTTCAAATCATATCCTGTCTTTTTTACTTTTTCGTCCCCTAAAATATCTTTGATTTTCCCTTTTGTTTCTGAAATATAATAGGCCGATCGGGAATCGGGGCTGACGGCGATTCCCTGCATCTCGCCATTTTCTTTCGTATTCGCCGCAATTGATATGACATCCTTAATATCTGGTAATT
>Ga0100380_10000211_pt1 | contig 66341 bp, 60 predicted proteins | sample CryGeymeta201504_FD_80417 | JGI IMG/M metagenome (GOLD analysis project Ga0100380, IMG submission 80417) | Groundwater microbial communities from Crystal Geyser aquifers in Utah, USA - Crystal Geyser metaG 2015-04 | ecosystem: Environmental > Aquatic > Deep subsurface > Groundwater | place... | reverse complement strand
GGTTATTTTTTTTGGAGGAGTTGTACCTAATCAATCAAATTCAAGTCAATAACGTCATCAAGCTAACTTTCCCGGGATACTCTGCATGTTTAAAAAAGAGCTAAATTGAATATCGAACAGCCTTAGTCATTCAAAAGGAACAAGAAGAATAATAAACTCATTACTTTCACCCAAAAAAAAAGCCACCACCCTTTCGGGCAGTAGCTGGCAAATAATTGAAACATTTATTTATTGTACAAGAACAGCAGCTTCAGTAGCGATGCTTTCGGTACGAATAGGCTGCGGCGCTGATTTGCGGATGTCGAGTTCATCAATGAGCCGGGTGCTGCCGGCAAATTTATCGATGATAAACAGCACATAATGTACATCCACGCAGATGGTACGTTGAACCTGGTTATTGAAGGCGATATCGCCACTCATGGCTTCCCAGTTACCATCGAAAGCAAGTCCAATCAACTCACCTTTTCCATTCATAACGGGCGAGCCCGAATTGCCTCCTGTGATGTCGTTGTTGGTCAGGAAACAAACTACCAGCTTGCCATCCTGTCCATAAGGGCCGTAATCCTGCTTATTATACAATTCCTTCAATTTTGGGTCTACGATAAATTCATCGTTGGTCGGATCTTCTTTTTCCATTACACCATCAAGGTAGGTAACAAAGTCGTAATGTACCGCATCTGCGGGGTAATAATCGCCTACACTACCATAACTAAACCGTAGCGTTGAATTGGCGTTGGGGTAGAATTTCTTGTCAGGGTACATCTCGCGCATGGCTTGCACCAATAGTTTTTCGGCTTTTCCAACATCCTCTCCTTCTTTGCGGTACTCTTTACCGGCAGCCATCAGTTTGGTCATATATTCGGATGCCACTTTCATGGCCGGGTCTTTTTTCAACGCCTTTGCACTGGCTTTATTAAGAAACGCCATCGCCTTTGCTTCATTCGACAGGAACGACTTTTCGTAGATAGATTTGGCTACTTCGCCATAATTTCCATTGTACTTTTCAACCAGCTTCTTCAGGTATTCCGGTTGCATATCTGGTGAAAGGTTGATAAAATAAAGCTCGGTCATCTTAGCAAAAACATCTTTGTCTGTGGCTTCGTCATAATTTTTATAGGTTTCCGCCAATCCTTCTTTCAATGAAGCTATTTCAGCATCAACCTGTTCTTGTTTTTTGGCCCTTTTATCTTTGTCTTTTTCTTCTTTTACCTTGTCCATTAAACCTTCCAGACCTGAAAATCCCTGAGCTATGCTGATGAGCTCAGCCCCACCAACTCCGGTTGTACTGGCAATAATCAATGGTTTTATTCCTGAGGATTTCTTTTTGTAGTCGGCATCAATCACATTCAGCACATCGCCATACTTTTCAACGCGTCTGGCATCTTTGCCAACCCAAGCCAAAAATGCGTCTTCCTGTGCCTTCTTTTCACCAAACACATCCAGTTTCTTGATGCCCAGCTTTTGGCCGATAAAATATTTCCAGCTGTTGGCAATCATAGCATAATTGGAAGCATATTGTATTTTCACCTCTTGGTCGGCATCCATGTGTTCTTTCCAAACGGCCAATTTCTCACCAAACACCTCAATCAAAGGAGGATAGTAATATTCCATATTGAATTCAACTCCTGAAGAAGTCAGATAGCGGTCGGTTGATCCGGGATAACCCCAAATCATGCTAAATTCGTTTTCCTTAACGGGATCGAGCGAAATGGGCAAAGAGTGTTTTGGAATCAAGGGCACATTGTCTTCTGAATAATCAGCCGGAGATCCATCGGGTGCACTATACACACGGAAAATCGAAAAGTCGCCGGTATGACGGGGCCACATCCAGTTATCGGTGTCGCCACCAAATTTTCCGATGGATGAAGGAGGAGCTCCAACGAGGCGAACATCACGGTAGACCATATAAACGAACATATAGTATTCGTTTCCACTAAAGAAGCTCTTTACCACCACATTGTATTTGTCGTCTTCGGAGGCTTGTTTCTTCAAACGGCCTGTAATTTCACGAATGGCAGTTGTGCGTTCCGAGGCCGACAAAGTGTCGCTTAAAAAAGGAACAATGCTATCCGTAACATCGGCCATGCGGTATAAAATCGAAGCCGACAATCCTTCGTTGGGAAGTTCTTCGTCCATACTCATGGCCCAAAAACCATCGGCCAGATAATCGTGCTCAAGTGAACTGTGTTTTTGGATGACATCGTAACCACAATGGTGGTTGGTAAACATCAATCCCTGTTGGCTAACCAGTTCACCAGTACAAAAGTACCCCTGTGGTGTGGCGCCTTCCGAGAGGCCAATAATGGCATCTTTTAAACTGCTTTGATTTACACTGTAAATTTCTTCGGGAGTCAGTTGAAGTCCCATTTTCTGCATATCAACATAATTTAGCCGCTCAATAAACATGGGCAGCCACATGCCTTCATCGGCTTTTACTTTAACCCCGGCAAATACCACCAGGGTCATTAACATAAGAATACCTTTTTTCATTATTTGTGGTTTATTGGATAAAACATTGAGTTATCAGAAATTATACCAACAATTATAAATAATTGATGGCCTTAGTATTGAAAAAATGAGGAATTGGTGCAATTACGAACACTGTCCGTAAACGCGCACAATTCCCCGGCAATCGGACAGTAGACTATAGGCCAAGTACCTGTGGCCCTTGTTCGAAATAGATATCCACAGGAATACCCATTGCATTTACCCGGTCGAGATCCTGTTGTAGCTGGTCAGGAATATTTCCCTGAGCTTCTATCCATTGAGAGGCGCCTTCATAATTGCCATCTCCCTGGAGGGTGAGAATTTTATCAATCAGTTCAACGGAAGCCGTTTTCATGGCCTCAAAATTTACTTCATAGGTTCCATCCTCATGACGTGTAAACGCGCCTTTTTCAAGGAAATAATTAAATCTTAGCATATTGGCCATGCCATGGGCACTGCTTGCACCAAATCTAACCGACCTGAAAATTCCGGCCATGAAAGTAACATAGTTGTCCATGAGATCGGTATCCTTAAACTCACCCATTTCGTTCAGTTTGGTAACCAGATACAAACCCAGCATGTCGGCTTTGCCTTCTTCAATGGATGAATACCTTTCTTTTAAAGCTTTACGAACGGGTCCATTGCCATTGATGGTGTTTTTAATTCCCAGTCCATGGGCCACTTCATGAAACATGGTATTGGAGAAAAAAGCGTTGAAGGTGATATTTTTGCGTTGCGACGGGGTAATGAGTTCGTTGGCGATGGGCATCAGGATTTGGTCGAATTTGGCCTGCATGGCATTCTTAAGCTGCAACTTGCGGGTGCCTTTTTCAAGCTGAACGCGCTCATCGTTGGGCAGGTTGATGGCGATGGTCTTTCCGGCCATGTTGCAATCACCAGCATAATACACTACATCATAAGCATTTAACTGTGCATCCATACCGGGAACTTCGGCCTTATATTCAGGAGCTACCGGAATTCCTTTTTGAAGATCAGGAAGGAAAGTAGCAAAACGGGCCAGGCGGTCGCTCCACTCAATGTCCTTGATTAAAATAAAGGATTCGTGAGCCGCTTTATAACCAAAAAGCTGATCGGTATAATTTTCGATGGGACCAACCACCATATCAATTTTATTGTCTTTCATATCGAGCCAGGCAATATCGCTGGCATAATAATCGTCGGTAAGCAACGCGGTTGCACGCAAGTTTAAATAGTTGGCAAAGCCTTTATCTTCGGCCAGTTCCGCTGCCTGTTGTAACAATGCAGCCGCCTTTTCAGTCTGCGTTTTAAAACCATCATGGTACCATACGCTTTGCAGACCACCTTGCTCGTTGCGCGTAATGAGCGTGTACAAACTTGATTTGTCGGGGTCATCAAACTTTTCAAATTCCTCTTTGGTCATGTCGGCAGGATAGAAGTGAGCACCGGCAGGTTTGGCGCTATATCCCTGAATAAAAGGAGCCAGGTTGCTCAACTCATCCCAGGGTCCGTAATTAATGTCGGCATATTGTTTTAATGCGGGATCGGTGATTCCCAACAAAAAAGCATTTTTTTCGCCCACATTTTCCATCCAGAAAATCTGATCCATCTGGTCGGCAGCCTGGAAGAGCAATTTTAACATTTCGTTTTGGTTCTCGCTCAGGTGACTGATGTTGGCCGTGAGTTTAACCTTTGCATACTTTTTCATTTCGTACGGTTTTTCCGTGGTTTTGCTATCACTTTCTGTACCAGTCTGGCAGCAACTTACCGACATGATGGCAACCGCAATAAAAGCAATTGAAAGCAATTGTGTTTTTAACTTCATGTGATTTGGTTTTTATATCAGGCAGCGAAGTTAAGAAAAATGCGGATTTGGAAAGCTATGTCTCCAGGATGGATTTTTGTGTTTCAACTGATTGCAGTCCTTTACCGGCTTTGGTAGAAAGCAGTCCACAGGCTGCATCAATATCCTGACCACGGCTGGCGCGGATGGTGGTAAAAATTCCTTTGGAGACAAGTGCCTCTTTAAAAGCAAGCAAACTTTCTTCATTGGTTCCTTGCAGCGGTGTATTTGGGATGGGATGAAACCGGATGAGGTTGACATGACATTTTACCCCATTCAATATGCGGGCCAACTCCTTTACATGTTTGGGGGTATCGTTCAAACCGCTAAAAACGATGTATTCGAACGAAACACGCCGTTGCCGGTCGAAACCCTGTGTTTTAAGTTCGGTAATGATATCGGCGATGCTGTATTTGTGACTCACCGGCATCAGCATCTTACGCTCTGCCTCGAAGGGGGTGTGCAGGCTAACGGCCAGATGTGCTTTGCTTGTTGTAATAAAGTGGTGCATGGCCGGGATCACGCCAATGGTGGAAACGGTAATTCTCTTGGGCGCCCAGTTCATCCCCCAGGGTTCGGTGAGGATTTGCAAACTGGCCATCACTGCTTCCAGGTTATCCATGGGCTCGCCCATACCCATGTACACTATATTGGTGAGTTGTTCCCTTTCGGGAAGACTAAGTACCTGGTTGATAATTTCCCCTGCTGTCAGGTTGGCTTGCAGACCCTGTTTGCCTGTCATGCAAAACAAGCAGCGCATCTTACAACCCACCTGCGAGGATACACACAGCGTATTTCGGTTCTGTTCAGGGATATAAGCTGCTTCTATGGCTCCCTTCTCCCCAACCATATACAGGTACTTTTTAGTCCCGTCTTCAGATGACTGAACCGTTACCGGTGATTTCCTTCCCACCTCAAAACGTTCATTCAGCATTTGTCGGCCCACCTTCGACAAGTTGGTCATCTCATCAATGGTGAGCACTTCCTTTTTATACAACCAGTCAGAAATCTGGCGGGCAGTAAATTTAGACAACCCCATTTCGTTGGTGATTTCCAGAAGTTGCGACAAGGTTTTGCCTAATAGGGATTCTTTCATGAGTGAGGGCAGCATAAACAAGATTCAGGCTGCAAAAGTAATAAAGTTCCAAACCTGCAACCCTGCAAGGGTTTAAAACCCTTGCAGGGTTGCAGGAAACTACCTACATCAAATCCCTTTCCACATCTTTATCGCCTCTGCCCGACAGGTTAATGATGCTGACTTCGTCTTTCTTGTCTTTCAGCAACTTCGCCGCAAGGGCCACGGCATGCGATGATTCGATGGCCGGAATAATGCCCTCCAGTTTCGATAACAATAAATAGGCTTCGATGGCTTCTGCATCGGTTACCAGATGATAACTGGCCCGGTTTCTGTCTTTCAGAAGTGCATGTTGCGGGCTTACGCCCGGATAATCCAGACCGGCTGCAATGCTGGCCGTTGGATATACCTCCCCGGCTTCATCGCTTAAAGCGTAACTGTAGGTTCCCTGGAACACTCCGGGTTTTCCCATGCTCAGGGTGGCGGCTGTTTTTCCAAAAACAGGACCCTCGCCTCCGCCTTCGGCACCAAAAATCCGAACGTTTTCATCGGATAGAAATTCGGTGAACAGCCCAATAGCATTGGAACCGCCTCCCACACAGGCAAACAAATTGTCCGGCAAACGGCCTTCTGCTTCCAGAAATTGCTTTCGGGCCTCCTTGCCAATCACGCTCTGGAAGTAGCCAACCATGGTGGGATAAGGATGCGGACCCACCTGCGATCCAAGCAGATAAAACACGTCCGGATGTTCGATGTAATATCCCAAAGCAGCATCCACGGCATCTTTCAGGGTCCCACGCCCGGCGCTGGTAAGTACCATTTCGGCACCCAGCAGCTTAATGCGGCTCACGTTCATTTTCTGACGTTCTGCATCTTTGCTCCCCATAAAAATTTTGCATTTCATGCCAAATAATGCCGCTGCCGTAGCCGTAGCCACGCCATGTTGTCCGGCACCGGTTTCGGCCACAATTTCGGTAGCTCCCATACGTCGGGCCAACAAAATCTGCCCGATGGTATTGTTAATTTTGTGCGAGCCGGTGTGGTTGAGGTCCTCGCGTTTCAGGTAAATCTTTGACCCGATATGTTGCGACAGCCTGTGCGCATAATACAATGGCGACGGTCGTCCCACGAAGTTCTTGAGATAATAGGCAAATTCCTGTTCAAAATCAGGAGTGCCCCGGTGTTTTTCAAACACTTCTGCCAGATGTAATAATTTGCTTTCGAGCACCGGTGGCACATACATGCCGCCATAAGGGCCGTACATTCCATTGGTTGGGGCAAAGATTGATTTTATTTTTGTTGTGGTTTTTGTTATTGTGTTCATGATATAAATGTTTAGTGTGTAGTGTTTAGTGTTTAATGTTTTAGGTTTAGTGTTTAGTGTTTAATGTTTTAGGTTTAGTGCATTAGGTTTGGTGTTTGGTTTGATGTCATCTTTGCCATCGGAAAAGCACTCTTTTTAGCCAGTTGATTATATTTTGATTCATGGTTTAAAATTTTTGAGCAAAAAAAAACCGCAGGTGAAATACCTGCGGCCTCGTTATCTTAAAAAGATGGATGCTTGGTTATCTCTTCCTCATCGGATGAATAACACACCACCACCAATTGTTTAATTTCATTGTTCTAATCATGACGGCAAAATAAAGCCTTTATTTTTAATTTAGCAACGAATTTCTAAAATAAATTTAGGGTTAAAAACATAATTACGACTTCTCTCACCATTTGCTTTTTCTCTTAGCTAAACTTGCCGAAAACAACAATCCCACATAATTACCTGATAACCTATAATCTCCACGGGTAGGTGGAGATATTAAAAGGTTGCCGAACTGGTATTCTCCCTCAATGGTGTTTTGAAAGTTCATTACATAAATTAGCTTCGATTTAATCAATACTTTTTTCCTGGCATAGCTTATCCCTGCACCGATAACATAACTACCCTGAAAGGAATTCTTATTAGAGCTTAATGTTGATATTCAGAGAATTCTTGTATTTGTATTCCAATTTCACACAAATTCTGCTTATAAAACTTTCAATGTTTAGAAATATTGTCATCCGGTTTGGCCTATTTTAAATTATTTTAAAGCGCTCGTAATATTTGTACTATATCCAGATATTTGATATACGAGAATGGCGATTCGATCGTTTAGAATGCTAATTGTCTCGCAGAAAGGCAACGCATTTTATTAGGTCTTCATCTTTAAACACCATTCAATAATGAAAAAAACAATCTGGCTTTTATTTCTCTTGATTTGTACTCTAAACAATTATTCACAAAATAATTATACAGTATCATGTGGATCATCCAGTTACGACACGCTCACAACCTATACATCAATATTATATGAACTTCTGCCAGAGCCATATATGAGTAATGATGAAGTTGATGTTAATTTTGAATTCAGCTTTCCGTTTTTCGATTCAAATTTTAATTCGGTAACCATTGATAGTGATGGGGTTGGCTACTTTCCTGGTTCAGATTCTGTTTACAACCTTTCCTTGTTTACCGGAGAATTTACGAACCATGTATTTAGTCCAATCTTTAGTGATTGGCGATATACGTATGATACAACAGGGATATTGGATATTTTAAAAGTTGAATGGAGAAATATTGGAATAGCTGATGATATTGAGGGTCCGGCACCCACAGACCACAGAATAAATTTTCAATGGTGGTTTTATGAAAACGGAGTGATAGAAATCCATTTTGGAGAAATCGATTTAGCAAATACACCTTATTATTCGGAAACCGATGGGTTTATTTGGGACAATGGGGAAAGTTATGGACCATGGATCGGGATTGCCAATAACAACGAAAGCGAAGTTTATTTCGTATCGGGCACAAATTCGGATATAAACGTCATTACAAATAGCGATAGCATCGATATATTTTATGATATACCTCCATATGGAAATTATTTCAGATTTACGCCAGATGAGGTCACCAGTATTCATTCAGTAGAAATGACCAATTCAGCCGATTATATCATCTTCCCAAATCCCGTGAAGGATGTCTTTTCTGTTAAATTAAAGGATAAAAACAATACCTCTGTTTTCAAAACAGAGTTAAAGATTTACTCGTCAACAGGTGAATTGGTTAAATCGAAGCTCATAACGAACAGTGATGACCTGATTAATATTTCAGCGCTTCCCTCAGGGATCTACTTCGTGCGGTTAATAAGCGAAAAGTTCCAGTCAGCTCCAATGAAATTGGTGAAACAATAAGATAATGATCATGGTTTATGGTTCGATTGCAATGGTTAAACAGCCTTAATCCGTGATTTTTTTTGGAGCCCTTCAAATTACTTAACCAGATTTGTGATTCGTGCTTATATACAAGAACAGGCAGATAAAAATTTGTCCCACTTTTCCTATATTTCAAGTCAATTTAGATCCCATCTAATCTTTAAAAATTAGTGCATTAGCAACACAGTATCAGGAAAAAAGGAAGTAATTTTGCGCCCATTTTCATCGCACTCAAATATGTAAATTAATATATCATGGCTTTTTTACAAAAGGATAAGATTTTCAGCAAGAGCTGGATTAAAAACTACAGTCTTATTGTCATCGGGGCTTTTATCATGGCTTCTGGTTTCGTTATGTTTATCACTCCCTACAAAATTGTACCGGGTGGGGTTTATGGTATCTCCATAGTACTACACTGGATGCTGGGAACACCTGTTGGATTGGTAGCGTTGTTGTTCGATATCCCGCTCACGATAATAGGAATCAAGGTGTTGGGGCCGCGTTTTGGAATAAAAACAGTAGTAGGTTTTTTCTCTACCGCCATTTTCATGGATGGGATCACCTATTTTTATGGCGATCAACCTCTTGTTGAGGGCGATCCGCTGCTGTCGTCCATCTTCGGGGGAGTTTTTATCGGACTGGGTCTCGGCCTCATCTTCAAAGCCAAAGCTACTTCGGGCGGGTCGGATATTGTGGCCATGATGATTGGAAAATACACCAAACTCCCCATGGGACAACTGATGATCCTGGTGGATTCGGCGATTGTACTGGTGGGTCTGGTGGCTTTTCAGGACTGGAAAATTCCCTTGTACTCGCTGATCGTGATTTTCATCACCGGCAAGGTAGTCGATTTAGTACTGGAAGGAGCCAACTACGAAAAAGTGCTCTTTATTATTTCCGAGAAATCGGAAGAAATTCGCAATAAAATCGTCATCGACCTGAACCGCGGTGGCACCTTTTTGAAAGGCGAAGGTATGTGGGGGCACAATGAAAAATCGATTATTTTCACGGTAGTTAACCGGCGCGAAATGTCGATGCTTCAGGAATATATTAACCACATTGATCCCAAAGCTTTTGTAACTGTTTTGAATGCAACTGAAATTCTGGGTAACGGGTTTAAGTCGCTGAAAGATAAAATAGCGGAGTAGGAATTTCTGTTTCAGAATGGGTCAGCAATACCAGGACAGATTTACAATCATTTTATTGAATAATTTGTACCTGGTCCCGTTCCATGTTTTTCTATTAAATTTTTATTTATCAATTCAGGTAAAATTCGCTTTACGGTTGGACTTGGAATTCCAAGTTTCTTTGCAATGTCACCAGATTTACTGCCAGGATTATTCCCAATAAATAGTATGATCGATTTTTCTCTGGGAGATAATTGAGTTTCAATACCGCTTTGTTCTAATTTTTTTGTTAATTGATCTTGAATATTTTTTAAAGCATCAAAATAGAAGTTAACCCATTCATTTACATTTTCGTTTGGTCTATGTGCCTGACAGCTTCTTAAAACCCTATAATATTCTGATTTTCGGTTCTCAATTTCATGTTCAAAACTCATATATTGGATCCAGGTATATCCATTCTTTAATAATAACAATGTAGATAACAGTCTGCTTAATCGACCATTACCGTCTTGAAATGGATGAATACTTACAAATTCATATGTAAACAATGCACTTTTTACCAATGGGTGAGTCACGTTATCTTTTGAATACCAGTCGATTAATGCCCTCATCGCATCTTGTGTTGGAAAACCAGCTTCCGTTGTTTGAAAGATTATTTGTTTTTTACCATCGGGATATCTGGCCTCTACAGCATTTGTGTGTTGTTTATAATCACCTTTATGCCATTCGTCTTTATTACTATGCTTCATTAAGATATTGTGCAGATTTTTTATGCTGTTTTCCTTAATTTCAATATCTTTAAAAGATTCTGTTATGATATCCAAGGTTTCAAAATAACCGACCACTTCCTGGGAATCTCTGTCCGAAAGTTTTGTTATATCTATTTCCTTTAACAATACTTCGACCTCTTCATCACTCATATTTGAGCCTTCAATTCGGGTTGATGCGCCAACGCTTTTAACGGTAGCAATTGATTTTAGTTGTTTTAAACTTTGTCCTTCTTTTTTTTCAATAGAACTCCAGGAGGCATCGAACCTATCGATTTGGCTTATTTGTCCAATTAATTTCCAATCCAGGTCTATTTTAAACTTATGTACACTATTTTCCATAAAACAAATATATCAAAATAAATCATTAGTGATACGATATGATTCGTTTTTATTCAATAATTGTTCGATAGTAATGATACGACCCGCCTGTCGGACGGGGCAGGTATGATTCTATTTTATATAACAAAGATTCTGTATCAGATGCTTTGTAACAAGGGAATAAATTCCATCGTTACAATATCGGTCGTGCCGATGCCACTCTCCTGTAGAACTATATTCAATTAAACTGCTGACAGACAACTACATGACATCCTTTATACCCAAATTTTGTCGATGGACACATCTAACCTGTCTTCCCATCGGATCATGGCATTGAACAACCTGGCTTTTGTGAAAAACCTCAGGTGCGCGAGCCGGATTTGGGTTGGAAGGATTTTCTTCTGCAACAACAACAAGGACCTGCGGGTGCCTTTCAGCAAAGGCTGGTCGGGTGTAAACCAATGGATTCCATCGAAGAAAGCCAGGTTGGCATAGGAAGTGTCTGTAAACAATCCGTTTTTAATGATGACAATATCATCACAAGCTTCTTTCTTCAACATCAGTTGCTCCAGTTTTTGCCTGTCGGCGAATTTGTGGGCGCAGTCGATCTCATCATCAATAACCAGTTTTAACGACTGTATTTCAGGCAGCGTGTAGGGCATGAAAGTGACTTCCTCCAACTGTTGCGAATAAACCACCCGCATCTTGAAGATTCCGTTATTGAGATTGGATTGATTGGGATTTTGAATACTTTCATCTACCAAATCCTGAAGATTGATCCCGGATGGCTGCCCAAAAAAATGCAGACACGACTGGTCCATCCTGAATTGATGGGCTACCAGGTTTTCAACCTGGCGGTTTTCCATTCGGATGGTTTCAAGCAACCGGCACATAAATTTTATCCATTAGTTCCTGGTATTCCTCATCGCAACGGCTTTGGGTGGTAATTCCTCCACCACTTTTATAGATTAACCCATCGGGAGTTTGTTCCACAAAACGAATCATCACCGCACTATCGAGGTTTGTTCCATCAAAAATACCCGTCACACCCGTATAAAAACCGCGCTCATACTGCTCCGCCTGACGGATGATTTCTACCGTTTTTTTCTTGGGAGCGCCGGTAATACTGCCGGCCGGTAACATTTTTGAGAGGATGGTTCCGATGTTTTTGTGGTATTCGGATGCCAAATCTCCGGCAATTTCAGAACTCATCTGCAACAGACAGTGGCGGTGTGTTTCAAGCCGTTCGATGTACCTGAACCGCTCAACCCGCACATTTTTTGATACCATGCTTAAATCGTTTCTGATTAAATCGACAATGGTGTAGTGTTCGGCCAGTTCTTTCTCGCTTTCAAGCAATTTCCGTTCTGCATCAGCGATGGAGGCATCTATGGTGCCTTTCATGGGAAAGGAGCGGATGATGTTCTCCTTTATGGTTATAAAAGTCTCGGGTGAAAACACCACAAACCGGTCTTTCATCCACAACTGATAGCGTGCATGAGCCGAATAAAATATTTCCTGAAGCGAATAATTGGATTCCAAAACCGATGGCATGGTGAGATTCAGTAAAAAGCTATCGCCATAATGCAGGTGTTGCTGCACCAGTTTAAAGGCCTTCTGATAGCGTTCACGACTTATGGGTGTAATTCTAAATGTCAGTTTATCTTTGATGGACATGGGTTTGTCCATATTCGATTTTCCATTGAATGAATACAGCATCAGGCTTCGGTCCACCTGATCCAACGGAGTAACAATCACTTGATTTCCATCAAAATCGATGACAAAAAGAAAAGGAATACGATCCTTTCCATATTCGTTCATTTGTTCAAACCCTGTATTCAATGGCTGTCATTTTTCGCAAAAGTAAGCTTTTAGTAAAATACAGAATTTCATTTCGCATGATCTCAATACAAATTTAGAGATTCAACTGCGCCCTTTCAATCTCTATTGCTCTTTACCTTATTTTTGGCGCGTGAAACTACTGATGATCGACAATTACGATTCGTTTACGTACAACCTGTTGCAACTGGTTGAACAGGCTGGCGTGAAGGATGTTCGGCTGGTAAAAAACGACCGGTTGATGGCACTGAACACCGGTGATTTCGACAAGGTGCTTATTTCGCCCGGCCCCGGGCTGGCCGCCGAAGCCGGAGACCTGTTGCCTTTTTTAAGCAAAATCATGTACCAAAAATCCATTTTAGGTATTTGTCTGGGCTACGAAGCCCTGGCCGAACTTTGTGGGGCTTCGTTGATACAACTTGAAGAACCGCTTCATGGCATCAGGAATCTTGGAAATGTAACCGTTCCTCATGCCATTTTCGCTGGACTTCCCAGTCGGTTTCACATCGGGCACTACCATTCATGGATTACCGACGAAAGCACATTTACTCCTGAAATGCAGGTCATTATGCGCGATGAAAAAGGTTTAAACATGGCTTTTTCACACCTCAGCCTTTCCCTTACGGGATTGCTGTTTCATCCCGAATCGGTGATGACGGATTTTGGACTGGAGATTATAAAAAACTGGCTAAATATTTCGGGATAGGCACGACCGACAAAGTAAGCCCGGATTGTAATCTACCTCATCGCCACCGCTTCTATCTCCACCAAAGCACCCAGTGGCAGTCCTTTTACCGCAAACGCAGCCCTTGCAGGCGGTTGGGTTGGAAAATACGTTCCATAAACTTCATTCATAGCCCCAAAAAGTGACATATCACTCAGGTAAATGGTGCATTTTAAAATTTTGGACAAATCGTTTCCAAAGTCGGCTGCTTTAACAATCGCCCGGATATTTTCCATCACTTGCCGGGTTTGCTCTACAACACCACCTTCCACTATTTTTCCGGTAACCGGATCAATGGGTACCTGACCCGAAATAAACAACATGCCATTATTTTCAACGGCCTGGCTATAAGGACCTATGGGTGCCGGAGCGTTGTTGGTAAAAATAACTCTCTTCATGATATTTTTGATATTAATAAGAATTCGCAATAGGTTTCAAAGGTATAAAAACTAACTAAATTCTGAATTTACATCGTTGAAATAAGTGCTTCACACGACACTTTACCAGAAACCATAATATCCATTCGATAATAAAGAAGTTGTTGTTTCTGGAAGATCGTTTGACAAACTAACGGGTTTGTCCTACTTTTGCAGGCTCATTAAAAATCGAGCTATGATACAGAAATGTTTATTCGCTTTGCTGATGGTTATTGGCTTTCAAGTTTATGGTCAATCCATTAACAAAGTAATTATCGACCCGAAGATAAACAAAGAAGTCATGATTGGTTATTGTAACAAAACCGGTTTTGAAAAGGGCGTTTTTGCTGATTTTTTCAACCCGGGCTTTGAAAAATATAATCCATCAAATAAATTCATTGAGCGACTTAGGCCCATGATTGGCGAGGTTGAGTTTACTGTGGTGCTGGGTACCTGGTGCAGCGACAGCCAGTTGCAGGTTCCTCATTTTTACAAAGTGCTCAAAGAGGCCGGGTACAGCGATAAAAGAGTGAAAGCCATTGGGGTTGATCGAAGTAAGTCCGCTATTTTGGTGGATATCAAAGATTTGAATATCGAGCGGGTACCTACCTTTATTGTCTATAAAAATGGAGTAGAGATTGGCCGTATCATCGAAACTCCTGAAAAATCGATAGAAAAGGATTTGTGGAAGATCATTTCAAATTCCCTTTAAGGAAAGATCATTGACCATGCTTGTATTTAAAACGATTGATGAAACCTGCAAGTTTGTGAGCCAAGCCCGGGAACTGGATCAAACCATAGGTTTTGTACCTACAATGGGCGCATTGCACCCCGGCCATTTAGAGTTGATGTGCCGGGCAAAAAAAGAAAACGACCTGCTGGTGGTTAGTATTTTTGTGAACCCCATCCAGTTTAATAACGCGACGGATTTGAAGAAATACCCGCGTGTGCTGTTCAAGGATCTGGAGATGCTGAAAACCATCGATTGTGATGCTGTTTTTGTCCCATCGGTTAAAGAAATGTACCCTGAACCCATCAACAAAACATTTGATTTTGGCTCCCTTGAAAATGTGATGGAAGGAGCGTTTCGTCCCGGTCATTTTAACGGAGTAGCCATTGTTGTTGAAAAACTCTTTGAAATAGTGGATCCTCACAAAGCCTATTTTGGTGAAAAAGATTTTCAACAGTTGGCCATCATTAAAAAACTGGTGGAAATGGAGAGAATTCCAGTTGAGATCATCCCTTGTGCCATTGTACGCGAAAACGACGGTCTCGCCATGAGTTCACGCAATGTCAGGCTTTCGCCCGATGAAAGGGCGATAGCCCCTCGCATTTTCAAAGTGTTAAAGGAGGTAGCCGGCAGGGCAGGAGAGATGGATCCCGTATTGCTACAGCAGTGGGGAATGAAACAACTGCAAGCCGAAAAGGCCTTTGATGTGGAATACTTTCAAATTGCTGATGACTCCTCCTTAGAACCTGTTGAAAACTGGCACATTGGAAAAGGAGCACTGGCCTTCGTGGCCTTAAAGCTTGGCCAAGTGAGATTAATAGACAACATTCGAATTAATTCATAATTTTGCGGTAGGTTATCCACTCAAATTGCTCGTCTGTTCATGAACATCAAAATACTAAAATCAAAAATTCACAGGGCTACCCTCACCATGGCAAACCTAAATTATATAGGTAGCATTGCCATTGACGAAGACCTTATGGAAGCGGCTAACCTGATTGAAAACGAGAAGGTTGAAATTTTTAATATTAACAACGGGGAGCGTTTGGCCACTTACGTGATCAAAGGCACACGTGGATCAGGTATCATTTCCCTTAACGGTGCTGCTGCCCGAAAAGCGATGGCTGGCGATTTAATTATTATTGTATCGTACGCCACCATGGATTTTGAAGAAGCAAAACAATATAAACCTTCCATCGTTTTCCCTGACAGTAATAACCAAATAAAGTAATCTTTTTGCCAACAATTCTACAAAAAAGAAGCTTAAACCTAACTCAATACCTCTTCTTTCTTGGTTTTGGGATATTTTTGTTGTGGTTGTGTTTTCGTAAACTGGATATGGCTGAAGTGTGGATTGATATCTTGTCGGCCCATTACAGCTGGTTGGTACTCTCCCTTTTGGTCGCACTAACTTCTCATATTTTTAGGGCTTTGAGGTGGAACCTGTTGATCAATTCCATGGGTTTTAAAACCCGTCTCTCGACCACTTTTTTTTCAGTAATGGTGGGTTATATGGCCAATACCGCAGTTCCAAGGATGGGAGAATTTATGCGTTGTGGCGTGTTGTCGAAAAAAGAAAAAATTCCATTTAATGCTTTGTTTGGGACGGTGATTTCTGAAAGGATTTTTGATTTAATAGTTTTGGCTTTTATTATCGTATCGTTAGTGATTTTTCAGTTCGACCTGCTGAAGGGATTATTGAACAAAATGTTTGGTGGCATGCAGGATACTTTGTTTTCCGACATGACACTCCTTTTCATATTTGTACTGGCTTTGTCTGTATTTTTTGGCCTCGTGGTTTTCTTTATCAGACGTTTTAAACCAACCATACAAAAGTTCATTATTTACCAGAAAACACGAACTTTTCTTATTGGATTGATCGAAGGTATTAAAACCATCATCCACCTGAAAGAAAAGCTGTTATTTCTTCTTTATACTTTTGTTATCTGGTTGGCTTATGCCTTGATGGTGTATCTGCCCGTTTATATGTTTCCCGAGACCAGCCACCTCGATTTTATTGATGCCATGACATTAATGTCTATTGGAAGTTTGGGCATAGTAGCTCCGGTGCCGGGTGGAATAGGAGCCTACCATTTTATTGTAAAGGCCATTCTTTTTGAACTTTATCACATAAATAGTTCCATTGCCGGATCGTTTGCTGCCATTACACATGCAGGTCAGACCTTGTTGAACGTGCTTGTAGGGGCTTTCTCCTATTTTTCTCTCACCATTCTTGCCAAAACACAAAAACCTCTCAATGAACAAAACTGAACTCATTTCCAATAAAATAATGAACCTCGAAACCATTTCCAAAGCCTTGGCAGTATGGGAATTAAGAGGTAAGAAAATCGTTTTCACCAATGGCTGTTTCGACTTGCTCCATCTGGGTCACATCGATTACCTAAGTAAGGCCAAAGATTTGGGCGACATTTTAATCGTGGGCGTGAATACAGATAATTCGGTAGTACGTCTCAATAAGGGAGAAAACCGCCCTATCACCAATGAACAGTCGCGTGCCTCCATCATTGCTTCACTATTTTTTGTGGATGCGGTGGTTCTGTTTGATGAAGATACCCCCTATAAACTGATTAAAATTGTTCAGCCGGACGTATTGGTAAAGGGAAGCGATTACAAACCTGAAGACATAGTGGGATATGATGTTGTGATGGCCAAAAAAGGGGAAATACGCACCATTGACTACCTTGAAGGGTATTCCACCACTACCATAGAACAAAAAATCAGGGGAAGCCTGAACAAATAAAAGTTATTATTCTTGGTTAAATTGCAAATTGGTTTTTAAGCCCAACGCCAGGGTATCCGATTCGATAATATCCCAGAAATGTACCGAGCCGGGGCCTTTGTCTTTGTTGGTGAGCACGATCAGGGTTTTGTGGTGCCGCATATCACGGATAAAAAAAGTACGGAATCCTTTCCACCACCCAAAATGATAAACCACACTGTCCATGCCATTTTTTATCCGCCATCCAAAACCATAATTATCCTTTCGTCTCGAATGCCTCGGGCTGCCAGGTGAAAAGGCCATTTGTAACAGGGAATCAGGTACCAGTGTGCCTTGGTCGTGTGCCTGGTCGAATTTGTAAAGGTCTTCAACGGTAGAATACACATTTTTATCGCCCATCACGCCGTTCAGGTAGTCGTTCTCCATTTCGCTCCATCGCCTTCCCCGGTGATAAAATCCGGAAATCCCTTTTCCAATATAATCAGACACGATTGAATCCCCACGCATGTTATAAACAAATGAATTTGTCATCCCCAACGGTTTAAATATCCGCTCCTGAATAAAATCATCAAAATGCTGACCTGAAACAACTTCTACGATGTTGGCCAATATGGCATAGTTCGAATTGCAGTAATGAAATCCATTGTTTGGTTTAAAATAAACATTGGGATGATATTTTAACAGCAAGTTGTACATATCGTCATTATCCAATGGAATTTGCTTGTTTTTCCATTCATCCTGAGCCAGACTCATATAGCGAGGCAATCCGGCCCGATGCGTCATGAGCAAGCGGGGTGTGATATTTTCATAGGGGAAATCAGGCAAATAAGTGCGAATATCCTCATCGAAATCAAGTTTACCTTCGTTTTTCAATATCATGATGGCCATGGAGGTAAACATTTTTGATACCGAGGCCAGTTGAAAAGCATCATCAACGGCCAGCTCACCCTTGCTCCTCCTGACGTCAGTAAAGCCATAAGCTTTTTTTAGAATAACGTGTCCTTTTTCAGCATATAGTACGGTGCCATTAAATCCGGTGACACGCACCAATCGTTCGAACATTTTATCAAGTTCATCTCTTTTTTTTTCGATAACGAGACTATCAAGATAAATGATGGAGGGGGTTTGTATTTTTGAACTCGCTTTTGAAACCTTATTTTCAATGGGTTCCTGTTGTCCACACGACATCATTAAAAAAACCAGGCAAACAAAATAAACAAAGACAGGTATAAAGGGCGTATTTTTCTTCATTGGCCACAAAATTAGTAAAACAAGCATAGGCTCTTTCAGTCGTAATCTCCATTTTTAAAATAAAAATCTCCACATTCGGATAATGCTAAAAGTGGAATTGGGAATACCTTTGACTAAGAATCTAACCTTCAATTCATTGTTTTTAGCGGCATACGTTTTGCACTAAAGAAAAAAAATATTTATGTTGACTTCGATAGCCTTTGGTTATTTTTTAAGTGCGATTGTTGTTTCCTTACTCTCAATCGGAAGGCGTATAAGTTTTATAAATGCATTGACAATCAGTATTTTTCTTACTCCGATAAGCGGGTTGATAACAGTTTTGAATATTGGCCGTTCTCTCAGGGTTTCACGGTATATTACCAGATATCAGTGCCCTCAATGCAAAAAAGAATTTACTGAACCTCATTTTATTTGTCCGAAGTGTGAGGAGAAAATGCTTCAAATGAACCTTCATCAGATCAAACACCTGCAAATTACCTAAGGCTATCAACCAATCATCATTTCCAAACCACGCTTTCTATTAAGTTCTTCCTGACAATTTTTGCAAAAAAAATTCTTTTTCTGGTCAATATCTTCGACATAAGTGCTCGATCGCATGACGCAGTTCGGGTACTGACAATGGATCAGGCCAAATGTATGCCCAAGTTCATGAATGACTACTTTACGAAAACGCTCAATCAACAGGTTGTTATTTTGTGGCAGACCGTACAATTCGTTCTTCATTCTAAAGAGAGAGACAATTCCGGTATTTCCATTTAAAACTGCTTGTCCGAATATATAGGTCAGAATGGGAATAAACAGATCCACTCTGAACAAACCCATGGTTTTTATAGAGCCGGGTGTTGATATTTCTGATACTTCCTTTAGAATTCCATTGGCATCATACTGTCGACGCCCGGGATGATAGTAACCACTTAAGTCAAAATTGCCTGCTTGTTGAATCACCGGATAATGAAATTCGCGCGTAATATCTTCAGAAACCATCCTGAGAACATCTTTCTCAAAATGACCGCCCAAAATGATGGTGATATTTTGCTTTTCCAATCGAAAATCCTATTTAAAAGTTTAAAGCGGAAGGCTTGGGTTGTATGATAAGTGTATTAAAAAAACAATGAAAAAACATTATTCGTCCATTTTTAGTTCATATTTCCTGATTTTATTATAAAGCGTCACCCTGTCTACATTTAAGGCTTTTGCCGACCGCGAGATGTTCCATCCATATTTATTCAGGATCATGGCAATGTGTTTTTTTTCGAGGTCATCTAAACTTTCGATAGAACTGTTAGAAACCTCCTTGCCCATTGGGAGATCTTTTAGCCTGATTTCCTTTCCATTACCAATCACAATGGCACGTTCGATCATGTTTTCCAATTCGCGCACATTTCCGGGGAATTCAAACTCCTCGAGATGTTTCAGGGCTGCCGGCTCTATTGAAATTAAATCCTTGCTCATGGAGGTACAGTATTTCCTTATAAAATGGTTTACCAGTCGGGGAATATCTTCTATTCTTTCGCGCAAAGGCGGGATTTGGATATTCACCACGTTAAGCCGATAATAGAGATCTTCACGAAAAGTGCCATTTTTTACCATGCTTTTCAAATCTCTATTGGTGGCACAAATAACCCTGAAATCGGAAGACATTTCTTTGTTGCCTCCCACCCGTACAAAGGTCTTTGATTCCAGTACCCGGAGCAACTCTATTTGCATCTTCGGCGAAATGGTGGCAATTTCATCCAGAAAAATAGTTCCTCCATCGGCCATTTCGAACCTTCCTTTCCGGTTGAACGTAGCCCCGGTAAAGGCACCCTTTTCATGGCCAAAAAGCTCACTTTCGAGCAGGCTTTCTGTTAAAGCACCGCAATGCACACTAATCAATGGAAAGTATTTTCTCGACGAATTAGCATGTATAGCCCTGGCAACTAATTCCTTTCCGGTACCGCTTTCCCCTGTAATGATAACGGATGAGTTGGATTGAGCCACGCTTTCCACTTCCTTTAGCACCATACCCAATGCCTCGCTTTCACCGATGAGGTCTTCAACATCGACCAGGGAAGAAATCTTGTTTTTAAGATGCTCGTTTTCAGCCTTCAGGACAATCTGGGTGGTTGCATTGCGTATCAGGTGCGACAAATCATCGGGGTCAAAGGGCTTGGTAACATAGTCATAAGCGCCATTTTTCAGGGCTTGTACGGCCGTGTCGACCGAAGCAAAAGCCGTCATGACAATGAAGATGGGTTCTTTATTTAGTGTTTTTATTCGCTTGTGCATTTCCAATCCATCCATACCTGGCATTTTTATGTCGGCAAGGATGATGTCAAAATCTTTTACTTCGAGCATCGACAGGGCTTTCTTTGCGCTCTCGGCACACTCAACAGCGTAACCATCATCAATAAACCAATTATACAGTGAATCCCTGACAGATTCTTCATCATCGACGATTAAGATGGAAATTTTTTTTGCCATTTTACTCTATTTTAAATCCTGCTAAGCGGGAAAGTGATGGATATGGTGGTTCCTTTTCCAATTTCCGAGTCTACTGATATCTTTCCTTTATGATTTTCAATAATCCCATGTACGATGGCCAATCCAAGACCTATTCCACTCACATTGCGTTTGGTAGAAAAAAAAGGTTCAAAAATATGGGAGAGGTCTTCTGGCGCAATTCCGGAGCCATTATCCGATATATCAAGCTTGACGGTGTCCTCATCCGGATTGGATGTTCTGACAACAATTTCACCCTGTTCCTCAATAGCTTCCGAAGCATTCACCAGAATGGCAACACAGGCTTGCTTTATCTGATTCGGGCTACAAAATATTTGATCTGATTTTGCTCTAAAATCAGTTAAAAAATTAATATCCGCAATCTTGATGGAATGGGTCATTAAGGCATAAGTTGCCTCCAATAGCGGATGCAGGTGGGCTACTTCAAAATCATCCTGATCCTTTCTTGAAAAATCAAGCAAACCCTTCACAATATCACCACAGCGCTTGGTTTCCGTTTCAATAAGTTTGAGGTGCTTTAAAATGGAGTCTTTCTTTGTATGACTAAACTCAGAATTGTTTAATTGTTTATATATCAATTTTGTATAAACAAGAATCCCTGATAATGGATTGTTAATTTCATGTGCCACCGAAGAGGACAATTTGCCTAGTGAAGCGATTCTTTCTACATGGATCAGTTCATTTTGCGCTTCAGACAGTTCTTCTGTCTTTCTTTGTACTTTATACTCTAATTGCTGCGACCAGTTTTGTAATTCGTGAGTGGCTGTATCGATATTATCGAGCATATTATTAAAAGCGAGAGAAACCATTCTCAAGTCATCCAACAGGTCGGGTTTAATATCCAGCCGGATACTGTTGTCCCCTTTCGACACCGCTTCGCTTGCACGAATGATTGAATTGAGCGGATTCTTAATCTTTTTCCAGGTAAAAATAATCAGAAAGGTCATCAGTAGAGCCGTGATTAAACTTACCAGGAGCAGGAAATCGGCAGAAGACTTGTCTTCAAACGAATCAATCTTATCCAGGGGTAATTTAATAATTAGTGACCCCAGTACTTCATCCTTTTCATCGTGCGCATGACAATCGGCAGTATAGCATGATTTTTCATTCAGTATGGGCTTGCGGATCAACAAATACCTGCTGCTGTTATCATTCTGTGTAATTCCGCAATCAGGCATATCACCAACAATGCGATACGATTTTTCCTTTGATGGGAACATGGTTCCAAAATCAGCATGACAGGCACCACAATCCGGGTTACCGGGACCTTCTTTTTCGGTAGATATGGTAGTAAAAGCAAGGCTGTCGCGGTCATCATACATGTTTACTTCGTCGATACCCGACATGGTACTGATAATATTCAGGGTACGCTGAAGCATGCCTTTGTCGTTCTCAAGCATGGAATAATACAATGAACCCTCAACAATGGAACTTACATTGTCTCCATTTTGACGTATAGTGGTATTGATAAAATTAATGTAAACCGACCTAAAGATGATGTTAAACAAAACATAAAGAACCAATATTGATATAACTATAATAAACATGACGCGGCCATAGATAGAAGATATGAACCTGATATATCTCCTGATGAACTCATTGTCGAGCATTTTACTAATAAACTTTTTTGATATTCCTGCCATTTTTAAAGTGTATTATTCAAGCTGAAATGCCATGGTCTCTATCGAAATCGTTAAGGAGGAATCCCTTTGGAAACCTCCTTACAAATTATTTTATCAAGTTCAAATCTCACCATGAACCCCTCGCCGTAAGAGGTCGAAATTTACGAAAAAAGATTCAATCCACGACAACTGATTCCGTATTTTCAACTTACCTTATCAAGAAAATGTACCTGGAAATCATGCCATACTTCAGCCGGCATACCGGATAGTGGATTGTCAGCTAATTCACCTCCTTCCTGAAGGATGACCATGGCGGTTTCCGGAGAGTATTTGTTCAACGACATGGCAATAAAATCCTTGAACCTCAGCAGTTCTGTTTTAAACCAAAGGGTGGCTTCGTTTGCCAGAAAATAAGAATTGGTTTCCTCAGTCCATTTCTCCGGCTTGATTTTGTAAATCCAACCGCCCCCGTAAGGGTCGTCATTCATTGCACCAAACTCCTCACGAAGTGAATTATTAACGCCCTGGATCTCACCAGAAATGGGTGACTTTATCGTGAGGTGTCCTCCATTTTGTGCAATTTCGGCAATTCGTTCGCCTTTTCTGACTTTATCTCCCGGTGCTTTAAAGTTATTTACATGAACCTGTCCGGTGATATGTAAAAGAAGGTCATCCAGTCCTACGCTTGCGATCCCCGACTTTTCCAGAAATGTCCACGTATGGTTCCTGCTATAAAATAATCCTTGCGGTACTTTCAGGATATTGGAGCTGAGTACTCCATGCGTCGACATGACCTTTGCCCTCACAGTTAAAGGCTTGTTCAGCGATCGCCAGAAGGGGATCAGCAGCAAAAGAAACCCAATGATAACAAGGTACTCGATTCCCTTTGTATCAAAAATATTGATGTAAGTAAATCCGTCCATAATATGAATTTTTAAAGGTTAGATGATTGTTTTTTTACCCACGATGGCGAATCTCTCAGAACCGGTAAGCGGGTAACTATCCATCGGAATATCCAGATTTCTACAAACAGGACGGTAAGCGTTACCACAATTTCCATCCATGAAGGAAAGTAGTGAACGGCAGCATCCCAACGGAATCCTACGACTGTTACATTAAGCCGGTTAATAATGACACCTATCATGGTAATAAGTGCTGCCACTTTGATGAGAAAAATATTTTGTTTTCGGTAGCTATAGAAAAACAGGCCCATGGGGAGCAACACAAACCCAATCATTTCAGTAAGATACCAATATCCCATCGGGCTGTTAAGCAAATCCCAGTGTTTGCCGTGCACAAATGTAAGTACCTGGAGGAAGAAGTAGATAAATAAAGTAACGGTACATATTTTCGACAACCCGTGGAGTATGCCGTCATGCGATCGGTGGTTCTTCTCACTTATCTGGCTGTCAAATACTTTCTGACTGATGGATCCTTCAAAAATAACCATGGAGAGACCAGCAAAAATACTGGAGACAAAGAATAATATGGGGATAAACTCCGAATACCACAAAGGATGTATTTTTTCGCTGGCCATTAAATACAAAGCGCCTAAACCCGATTGATGCAAGGTGGAAAGTGTAATTCCAAAGATGACTGCTGCCAGGGTCATTCCCGAAAGAATTTTTCTGGCTCTTTGGTTTCCAATCCATTCGGCGATGGTTGGAGAAAACTCAATCAGCATGGCAATCATATATAAAAGGAAATGCCAGGCCACCAGAAACAGTACCGAACTCACGCCAAAACTGTTTCCAATTATTGGATTAATAACATTCCATGGGCGTCCGAGATCAAGAAGCAATGCCCCTGCATAGAATACATATGCCAGAAATCCATTCAACACGGTTACCCTTACAATGGAATGGTATTTTTTCATGTTCAGAATATATACCATGAAGGTAATTACGTAAGCCCCACCGGCAAAAGCGACACCGGTAACTACGTCAAATCCGATCCATAGTCCCCAGGGTACTTCCTGAGTGAGGTTTGTTACAGCACCAATTCCTTTTATAAACCGAATTACGATAATAACAAACCCAAGTACCATGATGGGTAACGAGATCATATTAAAAGGCGTAAAAAAAGTTCCTTTTGGCTTGATGGCTTCAGCCAGAAATTTTAATACAGGCATGCCATCATTGTCCTTGGCCAGGATAGCATTTTGATTATTCATATTCTTCTTCTTCAAGGTTATTATTCTTTACCGATTTATGAATCCCGAGCAATACAGCGGGCCACAACACAAAAATGGAGGGAACGCTGTAAAGAAAACCTTTTGTTAACTCTGGATATGGTCTGTTTTGAACAGTGGTGTTGAAACCAAGTTCTTCGAACGGGACAGGGGAGAGGTACAGAAACCCGGTTCCTCCGGCTTCACTTTCGCCATAAATTTTGTTATAATATAACCCGGGATCGCTGATGATCCTTCGGTGGGCTTCGGCAATTAGCTCACGCCTTGTGCCAAAAGTAAGGGCCTCAGCAGGGCAGGCTTCAACACAAGCCGGCAATTTTCCTTCAATAACCCGGTCGTAGCACATATTGCACTTTACAATTTTTGGATTGGAACTGTGGTACTCAAACTTGGGCACATCAAATGGACAGGAAACCATGCAGTATCGGCAACCCATACACTTTTCTCCATTCCAGATAACGGGTCCTTCCTTGGTTTTTGACATGGCCCGCGTCAGGCATGCTGAATCACATGCAGGTTGGTTGCAATGCAGGCATTGATTTTTTACATACACTTCACCTTTTGAAGTTTTGTAGACATTGATCACCGTGCGTCTGTTTTCATTTGCTTTTCTTACGGTACCTGATACCGGAACATCATCAGGTACAGGTTCCGGCAAACCGTGCTCTTCTGCACAAACAGATTCACATCCCTGACATCCCACACAGCGGGTTGAGTCGTACAGGACTCCATAAAACTCGGTTTCATTTTCGATTTTTTGAGCGGCAACCAGCTTTTCACCGGTGTAAAGTGATACGCCCGTCAAGCCAAGCACTGAAAGAAAGTTTCTTCGATTTATATTCATGGTATGTTATTTTAGGTCAAACATTATTTTTTCAGGAAAATCCTTGTTCGTTAGAACTATTGATAAACTCATTTTGAAACTCCTCCCACACTTCGGGACCAAGCCCTTCAAGCAAATGATCCTTCAATTCTCCTCCATCCTGCATCACCAATTGTAAATCTTTTATTGATTTGGACCTTTCATTGAATGAAAGAAAATCCTTCAGTCGGGTAAACTCATATTGTATCCACACCTGATAAATGTTACCTATAAATAAGCCTTTAATCTCCTTTAACCAGTTGTCCGAGGCTATCGTGTAAACCCATCCATCTGAATAAGGTGAAGAATTTATCATCGACGGATTGGCTTGTAGTTTTGTATTGTTTTCGAATATCGTGCCTGAAACAGGTGAATAAATATCCAGTTGTTTGCCCTGCTGGATAACCGACAGGAAAGTCTCGCCTCTTTTTATCCTGTCACCGGGCTTTTTCATTTTTACTCGTGTAATGATGCCGATTACATGTTGAAGGAAATCATCGATTCCGATCCTGACGTGGCCATCCTTTTCCATAAAAGCCCAGGTATGTGATTTGTCAAAAAATAGTCCTCCCGGAGCTTTTACTGAATGTTCTCCAAAAACAGGTTCTCCACCCCTTTTTTCAGTTGTCAATTCCTGTTTCCCTGCCCCATAAAATCTGATCATTAAAAACATAAACAAGATGACTATTAACGACACAACCACGTAAAACAAGAGCGTGTATGCTTGCATCGGTTTATTTTGAGTATCAACAATGGGCGATTGAGCAGCATATAAACCATGAATCTTAGATTGCCTTTCGCTGTAAACGAGTTCTGAATAACCATTCGTGTATAGATATTGCTGCCCATCGGTAAGAATCCAATTCAGAAAAGCCAGTTCATTACTCCCGGTTGGCTGAGTGCCTGCCACGGAATAAATGCTATGAAATAAGGCTTTAGGGTATTTCCCGATCCAAATGCCACGTGCCAGATCAGTGGAATTGTGATAAATATCTTCAAAAAAATCAACCTTCTGATTCCCATTCATGTCTATGGGGATCAGGCTTATTCCTTGCACAATTTCCTGACTGTTGTCGTCAAGAATATCCACCAGCCTGCAAAACCCGATGGCATTTTTATCGTTTTGAATTTCATTTAGAAGTTCATCAATCCCGGCCACCTCCTGTATATCTATATTTTGCGAACTTGTTTTAATAAATTCAGCCAGATACGACCTGATCGAGCCTTCAACTAAGCAGTAACTTTTTATTAAAGTTGACTGATCAGAATTGAGTACGTTGCCCCAGGTTTGGTTTGAAGTATCCGTTAATACTTCAGCAAATTTTTCGGGAGAGATTCCTCTTTGTGAAATTTCACTGATGAATTGGTTATCAGCACTCATAATAGGAACAACGATGTCGCGTCCTATGGCTAACCTCCACATCGACTTGCTTTTGAAATCAGAGACGAACTCATTCGTGACAAAGCCAAAATGACCAGGGTTGCTGATGGTCTGGTTCAAAACAGCTGTATTGGCTCTTTCCAACTTTATTTTTGCCCCGGGGTTCAGACTTATGTATTGATCTACCCAAATAGTGGCGACATTAAATAAGTCGGGACTGCTCCAGATATGAATGGTGTCTTCCTCCTCATTACCGGGCGTTGCTGGTACTGCACTTAAATGTGTAGCAAAGGCTACAACGAGTGTCGCGTAACTGATTAATTTAATTAGCTTTTTCATCTTCGCAATATTTTGAGATTATCCGCAAAAACCCACCTGGTTGATGCTCCATTAGGGCAAAGTCAAACATAGTGCCAAACCTGCTTTTTGGATACTAACACGCTGTATACATGCGCATTACAAATAAACTCAATAGAAATTACGGGATTGAATTGTTGAATTTATTTACACCTGTTCAGATCATTAATAGAGAACTAATTGATGGTTAGGTGCTTGAAGCAAGTGTTGAATAACACAACAGGTGTTGCGAAATACAACAGTTGGTAATTTTAATACTCAAATTGTAATTAACTTCCTACTCTAAATAAGGAGGGTATATGTCATTAAATCAAATTTATAACTGGTTAAATCCATTTTTCTATCCATTTTCTGGCGTTAACAAATGCTTCCATCCAGGGAGATACTTCATCATGTTGGTGCATTTCAGGGTAGATGGGCCATTGCCATGGCAAAAAAGAACGCTCCAGATGGGGCATCATGGCAAGGTGCCTGCCATTGTTGGAACAAATAGCGGCCGCTGACCAATCCGATCCATTGGGATTGCCCGGATACAGGTCGTAGCTGTATTTCATCACGATGTGGTAATTATCGCTAAAGCAGGGGAAACTAAATTTACCTTCACCGTGTGCAATCCAGGCACCCAAACGGTTTCCGGATAAAGAATGAAGCATAACAGAGTTGTTTTCAGCAATATCCAGGTTAACAAACCCTGACTCAAATTTTCCGGATTCATTGTGTAACATACGAACCTGCTCAGGATGTTTTGGATAAATAAGGTTTAACTCAGTCATTAACTGACAACCATTACAAACTCCTAAGCTCAGGGTGTCTTTTCGGGCATAAAAGTTTTCGAGGGATTTGGCTGCCTTTTCATTGAATAAAAAGGCACCAGCCCAACCTTTTGCCGAACCCAATACGTCCGAATTGGAAAAGCCACCCACAAAGACAATCAAATGTACATCGCTTAGATCTTCTCTGCCTGCGATCAGATCGGTCATGTGGACATCCTTTACATCAAAACCGGCTAAGTACATGGCATAGGCCATCTCACGGTCGCCATTCACCCCTTTCTCGCGGATAATAGCAGCTTTGGTTCCGGAGGGTATTCGCCGATGCATGTCAATGCCAAAATCGATTGCTTTTCCTGTAAAGGTTTTATTAAAGCTAAAGCTCAGATCTTGTCGCTTGTAGTTTTGAAATCGACAACGTGCGAAGCCTTCACCACTTTGTTTTATATCCAACTGATAGGAAGTTTCGAACCAGACATCGCGCAAGCGATCGATGTCGAGTCTTATTTTTTTGTCATCGGACCGGATAAAGGTCAATGTGCGTTCAACCACCATTTGACCAATCTCAATAAAATCAACTCCCTGATTTGAGAGTAGATCGCAGACTTTTTCACGATCTTCCACCTGAATAACAATGGCCGGATTTTCACTAAACAATATTTTTACCGCATCCGGTTCATTAAATACGTGCAGGTTGATTTCCATACCATGATCACAATTGGCAAAGTTCATTTCGAGTAGTGTAGTAACCAATCCACCGGCACTGATATCATGCCCTGACTTGATAGCTCCCTGACTGATAAGTGATTGAACGGCATTAAAAGCATTTATAAAATAATTGGCATCCTTTACATCGGGGGTTTTCTTTCCGATTTTATTTTGAGTTTGTGCAAAACTACTTCCACCTAACTCCATAGGAGACCTGGAAAAATTGATATACAGCAAGGGAAGCCCTGCTTTTGGATAGGCTATCGGCCCGATTGCTTGTTTTATATCGGCAACCTGGCCCGCCGCACTGATGATGACCGTTCCGGGAGCAAAAACGGTTTCCCCGTCAGGATATTTTTGAGTCATCGACAACGAATCCTTTCCTGTAGGGATGTTGATTCCCAGTTGGATGGCAAAATTGCTCAGTGCTTCTACTGCCTGATACAAACGAGCGTTTTCACCCTGATTTTTTGCAGGCCACATCCAGTTGGCACTCAGGCTTACTCCCTTGAGCTGGTCAACGATGGGTACCCAAATCAGGTTTGTAAGCGATTCGGCTATGGACAGACGCGACCCGGCACCCGGATCGATCAACCCGCTAATTGAAGCATGTCCTAAAGCAGTAGCCATGCCGGTTTTTCCCTGGTAATCGAGGGCCATCATGCCCAGGTTGTTCAATGGAAGCTGAATACTTCCGGCGGTTTGTTGCATGGCTACTTTGCCGGTAACCGAGCGATCGACTTTGTTTGTCAACCAATCTTTGCAAGCAACCGATTCAAGTCGAAGAACCTGGTTAATGTAATGCTCGATGTGATCTATGTTGTACGTAATATCTTCAAAACCAAAATTTTCAGTTGTATCATATAGAATCGTTTTTGGAGGCTGTCCAAATAAATATTCCAATTTAAGATCCACCGGGCGGTCATTGTTGTTTGATTGAAAAACCAGTGACTGGTCATCCTTCACTACACCAACCTGATAGATGGGTGCACGTTCTCGTTTTGCCACGGCTTCTAATAAAGGGTAGTCTTTTTCTTTGATTACCAACCCCATGCGTTCCTGCGATTCATTACCTAAAATTTCTTTAAAGGAAAGAGTTGGATCTCCTACCGGCAACTTGTCCAGGTTGATGATCGCGCCTGATTCTTCTACCAGTTCCGACAAGCTGTTCAGGTGTCCGCCGGCTCCGTGATCGTGAATGGAAACGATGGGGTTTTCATCAGATTCGACCATGGCACGAATGGCGTTCATGGTTCGCTTCTGCATTTCCGGGTTTGCACGCTGAACGGCATTCAACTCAATCTGATTGCCAAACTCACCGGTTGCCACAGAAGAAACAGCACCGCCACCCATACCAATGCGGTAGTTGTCGCCACCCAACACCACAATGAGGTCTCCTGGTTCAGGCAATTCTTTTTTTGCATCTTTTTGATTACCAAAGCCTATTCCACCGGCTTGCATGATGACTTTATCGTAACCATAAGTGTTCCCATTTTCGGTATGTTCGAATGTGAGTATGCTTCCGTTTATCAATGGTTGACCAAATTTGTTTCCAAAATCAGAAGCCCCATTTGACGCTTTGATTAAGATTTGCTCAGGGGTTTGATAAAGCCACGGACGTGCCTCAACCTTAAACTCCCAGTCACGTTTGGGATTATTACGTGTATAGGAAGTCATGTAAACTGCTGTACCTGCCAATGGTATGCTGCCTTTGCCTCCGGCCATCCGGTCGCGGATTTCACCTCCGGTTCCTGTGGCCGCACCATTGAAGGGCTCAACAGTAGTTGGAAAATTATGTGTTTCGGCTTTTAAGGAGAGTACCGTATCGATATCGTTGATTTGAAAAAACGCTGCAGTATCGTTCATTTTAGGTGCAAACTGCTCGATTTTCGGTCCCAGAATAAATGCTACATTGTCTTTATAGGCCGAAACCAGTGAATTGGGATTGATGGCAGATGTTTTTTTTATCATGGCAAACAAGCTATCCTTCATCGCCACACCATTGATAATGAAAGTGCCGTTAAAAATCTTGTGCCTACAATGTTCAGAATTAATCTGTGCAAAACCATACACCTCTGAATCAGTTAGTTTCCGGTTGATTTTATCTGATACCGACTTTAAATAGCTTACCTCATCAGGGCTTAATGCCAGGCCTTCCTGTTGGTTGTACAAGGCTATGTCAGCGATGTACCTGATGGGTTCAGGGATTTCGGGAATGTGGAATATATCCTGGTTAATCCCATCATATATCTGCTGTAACATGGGATCAAATCTGGCATTTTCAATTGTTGTCAAGGTGACCATTTCGATTCGGGAAATCCCTTCAATGCCCATGTTTTGACATATTTCCACAGCATTGGTACTCCAGGGCGTAATCATTTCCTTCCTGGGACCGATAAAAATACCCTCCAGGATGTTGTCTTTAATATGTTTTGCCCCGCTAAACAGCCATTTTAACTTTTTTCGATTAAAATCAATAAGCTCCTCCCTGGTTTGAACGAGGAAGTAGACTTTTAAATCCCGACTAAAAAAATATACCATGATGCAGCGGATTTTGAAAATTCAAATAACAGCTGCAAAGATAGAAAAGCAAAATTGAAGGTTAGACCCTTTCGTGAAAAAGCATCAACTTTATTTAGAACCCTCTTTGGGAAGTTGTGCTTCCGACACACCAAACACTTCATGAGGCTCTAAATTTCCGATGGGCTCGATGTGCAATATCACATCGTAAACTTTTGGTACAACTCGTTTGATTTCGTTTTCGACTTTCTCGCCAATGTCATGTGCCTCATTGAGAGTTATATCACCTTCCATCTCTATATCGAGCACAATCATATATTGGTTAGCCATTTTCCGAACACGGATTCTATGTGGGTTGGTTGCCCCTTTAATACTTTTTACTGCCGTTAAAATTTGTCTGTAAATTTCAGGCGAATCAACACCATCCATAAGCTCCCTGTTGGTTTCCATGAAAATTCGAAAGGCGATGAACATGATATAAAAGCTAACCGCTAGTGCTGTCAGCGTGTCAATCAGGGGCAATTCAAAAACAAAGGTAAAGATCAGGCCAAGGAGCACTGAGACTGAAATCACCACGTCATTTTTCATATTGCGGGCATTGGCAATGAGCATGGCACTATCCACTAATTTGCCTGTTTTATGAAGGTACCAGGAGAGTAATAGCTTCCCGAAGATGGAAACGACCACGATATAAAGTGAAATTTTATCTGGTATTGAACGCGTTACCGGATCAATGAGTTGTCCAAAGGATGACACGGCCAACTGAGCTCCGGCAAAAAAGATAATAAACGAGAGGAATTTTGTAGCCAGGGTATCGGCTTTATGATATCCATAGGGGTATTTAATATCGGGTGGACGAGCAACAATATAGGCGGCATACAGTGTGATGAGAGAAGTGATGATATCGCTTGCAGAATCAATACCATCCGCCACAAGAGCCAGGCTACCTGCAAACAGCCCGACACTTATTTTGAGCACTGCCAGCACCGCATTACCCGCGATGGAAATGTGTGAAGCAAATATGATTTTTTTTTCGCGAGGTTGCATCAGCAATTGAACTGGACTTTGGTTCAAAGGTAAAAAAAAACGGCCTTTTAGGATTTTTCAAAAGACCGTTTTAACCTATTTGGATAATTTATTTTTGTTCTCCTAAAAAACGTTCGCTTTCGATGGCCGCCATGCAACCTGTTCCTGCAGCAGTTATGGCCTGACGGTAGTGCTTATCCTGGACATCTCCTGCAGCAAAAATACCGGGAACATTGGTAGCCGTTGAATCGGGTTTTGTGATGAGATAGCCTACTTCATCCATATCCAGCTTCCCTTTAAAAATTTCCGTGTTTGGCTTATGCCCTATAGCAACAAAAAAACCTTCAATATTAATTTTACGTTCTTTGCCTGTTTTTCGGTTGACCAGAATAGCACCATTCAGCGACTTGATAAAACCGCTTTCTGTTCCAACAATTTCTTTTACTTCTGTATCCCATACCATTTCAATATTGGGTGTTTTCATCACACGGTTCACCATGGCTTTAGAGGCTCTGAGTTCATCGCGGCGGTGGATCAGATAAACCTTTTTGACAATATTGGCCAGATAAGTAGCTTCTTCAGCAGCAGTATCGCCACCACCTACCACAGCCACATCCTTTCCTTTGTAAAAGAACCCATCACAGGTAGCACAAGCACTTACACCGCCGCCTTTAAATTTCTCTTCCGACTCCAGGCCCAGGTATTTGGCAGTGGCACCTGTAGCAATAATGACCGATTCGGCCATCAGTTCAGTACCATCATCAATACTTACCTTAAATGGGCGCTTTGTGGTATCAATCCCAACTACCATTCCCCAACGTGTTTCTGTTCCAAAACGTTCGGCTTGCTTTTTTAGGTCTTCCATCATTTTGGGGCCGTCAACTCCATCCGGGTAACCGGGGAAATTATCTACTTCTGTCGTGGTAGTAAGTTGTCCGCCAGGCTGCATTCCTTCGTATATAACTGGTTTTAAATCAGCGCGTGCTGCATAAATGGCGGCAGTATATCCGGCCGGGCCGGAGCCAATAATTAAACATTTGGTTGTTTCCATTCTATTAAGTATTATTCTGGTATTCCGTGTGAAGAAAGACTTATGGCAAAGATAGTGCCAAAATACTTCTTGCTGAACTCTTAACCGAACCATGACATTTTGACTGTCAGAAAATTCAAGGCTTCAGCATATCAAATCACCTTCGAAACAAAAACGGGTTTTTATTCTATTTGTGGTATTCTTCTTGTGCAAACAAAAAATGATTATTTTTGCAACTTCAAATCCAAAACCTTTAAACCAGGTTTGTTCTTAAGTATCGGGGTGTGGTGCAGTTGGCTAGCATGCTTGCATGGGGTGCAAGTGGTCGCCCGTTCGAGTCGGGCCACTCCGACAAATTTTATCTAAAAGAGCCTCTTTCATGGGGCTCTTTTTTTTGCTATTTCTTGCCACAACCCATGTACTTCAATAATTCATACCTTTGCATCTGAACTTTAGTTAAAAGTTAACTGCATATTAAAAATGGAAGACCAAGATAATCAAATCTATATAGAACCGTCACGCGGATGTTGCATCATCAATAATGCTGATAATTCCCAATCCGGCATAAATCAGCAGCGCTGTTGCAAACTGGCAAGCAACAATTGGCTTGCGGATTACCCCAACCCTGTTTCTGTAAATGAACCTCAGGTAGCCGAAATCAGATTTAAAAACGGGAGAAAGGAGTTTTTTACTTACCACGCTGAAATGAACCTGAAAGAGGGCGAAATTGTAGCTGTTGAAGCTGCTCCCGGACATGATATTGGTATCGTATCAATGGTAGGTGAATTGGTTCGGCTTCAGTTAACCCGAAAAAGGGAAGAAGCAAAAAAACGTGAAATGAAGCAGGTTTTTCGACATGCACGGATTGCCGATATCGAAAAATGGATGGAAGTAATCAAGCTGGAAGACCCTACCATGCTGCAATCACGCAAAATTACTTCGACCCTTAAATTGGATATGAAGATCAATGATGTGGAGTTTCAGGGCGATAAAACCAAAGCCATATTCTATTATACTGCCAACGACCGGGTTGACTTTAGAGAATTAATACGTCATCTGGCAGAAACATTCAAGGTCAGAATAGAGATGCGTCAGATTGGAGTGAGGCAGGAAGCTGCAAAACTTGGGGGTATCGGTTCTTGTGGCCGTGAGCTTTGTTGTGCTTCATTCATGAGCAGCTTTCGCAGCGTTTCGACCAATGCAGCAAGAGTCCAGCAACTTTCGCTTAACCCGCAAAAACTGGCTGGTCAATGTGGAAAATTAAAATGCTGTCTCAACTACGAGGTGGATAACTATGTGGATTCGTTGAAAAGTTTCCCTGACCAGTCAATCCCTTTGAATACAAAGAAGGGAAAGGCATTTCACATGAAAAGTGATGTCTTCAAAAAAATAATGTGGTATAGCTATGTAGGCGATTCGAATAATATGATGGCCATTCAGATAGATCATGTTAAGGAAATCATGAAGCTGAACCGCAACGGGAAACTACCTGCCGATCTTGAAATGTATGCTGAGAAAAATGAGATTAAGGAACCAGTAGGTATCGATCGCGTGAATGATATTTCAAGTTATATTTAGAAATCGCGATGCAATAAAATTGTTTATATTTCATTATCATACTAATTGCTTACAAATGTTATATATGGTGTTCAAACAATTTTTCATAATTCTTTTAACAGTCCTGGTGCTGGTTTCATGCAACGATCATACCCAATACGATCAACAGGTTACATTGCCTGAGAGCGGCTGGTTTAAGAACGAAGCCGTTAAATTTGATTTGGATATTACCGATACCATTACACCATATAATTTTGATATCACGCTTCGATATACCACCAACTATCGTTACAGCAACCTGTATATTTTTTTAATCACCCGATTTCCTGAAGGAAAAATGAGCCGCGATACCATCGAACTTATGTTGGCTGATCCCTCAGGAAAGTGGCTGGGTAAAGGATGGGGCAACGTGCGCGATGATGAAATCAGCCTGAAATCACCCTTGTTTTTTCCACAAAAAGGTCATTATCAGTTTCTTGTTCAGCAAGCCATGCGAACAGATACTTTACGCGAAATCACCCATGTGGGGCTCAGGTTAACTACTTATGGTTATTAAGTAAAACCTGAAAACCTGATTTTAATCTACCTAAATGAACAGAAATATGGCAAAAGACAATTCCGGGAATAAAGGACTATTTAATTACCTGATTAAGTTTTGGCTGACTTGGTTTATGGCTGTCGCGCTTACCGTTGTTTTCTTCGTTGGTATTATTGGCCAGTGGTTTGGACCCATGCCTTCTTTCGAGGAGCTCGAAAATCCCGAAAGCAATCTGGCCTCAGAAGTGTATTCATCGGATGGCGTTTTGTTAGGCACCTATTTTATTGAAAACAGGTCCAATATCAATTACAGGGATGTAAGCCCCCATTTAATCAACGCGTTGATAGCCATAGAGGATGTTCGATTTGAAGAACATTCAGGCATTGATGAACGAGCGCTTTTACGTGTTGCTTTTGGGGTGATCACCGGCAACAGCAAAGGAGGAGGTAGTACGCTAACGCAACAATTGGCCAAGAACTTATTCCCGCGCGGACAACTTAACAAACCTCAACTGGTGATACGTAAGTTCCAGGAATGGGTAACTGCCATCAAACTGGAGCGATATTACTCAAAGCAGGAAATAGCGGCCATGTACCTGAATACCGTCTTTTTTGGTCATAATGCCTTCGGTATTAAAGCCGCCACAGCCACTTACTTTGCTAAGGAACCCGATTCGCTCAATCTACAGGAAGCGGCCTTGATGGCTGGCATCGTGAATGCGCCTTCAAGGTACAGCCCCGTTACACGCCCTACCTCCTCTATGGCTCGCCGTAATGTGGTACTCAACCAAATGGCCAAATATGGTTTTATTTCGGATCAAGTGCGGGATTCGGTTAAGCAACTGCCTCTTGGCGTTTCAAAATTCGCACAAATGGATCATAATCAGGGATTGGCGCGTTATTTTCGGGAGTACCTGCGTGGTCAACTAAAAAAATGGTGCGATGAACATACGAAACCTGACGGAACGTCTTATAATTTATACAAAGACGGATTAAAGATATACACAACCATCGATTCAAAGATGCAACGCTATGCCGAAGAAGCCGTGCAGGAACATCTGGCCAATGACTTACAGCCCGATTTTTATCGACATTGGAAAGGCTATACACATGCCCCTTTTGCATTCGACAACGAAAATACAGAAGAGGCAGTAAATCACCTCCTGGATCAGGCTGTTAGGAGAAGTGAGCGTTACAGGGTGATGAAAAATGCCGGAATTCCTACAGATTCAATTTTGATGTCTTTTAAAATACCAGTGGAGATGCGCGTTTTTAGTTGGGCCGGCGACATTGATACCATCATGACCCCTTTGGATTCCATCAGGTATTACAAGTTTTTTCTACAGGCAGGCTTGATGTCGATGGAGTCGAAAACGGGGTTTGTACGCGCTTATGTTGGAGGAAACGATTTCCGGTATTTTAAATTCGATCACGTTATTCAGGGAAAACGGCAGGTAGGCTCAACCTTTAAGCCCTTTTTATATACACTGGCCATGCAGGAAGGAGAATATTCGCCTTGCTATAAAGTTTCGAATATTCAATATAGTGTTGAGCTTTACGATGGTACATTTTGGTCGCCGAAGAATTCCAGCGACGAACGTATTGGAGAAGAAGTCACACTAAAATGGGCTCTTGCCAATTCGAACAACTGGATTTCGGCCTATCTCATCAACCGGTTTTCACCCCAATCGGTAGTAAATATGGCGCATAAAATGGGAGTAACCTCCGATATTCCGGCTGTTCCATCCATTGCCCTTGGATCACCTGATATTTCACTGTACGAGATGGTAGGTGCAATGAACACGTTCGCCGATAAAGGCGTATACGTCGAACCAATATTCGTTACGGTGATTGAAGACCACAATGGCAATACCCTCGAAAAATTTGTTGCTAAGAAAACCGAAGCCATGGACGAAGTAACCGCATACAAAATGTTGCGACTGATGCAAGGTGTTGTGGAGACCGGAACAGGAATACGCTTGCGTTACAGGTACGGATTCGAGAACCCCATTGCCGGAAAAACAGGAACCACTCAAAACCAGTCGGATGGTTGGTTTATGGGCATCACCCCTGATCTGACCACCGGAATTTGGGTGGGGGCGGACGATAGAAGTGTTCATTTCAGGAGCATCAGCCTCGGGCAGGGGGCCAATATGGCTTTGCCTATTTGGGCCTTGTACATGAGAAAAGTATACTCAGATCCATCACTGGGAATCAGCCAGGGAGATTTTGAAAAACCTTTGAAAGATGTCAGCATAGAATTCGATTGCGAAAAGTACGATCGTGATCAAAGGAATTCTTCAGGATACAAATCCGATACCGATGAGTTTTAACATCGGGGTTTTATCTTCATCTCATCGAAATCCTGAGACCACCACAAAACCGACTAATTAAGAGCAAAATGATTGGCAAATGCGGCAGAATCCTATTATCTTTGTGCTTTGAACCGAAAATTCAGTGGATAAAATAATCAACAGCTTACGACCCAAACGCATCATCTGGCCCATCCTTATTGGTATGGGTGTAAGCGGATATTTACTTTTTCGCAATTTCGATTCAGATACCTTTAGCTTTATCACTTTTTCCTGGAAACTAGTATATTACCTGTTTCTGGCTTTCTTAATGATGGCTGTACGCGATGTAAGTTACATGTACCGCATTATCGTTTTAACCAATAACAGGTTAAGTTGGAAACAAGCCTTTAATGTGATCATGTTATGGGAATTTAGTTCCGCTATTTCGCCTTCGGTAGCAGGCGGTACAGGACCCGCAATTTTCTTCCTGTATAAAGAAGGTTTGAGTGGAGGGAGAAGCACAGCCGTTGTTCTTACCGCCACTTTTTTGGATGAAGTTTTTTTTATTGTCTCCGTCCCTATTGTATATTTCTTGTTTGGCAACAAAATTTTCCCACCCGATTCACAATCCTATGAAGAAATTATTGCTGCTTTTTACATCGGTTACGGAATTATTTTTGCTTATACCCTGTTTCTGGCCTATGCACTGTTTATCAATCCCCAGCTTTTTAAATCCGTTATATCATGGATATTTCTTTTTCCCATTCTGGTACGCTGGCGACTTCGCGCCCGCAAGTCGGCCAACCAGTTGATATACACTTCCGAAGCCATTCGGAAAAAACCAATTAAATACTGGATGAAGAGTATGGGCACCACGATTCTTGCCTGGGTTGGCAGGTACTGGGTGGTGAATTTCTTGTTATTGGCTTTTTTGCAGGTGGAGTTTAGCATCATCGATCACCTGCTGATTTTGGGTCGTCAGCTAAGCATGTGGATCATCCTTTTGGTAAGTCCTACTCCCGGAGGAAGCGGAATCGCGGAATTCGTGTTCTCTAATTTCCTCGGCGACTTTATTCCAAACGATTCCTGGTATGCACCACTGGCCATTTTCTGGCGTATTATTTCCTATTATCCCTATCTTGCAATTGGCGTAATTGTACTGCCCATATGGCTTAGAAAGGTATTTGCCAAAGAAAAGAAAACAGTTAAGAAACCTTAGTCCATTTTTTTAACCCAAATGTCACTTTTTTACTAAAAAGAAGTGTTATTTTGCAATCACAAAAAATTCTAACTTATTTATATGGCTGCATAGCAAATGAAGAACACGTATTTTGACTTAGTTGAGCAGAGTTACTATTTCCCCCAGGAGGGATTTGATCTGCGTGATGGATACCTTACTTTTTACGGAGTATCGCTTAAATACTTGATTGATAAGTATGATACACCTTTTAAATTAATGTACCTCCCCCGCATCGCCGACCAGATTAAAAAAGCAAAAAACCTTTTTAAGCGGGCCATGAAAGCCAATGGTTATGCAGGAAAATACAACTATTGTTATTGTACCAAATGCAGTCACTTTCACCATGTTATTGGTGCGGCATTAAAACATGATGTCGATTTGGAAACATCTTCTTCCTTCGACATTGATTTGATCTTAAGTCTTTACGAAAAGGGCGAAATCGATAAATCCATCACCATTGTTCACAACGGATATAAAACCGATGAATACATTACCAAAATCATCGACATACAGAACCGGGGATTTAAGAATTCGATTATTGTATTGGACAGCCCTACCGAACTGGCTGCCGTTGAACGGCTGGCTGGTAAGCACAAGATCAAGATTGGTGTCAGGATGGCCATCGACGAGGAACCGCAATCGGCCTATTATACCTCACGACTGGGAATCCGTCACAACGAAATGATGGACTTTTTTGACAAACGCATCAAAGGAAATGAAAAATTTGAATTGGTGATGTTTCACTTTTTTGTGGATTCGGGCATCAAAGATAATTTATATTACTGGGGGGAATTCCAAAAAGCAGTAAAGTTGTTTACCGAACTCAAAAAACAATGTCCCACGCTGGACTCGCTGAATCTGGGTGGCGGTTTTCCCATTAGAAATCACCTGGGTTTTGAATACAATTACGAATACATGATTCGTGAAATTGTAAAAAATATCAAAGATGCCTGTGATGCCGAAGGTGTACCCGAACCTAATTTATTTACCGAATTCGGTAAATATACCGTTGGAGAAAGTGGCGCTATCATTTTTAAGGTGATAGAGCAAAAACAACAAAATGACACCGAACGCTGGTACATAGTGGATAACAGCCTGATGAATACCATTCCTGACGCATGGTCGTTACACGAAAAGTTTATCTTGTTGCCTATCAATAAATGGGATAATGAATATACCCGGGTTAATATTGGGGGCATCAGTTGCGACCATTCTGATTATTATAACTCCGAAGACCTCAATCAGCAAATTTTACTGCCTAAATACAATGCCGAAGATGCAGAACCACTCTATATTGGGTTTTTTCATACCGGAGCCTACCAGGATTCCATTAGCGGATACGGCGGTATCAAACACTGCCTGATTCCATCTCCAAAACATGTCATTATCGACCGCGATGAAACGGGTAACGTAATCGACCATGTATACCGTAACGAACAGTCAGTTTTTGAAATGCTAAACATCCTTGGATATACCGAATAAATGATGAAAACTTTCGCAGGAATTCAAGAGAAATATGCCGGCTTCGAAAATGCCTCCATTTTGTTTCAGTCGATCCCCTATGATGGGACCAGCACCTGGGGCAAAGGCGCAGATGGTGCTCTTGATGCATTTTTAGATGCTGCCGAAAACATGGAAATTTACGACATCGAAACCAATTCGGAAGTCTTTAGAAAAGGCGTTTACATGTTTCCTCCATTAACAGGGCTCACCTCCCCTGAAGTGATGTTTAATAAATCATACGAAAGCGCCAAAAACATGCTGGCCACCGGCAAGTTTGTCACCTTTTTTGGTGGCGAACACAGCATCAGCATTGGTGTGATCAAAGCAGTATATAAGAAATATCCTGACATCACCATTCTACAACTTGATGCACATGCCGATTTGCGCAAAGAGTATATGGGCACTCCCTACAACCATGCCTGTGCCGTCCACGATGCTTCTCAAAACACCAACCTCATCCAGGTGGGAATCCGCAGCATGGATAGCTGTGAATTGGAATACCTCAATCGTGACAAGTGTTTTTTTGCAGAGGACATGTATGGAACGACCGATTGGATGCAACAATCCATCGACCTGATGGGCGAAAAAGTATACATCACCTTCGATCTGGATGGATTGGATCCATCCATCATGCCTGCTACAGGTACACCGGAACCTGGCGGTCTTGATTGGAATACCACGATCAGGTATCTTAGAAAGGTTTTTGACCAACGGCAAGTCATCGGGTTCGATTTGGTTGAACTTGCACCTGTCGCCGGAAACAAAGCCCCCAACTTTCTCACTGCCAAATTGTATTATAAAATGTTGAGTTATAAATTTTATAAAGATGAAAAATAAAGGACCTATATCGCAATTTATCGTTGAGCATTACAAACATTTTAATGCTGCATCGTTGGTTGATGCCGCTGCCGGTTATGAAGTACAACTTGAGAAGGGTAACAACATGATGATTACTTTAGCCGGAGCGATGAGCACAGCTGAACTGGGCAAATCACTGGCCGAAATGATTCGCCAGGACAAGGTGCAGATTATCACCTGTACCGGTGCTAACCTGGAAGAAGACATCATGAACCTGGTGGCACACTCGCATTACAAACGCGTTCCAAACTACCGTGATTTAACGCCAAAGCAAGAATGGGACCTGATGGAAGGCGGATTGAACCGGGTAACCGACACCTGTATTCCTGAAGAAGAAGCGTTTAGGAGACTGCAAAAACATATTTTTAAAATTTGGAAAGACGCCCAGGACAAAGGCGAGCGATTTTTCCCACACGAATACATGTATAAAATGCTGTTGTCAGGCGTGTTGGAACAATATTATGAGATAGACCCGAAAAACAGCTGGATGCTGGCGGCCGCTCAAAAGAACCTGCCTATCGTGGTGCCAGGTTGGGAAGATTCGACTATGGGAAATATTTTTGCCTCTTATTGTATAAAAGGCGATCTGAACCCCTCCACCATGAAATCGGGAATTGAATACATGACCTGGCTGGCCGATTGGTATACCAACAACACCAAAGAACAGGGCATTGGATTTTTCCAGATTGGGGGAGGAATTGCCGGCGATTTCCCCATCTGCGTTGTACCCATGCTCTATCAGGACATGGAACGCCACGACACTCCGTTCTGGAGTTATTTCTGCCAGATCAGCGACTCAACCACCAGTTACGGATCGTACTCAGGGGCGGTACCCAACGAAAAGATAACCTGGGGGAAACTCGATATCGACACCCCAAAATTTATTATCGAATCGGATGCCACCATCGTAGCCCCGCTGATTTTTGCCTATTTGCTCGGGTGGTAACGCATTGATTATTGCAGAACTGTCAGTCGCAAAATAACTATCTTACTCATTTACCAGGATGAACCAGGAAACCCCGGTCATATACCTTGCTCCTTTTCAGGGAATTACTACTTACACCTACCGGGAATGTTACAGCAAACATTTTCCCTTTGTAGATAAACTGTACACACCGTTTTATTCAAGCGTTCCAACCGAAAAGGGCAATGCCTCAAAGGCCAGGGAACTGGAGGTTCTGCAACACAATCACATTCCGGTGATTCCTCAGATATTGAGCAAAGATGCCGGCGAGATGTTGCATTTCGCCAATTATTGTCATCAACTGGGACACCGGGAAATAAACTGGAACCTGGGCTGTCCTTATTCCAGGGTTGCCAACAAAAAAAGGGGCTCCGGAATGTTGCCCCATCCTGAAATGGTGGAAGAAATTCTGAGCAGCTTAATGCCCAAAATACTGACTAATTTATCTGTAAAATGCCGATTGGGTTACCATGCTCCAACCGAAATTGAGTCGTTGATCCCGCTTTTTAACCAATACCATATCAGCGAATTGACCGTACATGCGCGACTAGGCATTCAACTATATAAAGGCGCGGTGGATTGGGATTCGCTGGCCAGGGTGGTTGATTTGGTACAAATTCCTTTGGTCTACAATGGCGATATTTTTTCGTCCGAAGACTATCAAACCTTCAGCAGTCAATTTCCTCAAATAAGCAGGGTCATGATCGGACGTGGTTTGCTCACCGATCCATTTCTGCCGGCAAAGATCAAAGGACACAGCGTGCCAGGTCTGGAAGATCAAAAAATTCTGGTTAAGAAATTCATGGAAGACCTGTATTTGTCATACCGCAAACACCTGAACGACAGGCTCAATGTAATCGGAATCATGAAAGAGCTGTGGGCAAACCTGGCTTGTGGATTTGAAAATCCCGGCAAGGTATTTGGCAGTATTAAAAAGTGCCACACTTTTGATGAATACGAAACATTCGTAGCCCATGTTTTTGATGAATATCAATGGGTTGGCAGCGAAGCCCAATTATTAAAAACATTTGGAAATAACCTGTGAATCACCTAATTTTGACAAAAACTCAAAACTATGGTGGTTAAACTCTTTGAAATAACACGAATTATCGCAGTCGTCATCGGATTTTTTCTGGCCTACTTTTATGGCGGAACTGCTGAAGACATTATTCATATATTGCTTCCCTGGCTCATCGTTCCCATCATGGGATTTAGTGCGGTGGAAGGGTTGTTTTTTGGAAAAGACGCAGCCAGGGCCAAAGGCTATGGCGCCAATTCGGCTTATCAGATTCAAACAGCCCTGTTTTTCCTTTCCATCACATTCATGTCTATTTGGCTGTATTTTGCCAATTGGGGTGTGTGGTCGGAAATTACCCTGTTGTTTACCTTTTTGTTAAGCCTGTTGCTTTCGGCCATCAACCACACCTACCAGGCCATTGCACATGGTAATTATACCTGGAACAACCTGATCCGACCCATCGGTGTGATTGCTTTGATTGCATCTGTGTATTACCCGCTAAGTCAGATACTTTAACAAAACAGTCCGTTTACCGAGAATTGACCGCCATTCACCGATTTTTAGTTTGCCACTCCTTAAAATGGAACTATGTTTGCTACCTAAATCAAGAAAAAATTACTACAATGGAAACAAAACCTATTGATAAAAGAATCATCGCAGGTGTTTTATTAATGCTGGCCGGTGGATTGTTGTTATTGGATACATTTAATGTAACAGATTTTCCGCTCAAATATTACATCTTTAGTTGGAAAACCCTACTTATAGGTATTGGGATCATTTTATTGGCCACCAAAGAGCGACAAACTCCGGGATATGTGCTTATCGGTCTTGGAATTATATTTTGGCTTCCAAGCCTGGTTGATTACAATATCGATTTACATCAGATTTTCTTGCCTGCCTTGTTGATGGGAGTTGGCGTAATCATCTTAACACGCCGCAGCGGACACCGCAGAAGAAACGCTTGGCATGGAAATCCTCCCAATGGTGTCAATTCCGATTACATCGATGATATTGCCATTTTGGGCGGAGGCATGAAACAGGTTCAATCGAAAAACTTTAAAGGGGGAAGCATCACCGCCATATTCGGAGGTTCTGAGTTTAATATGAGGGATGCCGAACTTTCTCCCGAAGGATGTACCATCGATGTGTTTAATATGTTTGGCGGATCGAAACTTATTATACCTGAAACATGGGAAGTCAAATCAGATGTGGTTTCTATTTTTGGCGGATTTACCGACAAACGCCTGATTAAAACAGCACTAACAGAGAGCAAAAATATCATCCTGATTAAAGGAGTGGTGATTTTTGGCGGACTTGAAGTAAAAAGTTACTAACCCTCATCCATTTTGGTCGAATAATCGAACTATTCATGTAACCAGATGTTATGCTAAATCCACTCTCAAAAAACCGGAATTACTTAATTGCCTATTTAATTGCCTGGCTTAGCATTATGTTGTTGCAAACGTTCATCATCTTTTATTTTTATGAGGTAAACTGGAAAATAAGCATTGTCGATTCCCTGGTTTTCAACTCGCTGTTTGCTTTGGTGGGATATAACCTTTGGTATGTTATCAGGTTTAATCTGAAAGAAACCAGTTCGGTGTTCGATATGCTGGTGAACCACCTGGTGGTGGCCGTGATCATTGTTTCAGCCTGGATTGGCGGATCGTGGTTGCTGCTCACCAACACTTTTTCCGACTCAGCCACCTATCATCAATTTTTAAACGACAGCCTGCCATGGCGGGTCATTATGGGTGTTTTCTATTACCTGCTTTTTATCATGTATTATTATGTAATGCTTTATTATGAAGACCTTCAGGAGAAATTAAAAATTGAAGGACAGCTTCAAAACCTGGTACAGCAGGCTGAGTTGAATGCACTGAAATCACAAATCAATCCTCACTTTTTATTTAACAGCCTCAATTCTATCAGTTCACTTACTATCACCAACCCCGGAAAGGCACAGGAGATGGTGATCAAGCTTTCTGATTTTCTCCGGTATTCTCTCAGCCACGATAAAACTGAAAAAGCGAGCCTCAAGCAGGAATTTGAAAACCTGCAACGCTACCTGGACATTGAAAAAATCAGGTTTGGAAAGCGACTGAAGTTCACCACAGACATCCCTGAAAAATGCCTTGGACAACAAATCCCCAATATGATACTGCAGCCTCTTATCGAAAATGCCATTAAACATGGTGTATATCACAGTACAGAAGAAGTGTTGGTAGAACTAAAATGTTCTGAAAAAGATGGATTTGTTATTATTGAAATCAGCAATGAATACGACCCTGATGCGATAAAAAAAGCCGGAGAAGGCATTGGGTTGTCCAATATTAAAAAACGGCTTCAATTGATTTATCACCGCCAGGATTTGCTTGAAATTCACGCGGAGAAAATGATTTTCAGAGCCCTTATTAAACTTCCAAAATCGCAAAGCCATGAATAAACTGCGCACATTGATTATCGAAGATGAAGAACCTGCCCGCGACCTGGTTAAAGCCTATCTAAAGGACAACGAGCATATCGAACTAATTGGCGAGTGTGCTGACGGGTTTACCGGAGTAAAGACCATCAATGAAACCAAGCCTGATCTGGTTTTCCTTGACATCCAGATGCCAAAATTAACCGGCTTCGAAATGCTTGAATTGCTTGATGAAATGCCTGAAATCGTTTTTACAACTGCTTATGATCAGTTTGCCATTAAAGCATTCGAACTCAGTGCCGTGGATTACCTGATGAAACCATTTTCAAAAGCGCGGTTTAACGAAGCCATCGAAAAAGTACTGTACCGTGTTCAAAATAAACAGCCAGGTGCTGCCAAATTGCAACAACTTTCGCAACAAGCCAAAGAAACCAGTACGACAAAAGTGGAACGCTTGTTTGTTAAAACCGGAAATAAAATTGATGTTATTCCTGTTGACACCATCATCCGTGTTGAAGCCCAGGACGATTATGTGGAAATTCACAACGAAAAAGGAAAGTTTTTGAAGTACGATACGATGAACTTTCTCGAAAAATGCCTCCCGGAAGATATCTTCGTGCGCGTGCACCGCAGCCATATCATCAACATCAATCTAATCGAAAAAATGGAGAAATATGGCAAAGACAGCTACCTGATCATCATGAAAGACAAGAGCAAGGTAAATGTGAGTAAATCAAGGGTGAAGGAACTTAAAGAACAGTTGGGTATCTGATAACCAATCACTTATTAACAGATTACTATTGAAAACCGCTCGGACAGTTTTTATGAAAGATCCGGTCCCACAACGAACGTTTCCTGACTTTGTTTTGCTTTTTCTGTAGCCTTTTCATTTTCTTCATTTGTTTTTTGGTTTGCTCGCTTTGACTGTCCATGTGGTGTTTAAGTGCTTCGTTGAATTCAGCCTGATTTTCTTTGGCCATCTGATCAACTGCCTTATCAGCCTGCCTCACCTGCTTACTCTCGCGTCTGCCAAAAATACAACTCTCACACATCAACAGGCTGCCAGCTAATAGCAACATCACAATCAGTCGATGGAATCCAGGTATTTTCATAACAAGTACAAAGGTAACAGGTTCGCTCGATTACCCATGCATACAAAATAAAAAAGCAGTAACTTCGTTTAAGTTTTCAAACTACGCTCCATGATCAAGTACACCAAAGGGCTGTTATTCATTCTATTGTTGATAGCCGGGTTGTTTGCCTGCAACAAGAGCAATGTGAACCCCAACATCCCACATGTTGTCATTAACCTGACCCTCGACCCCAATTCGACCATTTTTCAGGAATTAAATACGGTGGGAGGGTGGCTTTATCTGGATGAAGTTCCGGGGATGGTGATTCCATCAGCCAGCCGGGGAGTGATTGTATATCGGCAGGAATTGAATGAGTTTAAGGCCTATGAACGGCAACCCCCAAACGATCCATTTAAATGTTGCGATAACCAGGGAAGAAATTGTGGTAAACTGGTGGTAGGCGAATATTATCCGTTTGCCATGGATACCTGTGCCAACAACCTGTATTTAATGAATGATGGCAGCCTTTTTCAAGGAGAAGGACGTTATCCGCTGATTGAATATTACGCGGTGTATGATGGCAGCCTGTTGCATGTTTATAACTGACAAAAAATCCCGGCCAAAATAAATTAGCCGGGGTTGCATTTTTGAACAGACTAGCTTTAAGATTTCATTTCCCTGATGGCTTCAATCATTTGTGGAATTACCGTGAACACATCTCCCACAATACCATAATCGGCCACTTCAAAGATAGGGGCTTCCGGATCCTTGTTCACAGCCACGATTATTTTGGATGAACTAACGCCTCCCAGATGTTGGATAGCGCCCGAAATACCAAACGCCATATATAAATTAGGGGCAATAATTTTCCCTGTCTGGCCTACATGTTCTGTATGCGAACGCCATCCTTCGTCACTTACCGGACGCGAACAGGCCATACCTGCACCAAGCAGGTCAGCCATCTCTTCGAGACCGCCCCAGTTGTCGCTGCTTTTCATTCCGCGACCACCCGATACAACAATCTCGGCATCTGTTAATAACACTTTTCCTTTTACCTTATTGGTTTCTTTTACCACAGTAGTAATATCGTTGTCGACAACCTGAGGGTCAAAAGTTTCGATGGTTTTACTGTTTTTCATTTCCACTGGCTCGAAGGAGTTCTGCGCCAGCGTAATCACTTTGAATTCAGCGTTGAGTTTTACCTCGGCAAATGCTTTACCGGTAAACACTTTTTTCTTCACAATAAACGGATCATAGGATACAGGAAGTGCTACCACTCCGGTTTCCAGACCAGCCTGAATCCGAACAGAAACTCTGGGAGCCAGTGCTTTACCCAGGTTATTGTGAGCAAGAATAATAATTTTAACACCTTCGGCTTTGGCCGCAGCTACAATCGCCTTCGACATGGCTTTGTTGTCTAGTGAGTTAAAACGATCATCCATGATGCTCAGCACCTTGTTAGTTCCGTAATTACTCAATTTTTCAAGTTCGCTATCGGCGACTTTTCCAATGGACAAGGCAGTTACAGTTGTTCCTCTTTGTTTGGCTACGGCAGCAGCATATGAAACCAGTTCGAAGCTGAATTTCTTAAACTTGCCATCCCAGTTTTCCGTATATACTAATATTGACATGATTTCAAATTATTTAATGAATGACTATAACACTTTGGCTTCTTCGTGCAGCAGCCTGACCAGCTCTTTGGCATTGTCTTCAGCGACCATTTTGCAGGCTGCTTTTTTTGGAGGAAGTTCAAATCTGACAAAAGAGGTTCTGTCCTCCGCTGAAACAGGGGCAGTAACTTTGAGTTCTTTTTTGCGCGCCATCATAATACCACGCATGGCCGGTATACGGGGTTCTTTGGCAATCCCTTTTTGTACGATGGCCACCACGGGTGTGGTAACAGAAAGTACTTGCGAACCACCATCTATTTCCCGGTTAAAAAATAGCTGACCATTTTCAATGTTAATGCCTGAAACGGACGATACTGAAGCAATATCCAGCAATTCGGCCAACATTCCTCCTACGGCCGAGCCATTGTAGTCAGACGCTTCAATTCCGGCCATGATCAAGTTGTAGTCCTTGGCCACCAATGCCAGTTGTGTGGCCACTTCGAAGGCATCTCTTGCCTCCACATCAATCCTGATGGCGTCGTCAGCACCCACAGCCAATGCTTTTCTTAAAGTTGGTTCTGTAGTAGCATTGCCCACGTTGGCTACTGTTATGAGTGAAACCCCTCCCGTTTCTTTCAATTCAACTGCACGGGTGAGGGCCAGCTCATCCCAAGGATTAATAATCCACTGAACACCTGCATCATCAAACGCCGTGTTATCAGATTTGAACCTGATTTTTGTGGTGGTGTCAGGCACATTACTTATTAAAACCAATATTTTCATATTCTGTATTAATTAATGAATTCTATTTTTAGCTATTCTTTTTGGAAAGCAACAAATTTCGTAAAAAATCTTTAATAATGGTTATTCTGGTTCATTAATCGGTATAACTATTTCCTCATCTGGCTGGAGCCGAAAATACCGCCAAAGAAAAAACTCTTTCTGGTGGAGGCTCCAAAATGTCCTTCGTTTACCTTTTGCACCTCTTCTATGGTATAAAAAGCGTTGGGATTATGCGTATTGATGATTTGAAGGGCTCCATCCAAATCCTTCCTCTTCACAATACTGAATAACATCTTGATTGGTCCGTTTTTACCTTCGGCGTTTACACTGGTCACTCCAAAGTTGGCTTCACGCAGATGCTTTATCAGGTTGGAAGTATCGAATTTAGGTAATACGCGGATGAGTACTGTACCAATGGACATTTTTTCCACCAATATAATTCCAATATAATTCCCCATGGCGAAACCGGCACCATAGCCTATATATGACATAAAATTATCGAGTTGCTGCATAATCTGTCCGATGGCCAACAACCAGATGATCACCTCCACAAAACCCAGCAAAGGAGCAAGGTACTTGTATCCGCGCGAAACAAAGATCAACCTGACGGTACCAACCGAAACATCCAGGATGCGGGCAATGGCAATGAGTAAGGGCAAAACGACCCAGTTAAATATGTCAGTACTAATCCATTCAGGTGCAACCATTTAAGTAGTTTTTTAAGTTTTAACGTCATGCAAAAGTAGTATATCCGATTCATGAATCGGATATACTACTTGTTTTTTTATACCTTTAACCTGTTAAAACCTATCCCATGACCCTATACCTTAACAAATACCGCATTGAATCCAACAGATTGCAGTTTTGGGATTATTCCTCACCAGGCTCGTATTTTATTACAGTTAATACCCAGGATAGATTACAGATTTTGGGTAAAATTGAAAATGGCAGCATGATATTGTCTGATGCCGGCAAGATCGTTTCTGAATATATTAAAGAAATACCAACCTATCATACACGCGTTATTCTGGATGAATGGGTGGTGATGCCGGACCACTTTTACTGTATTATCACACTAGGTGTGTATGACTTTGATAACGGGGTTTCGACCGTACATACAATTCATGAATTGTATGTACGGTCTCAAAAAACAGACCTTCAGGAATACATTAAACTTCGCAGAAAAATGCTGCTTTTCAAAGTCATAGGCAAGTTGAAAATGCAAACTTCTAAGCAAATCAACATCCTCTACAACACACCCGGAACCAAAACATGGCAACGCGACTATTACGACCATGTGATCAGAGATGATGGTGAGTTTCAACGGATAAAGCGATACATCCAGGATAACCCACTTAACTGGAAGGGACCGCGGGGGAGAGGTCGTAGGGGGTAGTTAGCGTAGTACCGCCCTTGATATCACGATCTTTTGCACTTCAGAAGTGCCTTCATAGATCTGCGTTAGCTTGGCTTCACGCATCAACCTTTCCACATGGTACTCCTTCACGTATCCATAACCTCCATGTATCTGGACTGCCTCGGTGGTAACTTCCATGGCTATGTCGGCAGCATACAGCTTGGCCATTGAGCCGGCGAGCGTATACGACTTACCATTGTCCTTAAGCCAGGCCGCCTTTAAGCACAAGTTGCGTGCATTTTCGATCTTAACGGCCATATCGGCCAGTTTAAAGGCGATGGCCTGGTGGTTGGCAATCTGAGTGCCGAATGCTTTTCTCTCCTTGGAGTAGGCAACGGCTCGTTCAAAAGCACCAGATGCTATGCCCAGCGCTTGTGCTGCAATACCCATCCGACCGGCTTCGAGTACCTTCATCGCAAACTTAAATCCAAAACCATCGTCACCAATGCGGTTTTCCTTCGGCACTTTTACATCATTAAACATTACCGAGTGTGTGTCGGAACTGCGCATCCCCATTTTGTCTTCATGAGGCCCGAGCGAAATGCCTGGAGTATTTTTTTCAACAATAAAAGCATTGATTCCTTTATGACCCTTTTCAGGGTGGGTCTGCGCCATGACTATGTATGTTGAGGCGGAGTTGGCGTTGGATATCCAGTTTTTAGTGCCATTGATCACATAATGATCGCCTTGATCAACTGCGGAGGTATGCTGATGCGTGGCATCAGAGCCAGCCTCGGGTTCCGAAAGCAGGTAAGCTCCTATCACTTCTCCCCTGGCAAGTGGACGGAGGTACTTTTGCTTCTGCTCCTCCGTGCCATACTTCTCTAATCCGTGGCACACCAACGAGTTGTTGATGGACATGATTACCGCCACCGAAGCATCCACTTTGGAAATTTCTTCCATTGCGAGTATGTATGAAACTGTATCCATTCCACCCCCATCGTATTTTGGATCGGTCATCATGCCCAAAAAACCCAGTTCGCCTAGTTTTTTAATGTGTTCGGTTGGAAAGATCGATTTCTCATCACGGACAAGAACATCCTGCAACAATTCGCGTTGAGCAAAATCGCGGGCAGCCTGTTGAATCATGATTTGCTCTTCTGTAAATTCAAAGTTCATTTTTATCAATATTTATACTGCTGTAATTTGACGAATTTATACAATATTAACTTAGTAACCGTTCTAAATTATAATAGCCACTCATTGCTCATCTTGTTGGCTGTTTTATAAAATTCATTTATCAGGTTTTCAATGAGTTCTGCCGCAGACTTTTCATGTTGGATAAGTGCACATACCTGTCCGATTTCAAGTTCACCATTTTCGATATCTCCGGCAAACATACCTGCCTTTGCTCTGCCCTTGCTCAGAAGGTTCTTTAACTCTTCAACTGAGGCACCCTGACTTTCGGCCTGAACCACCTCATCAAAGAATGTGTTTTTAAGCAATCGCACAGGAATTAGTTTTTTCAATAATAGCCTGGTTGCTCCATCACCTGCATCAAAAATGGCCTGTTTAAATTGCCAGTGTCCCGACGACTCGACAGATGAAGCAAACAAGCTGCCGATTTGCACTCCATCGGCACCAAGCGCCATGGCCGCATACATGGCCTCACCCGATGCAATTCCTCCGGCTGCAATCAAGGGTTGCTTGATTAAAGGTCGTAACTGAGGAATTAAAACCAGGGTGGTGGTTTCTTCGGCACCATTATGTCCTCCTGCCTCAAATCCTTCGGCAACAATGGCATCTACACCAGCTTCGTCCGCCTTTAAAGCGAATTTACTGTTGGCCACCACATGGGCTACGGTGATCCCGTTTTCCTTTAACAAAGAAGTATATTTTCCGGGATTCCCGGCAGAGGTAAACACAATTTTAACCTGATGACGAAGAATGATTTCTATCAGCTCATCGGTTTGGGGATATAGCAATGGAATGTTGACGCCAAAAGGCAGGTTTGTGGCAGCCTTACATTTTATAATATGTTCCTCGAGCAGTTCCGGACGCATTGAACCGGAGCCAATCAGCCCCAGTCCACCGGCATTGCTTACTGCTGAAGCCAACCTCCAACCGCTGCACCAAATCATCCCTCCCTGTATGATTGGATATTTTATTCCGAAAAGTGAAGTGACTTTATTTATCATCTTTTGATTTGCATCAGGAAAGCTCCTTCATCATGGCTTTTACCACATTTTCGGCACCCAGCTCAATATCCAGGAGGGTGGCATCCAACATGTAACAAGGTGTTGTAAATACCTTGAACTTGTTATCCACGACCACTTCCCCATGGGTTGTCACCTGGTGATGACTTCCCATCCCTTCGATGGCTGCAATGGTTCCCGGGTCATCGCCTATGGTAACTTCAACACCTTGTAGCACCTTGGCAACAAATGCCGGAGCTATGCAAAGTGCGCCAATGGGCTTGCCGGCGCTGACCATTTCTATGATCGCCCGCTCGACTTCGGGTGTGACCCTGGCATCGGCACCATCAAAAGCCACGGTGGATAAATTTTTGGCAGCACCAAAACCACCCGGAAAGATTAAAGCATCAAAATCTTCAGGATTGAATTCAATTAAGCGCTTAATGTTTCCTCTGGCAATGCGTGCCGATTCAACCAGCACATTTCGTTTTTCATGCATTTCCTGTCCATCAAAATGATTGACCACATGATATTGTAGAATGTCAGGGGCAAAACACTGATAGGATCCTCCCTGTTTCATAATGGCCAGCATGGTAAGAACCGCTTCTTGAATTTCAGCGCCATCATACACTCCGCAACCTGCCAGAACTACTGCAAATCTTTTCTTTTTCATATAACTTTTTTTCAAATGATTTCCTCCTGTAAACCAAATACTTAAAATTAAGTATGAGTTCTCAAACCTCAGAATAAATGCATCGTTTACAGCAATGCATTTCCGGGGAAATTCCATTTTTGGTTATCCCCGCTAAAATAGACAAAAAATACAGTAGCTGCTAAAATTTCACTCTTATTATTCGCATTTCAAAAAATGCACATTTAGTAAAACGATGGAGAAGCATATGACTAAAATGTTTAATTTTACTGGTGTTATGATACAATTTATTTTAAATAATCAGCTCGTAGAAACCAATCTGCCGGGGGGGTCGATCTTACTGGATTTTATCCGGGGCGATCAGCATTTGAAAGGTACAAAAATTGGATGCCGCGAAGGGGATTGTGGAGCTTGTACAGTATTGTCTGGCTCGCTTTCCGATAACGATCATGTTCATTACAAGACCATTACATCCTGTCTTACTCCCATCATCAATGTACATGGCAAACATATTGTGACGGTGGAAGGCATCGGCATCGAAGCAGAGTTAAATCAGGTTCAGAAGTCCATGCTGGAACACAATGCCACGCAGTGCGGGTTTTGTACACCGGGCTTTGTTATGGCATTTTCAGGTTATGCTCTCAACAAAGAGACTTCCATCACCGGAATTCGAGAGTCCATCAGTGGAAATATCTGCCGTTGTACGGGATATAAATCCATCGAAAAGGCCGCTGTTAATATTTTTGAACAATTAAAACACTCACCCAAAGGCCGTAGTCTCGATTGGCTGATAAAACAGCGATTTATCCCGAAATATTTTCAGAAAATCCCCGAACAACTGAAAAAAATAGTTCCTCTTTCACCTTTAAAGGCAGGTGTTTTAGTGGGTGGAGGAACGGATCTTTACGTGCAAAAAGCAGAAGAACTTCAGGGTATGGAGGCCATTCCCTTAAATCAGATCAAAGGGTTAACCGATGTTTTTCAAAACGGTACTAAACTAACCATCGGTGCCGGGCTTACCGCTTCAGATATGTTGAACAACGAGTTGGTGATGACAGCATTGCCCAGATTAAAGGAGTTTTTCCAACTGGTTTCGTCGCAGGTGATCCGGAATATGGGCACCCTTGGCGGGAATCTGGTAAATGCCTCTCCCATAGGCGATTTATCAGTTTTATTTTTGGCATTAAATGCAGACATCACACTTTTAAACCTTGATACTGAGTCGTCCCGAAAACTGCCCTTGAAGGAATTCTTTAAGGATTATAAAAAAATCGCACTGCAAAAAGATGAATTAATACAATCACTTGCCATTGAAACTGGAAAAACGATGGCCGTCAATTTTGAGAAAGTGAGTAAACGGACTTACCTCGACATTGCCAGTATAAATTGTGCCATCAGCATTCAACTAAAGGGAGATGAAATAAAAGAGATTCACCTGGCAGCGGGAGGCGTTGCACCCATTCCCAAATACCTTAAAAACACCTGCGAATTTCTAACGGACAAAAAGCTGAATGCAGAAAACCTCCGTAAGGCCCATTGTGTTATGAAAGAAGAAATCGCCCCCATCAGCGATATCCGCGGAAGTGCAGCATACAAAAGATTGTTGTTGAGACAGTTGTTCTACGCGCACTTTATCCGCCTTTTTCCAAACAGGGTAAAATCTTCTGAGCTCTTAAACGTGTAGTAGCTATGAAGAACATCGACTCTACATCGCACCTGAGCGGTAAATCCATCTTTATCGACGACATGCCCGAAATCCAGGGAACCCTTTTTGCTGCGGTGGTTACCTCACCCATTGCCCACGGTAAATTGCTTTCAATTGATTTTTCGGAAGCAGAAACACTTCCTGGCATCCTTCGGACTTTTACCTACCGGGATATCCCTGGCGAAAATCAAATTGGGGGTATTGTCCCCGACGAGCCTCTTTTTGCTGAAAAGGAATTACATTTTGTTGGTCAGCCTGTTGCGCTTATTGTCGGGAAGTCGGATTTTATTTGTCAGCGGGCCAAACAATTGGTGACCTTCGACATGGATATTCTACATCCGGTGACAACCGCTACCGAAGCGTTTGAGAGAAATCAATTCATATCGCCTCCTCGAACCTTTAAAATGGGTGATCCTGAAAACGCATGGAAAGAGTGTGCCCATGTTTTTAAAGGAACTGCTGAATCGGGCGGTCAGGAGCACCTGTACCTGGAAACACAGGGTGCTTACGCCATTCCGATGGAAAAAGGAAAACTGAAAATCTATGCTTCTACGCAGGGACCCACAGCCATCCAAAAACAAACGGCCCGTGTGCTGGGCATTCCCATGCACCAGATTGAAGTGGACGTCAACAGGCTTGGCGGCGGTTTTGGTGGAAAAGAGGATCAGGCAACACCCTGGGCCGTGATGGTGGCGCTGGCGGCACATCACCTGAACAAACCTGTTAAGTTGATCCTGAGCCGACATGATGATATGTACATGACCGGCAAAAGGCATCCCTATACCACACATTTTAAAATTGGTCTGTCGAAAGAGTACAAAATACTGGCCTATGAAGCCAGTTACCTACAAAATGCGGGTGCGGCAGCCGACCTTTCCCCGGCCATCACCGAGCGTACTTTATTCCATTGCACCAACAGCTATTTTATCCCAAATGTAAAGGCTACCGTGCACAGCTGCAAAACCAATCTGCCGCCCAACACGGCCTTTCGCGGATTTGGGGCTCCACAGGGCATGTTTGCCATCGAATGCGCCATTCATCTGGCTTCAAAAGAGTTGAATGTTTCTGTGGAAGAAATCCAGAAAATAAATTTATTGAAAGAGGGGGACGAATTTCCTTATGGACAAAAGGCCCAAAATGTAATGCTTGATAATTCATGGCTTTTTGCTGATAAACAGTGGAATATTGCAAAATTACAGGAAGATATCAACCAATACAATGCACAACACACCCTGAAAAAAAAGGGTTTTTCTATCTTTCCAATCACCTTTGGTGTGTCGTTTACCAACACGGTGATGAACCATGCCCGGGCCCTGGTGCATATTTATCAGGATGGAAGTGTGGGAATCAGCACAGGAGCTGTTGAAATGGGACAAAGTGTAAATACCAAGATGATGCAGGTGGCCGCCGGGGTTTTTTCCATCGACATGCATAAAATCAATATTGAATCGACCAACACCACCCGTGTGGCCAACACTTCACCTTCAGCAGCAAGTTCTACGGCCGATTTAAATGGGAAAGCCGTTCAAATGGCCTGCAATGCATTGCTTAGCAGATTGAAAAAAGTGGCAGCCAAATTGGTTTCCGGCAATGAAGAAGCATTGGATATTAAAAATGAAGAAGTATTTTTCAATAAAAAACCTACCGGGATAACCTGGAAGGAACTGGTGAAAACGGCTTTTTTGCAACGCATCAGTTTGAGTGAAAGCAGCCACTATGCCACGCCCGAAATCCATTTTGATAAATCGGCCGAAAAGGGCCACCCATTTGCCTATCATGTTTACGGATTGGTGTTAACCACAGCTTTAACAGACTGTCTACGTGGAACTTACGAAATAGAAGATGTGAAAATTGTACACGATTTCGGGAAAAGCATGAACCAGGAAATCGATCTGGGACAGGTGGAAGGAGCCCTGATGCAAGGCATTGGCTGGATGACCATGGAGGAAATTGCCTACGACAAAAACGGGATTTTGCTGTCGAATGCGCTGAGCACCTACAAGGTTCCCGATCTGTATTCTGCACCCAAATCGGTGGAAATTATTCCGCTTGAAAATGAAACGGACAACCTGGCCATTCTCAAATCGAAAGCAGTAGGCGAACCACCTTTTAACTACGGAATAGGGGCTTACTTCGCCATCCAACAGGCCATCAAAGCATATAACCCCGACTATTCAATGAATTTTAACGCCCCCATGACACCGGAAAAAGTGTTGATGGGGTTGTATGAACAAACCTAGAAACCTGATTTTAGCAGAGATTACACCCTGATTTCCGCAACAAAACCCGGAAAAGGGGATAAACCCACAAAAGATTTTAAAATATTTGATAAAATGAATCATAACACATTTCAACAAATCCAACAGCTGGCGGATCAGTATGCAGACTACACAGCAACCAACCTTAGCAAGCTGGTACAGATTAAATCGCTCAGCGCACAGGAAAAAGAAGTCCAGCAGGAGCTGAAACGGCAAATGGAAGAGGCTGGTTTCAATGAAGTAAAAATCGACGGACTGGGCAACGTCATTGGTCGCATTGGCAATGGAAAAAAAATACTGGCCATTGATGGTCACATGGACACCGTGGACATGGGAAACATGGAAAACTGGAATTTCGATCCTTTGGGCGGAGAAATTAAGGACGGTTTTGTGCATGGACGTGGCACCGTGGATCAGGAAGGCGGGCCTGCTGCTTTTGTTACTTCCGGAAAAATCCTGAAAGAACTTGGTTTGGCCAACGAACTAACCATTTATTTTGTGGGCAGCGTGATGGAAGAAGACTGTGACGGACTTTGCTGGAAATACATCATCGAAGAAGACGGCATCCGTCCCGACATGGTCATCAGCACCGAACCCACCAACCTGAATATCTATCGTGGTCATCGGGGCAGGATGGAGATTCATGTAAGTTTCTATGGAGTTTCATCACACGGATCAGCCCCCGAACGTGGCAAAAACGCCATCTACATGGCCAGCATAATCGCCCTGGAAATAGAAAAACTCAACGAACGTCTGGCCGGTGACCCCTTTTTGGGAAAAGGAAGTGTGACCATTTCGGAGTTTGTGTCGGGTAGCCCATCGCTCTGTGCAGTAGCCGACTTCGCGCGCCTCCATCTCGACCGCCGCCTCACCTGGGGAGAAACCAAAGAATCAGCCGTTAGTGAAATAGAAGAACTCATCAAGGGCATGAATGCCAAAGTAGAAGTGCTGAATTATCTGGAAACCGCTTATACCGGTCTGGAGTACGGCATGGAAAAATATTATCCTACCTGGAAAATTCCCGAAGACCATCCCATTGTAATTACCGGTGTAAAGGCATACGAAAACCTCTATCACAAAAGGCCGCTGGTCGACAAATGGACATTTTCTACCAATGGCGTCACCATCAATGGGATGTATGGCATTCCTACCATTGGATTTGGCCCTGGAAACGAAGTGCTGGCCCATGCCCCCAACGAGAAGGTAGCCATCAGCGATCTGGTAACGGCTTCTGCCTTTTATGCAGCTTTTGCCCTGGAATTTGCATCAGATAAATAGAAACTAAAAAAATATGGAACTCAAAAAAAATATCGAACTGCTCGGGCAGTTGAAAACCAACCTATACCACAAAGATTTCCTGCTCACCTGGGAAAAAACCGATGCCGAATTGCAGGCCATCCTGAACATCGCACTCATCCTGAAAAAGATGCGCGAAAGCAACATTTCGCCACGCGTTTACAATTCCGGACTGGCTGTGAGTATTTTTCGCGACAACAGCACGCGCACCCGGTTTTCCTATGCCTCGGCAGCCAACCTGCTTGGATTGGCTGTGCAGGACATGGACGAAACCAAATCGCAAATTGCACATGGAGAAACCGTGCGTGAAACCGCCAACATGATCTCTTTTCTCTCCGATTTTATCGGTATCCGCGACGACATGTATCTGGGTGAAGGCAATAAATACATGCGTGAAGTGGGATCTGCGCTGGACGACGGCTTTCAGCAAGGCGTTTTGTCCTCACGTCCGGGGATTATTAACCTGCAATGCGACCAGGACCATCCCACCCAATCCATGGCCGACCTGCTACACCTGGAACAACATTTTGGTTCGTTGGACCACTTGCGTGGGAAAAAACTGGTGATGAGCTGGGCCTATTCGCCTAGTTATGGAAAACCACTTTCGGTTCCTCAGGGCATTATCGCACTGATGACCCGTTTTGGCATGAATGTAGAACTGGCCTATCCCAAAGGATATGAGCTGATACCGGAAATCGTGGACCTGGCAGCGGAAAACGCCAAAAAAAGTGGTGGCAGCTTTGGCATAAACCACAACATGAAAGACGCCATGCAGGGGGCCGACATGGTATATCCCAAAAGCTGGGCTCCTTTCCACATCATGCAACAGCGAACTGAGTTGCTGAAAAAATCTGATAAACAAGGGCTGGCTGAGCTGGAAAAAACCTGTCTGGCCAACAATGCACAGTTCACCGACTGGGAATACAACGCCGATAAAATGCAGGTTACCAAAAATCAGGATGCCTTGTATATGCACTGCTTGCCGGCCGATATCAGTGGAGTTTCGTGCCAGGCGGGTGAAGTGTCGGGTGAGGTTTTTGAGAAATACCGTATTCCCACATACGTGGAAGCCGGTTTTAAACCCTATATCATCGCCGCCATGATGTTCGCCAATAAGTTTGAGAATCCGGCGCAAACCTTAAATCAAATCCTGGAGAGGAATACAAAACGGTTTGGGGTATGAGATGTCTCATCAGCTTGAGGCTGAAATCGACATGACAAAAATAAGATAACGCTAGAACATGGCGAAACTTAGGATTTCCGACCCGCCGGGTTGAAAAAAACCCTGCGGGTCGAATATTATGCTTTATCAGTTTTTTAATCATCTATCTTGTCAATATTTAAATTTTGTTTTCTTTGTAAAAAAAAACTCCTATGAAAAATCTACTCATTGCTACTGCCATTTCACTCCTTTTCCTCTCACAAACAGGTTGTAAGAAGGCCATTGAAGACGCCATCAGCTGCACTACAGAATCGTTCTTTTTATATATAGAAGGAGATGTGGATGCCAGCAACCTCAAGTTATTTCATTTCACATTTGTAAATTCTGACACTTCGGGTGATTATACCCTGGACAACCAAATAAAATGGGATTTTGGCGACGGCGTTACAGAAACCTCTCAGGGCCTGACCATCGACCACACCTATGCCTCTACTGGAAGTTATACCGCCAAAGCAAACTACACCCTGCACAAGGGAAGCAGTTCCTGTTCAAGCTACAAAGAAAAAGCCATTAATGTGAATTAGCAGGAAGAGCTAAAAAGACCTTAAGATCGACTTTACCGAACTAAGGTAGCCGCCGCCAAACAGGTTGACGTGTACCATCAATGGATATAAGTTGCAGTAATCCAACCGTTTTCTCCACCCGTTTTCCAATGGAAAGGTGGAATGATATGCCTCATAAAAGTGGGAACTAAACCCGCCAAACAACTGGCTCATTGCCAAATCCATTTCGCGGTGGCCAAAATAAACCGCCGGATCGACGATTACCGGTTCTCCCTGGTTTCCGCTCATAAAATTCCCGCTCCACAAATCGCCGTGTAACAAGGTAGGTGGCTCGTTTGGAAATAGCTGGTCAAGCTGACGATAAAATCGCTGAAAAGCACGCGAAACCTCCGAATCCACATGACCTTGATCGCGTGCCTGTTTTAATTGTGGTTCCAGTCTTTCTTCCCTGAAAAAATCAGCCCAGGTTTCATGTGTGTTGTTGTGCTGAATCAGCGAACCAATGTAATTGTTGTGATCAAGTCCAAATGTTGGGTTCGAATGGCGGTGCAAATCCGCCAGCTGTTCGCCGAATTGAGACCAGAAGTTTGAAGTCTGAGGTCTGCTTTCGATGAAGGAAAGCAGTAAAAAGGAATCATTCCCGGTCTCACCAAAGGCTACAATATCCGGAACCGAAAGGGTCTGAGTAGCCGACAGCATTTTCAAACCCAGTGCTTCTTTTTCAAACATCCGGGGATAACGGCTCGCCGAATTTACCTTTACAAAGAAATATCCTACGCTTGTCTCCAATCGGAAGGCATCGTTGATGGAGCCTCCGCCAACAGAAGAAATACCGTGTATCTTTATCGGTTTCGCGGAATGCTCTGTAAGTATCTTTTCGACTTCATTTTGCCAATACATAAACTACTTTCTCAATCCATTACAAAGTAACAGCTTTTAGAGATTAAAGACAAGCCGCTATCGCTGGCTAAGCGGGTCGGAAAGGTAATCGCCCAGGGAAGTGGTCTGACTGACAATATCTGCCGTGATGGCCCTGGCCGAAATGGTAGCGCCCGAAATGGCCTGAATTTCATCTCCAACGGTGAGTTCCTGATGTGGCCGGATTCCTACAAACTGCCTGAGCCAACCTTTACTCATCACTTCGTGTCCTCTGGTTGCCTGATAGTTAAAGATTCTGACCCGCAACACTTCGCCTTGTAACGACAGTATCATAAAGTAATCGAAAAATTCGAAAGGCTGTTGGTCAATACTGATGGAGGCATCGCAGCCACCGGCCCGGCAACTTTCAACCCTGTTTACCAATACATAACCCATCGGGTGGCCTTCCTGTTCGATGCTAAACAAACTGGCTCCCTCAAAACCGGGGATTGGTTTTGTCAGTTCAACCAGTTGCGACGACTTGGTGTTCATCAGCTTGACCACCTCCGTGTCAATTTTGGAAAGTGGAATTTCAAATCCTTTCTTATTGTGAAAAGACATGATGAGCAATCCTGCCAAAGGCAAAAGTATCCAACTTAAATAAGATATTTTTTTCATAGCCATAGATTGTTAAAACCAGATGGCAATGCCTGCGTCAAATGCCTGGCTATAACCCTCTGAGGATTTTGGTTTTATTAACTGGACATCAGCTTTAAGGACTACACCGGAAACAACTTTCCAGTCGATGCCTCCGGTAATCACTTCCTTTTGATAGTCTTCATTCTCAATGAATCCTTCCGCTACCGATGCCTGGGTATTGTAAACCGAGTATCTCACAAAAGGTATCAGTTCAGTTTTAGTGAATTTCGCACCATAAAACAGGTTGTAGGCCACTTCGGCATAGTAACCGACCATGGTGCTTCCCAAATCATTGTAAACGCCATTTGATGCCGTAAATACGTTGTATTCCAATGCATTGCTTATCCATGTGTGATAAAACTGCCCTCGTATTTCCAACGCTTTACGTTGATAGCGGACATCCACTCCCAACATTTTTACCGAAACCACCGATGAATCGGCTCTGGTGATAGCGGTTTGATCATCCCGGCTGAGGCTTTTGTACAGGGAGGATTGCGTTTGTCCGGCATAGGCCGACAGACCTAAATTCAGGCCGAGTAATCCATAATATTCGGCTCTGAAAGCCAAACTTGGCTTAAGAATGATGGATTCAGCGCCCTTTTGTCGACCTTTGCGCAGGCCATTTTTACCTGATAACCGGGCTGCACCATTATAACTGCTAAAACCGTTCATCAGATAGGCCTGATAACGCATGGAGGCTTCGGGGATGATTCCCGTAAAACCTATTCCGATTTCACGCCAGGTGGTAGGAACAATATAAGAATCGATCAACGGACGTTCCACGCCGTGATAATTGGTCGGTTCATGGTATTCGTTTATAATGCCCATGGGAACCAACATCAAGCCGGCCCGCACCTGTAAATAGTGAGCGAATGAGTAATTTAAAAAGGCCTGTTCTATATATACTTCCTGTACGTGCTCCACTTCAATTTCGGATACAAGACTGAGTTTGTCGGAAAATCGATAGCCAAACATTAGCACCAACCGATGGACGTCAAGATTCCCGTTTTGAAGGGTGTTGTTGCCAAACGGCTGATTGTAATCGATCTGGCCATAACCACCAAAAGTGATGCGTTGGTCGCTTTTTAACAAATTTGATACAGTATTAACCGGGCTGTATTCTGCATTTTGAGCCTGGGCTGTAAACACAAAGGTGAGTGAAATGGCCATGATCAGGGTGAGGCTTTTCCAGTATTTCATAGTTCAATGATTTAACTTTTATATTGGCAAAACTACAGGGGATCATGAATCGCCTGACTACCTATATTCGGGTATTTTTATGGTGGTGGGCAAGAGTTGATGCAACAATAGGTGTTGGTTGATTTCAAAATCAGGTTAACTTTGCCGCCAAATTTTTACTTACTTCATCAGGTTTGAAGAATCATAAACACGACAATTTAATAATCCGGACCATCCGTTGGTTTTATCCGCCTTTCAGGATGTTTATTCCTCCTGAAACATTTCGCTATGCCGCTACAGGAGGCTTCAACACGATGCTTGACATTTTTCTGTATTTTGTTTTTTACAATTTTATTCTCGACAAACAAATTGTTAACCTGGGTTTTATAGCCATTAGCCCCTACATCGCGGCTTTTATTTTTGTCTTCCCCATCACTTTTTCCACCGGGTTTTTGTTGTCGAAATATGTTACCTTTCTGGATTCACCATTGCGGGGCAAAACCCAATTGACCCGCTATGGCCTATCGGTGGTGGGAAGCATTCTGCTCAACTACATTTGTTTAAAGGTCTTTGTGGAGTATTTCTATATCTGGCCCACGGTTTCAAAAATTCTTACCACCGTTGTTGTAATCATATACAGTTATGTCATACAGCGGCATTTCACCTTTAAAACAGGTGGAAAACAAAAGAAGGTAAGCAATCCTTAAACTGTTAAAAAATTGTTTACAGAAAAATCAGTTTGCCTGAATCTCTGATCTTCCTTAAATCAATTAGGCATTAACTTGGTATTTTGTATTCTGGTTACTTTTGATTCAGGTACTTTTTTGAAAGGTTATCATATACCGAAAACAGTTCGGTGGTACGACCATCCTTATCGAACAATCCGCTCCTGAAATTGAGCGGTTCCCAAATGCAGGCACCCTTCCCCATGTTGTCAGGGATATTAAACGCGATGTCGTGAACCTCTTTTTTGTAATCTGAATATTCAACCACATTTACTGGCTTGTTATAACGTTTAACCAGATCGGTCAGGTTATAGTTTAAATCGTTGAGCGTTCCATGCCAGCGCGGATAATACGATAACCCGATGATATCGAAGTGAACACCGCGGGCGATCATGTTGTCGAGCCAAAACACGGCTTCCTCATTTTGCCCGCCCAAAGCGATGTGCATCATCACAGGCACATCGGGATCAACAGCTTCCACCCCAGCCACACCGGCTTTCAGCAAACCGGCAAGCTGATCGGGATGGCCAATATGGCCTTCGGGCCAAAGCATTCCATGATTTATTTCGTTTCCAACCTGAACCATGTCGGGAGGCGTACCTTGTTTTTCGAGGGCTATCATTACATGCGAAGTGTACTCTTTTACTGAATCTTTCAGCGTTTCAAAGTCGAGATCGGCCCATCTTTGAGGTTTATACTGCTGTTGCGGATCAGCCCAATAATCGCTGTAATGAAAATCGAGAAGGAACTTCATACCCGCTTTTTTAATCCTTTTGGCCATCTCAAGTGTGTAAGGCAATCCGCAATATCCCTTTTCGGGGGAATATCCATTTTCCGTTTCAGGATTGACAAATATCCGCAGACGGATGGCATTTAAACCATGATCCCGCAGCAACACGATGGCATCCTTTTCAACGTCTTTGTCCATAAATTTAACGCCCTGATCTTCAATCTGCGGTAGAAACGAAATATCGGCACCCATCATTCTGTCGATTTCCTTAGTAGTAGGAGAAAGCTGATCTGGCGTGGGCTTCATCATCACAAAGTCGGCGGGAAGTGTGTGAATTTCATGTGCGCCGGGCCAGAGTTTGCCGGAACGGGCTTCTACTTTTACCTTTCCGGGATGCGTACCTGCCACAAACAACAGGTTTGACTCACCGTTTTCCAGGATGAGTTCGGTAAACGAGGCCCCTGAAGTATCGGTCTGCATCACCAGATCACTTCCATCCAGGGCTGTAACCTTGCCATCGCCCGAAACAAATAGCTGAACTGGATTGGTGGCAGAGGTGATCTCCCGGTTGAGACTGTCGGTAACAGCGATTCTCAGGCGGGCATGGTCGCTTCCATTGGCGAGCAAGGTTGTGCTGTAACTGGTCAGCATCACCGATACAGGCGCACCTGTTTTAACCTGGCTGACGGAACTATAATCGATAGGTTTTGTTTTTGGGGAACTGCATTGAACCATCAGGGCGATCGCAATGACTAAGGTAAACATGGTCGTTTTCATGACTCAACTATTGATGAAAAATAGGGGCTTTAAATGAACATCTTAAAGAAAATATTACTACAAACCCGCAATAAAAACACAAGAAACCTTTATTGGTTAGAAAAAGGTGAAACATCCATAATCCTTTTCTTTTAACAACTCATTTACATCTTCGATGTCAAAAAATTCAGGGTCGAATTCGCCGCCAAGCCAATCCATCAAATCTTCATATTCTTCATGGTTTGGTTGCTTAATTACCTCCAACATATTTGCGTAGCCCCAAATACCCCCGCAATCATCCGGGGGGCAGTTCATCTTTCCTTTGATGCAGACGGGATAGGTTGTTTTGGCATCAATGGGCAATATTTTTTCCAGGAGCACCTCATGCTGCCCAACTGTCACCAAAATCATATTCATAAATAACGTGTTCTTTTTCAAACGCTAACAAATCGGAGACTTTCATTTTCTTATAATCCACCATGTCCATATCATCCCACGAATCATCACCTTTCACTTTGCACGAGTAATAAGTCCGGTTTTTTACAAATTGATGCAGGTGCGAATTGGACCATCCCATGGTGGTTTGGATGACTTTGTGAAGATCGGCCAACAGCATGTCTGATTTGATTAACACCCTTCTCCATATTTTGGGTTTACAACCATTCAGTGAAATTTTGATTTGATAAATTTTTGAAGCCATCATATTAATTTTTAAGAGATTGTCAAATGGAACTTTTCAACCTTGTGGACACCAGATTCCTTTTTTTGGGAATCAGCATTAAATGCACAAAGCAAATATAATCACAAAAGCTGGATTAAATAAAAGCGACAAGGTT
>Ga0100380_10000198_pt1 | contig 69102 bp, 74 predicted proteins | sample CryGeymeta201504_FD_80417 | JGI IMG/M metagenome (GOLD analysis project Ga0100380, IMG submission 80417) | Groundwater microbial communities from Crystal Geyser aquifers in Utah, USA - Crystal Geyser metaG 2015-04 | ecosystem: Environmental > Aquatic > Deep subsurface > Groundwater | place... | reverse complement strand
GTGGCCGCGGCCGGCGCCGATGTGCTGGTCGCGGGCTCGGCGGTGTTCAAGGGCGGATCGGTGGCCACACCGCAAGTCTACGGGCAAAACATCCGCGCCCTGCGCGACGCGGCGGAGATGGCCCTTGCCTGAGGCGCTGATCTTCGATGTGGACGGCCCGCTTGCCGAAACCGAGGAATTGCTGCGGCTGGCCGTGGCGACGACCACGTCGCGGCCAATGTCGAGGCGTTGACGCGGGCCTGTTTCGCTCAGCCCGCCGGCATGGTGTTCGAGGTGCTGGCCTGCGGCGACGAGGTGGCGGCGAAGAAACCGGCGCCGGATGTCTGTCTTCTGGCACTCGCCTGCCTTGGCTTGCCCGGCCCGGTCCGACCCGCCTTGCCATCGCGGACAGCTTGGCGACCGGCGCGCAGTCCCCTGTCATCGTCACGCCCGCGGCCTATACTGCGGGCAAGGATTTCACCGGCCTGCGCACGGTGCTGTCCGACCTGACACAATTCGAACTGGAAAGGTAACCCATGGCCGTTTCCCCGCCCGTCTGTGATTTCGACTGGAAAGCCCCCGATTTCCGCCTGCCCGCAACCGATGGCCAAACCTACGGTCTGGCCGATCTCGCCGGGTCGAAGGGCACGCTGATCATGTTCATCTGCAACCATTGCCCCTACGTTCTGGCGGTGCTGGACCGTATCATCCGCGACGCGCGCGACTTGCATAGGCTGGGAGTCGGCGTCGCCGCGATCTGTTCCAACGACGCCGCCAGCTATCCCGATGACAGGTTCGACATGATGCGCCGCATGGCAGAAGAGAAGGGCTTCCCGTTCCCCTACCTTCATGACGAAAGCCAAGAGGTTGCCCGCGCCTGGGGGGCCGAGTGGACGCCGGATTTCTTCGGCTTCAACGCTGAGGGCGGGCTGCAATACCGGGGCCGGCTCGATGCGTCCCGCAAGGAGGCGGCGCCGGCTGACGCACGCCGCGACCTTTACGAGGCGATGCGGCAAGTGGCCGAGACAGGGCGCGGGCCGGCCGGGCAGATCCCCTCAATGGGGTGTTCGATCAAGTGGAAGGCGGCGTGATGGCGGCCATCGTCTTCGACCTCGACGGCACGCTGGTGGACAGCGCCCCGGACCTGCATGCGGCAGCCAACCGGATGCTGGCCGATTTCGGCGCGCTGCCGCTGCCGCTGGACAAGATCGTCAGCTTCATCGGCAATGGCATTCCCACCCTCGTGCGCCGCGTGATGCAGGAACGCGGGCTGCCCGCGCGCGAAAAAGACGCGATGACGGCGCGGATGCTGGCCCATTACGGCGCCCATCCGGCGGACCTGACACGCCCCTACCCTGGCGTGGTGGAGATGTTGGGCCAGTTGCGCGCGGCGGGCCATGTGCTCGGGCTTTGCACCAACAAGCCGCACGCGCCCTCGGTGCAGATCCTTGAGGCGTTGGGACTGGCGCGGTTTCTCGATGTGGTCATCGGCGGCGACAGCCTGCCGGTGAAGAAACCCGATCCGGCGCCGCTCCACGCCGCCTTCGAGGCGCTTCATGCGGATGATGCCGGGGCAGGGCGGCTTTATGTCGGCGACAGCGAGATCGACGCCGAAACCGCAGCGGCGGCGGGATGTGATTTTGCCCTCTTCACGAAAGGTTACCGAAAAGCCCCGGTTGCGACGCTGCCGCATATGCTGGCCTTCGACCATCATGCCGCCTTGCCGGACTGGGTCGCCATGCGGTGACGCTCCGGCCAAGGGCGCCTTGCAAAAACACGTCCCCGTGTGGCCCGCCGGATTGAAACCGGCGCGCGGCGCGATAGCTGCTTCGGGGGGCAAGGAAGGGCAAGGCGATGCGGCACGAACCATCACGCGGACGACCGATGCGGGTGCCGACAGGGCGCGTGGCGCGGCTGGCGCGGCTTGGCACGGTTGTGGCCGGGGCCGCCGGGCGCGGGGCATGGCAGGCGGCGCGCGACATCGGGCAGGGCAACCGGCCACAGCTTGCCGGACTGCTTGCGACACCGGCCAACATCACGCGCCTGGCGGAGGAACTGGCCCGGATGCGTGGCGCGGCGATGAAGCTGGGCCAGCTTTTGTCGATGGACGCCGGCGAGGTGCTTCCACCAGACCTGGCCGAGATCCTGTCGCGCCTGCGCAACGACGCCCATTTCATGCCGCCAAGGCAGCTAAAGCAGGTTTTGACCGCGCAATGGGGCGACACGTGGCTGCGCGAGGTGCGCCGCTTTGACGTCAGCCCGATCGCCGCCGCCTCGATCGGGCAGGTCCACAGGGCCGTTCTGCGCGACGGGCGCGAGGTCGCCGTGAAGGTGCAGTATCCTGGCGTCGCGCGCAGCATCGACAGCGATATCGCCAATGTCGGGGCGTTGTTGCGCTTGTCGGGTCTGGTGCCGAAAGGCGTCGATCTGGCCCCCTATCTGGACGAGGCGCGCAAACTGCTGCACGAGGAAACCGACTACCTGCGCGAAGGCCGCAACCTTGCCGCCTTCGGGCAGCGCCTCGCCGCGTCGGATCGCTTCGTGGTGCCGGACTATTACCGCGACTGGAGCACGGCGAGCGTGCTGACCATGTCCTATGTCGACGGTTGCCCGATAGAGGAGGCGGTGGCCTTCGCACCGGCGGCGCGCGACCGCATCGCCAGCGATCTGGTGGACCTCTTCCTGAGGGAACTGTTCCAGTTTCAGGAAATGCAGAGCGACCCGAATTTCGCCAACTACAGGATCGCCGCCGAGGGGCAGCGGATCGTCTTGCTGGATTTCGGGGCGACGCGCCAAATCGACCCCGCCCTCGTCGCACAACTGAGGGCGTTCATCGCGGCGGGGCTGCACGGGGATCACGCCACGGTTGAAACATTGGCCCGGCGCATGGGGTTGCTGTCGGACGAGGACCGGACGGATCATCAGGCCTTGATCCTGTCGATGATCGCCATGGTGTTCGACGCGTTGCGCGCGACGCCGGTCCTTGATTTCGGGCAAAGCGATCTGCTGCGGCGCTTGCAGCAGCGGGCGATGGCAGTGGCGGATACTGGGTATGCGCCGCGCCCGTTGCCGATGGATCTGCTCTACCTGCATCGCAAGATCGCGGGGATGTTTCTTCTGGCGCGCCGATTGCGGGGCCGCGTGCCGGTGCAGGCTTTGCTGAAGGATCACGGCGTCTGCTGACCGGGCCGCCCCTACCGGGCCGCCTTTTCCGCGTCTGCCGCAAGGTAGGGCTTCAGGCTGTCGACGAAAGCGTCGATGAAATCGAGCACCACAGGTGAACTGGGCCCGGAGGCCGGGCGCAGGATCGACAGGCGGTGAAAGATCTCGGGCCGGAAGGGGCGGATGACGATGCCGTCCTTGCGGAACCCCTCCGCGTCGAGCGCGCTGACCACCGAGGCGCCCATGCCCTTGCTGACCATGGTGCAGGCGGTGGTGAATTGACGGACCTCGACAAGGCTGTCGATGGCGGTGCCGTGGTCGGAAAAGGCGCGCGAAAGGTGTTGGTAAAACCGGCTGTCGCGGCGGGTGTGGATCATCTTTTCGCCGGCCAGATCGGTTGGCGTGAGACTGGCCTTTTCCTGCAACAGGTGGCCCTTGGGCAGGATGCAGACCGAGCGCACGAACAGATCCCGGCTTTGCGTGGCCGGGTGGCCGAGGAAGCCGTCGGTGACGCCGCAATCATATTGTTCGCCGATGATCCATTCAAGGATCCGCTCCGGCCGGTCGGGTTCAAGGGTTACGGTCACGCCCGGCCGGGCCTTCAGGAACTCGACCAGCACGCCGGGCAGGTGGCTGACCGCGAAACCGGGCAGGCAAGCGATTCGGATATGGCCGACGGTGCGCTCGATAAGGTCGCGGCGCAGGTCGTCGAGGTGATCGAGCCCGTCGAGGATGCGCGTCACCTCGCTCAGCAGGTAGCGCGAGTCGCTGGTCGGGGTCAGAACGCCGCGTTGGCGGATGAACAGCTCGAACCCGACTTCGCGGGAAAAATCGGACAACAGCCGGCTGACCGCCGGTTGCGAAATGCCCAGCCTCTTGGCTGCCTTGGTGATGGTGCCGGCCTCCGCGACAGCGCGGAAGGCCTCAAGCTGTCGTATCTTGAATTTCAACGGGGTGCGCCTGTCGGTTCGGGGAGAGAACACCCACCTCTAAATCCATAATATGACGTTATGAATGCTGTTATATAAAATTCACTTGAATTATTTCCCGTCTGCCCGGATTTTGATCAAGTTCGAGACATATCCTTCCAGGGAGAGAAGAGATGACCTTCACCAAGACGCTACTGGCAAGTGTCGCAGCGACGGCCCTGATGGCCGGTGCCGCCGCCGCCCAGACCGAAATCAACTGGTGGCACGCCATGGGCGGTGTCAACGGCGAGCTGATCGACGAGATGGCCGCCGAGTTCAACGCCAGCCAGGACGAGTTCGAAGTGATCCCGACCTACAAGGGCAACTACACCGAGACCATGACCGCCGCCATCGCCGCCTTCCGCGCCGGCGAGCAGCCGCACCTCGTGCAGGTGTTCGAGGTCGGCACCGCCACCATGATGGCCGCCGAGGGCGCAATCTACCCGGTGCAGCAGATGATGGAAGACGCCGGCGAGCCCTTTGACGGTGCCGCGTTCCTGCCCGCCGTGGTGTCTTACTACCAGACCCCGGAAGGCCAGCTTCTGTCGATGCCTTTCAACAGCTCCACCCCGGTGATGTGGTACAATGCCGACGCGCTCGACGCGGCCGGCGTCGACGTGCCGACCACCTGGGACGAGGTCGAGGCCGCCGCCCGCGCCGTGGTCGATAACGGCATGGAATGCGGTGTTTCCTTCGGCTGGCAAAGCTGGGTGATGATCGAAAACTTCTCGGCTTGGCATGACATCCCCATGGGCACGCAGGAAAACGGTTTCGCCGGCTTCGACACCGAGTTCACCTTCAACAACGATGCTGTCGTGAACCGTCTGCAGGCAATCGCCGACATGCAGGAGGACAGGCTGTTCGTCTATGGCGGGCGCCGCGGCGACTCGCTGCCGCTGTTCACCAACGGTGAATGCGCGATGTGGATGAACTCCTCGGCCTATTACGGGTCGATTAACGGCAATGTCGATTTCAACTTCGGCCAGACCATGCTGCCGCTTGACACCGATGTGGCCGATGCGCCGCAGAACTCGATCATCGGCGGGGCGACCCTTTGGGCGCTTCAGGGCCACAGCGAAGACGAGTATCGCGGCCTTGCCCAGTTCCTGACCCACATCTCCTCTCCCGAGGTGCAGGCGCGCTGGCACCAGGCAACCGGCTACGTGCCGATCACGCTTGCCGCCGCCGAGTTGAGCGAGCAGCAAGGCTTCTACGACGCGAACCCCGGCACCGACGTCGCCGGCCGGCAGCTGTCGCTGAACCAGCCGACCCCGAATTCCCGTGGCATCCGCTTCGGTAACTTCGTGCAGGTCCGTGACGTGATCAACGAGGAACTGGAAGGCTTGTGGGCCGGCAACCAGACCGCCGCCGAGGCCGTCGCCAACGCGCAGGAACGTGGCAACGAATTGCTGCGCCGCTTCGAGCGCTCCGTGAACTGATCGCGGATCCCTGACGCCATCCGACCCGGCGGCCTGCCCTGGCCGCCGGGTCTTCCCATCCCGGAAAGTCGAAGAACCCAGATGCTCAAGCGCGTGCATTTCCCGGCGTCCCTGTTGCCCTATCTTCTGGTGGCGCCGCAGGTGTTCATCACGCTGGTCTTCTTTATCTGGCCTGCGAGCCAGGCCGTTTACCAATCGCTTCTCGTTCAGGATGCCTTCGGGCTGTCGACCGAGTTCGTGTGGTTCGAGAATTTCGAATACCTTTGGGGAAATCAGCAATACCGGGACACGTTCGGGCGCACGATCTTCTTTTCGGTGGCGGTCGCCTTCCTGTCGATGAGTTTCGCGTTGATCCTCGCAGGATTTGCCGACCGGGTCATTCGCGGCTCGACCGTCTACCGGACGCTGTTGATCTGGCCCTACGCCGTCGCCCCGGTTCTGGCCGGCGCGCTGTGGCTGTTCATGTTCAACCCGACGCTTGGCATTATCCCCTTCATCCTCGACGCATTCGGCCGCGACTGGAACCACTACCTGAACGGCGGCGAGGCGATGTTCCTGGTCATCATCGCCGCGGCGTGGAAACAGGTGGCCTACAATTTCCTGTTCTACCTCGCCGCGATGCAATCCATCCCGCGCTCGATCATCGAGGCGGCGGCGATCGACGGGGCGGGGCCGGTGCGCCGCTTCGTGACGGTCATCTTCCCGCTGATTTCGCCCACCACCTTTTTCCTTCTGGTGGTGAACGCGGTCTACGCGTTTTTCGAGACCTTCGGGATCATCCACGCCGTGACCCAGGGCGGCCCCGCCAATGCCACCACGACGCTTGTCTACAAGGTCTATAACGACGGCTTCATCGGCCTCGACCTTGGCGGGTCGGCGGCGCAATCGGTGATCCTGATGATCCTTGTCATCGCGATGACGGTGGTCCAGTTCCGCTTCATCGAAAAGAGGGTGCAATACTGATGGTCGAAAAACGCCCCGGCTTTACCATTGTGGCGCACATCGTGCTGATCTTCGGTGTCGCGCTGGTCGCGCTGCCGGTCTGGATCACCTTCGTCGGCGCCAGCCACGACGGCGCGCGCATGTTGCAGGCCCCGATCCCGATGTGGCCCGGCGATCAGTTCTTCGAGAACCTCCGCCAGACCTTCTTTGGCCGCGGTCTGGATGGATCGCGCACCGCGCCGGTCTGGATGATGATGTTCAATTCGCTGGTCATGGCGATGATGATCGCGGTCGGCAAGATCGCCATCTCGCTGCTGTCGGCCTTTGCCATCGTCTATTTCAAGTTTCCCTTCCGGATGGGCTTTTTCTGGTTGATCTTCATCACCCTGATGCTGCCCGTCGAGGTGCGCATCCTGCCCACCTTCGAGGTGGTGGCGGACCTTGGCATGCTCAACAGTTACTGGGGCCTTACGGTGCCGCTGATCGCCTCGGCGACGGCGACCTTCATGTTCCGGCAGGTGTTCCTGACCATCCCCGACGAGATGCTGGAAAGCGCCCGGATCGACGGCGCCGGGCCGATGCGGTTCTTCTGGGATATCCTGCTGCCGCTGAGCCGGACCAACATTGCGGCGCTTTTCGTGATCCTGTTCATCTATGGCTGGAACCAGTATCTGTGGCCGCTGCTGATCACCACCGATCCCGATATGATGACCATCGTCGTGTCGATCAAGCAGATGCTGGAAGCTTCTGAACAGACCCCGCAATGGAACATCATCATGATGACGGCGCTGCTGGCGATGGTGCCGCCGATCTTCGTGGTGATTGCGATGCAAAAGCTCTTTGTCAAAGGGCTGACCGAGACCGACAAATAGGACGCCCCGCAGATGGCTGAAATCAAACTCGACTCGCTGATCAAATCCTACGGCCCGGACCAGGTGCTGCACCACGTCGGGGCCGATATCGAGGACGGCGAATTCATCGTCATCGTCGGGCCTTCGGGGTGTGGAAAATCCACTCTACTGCGCATGATCGCGGGGCTGGAAACCATCACCTCCGGCGAGGTCTCGATCGGCGGCAAGGTGGTCAACGGGCTGGAACCGGCCGACCGCGACATTGCGATGGTGTTTCAGAACTACGCGCTTTATCCGCATATGAGCGTGCGCCAGAACATGGCCTATGGCCTGAAGATCCGCGGAACGCCCAAGGCCGAGATCGCGCGGCGCGTGCAGGAGGCGGCGGAGATCCTTGAAATCGGCGCCTTTCTTGATCGCAAGCCGCGGCAACTGTCGGGCGGGCAACGTCAACGGGTGGCCATGGGGCGCGCCATCGTGCGTGACCCGCAGGTGTTCCTGTTCGACGAACCGCTGTCGAACCTCGACGCCAAGCTGCGGGTGCAGATGCGCCTGGAGATCCGCAAGCTGCAAAAACGGCTTGGGGTGACGTCGATCTTCGTCACCCACGATCAGGTCGAGGCAATGACGCTTGGCGACCGGCTGATGGTGCTTAACGGCGGCTACGTGGAACAGTTCGGCACACCGATCGAGCTTTACGACCGGCCCGAAACGGTCTTTGTCGCCGGGTTCATCGGCAGTCCGGCCATGAATTTCCTGCCCGCAGAGGCAGACGGCGGCGTGGTGACGCTTGCCAATGGCGTGTCGCTGCCGGGGGCGGAGGGCGTGCGCGGCAAGATCACCTTCGGCGTGCGGCCCGAGCATCTGGTGCCCGACGCGGCCGGCCCGATCCGGGTGCAGGTGCAGGTGTTCGAGGCGCTGGGCGCCAATACGCTTGTACACGGGGTGCTTGAGGGCACCGACACGGAGCTTGTCGTCAGCCTGCCCGGCCATGAAACCCCGACGCCCGGCGATGTTCTGTGCTACGCGGCGCCGGGCGAACATCATCACCTCTTCGATGCCGAGAGCGGCGCGCGGATCGCGCCGTGACCGGGTTTCCACAACTGGACGCCTTTCGGGGCGGCCCCGGCCTTGTACGGCTGGTCGGTCATCGCGGCGCGCGCGGCGTGATGCCGGAAAATACGATGGAGGGATTCGCCTTCACCCTGTTGGCGGGGGTCAGCTTGCTGGAATTCGACGTTGTGCTGACACGTGACGGCGTGCCGGTCGTCACCCATAACCACCATCTCGACGGTGCCGCGACCCGCGACGCTGCGGGAAACTGGCTGATGGGGCAGGGGCCAAGGGTGGCGGAGCTGACGCTGAATGAACTGCACGGTTACGATGTCGGCGGAGTCGATGTGCGCAGCTCTTACGGGCGGCAGTTTTGCGATCAGGTCTTGCTTGACGGGGTGCGGGTGCCGTGTCTTGGCGATCTGCTGGATCTCGGGCATGATCCGCGTTTTGCCGACCTGCATTTCCTGCTGGAACTGAAATCCGACCCGGCGCTGCGCGACGATGCGCGGGCAAGGGAGGCGTTCGTCGCCGCGATCGTGGCAAAGGTTCGGGATCGTGGCATGGCCGGGCGCACGATCCTGCACAGCTTCGACTGGCACCTGTTGGACGTTTGCCGCCGCGCGGCGCCGGAAATGCCCACGTCCTGCCTGTCGCAAATGCCCGAAACCGTCGATGCGCTCTGCGCGGGCGGGCTTTCCGGGTTCGTGTCGCAGGATTGCAGCCTTCCGCGCATGGTGGCCGATGCGGGCGGGCAGCTCTGGTGCCCGAATGTCGAGGACGTCACGCCGGAGCTTGTCGCCGAGGCGCGCCGGCTGGACCTGATCGTGCTGGCATGGACGGTGAACGAGACCGGGGATATCGACCGGATGATCGAGGCCGGGGTCGATGGCATCGTCACCGACTACCCCGGTCGGGCGCAGCACCGGCTACGGCTGCGCGGCGCGCGCTGGTAGACGGCGCGCGCTAGACAAACATCGTGTCGACCATGTCGCGCACCTCCGGGATGTCCAGAACCTCGTTCAGCACCTTTCGCCACGATGGCATATCCACCCGATTGGCCGCAGTGTCATCGGCAACGACCGGGATGTGGGCATGAATGATCGCCCCCTGCTGTCTTTCCACGCCCGCCGCGCCGCCTGCCGCGACGTGAAGAAGCTTGTGCTGCGGGTGCCGGTCTTGAAGCGCCGCCGCCAGCTTTTCCAACCCTTCGGCGTCAACCTCGCCATTCGATTTGATCACGTAGATCCCCGGCCGGGACACCGAGAAATGCCAGAACTTGTAGGCGAGCGCGTCGATCCGCGCCTTTTCGCGTTGCCAGATCTCCTCGAACCGGGCGTCGGGCACGACATGCGGGGCGCTGTCGGTCAGGTCCACAAGGTCGGAGCGGAAGGTAATTCCCGACCGTGTATCGAGTAAGCCTCCCTCGACGACGCGCAGCGCGTCCTTCTCGAAAAGGGGAGACGGGGCTTGCAGATGGGCGACGAGGGCGCGCACTGGGGCCCTTGTCCATTGAAACAGGCTGCTCGGCTGGTAGCCTTCCATCTGTTGCAATGTCGAGAACGCAGCGTCCTCGCCCAGATTCTCCGTCAATCGCAGCAGGCGCTGATAGCGGGGCTGCGCGTCCTCGGGCACCGGGCGGGCAACCGTGTTGACGGTCGGGCACGCCGCTTCGAGCGCGCGCTTCCAGCGGGCGGCGTGATCGGGCGAGATGGCCGAGAAAGCTTCGATCTCGGGCAGGGTGGCGCGCGCGATTATCTCTCGTTGAGGCTTTGTAAGCTTCGGGTAAATTGCAGCCTCTGCGGTGTTTGTGTCCGTATTGACGCGCTTTTGCAGTTGTTGAAGGTCATGGGGCGCCTCGTTGCTGTCGGGCAGGTCGAGAAACCCCATCACGTCTTTCAGCAAGGCCACCGGGTCGGCCTCGATATCGTCGTGGTAGAAGGCGCGGAAATCGTCGCCAAAGACCTTGCGCCATTCCGTGACGATGCGGTTGTAGTTGCGGATGCGCACCCGCCAGCCGAAGCTGATGAATTCCTCGATCATCCAGTCGGTGGCCGGCCCGCGGAACTTGCCATGCCGGAACGCGTGCAGCTTCACCTCCGAACACAGTCGATCATAGGGGTTGCGCAGCAGCACGAACACCTTGGAGCCTTCGGGCAGCGCGGCCCTGAGTTCCGGGATCCTGTATTCGTGCATTCCCGCGTAGGATGGGCTTATGTCGAGCGCGGGCTTTCCCCGCTGGCCCATCAGATCGCGGTATGCGTCCGCCGACACGTTTTCGGAGTCGATCCCGGACCACGTTTCCAGCCAGGCCCGATCCGCATCCGTCAGGGTCCGTGTCTGTTCCAGCGTCGCGGTGTGTGCCTGTTTGAAGCCCTGTGTCGGCGCCCCGAACCAGTAGCGCACCTCCTTGGCCGGCGGCACGAAAAGCGCATCGATCCCGGACAGCGCCTCGAACAGCCATGTGGTGCCGGAGCGGGCCATGCCGATGCAGATATGGGTCGGGGGGGTGGTCATGGGATGGGTCGACCCCTTCAGTCTGGCCAGATCACGGCATCGTGTTTCGACACGAGGCTCATCTGGGACCGCGCGCGGCGGCGCTTGAAATGCAAGGTATCCAGAACCGGCTTGTGCGCGATACCCCGTGAGAGCGTCTGCATGTTCCAGTGCCAATCCTCATGTCCGAAACCAGCGGGCAGGTCATTGGCCCGAAATGGCAGGTCACGGTAGATATCGGTCGCTGCGAAGGACATGGCGTCCCAGTAATTGGCCCAGGCCATGTAGTCCGGGTCGTAGAGCGGCCCTTCGGAATCGACATGCCACCAAAGGTTGCGCTGTTGCCCGAACACGATGTTGCAATGGGAATGCCAGACCGCATCCGGCCGGTCGCTTGCCGCCCGCCATGCAGCGCTCAGCCAGTTTTCCGACCACAGATCATCGCCGTCCAGAAACGTGGCGAAGCGTCCCGACGCGGCGTCTATGCCGCTGTTTCGGGACTGTCCCGGATCGCCGTGATCGGTTTCGATCAGCGTTGCACGCCCGGCAAGGGCATTGGAAATGATGCTGCGGGTCAGGTCGTCGGTCTTGTCGAGCACACCGATACACTCTGTCGAGGCGCCTTCGGCTTCGGCATGGGCGATCGCCTGAAGCGCACTGTGAATCGTCGCACCGGCAAGGATGCCTTCACGATGGGCGGTGATGATGATGCTGATATCGGTCATCTCAGGTGGCTTCTTTCAGGATTGCCGACAGGGCATCTGCATAGCTGCTTTCGCTGTGCCGTGAATGGACTCGTTCGCGCAGGGCCAGGGCCCGCGTGATCCGGGTCTGCGGCGCATCCAGCATCTGTTCGATCGCGTTGACGTAGTCGTCTGCCGGGTTGCCGACGGCGACCGGCCAGCCGGTGGTCTCGTCGATCAGTTCCGGCACACCGCCCGCCGTGCTTGCAACGATCGGCATGCCCATGCTGCCCAGTTCGATCAGGATGGTCGGAAGACCGTCCCAGTCCGAGGTGTAGAAAAAGCCATCGACCGCCTCCAGCGGCAATTCGTGGTAGGCGGTGAAGGGGTCATGCAGCTTCACGTTGTCGGGCAGGGCGTTCAGGTCCGGCTCCGGGTCCAGCACCGCCTTGCCCCAGCACAGGAAATCGACATCGGGCAGCGCTCGCGCCACGTCGAGCAGCAGGTCAAAGCGCTTCTGCCGGTCGAACCGCCCGGCCCAGATCAGCACCGGCCGTTTGCGGGTGCCTGCCGCGTCGACCTGCAGTCTGACCAGCGGGGCCGTCGGCGGATCGGTCCTGGCCGGCGTGTAGACAGGGCGAAGCCGGTGCGCCAGATCGGGGGGCAGCATGAAGCGCCGGCCAAGGGTCTCGGCCAGATCGGCACTGTCGGTGATCGCCGTCGTCAGATGTTCGAAAACCGGTGAGAAATTCGAGACAGGGTGCCCGGCCTCGTCACCCGATGGTGTCCGGTCGGCGCAGAAGTAATAGGCATGCAGACTGGTGAAGGCCGAAAGCTGCCGGCCGAACCGCTGGATCGTCTTGAAGGCCAGAAGGCTGTTGACGTTGAAGACATTGGCCGGACGCACGCGGCGCAGAAGTTCGTATAGCGTCTGCGTGCGACCGTCCTCGTCGAGGGCGGCCATCGCCCCCGAAAGATCGACCCGCGCAACATCGTCACCGAACCACTCGGGGCGCGCCCAATCTGCCTCATCCGTCTGAAGCACAAGGACGGGGCCGTCGATATCGGACAAAGTGCGCGACAGGATGCCAGCGACATAATCCGCGCCGCCCACCTTGCAAAACGGGATCAGGACGACCGAGCGGAACCGCCCCTCGGGCAACAGGCCAAGCGCGTGCCGGTAATCGGCGTAGGACGGATCGTGCCACGGCGGCAGGTAGGCGGGCAGGTCGACCTGCGTGGTGACATCGGGATCGCTGACATTCGCCTTGTTCACCAGATCGCGCATGCGCGCGGATCCGAGGAAGCGGCGCATGGCGGCAAGCTCTTCATGGGCCGCGTCGTCGCCACCGAAAGCGCTGATGAAGCGCCGGGTGGTGTTGGGCGTGCCGGTGCCGATCCCGTGGTGGATCGTGACGTCGCACCGGAACTGGCGCTTCTCGTCGATCCCGTGCAGCAGGAAATGGGAGGTCTTTGACCACGGATACGCCTCAAGATCCTTGTTGGCATGAAGGTAGCCATCGCAGGAGAACAGGGGAGAGGGCGAAATGTCGTTGGGCTGACCGTGGCGCATCCAGTGCAGGAATGCACCTTCGTCCCCGATCGAGGGCAGGCCCTGTTCGACCGCTCTGCGGCGATAGGTGGCCTCGTGAAAGAACGGTCCCGGCGCGAGGCCCGCGGGCAGGCCGAAGGCGAGGTAGCGCAGAAAGCTCTCGTTATCCGTGACCTCCGGGCCAAGGCCCTGTTGCCTGCGGTAATCGTCGGGGCTGAACATCGCCCTCAGGTGCCGGCCAAGCGGCAGGTCCCTCAGGGCGCCGGTCTCCATCCCGAGGGCGTCCAGCAGGGTGAGCATTTCGTTGGTCCATTTCTCATCCTGTGCGCGGAACCAGCGAAGGTATTCATTGGTCTTTTCTTCCTGCGTTCGAGCGGCATCCCCGGAGAGCGCCTGGCTGGACGAGTTGAACCGGGTGTAGTGGGCCAGCGGGCAGGTTTCCCTGTCACCGTTCATCTGCGCGCTGACGTATTCGTTGACGTCGAACCCCGCGAACGGCGTCCGGCTCTCGCGCCAGCCGTATTCGAGGTAATGCGTCAGCGGGTCGACCCCCGCGGCGGCGGTATCGGGGTATTCGCGTGTGTAGAAGGCGGCATCGAAATGCTCGGCCAGGTGGTCCCGTCCCAGCCCGAGGAACGCCGGAGATTTGGCCAGTTTCCTGTTCAGACGCCTCTTTCGAAGAATTCTTTTCATCATTCTGATGCCCAACTCCAGCTGCCCCACCGCGCCGTCGGTCCCCAATCTGTCAGGCTGGCCTGACGATCAGTCAGGACGCCAGCCCTATCAAATCAAGGTCGGTGTCGCCGACGGTCTCAACCGGCGGCGCCGGTCGCTGCATCCATACGACGGCAGACATTTAGTCATTATGAACGTGGGTGTCGACCCGTTTGAGGCAATGCGCCGCTGATGCCGCGTGACCCCGTTCCCTCGCGCGATATCGCAGCTGTTCGATACCTGGCGAAGGGGTTCCGTGGGTGTCTTTGGGTGACAATCACGCATGTCCGCCATGCGACCGGAGAGAACGTTGGGTGCAAACCGCACGATCGCCAGATCGCGGCCTGGCAACCTGCGGATGGTGCTGGTTGCGCGACGACGGCATCACGCCGCCACAAAGGCCTCCCGGTTCGCGGGTGGGGGGGGGGGGGGGGTACGGGGACGAGCGCTGCGCCAATGGTGCGTGAAATCACGCACCCTACGAGGGTTTTGTCAGGCGGTGAACGCGAGCGGTCCTTGATCCCGACTGCAACATACCGGGCGTCCGTCACCTGCGCCTCTTCCCCCCGCGCTGCCCCGGCCGTCCCGCCGTCGACCGGCCGCTTGCCTTCGTAGCGCCCTCCACGGCGCTTTCGACTGCTGATTGCCGCACCATTGGGTCGCTTGATACCACGAGGTCCACCGCTTCCAGCCGCTTGACCTCGTCGCGCAGCCGGGCGGCTTCCTCGAATTCGAGATTTTCGGCGGCCTTGCGCATCTGGTCGCGCAGCCCATCGAGATGCGCCTCCAGGTTCGCGCCGTGCATCGGTTTGTCGATCTGCGCCGTGACCCGGTTCATATCGACGTCGCCTTCGTAAAGTCCGGCGAGGATGTCGTCGACGTTCTTTTTTACCGTCGCGGGCGTGATCCCGTGCTCCTCGTTATAGGCCATCTGTTTTTCACGGCGGCGGTTGGTTTCCCCGATGGCGCGGTCCATCGACCCGGTGACGCGGTCGGCATACATGATCACCCGCCCATCCACGTTGCGCGCCGCCCGTCCGATGGTCTGCACCAGCGAGGTTTCGGACCGCAGGAAGCCCTCCTTGTCGGCGTCCAGAATGGCGACCAGCCCGCATTCGGGAATGTCCAGCCCCTCGCGCAGCAGGTTGATGCCGATCAGCACGTCAAACGCGCCAAGCCGCAGGTCGCGCAGGATTTCGATCCTCTCGATCGTGTCGATGTCGGAATGCATGTAGCGGACCTTGATGCCCTGCTCGTGCAGGTATTCGGTCAGATCTTCGGCCATTCGCTTGGTCAGCGTGGTGACGAGCGTCCGGTAGCCCGCCGCCGTCACCCGCCGGATTTCATCCATCACGTCATCCACCTGCGTGGTGACCGGGCGGATTTCCACCTCGGGGTCCAGAAGGCCGGTGGGGCGGATCACCTGTTCGGTAAAGACGCCGCCGGTCTGGTCCAACTCCCACGCGGCGGGGGTGGCGGAGACGAAGATGCTTTGCGGGCGCATTGCATCCCATTCCTCGAACTTCAGCGGCCGGTTGTCCATGCAGGAGGGCAGCCGAAAGCCATGCTCGGCCAGCGTGAACTTGCGCCGGTAGTCGCCCTTGTACATGCCGCCGATCTGCGGCACCGAAACGTGGCTTTCATCGGCGAAGACGATGGCGTTGTCGGGGATGTATTCGAACAGCGTCGGCGGCGGCTCGCCCGGCGCGCGGCCCGTCAGGTAGCGCGAGTAATTCTCGATCCCGTTGCAGACTCCCGTCGCCTCAAGCATCTCGAGATCGAACCGCGTGCGCTGTTCCAGCCGCTGCGCCTCCAGCAGCTTGCCCTCGCCCTCAAGTTGCGTGAGGCGCAGGGTCAGCTCCGCCTTGATGCCCTTGATCGCCTGTTTCATTGTCGGCGTGGGCGTCACGTAATGGCTGTTGGCGTAGACGCGGACCTTTTCGAGCGTGTCGGTCTTGGCGCCGGTCAGGGTGTCGAACTCGGTGATCGCCTCAAGCTCCTCTCCGAAGAAGGACAGCCGCCAGCCGCGATCCTCAAGGTGCGAGGGCCAGATTTCAAGCGAATCGCCCCGCACCCGGAAGGTGCCGCGCTGGAACGCCTGATCGTTGCGCTTGTATTGCTGTGCGATGAGGTCGGCCATGACGGCGCGCTGGTCATAGTCCTTGCCAACCTCGATATCCTGCGTCATCGCGGTGTAGGTCTCGGGGCTGCCGATGCCGTAGATGCAACTGACCGAAGCGACGATGATCACGTCGTCGCGTTCCAGCAGCGACCGCGTGGCCGAGTGGCGCATGCGGTCGATCTGTTCGTTGATCTGGGATTCCTTTTCTATGTAGGTGTCCGAGCGCGGCACATAGGCCTCGGGCTGGTAATAGTCGTAGTAGCTGACGAAATATTCCACCGCGTTATCGGGGAAGAAGCCCTTGAACTCGCCGTAAAGCTGCGCGGCCAGCGTCTTGTTGGGGGCAAGGATGATGGCCGGGCGCTGCGTTTGCTCGATGATCTTGGCCATGGTGAAGGTCTTGCCGCTGCCAGTGACGCCAAGCAGCACCTGGTCGCGTTCGCCGTCGCCGATCCCGGATGAAAGCTCCGCGATTGCCGTCGGCTGGTCGCCGGCCGGCTTGAACTGCGTTTGCATGACGAAGCGTTTGCCGCCCTCCAGCTTGGGCCGGGGACGGCTTGCGTCGGCGATGTCGCGGCGGTCGGTGGTGGCATAGGGCATGCGCGACTCCTCGGGCAGGTGGCCTCTAGAATGGTCCTATTTTGTTCCGTTGCAAGGCCGGGGCCGGGCAGCGGGGCGGTCGGCCATGAAAATGCCGCGGTTTTTAAACGAATTCATAAGAAATCTGCTGGAGTATTCACTTGCTGCAAGACGGGTCCCGCACCTAGGGTCGCTGTGCAAGCAGCAAAACGGTTGTCGGTCGGCCTCGCACGACCCACCCCCTCACTCGCTCCACGAGTGCTGGCCGGCAACCCGCTTTCCCCGCCCCCATGCACGATCATAATGCCCGTTGCATAAGCGGCGCGGTTTCGGGATAACAGGGGCAACGTCCCGAAGGAGTTGCCCGATGCGCGCACGAATTTATCAGCCAGCCCGGACCGCGATGCAATCCGGCATGGGAAAGTCGAAGGCCTGGGTGCTGGAATTCGCCCCCACCGAAAAGCGCGAGGTCGATCCGCTTATGGGCTGGACCAGTTCCGGCGACATGGACAGCCAGGTCAAACTGCGCTTCGACAGCCTGGAGGCAGCGAAGGACTACGCCGATGAACACGGGATCGACGCCATCGTCCTGCACCCCAAGACGCGCAAGGTGAACGTTCGCCCACGCGGATATGGCGGCAATTTCGCGACCGACCGGCGGCAGGTCTGGACCCACTGAGCGTTATGATCGTTTCTGTCGAGGATCCGGGTGTCGCCGATGTGGCGGCGCTCCTGATCGCGCATGAGGAGCTGAAATCCATGCATGTCGGCAAAGCGGCGCGGGGGCGCGGCACGGGGGCGCGGGGCGGGGCGTGTCTTGTTGGACGCAATGATCGCGGACGCCCGGTCGCGCGGTGTCGGGCGGATCAGCCTTGAGACCGGCTCGGGCGAGGATCACGCCGCCGCCCGGGCGCTTTATTCAAGCGCGGGGTTCGGGGCGACCGGGCCGTTTTCTGCCTATGCCGAAGATCCGCTATCGACCTTCATGAGCAGCGAGATCTGACTTCAATCCCGCTTGCGTTCGCGCGCCCTGTCGCGCATCTAAGGGCGCGCGGTCCCGTAGCTCAACTGGATAGAGCAGCTGACTTCTAATCAGCAGGTTGGGGGTTCGAGTCCTCCCGGGATCGCCAGTTGTCGGATATTCACGGTTGACCGATGGCTCGGGTTTACGGATTACGACGCGCGGCGGATGCTCTAACGGACGCTCCGTGTCGGGGTCATCGCAGGGGCTGGCTCCTGAACAGCGACCGGCAGCTTCAGGCTGCGCCTTTCACCCGACGTGATCCGCAAGCTCGGGCGCCCGGCGTCGCCGGTCATCTTGTGTCGGCCAGCAGGATCGCCTACAGCGGCCAGACGACAAGGATCGTGGGGATGGAAACGGTGATCACGATCACCTCCAGCGGCAGGCCCATGCGCCAGTAATCGCCGAAACCGTAGCCGCCGGGGCCGAGGATCAGGGTGTTGTTCTTGTGGCCAATGGGGGTCAGGAACGCCGCCGAAGCCGCCACCGCCACCGCCATCAGGAACGGGTCGGGGTTGACGCCGAGCGTGTCCGCCATCTGGATGCCGACCGGCGCGGCCACGATGGTCGTCGCGGTGTTGTTGAGCACATCGCTCAGCGTCATGGTCACCACCATCAGCAGCGTCAGCGTCCCCCACGCGGGCCAGGTCGCACTGATCGTCACCAACCCACCGGCCAGCAATTCGGTTCCGCCCGAGGCCTCCAGCGCCGCGCCAAGCGGGATCATGGAGCCGAGCAGGACGACGACAGGCCATTCGATATGATCGTAGATTTCCTCGATCGGCAGGATCCTGAACAGCACGTAGGCGACCACCACCAGCCCCAGCGCAATCGGCAGGTAAAGCAGCCCCAAAGCCGCCGCCGCCACCGCAGCGCCGAAAATGCCGATCGCGGCCCATGTCTTCGTATCGCGCGTCACCGCCAGCCCCCGGTCGGCCAGCGCATACCCGCCCAGCCAGTCCACCACGTCGGCGCCGGTATCGGAGGGCACCAGCAACAGCAGGATGTCGCCGGGCTGGATCGTCGCCCGGCGCAGACGCTCGGTGATGCGTGTGCCCTTGCGCGAAATGCCCATCAGGACGCTGCGCTTGCGCCAGCCGAGGCCGATGGCCTGCGCGCTGTGCCCGGCGATGCGGCTCCCCTCCGGCACCACCATTTCCACCAGTGTGACTCCCTCGCCCACGGCATCCTCTACCGCGTGGCCGTCGGGGGCGAAGTCCAGCTTCAGGGCGCTGCGAAATTCGTCCAGCGCGTCGGGCGCGGCCTCCAGCACGAGGATATCACCGGCCTTCAGTTCGAGGTTGCGCCCGGTGCCGAAGCGGCGCGTGCCGTCGCGCACGAGGCCGAGGATGGCGACATCGCTTTTCTCGGCCGGCTCCACGAGATCGCGCAGGCGCCCGCCGACCAGCGTGTTGTCCTCGGGGATCGACAGTTCCGAGATGTAGGGCGCCAGTTCGCCAAGCTGGTCCGTGCCGACACCGGAATCGCGGCGCGGGATCAGGCGCCAGCCGATCAGCGCCACGAAGCTCAGCCCGGCCAGCGCGGCAACCCCGCCCACCGGCGCGAAATCGAACATCGCGAAGGGTGCGCCGAGCGACTCTTCCCGGATCGCGGCGATGACGATGTTGGGCGGCGTGCCGATCAGCGTGGCCATGCCGCCGAGGATGGTTGCAAAGGACAGCGGCATCAGCGACAGGCCGGGGCTGCGGCCGGCCTTGCGCGCAGTGGCGATATCGACCGGCATCAGCAAGGCCAGCGCCGCGACATTGTTCATGAAGGCCGACAGCACGCCGCCAACGCCGCCCATGATGGCGATATGGGCGCCCAGCGACCGGCCCGCATCGACCAGCGTGCGGGTGATCAGCAACACCGCGCCCGAGCGCACCAGCCCGGCAGAGACCACCAGCACCAGCGCCACCACCAGCATCGCGGGATGGCCGAACCCGGCGAAGGCCTCGCCCGCCGGAACAAGCCCGAGGATCACCGCCACCATCAGCGCCGCGAAGGCCACGAGGTCGTATCGGAACCGGCCCCACAAAAGCAGGCCGAACACGGTGCCGAAGAGCACGAAAAGCAGGATCTGATCCGTGGTCATGACGCAGGTCTAGCCCTCGTCCTCGAACAGTCCCTCGGGTGGGTCCACGACGATCCGGCCGCCGGTCAGGTCCACCGTTGGCACGATCTCGTTCGTGAACGGAACAAGCGTGGTGCCGCTTTCGCCTTTCCGGCGGACCTCCAGCAGATCGGTGGCGCCGTGGTTCAGAACCGCGTGCACCTGGCCGCGATCCGCGCCACCGGTGTCGACGACCGCGAGGCCGATGAGGTCGGCCTGGTAGAATTCGTCATCGGGCAGGGCGGGCAGCGCGTCGCGCGCAGCGTAAAGTCGGGTGCCTTTCAGCGCGTCGGCGGTTTCCTTCGTTTTTACCCCCGACAGGCGCACGGCAAAGCCGCCCTTCACCGGACGGATGATGGTCAGCGTGAAGCTGCGCTCGCCCGTCTCATCCGATAGCGGGCCGTAATTACCAAGCGCCGCGGGCTCGGCGCAAAAGCTTTTCACGCGGGCTTCGCCCCGGACCCCGAAAGAGCCAGTGATCGCGCCGACGCAAACCTTGTCAGACATGTCCAACCTCCGTGAGCAAGGACCGGGCGGCTTCGTGGGGCGGCAGGTCGACGTAGATCGCAACCCAGAACAGAAAGCCGAACAGCGCCGCCGCAATTATCAGCAGGATCCCGACGAAGCGGGCAGGTCCGTCACCCCTGACCAACAGGTAAAGACCGAACACGCCGCCGGCAAGCGCGGTCAGGATCATGCGGTGCGGTCCCCGTCGCGGAGCCGTGTCATCGGGTCAGAACCTCCAGCCGCGGGGCGCGGTCTTCCCAGCCGAGCCGTTCCAGTTCCGGCGTCTCGGTATTGTCCTCGGGCCAGCCGATGCACAGGTAGGCCACCAGGCGCCAGTCGGCGGGCGCGTCGAGATCGCGCGCCAGACGGTCGGGGTGGAGGATCGACACCCACCCGACACCAAGCCCGCGCGCCCGTGCCGCGAGCCAGAACAGCATCAGCGCCGACACCACCGAGTAGCGCAGCATTTCGGGCATGGTCGCGCGACCCAGCCCGGCGCCCTTGTCGGTCTCCTCGTCCGAGAACACCGCCAGTTGCACCGGCGCCTCGCGCATTCCCGACAGTTTCAGGCCGGCATAGCGCGCCGCCTTGTCGCCGGAATAGCCCTTGAGCGCGTCGGCATTCGCCGCCTCGAAATTGGCCAGGGCGGCGGCTCGGGCGGGGGCGCCGTCCACCCGGATCAGTCGCCACGGCTCCGACAGCCCGACCGACGGTGCAAGAGAAAAGGCGCCGAGGGCTTCAGCCAACAGCGCCTCATCCACCGGGTCCGCGCGGAAGCGACGCACATCGCGCCGCCACCGCATCAGATCCCGAAGGTCATCCTGGAAGTCGCGGGAAAACGCGCGCATTCCGGTTTACTCTTCTGCGGGGGCCTCGACCGCGGCCGCTGCCTTGGCCGCGCGCTCCTCGGCGCGGAGCTGCGCCTTCTTGCCGGGGACGGCCTTCTTGAGGTTGGCGCGCTCTTTCTTGCCGATCACACCGGCGGCCTCGAGAAAGCGGCTGACCCGGTCGGTTGGCTGCGCGCCCTTGTCGAGCCAGTGCTGCACGCGCTCCATGTCCATCTTGACGCGGTCTTCAGAGTCCTTGGGCAGAAGCGGGTTGTAGGTGCCAAGCCGTTCCAGGTAGCGCCCGTCGCGGGGCATGCGGCTGTCGGCGGCGACGATGCGGTAGAACGGGCGCTTCTTGGAGCCGCCGCGGGCGAGACGGATTTTCATGGCCATTTGGGTCTTCTCCTTTGGATGGTGTTGGGGCGGTGCGCGGACGCGCAGCCTAGGATTGCTGGTTCTTGTGGTGCTGAATGACTTCAGCGATGATGAAGTTCAGGAACTTCTTGGCAAATTCCGGGTCCAGATCGGCCCGGGTCGCCAATTCCTCCAGTCGCGCGATCTGCCTTTCCTCGCGGACCGGGTCGGAGGGCGGAAGTGCATGGCTGGCCTTGAGTTGGCCGACCGCCTGCGTGTGCTTGAACCGCTCGCCAAGCGTGTAGACGAGGATCGCGTCGAGCCGGTCGATGGACTCGCGGTGGTCGCGCAAGAGGTCGGCGGCGCGGATGCTGTCGTCACTCATGTCAGGGCCTTCTGTCGGATGGCGCGGCGCGGGCAGGGGGCGGGGGGGACATCAACAAGATTGCCGCGCTGCCGCGCGACGACGGCTTTCAGCCAGTTGCGCGTGATCGCATCGGCCCCGGAGGGGGCGCGCGCGATGGCGTCGCATCTTGAGTATTTGGACCAAGAAGAAGGCATCATTTCTTTTTCCCGAAACCGGAGAGGCCGGGCGGCAGGCCGGCGCCGCCGAGGCCCGTCAGGTTGCCGCCCTGCGCGCCCATCTGCCTTGCTGCCTGTTCCAGCGATTGCTGGTCCATGCCGCCCGCACCGGCGCCGCCCGGCAGGCCGCGGCCCTTGCCAAAGAGTGCGCCGAGACCGCCGCGCATCATGCCCTTCTTGCCCATCTTGCCCAGTTTCTTCATCGCGTCAGCCATCTGACGGTGCATTTTCAGGAGCTTGTTGAGCTCGCTCACTTCCTGTCCGGCACCGGCGGCGATGCGTTTCTTGCGGCTGGCCTGCAAGAGGGCCGGGTTGGCGCGCTCCTGTTTTGTCATCGACTGGATCAGCGCGATCTGGCGCGTGACGACGGTGTCGTCGAAGCCGGCTTCCTGCACCTGCTTCGCCATCTTGCCCATGCCCGGCATCATCGACATCATGCCTTCCATGCCGCCCATCTTCTGCATCTGTTCCAGCTGGCCCTTGAGGTCGTTCATGTTGAACTGACCCTTCTGGAAGCGCCGCATCATGCGTTCGGCCTGTTCGGCCTCCAGCGTTTCCTGTGCCTTTTCCACGAGGCTGACGATATCGCCCATGCCAAGGATGCGGCCGGCGATGCGCTCGGGCTCGAAGGTCTCGAACGCTTCCATCTTTTCGCCGAGGCCGACGAAGCGGATCGGCTTGCCGGTGATCGCGCGCATGCTGAGCGCCGCGCCGCCGCGCCCGTCGCCGTCCATGCGGGTCAGCACCACGCCGCTTACGCCGATCTTGTCGTCGAATTCTTGCGCCACGTTGACCGCGTCCTGGCCGGTCAGGCCATCGACCACCAGCAGGGTTTCGCGGGGGGAAGCGATGTCGCGCACTTCCTGCGCCTGGGCGATCAGTTCGGCGTCGATATGCAGCCGGCCCGCCGTGTCGAGCAGGAAGACGTCGTAGCCGCCGAGGCTGGCCTGCGTTTTTGCGCGCTTCGCGATCGCCTGCGCGCTTTCGCCCTTGACGATCGGCAGGGTATCGACACCGATCTGGCTGCCGAGGATGGCAAGCTGTTCCATTGCCGCCGGGCGGTTGGTGTCGAGCGAGGCCATCAGCACCTTCTTGCCCTCACGCTCCTTCAGGCGCTTGGCGAGCTTGGCGGTGGTGGTCGTCTTGCCGGAGCCTTGCAGCCCGACCATCAGGATCGGCGCCGGCGGGTTGTCGATCTTCAGTGTTCCGGGGTCGCCATCGCCGCGCAGCGTCTCGATCAGCTCGTCATGGACGATCTTGATGACCTGCTGGCCCGGCGTCACCGATTTCGTCACCGCCGCGCCGGTGGCTTTCTTTTCCACTGCCTTGATGAACTGGCGCGCGACCGGCAGCGATACGTCGGCCTCGAGCAGCGCGACCCGGACCTCGCGCATTGCCGTCCTGACGTCCTCTTCGCTGAGGGCGCCCTGCTTGGTCAGGCGGTCGAAGACACCGGACAGGCGTTCGGACAGGTTTTCGAACATGGGCGCGGCCCCTTTGCTGCTTTCGGTTGCTCATCCCGAGATAGGGGATGGCGGGGAATGCACCAACACCCCCGTGGGCGAAACCTCGCTGACGGGGGGCGATCCTGCGACGTGGCAGGACCGGAAAGCTGGCACTTCCCGGATATCAGCTTGCGTCTCTATGGTGCGGAAGGAGCGGAGTCAAGACAGGCCGCGTCGAGCGCCGCGATATCGCCGCCGAGCATGTCGGAACTGGTGGGCGCGTGCAACTGGAAGACCCGGCGCAACTGGAAGCTGTCCCACTCGTCTTGCGTGATCGGCGGGCGGTCATGGGGCCAGCTGCCGCGCGGGCCGTAAAGCGTGATCGCCATCGGGCCGGTGAAATCCTGCCCGACGAAGTGCAGTCCTTCCACGTCCAGCGCGTAGAGACCGACGAGGTCCGCCGCCTGCGTCCGGCTGGTGGTGATCACCGTCCACAGCCGGCCGGTGATCTGCCCGTCGAGCGTCATGGTCCCGGTGGCCAGATGCGCCGTGGCACCGCCTTCCTGCCGGAAGCTGCCGTGCGTCTCGAACGCGGCGCTGCCCTGCAAGGTGGTGCCGGGCGGGTAGCGGCCGATCCCATGGGTGATCGTCACGCCGAAGGAGAGCGTGCAGGACAGGGCGAGCGCCTGTGTGGGCATCGTCAGCAAGAAAGCAAGGCACGCGCGGAGCATGAGAGGCACGATACCACGCGGCGGATGCCCTGCCTATCGGGGCGGCGCGGCAAAGGGTTGCGTTTGAGCGATTGCGCACACAGAATGCTGTTGAGCAGGTGTTTGTGGGAGGGCGCACAAGTGTCATTCAGCGACTGGGACGAGATCCGCACCGCCTACCAGGTGGCGCGCATAGGCACTGTCAGCGGCGCGGCGGAGGTTCTTGGGGTCCATCATGCGACGGTGATCCGGCATATCGATTCGCTCGAGAGGCGGCTCGGGGCGAAGCTGTTCCAACGGCACGCGCGTGGCTATACCCCGACCGAGGCCGGCCAGGACCTCTTGGCGGTGGGGGCGCGGGCCGATGACCAGTTCGGGCAGCTTGCCAGCCGGATCAAGGGGCGCGGCAACGAGGTGACGGGCGAATTGCTGATCACCTCGCTTACTGCGATCGCGCCGCTGGTCGTGCCGGCGCTGGGTGTCTTTCAGGACACCCACCCGGATCTGGAGATCCAGTTCCTGACCGATACCCGCCTCTACCGGCTGGAATATGGCGAGGCGCATGTGGCGATCCGCGCCGGCAAGCCGGGCGACAACCAGGACAATATCGTGCAGCCCTATTGCACCCTGTCCACCGTGCTGAGCGCGACGCAGGCCTATGTCGACCGGTTCGGTCCGCTGACCGAGGAAAACATCGCCCAGCACCGGTTCATCGGCACCACGCAGGACAGCCCGCGCGCGCCGTTCCTGCGCTGGCTGGTCGACGTGGTGCCGTCGGGTTGCATGCATTTCAAATGCAACGATATCGACAGCATGACCCATGCGGTGAAGGCGGGGATGGGGATCGGCTTCGTCTCCAGCCTGGACCTTCAGACCAGCGACGACCTTGTCGAGATGTTGCCGCCGCTGGAGGAATGGTCGATCAAGCTGTGGCTGGTCACCCATATGGACCTGCACCGGACCGCGAAGGTGCAAACGGTGCTCCGGTTCCTGAAAGAGCAGGTCAAGGCCTGGCCCGTGGACCCGGCCTGAGATGAGCGATATCCTTCGCGGTCACCTCGCCATGCTGGCCTTTTCGGCGCTTGTGGCGGGGTCGTTTTCCCTTGGCTCGATGAGCGCCAACCATATCGACCCGGCGGCCTTCAACGCGGTGCGTTTCCTGTGCGGAGCGGTGGTGGTGGCCGCTTTGGTGCAGGCGCGGGGCGGGTTCAAGCCCTGGCACTTCCGTGCGCCATGGCGTTACCTTGTGCTGGGTGGGCTCTTTGGCGGCTACTTCGTGCTGATGTTCGAAGGGCTGAAGACGGCGCCGCCGGTTTCGACAGCGGCGGTGTTCACGCTGACCCCGATCATGACGGCGGGGTTTGGCTATCTTCTGCTGCGGCAGGTGATGACGGCGCGGATGGCGCTGGCGCTGACGATTGGCGGCGCCGGGGCGCTGTGGGTGATCTTCCGGGCCGATCTGTCGGCGTTGCTGGCGTTCGAGGTCGGTCGCGGCGAGCTTGTCTATTTCATCGGTTGCATTGCGCATGCCGTCTACACGCCATTGGTGCGGGTACTGAACCGGGGTGAAGGCGCGCCGGTCTCAACCTTCGGCACCATGATCGGCGGCGCGGTGGTGTTGTCCGTCTGGGGCGGCAGCGCGATGGTGGACACTGACTGGATGGCCTTGCCAGGGATCGTCTGGATCACCCTTGCCTACACCTCGGTGATGGCGACGGCGATCACGGTCGTGTTGCTGCAATTCGCCTCTCTGCGGCTGCCGTCATCGAAGGTCATGGCCTACACTTACCTGACGCCGACATGGGTGATCGGCTGGGAAGTGGCGCTTGGCAACGGGGTGCCACCGGTTCTGGTGCTGGGCGGCGTTGTCCTGACGGTTCTGGCACTGGGGCTGTTGTTGAAGGATGAGGGGTAGGGCGGGCCCGCCCGCCCACCCCTTTCCGGGGGGCCAGCCCCCCGGACCCCCCCCCGGACCCCCCCCGGCCCCACCAGAGGTATTTTGTCCGGGATGAAAGGCTAATCGGACCCGCTGTCCAGTTCCTGCGCGAGGAAGGCCTCGAATGCGTCGAGGTTGACCGGCTCGAACTGGCCGAAGCCCTGCATCCACACCGAGGCGGATCTCAGCGCGTCGGGTTCCAGCTTGCACCATTTCACCCGGCCATGCCTTTCCTGGCTGATCAGCCCTGCCGTGGCGAGGATCGCCAGGTGCTTGGATATCGCGGCGAGCGACATCTCGAACGGGTCCGCCACGTCGGTCACTGCCATGTCATCCTCCAGCAGCATCGTCAGGATCTGGCGGCGCGTGGGGTCGGCGAGGGCCGAGAATACAATGTCGAGGTCAGCGCGCATGCGGTTGGTATCGGCGCAAGCTGTCGCATCGTCAACCGTCCGGTTGAATGACGCCTTTGCGCCATGGACCACCCCGAGCCGAGCGGCGCCATTGTCGCATGTTAAAATATATCTTTATTTTCAATGCCTTGAATCGGATTCGGGTGGTGAAACTTCACGTTGACACCGGTCGCGGCCCTGCCTAGGTTCCGCTCGAACCTCAGATGGGGCGTCGATGATGTCAGATGGGCCCGATCCAGACCGCTTGAAAGACCTTGAGCAGCGGCTGGAGCGTGTGAAGGCCGGGCAGGGCGGCGGCAAGCCCCACACCGAGGAACACTATTCGATGGCGCAACACGCCTGGCGTATGGTGATAGAGTTGGTTGCCGGTCTCGGGATCGGATTCGGCATCGGCTACGGACTGGATGCGCTTTTCGGAAGTGCGCCGTGGTTGATGGTGGTGTTTACATTGCTGGGCTTCGTGGCGGGGGTGAAGACGATGATGCGCTCTGCCTACGAGCTCCAGAAGGAAAACGAAGCGGCACAGGCCGCGCGCGACGAGAGGGAATGACAGGTGTCCGAAGACGCACAGGAACTGGCCCACGTGGCAGCTGACGCAGCGCATGGCGCAGAGGGCGGATTGCAGATCCACCCGATGGATCAGTTTATCGTTGAGCCGCTGTTCGGCGATGGCCCGGTCGCATGGTATACGCCGACCAACGTCACGCTGTGGATGGCGCTGGCGATCGTGGCTGTGCTGATCGTGATGGTTTTTGGCACGAGTGGTCGCGCAGTGGTGCCGTCGCGCTCGCAATCGGTGGCGGAACTGACATATGGCTTCATCCGCAAGATGGTCGAAGATGTGGCCGGCAAGGACGCGCTGGCCTTCTTTCCCTACATCATGACCCTGTTCCTGTTCATCGTTATGGCCAACTTCCTTGGCCTGATCCCGATGAGCTTTGCGACCACCTCGCACATTGCCGTGACCGCGATCCTCGCGCTTGCCGTGTTCCTGACAGTGACGATCGTCGGGTTTGTGCGGAACGGGTCTGCGTTCCTCGGGCTTTTCTGGGTGTCCTCGGCGCCCATGGCCTTGCGCCCGGTGCTGGCGATCATCGAGCTGATTTCGTATTTCGTGCGGCCGGTCAGCCACTCCATTCGTCTCGGTGGCAACATCATGGCCGGTCACGCGGTGATCAAGGTGTTCGCGGGCTTTGCCGGCGTGCTTGGCGTCGGGGCGGTCCTGCCGATTGCCGCGATGACAGCCGTCTACGGGCTGGAGGTTCTGGTGGCCTTCATCCAGGCCTATGTCTTCACAATCCTGACTTGCGTCTACCTGCGCGATGCGCTGCATCCGTCGCACTGAGGGGCGCACCGAAAGTCAGAACCAAACGTTTCACGACACTATCGAAAACTTCCAATCGTAAGGAGAAATCACAATGGAAGGCGATCTCGCACATATCGGCGCAGGCCTGGCAGCAATCGGGTCCGGCGCAGCCGCAATCGGGGTTGGCCACGTGGCCGGCAACTTCCTGTCGGGCGCCCTGCGCAACCCGTCGGCAGCCGCCGGCCAGACCGCAACGCTGTTCATCGGCATCGCATTCGCAGAAGCACTGGGGATCTTTTCGTTCCTCGTCGCCCTGCTGCTGATGTTCGCCGTCTAAGCCTTTTGCGAACCATCCTTACGGCCGGTCCGCCACGCGCATGCGCGGGCGGATCGGTGTAACCGGGTTCCACGGAGGACACGATGGCCGTTGACGTACCAGAGGGCGCTGCTTCCGCACCCGGAATGCCGCAGCTCGACTTTTCTACCTTTCCGAACCAGATCTTCTGGCTCGTGGTCACCGTCGCGGTGATCTACCTGATCCTGTCTCGCATCGCGCTGCCCCGGATCGGGGCCGTTCTGGCCGAGCGTCAGGGAACGATAACGAATGACATCGCTGCCGCCGAAGACCTGAAACGCCAGGCCGCAGAGGCCGAGGAGGCCTACAAGAAGGCGCTTGCCGACGCGCGGGCCGAGGCGCAGGCCATTGCCGCCGAGGCGCGGGCCGAGATCATGGCCGACCTTGCAGATGCAACCGCGAGGGCCGACGCCGAGATCGCTGCCAAGGGGGCCGAGTCGGCCGCCCGGATCGGCGAGATCCGCGCCGGTGCGCTGGAAGCCGTCGAAACGGTTGCCCGCGACACCGCCGCCGAGCTCGTTGCCGCTCTCGCCCCGACGGCATCGGACGAGGCCAGCATCGACGCGGCTGTCACTGCCCGAGTGAAAGGATAAGCGCCATGAAACGCCTTGCAGTTCTTTTCGCGCTGACCGGCTCGCCTGCTTTCGCGGCCACGGGTCCGTTCTTCTCGCTCTTCAACACCGACTTCGTGGTGTCGATCGCGTTCCTCGCCTTCATCGGCGTTCTGGTCTATTTCAAGGTGCCCGGTATCCTTACGGGCATGCTCGACAAACGTGCCGAACAGATCCGCGCCGACCTCGATGAGGCGCGTGCGCTGCGCGAAGAGGCGCAGACAATTCTTGCCACCTATGAGCGCCAGCAGCGCGAGGTTGCCGATCAGGCCGACCGCATCGTTGCCCATGCCAAGGAAGAATCGCAGCTTGCGGCGGAGCAGGCCAAGATTGACCTGCAAGCGTCGATCGACCGGCGCCTTCAGGCCGCCGAGGAACAGATCGCATCCGCCGAGTCCGGTGCGGTGCGCGAGGTGCGCGACCGTGCAGTGTCGATCGCCGTGGCCGCCGCCGCCGAGGTGATCGCCGCAAGAACCAGTGCCGCCGATCAGAACAAGCTGATCGACAGCGCCATTGACGAGGTTTCGGCGCGCTTCCACTGAGACCGCGCCCGACCCGCATGGAACAGCCCCGGCCGACAGAACGTCGCGTCGGGGCTTTCTTTTCATCCCGTCAGGGTCTGCCCTGCTGCGCCCGGATCACATCCCGAACATCATCAATTCGCGCAAATCCATGCGTTCGAGGTGTTCGACCATCGTTGCGATCTTGCCCCCTTCGGCCTGCACCAGACCCTGATTGCCGATCAGGCCCGACAGCGTGCCGTCCTGGTTGAGGAAGTCCTGCCGGTTCACCCGCCCGATCGAGCCGATGGCGGCCACCATCTGCGCATTGCCCGGCATAGCCCCCATCGAGGGGACCATCGGACTGTCGGCCATCAACGTGATCGAGAAGCTGGACCCCGGCCCGGAATACGCGCCGCGCGCACTGGTGCCGCCGCCCACGCAACTCAGCCCGGCACCGGCGCGAGGGCCAAGGCGGCGACGGCGGCAAGACGTATCGGGTGAATCGGCAACTCCACCTTCGAATGCAGTGCTCAAAGCCTGGCGCCACCTGGCGCAACTGCCAAGCTTAACCGAACCGCGCGTGCCATGTCGGCAGCGGGTCGGTCTCGGCGGGGGTCGCCTCATAGACGCCGCGCGCGATGGCGCGGGCAAGACACAACGCGGCGGCATGGCCCAGTTGCAGCGTGTCCCAGACCGGATCGACCAGGGGCCGGGCGCCGGTTGCGGCGACAAAGACGAGATCCCCGTCCATCGGCGTATGGCTGGGGTAAAGCGCGCGCGCCATGCCGTCATGGGCAGCGGTCGCCATGCGCGTCGCCTGCGCCTGCGTCAGGGTGGCATCGGTGGCGACGACGGCAATCGTCGTCGCCGCGCCCGGCCCGCCCTTGTGGCGCGGCGGTTGGCTGGCGTCGAACCGTGGCGCCGGGCCAAGCCCGCCGAATTCGCCTGCCATCTCGTAGGGCGCGGCCCAGAAATGGCCGCTGTCGCCCACCGTTGCCTGCCCGATCGCGTTCACCGCGACCAGTGCACCGACCGTGTGGCCAGAGGGTAGCAGCACCGAGGCCGAACCGAGACCGCCCTTGAGATCGGCAAGAATCGCCCCGGTTCCGGCCCCGGCGGTGCCAAGCGCAAAATCCTCGCCCGCCCGATCCGCCGCCGCTGCCCCAAGCCGCTGGTAAAGCCCGTCGGGCCACGCAGCCTCGCCGCCGTTGATCAGATCGAACAGGATCGCCCCCGGCACGATCGGCACGCGCTGATCGCCCACGACAAAGCCGCGCCCGCGCGCCCGCAGCCAGCCGGCCACGCCCGAGGCCGCATCGAGCCCGAAGGCAGACCCGCCCGACAGCACCAGCGCGTCGACCTCCTGCACCGTCTTGTCGGGGGCCAGGAGGTCGGTTTCGCGGGTGCCGGGGGCGCCGCCCATCACATGCACGGCGGCGGTGAAGGGCCGCGCGCCAAGCAGCACGGTGGTGCCGGTCTTGACGGCGTGATCCTCGGAATTGCCGACCTTGAGGCCGGGCACGTCGGTGATCAGGTTGCGGGGACCGGGGCGCATCAAATGCAGCGCCCCCCGTCCACCTCCATGGCGACGCCGGTCACCATGCTTGCCTCGTCCGAACACAGGTAAAGCGCCGCTCCCGCGATATCCTCGGGCGTCGAGAAGCGGCCGATCGGAATGGTGGACAGGAACTTGGCCCGGATTTCCGGCGTGTCCTCGCCCATGAAGCTTTTCAACAGCGGTGTCTCGCCCGCCACCGGGTTGACGGCGTTCACGCGGATGCCGAACGGGGCAAGCTCCACCGCCATGGCCTTGGTCGCGGTGATCATCCAGCCCTTGGAGGCGTTGTACCAGTTGAGGTTGGGCCGCGGCGACACGCCGGCGGTGGAGGCGACGTTGAGGATCGCGCCGGCGCCGGCGTCCTTCATGTGCGGCACGACCTCGCGCGCCGTCAGGTAGACTGACTTGGCGTTGACCGCGAAGACCCTGTCGAACTCCGCCTCGGTGACGGTTTCCAGTGGCTGCGGCTTGTGGGTGATCCCGGCGTTGTTGACGACGATATCGACCCGCCCCCATGCGGCGATCGCGGCCTCTGTCATGGCGCGGACGCTTTCGGCGGTCGAGACATCCGCCACCTGCGCGATGCCGCCGATCTGCTGCGCGACGGCCGCCGCCGCCTCACCGTTCAGATCAACGACCATCACCTGCGCGCCCTCTGCGGCGAAGCGCCGCGCGATGCCCGCACCAAACCCCGATCCGCCGCCGGTCACGATGGCGGTCTTTGCCTCAAGTCTCATCTGCTGCCTCCCGTTTCGGTGGTGGCGATGGTTCCACGAAACGGTCGGAACGAAAAGGGGCGAGCACCGCGATCGCGGTGCTCGCCCCCGTCATATCGGCCGGCGCCCTGACCTGTCAGACGGTCAGCACGGGGATGATCTGTTTCTTGCGGCTGACCACGCCGGGCAGCACCACTGTGTCGGCATCGCCGCAGACGGTCGAAAAGCTTTTCTCGGCGACGGTTTTCACCAGCGTGTTGGGCAGCAGCAGCGTTGCCTCCTCGTTCAGGATGTCGACCACGAACAGCAGAACCTGGTCGACGCCGTCTTCCTTGGCCACCTGCGGCATGGCGGCGACAAGCGCGTCCTTGCGCGCCAGAACGCTTGCCGGCGCGGTGGTTTCCAGCACCGACACGCGGAATTTCGTGCCCCCGACCTCGTAGGCCTTGGAATCCATGCGCAGCAATTCCGCCTCGGAAAAGGCCGATACGTCGGACTTTGCGGCAAACATCTCTGCCGCGTAATCGGAGATTGACACGCCGAGATCCTTCGCCAGATCCTCGGCGATGGCGCGGTCGTGCGGCGTGGTGGTGGGCGAGCGGAATTCCAGCGTGTCGCTGAGGATGCAGGTCAGCGCCGCGCCCTTGGCCCAGTCGGGCATCTTGGCTGCGTCGTCGCCCATGAGATCGACCATGATGGTCGCGGTGCAGGCCAGCGGGCGGATGGTGATGTCGATGGGGCCCCTGGTTTCCAGCCCACCGACCAGCTTGTGATGGTCGATGATCGCCTGCACATCCGCATCGTTGATGGCGGCGGGCAGTTCGGCGGGGTTGTTGGTGTCGACCACGACGCAAGCCTGTCCGGCGTCGAGCCCCGCGATGATGCGCGGCTTGGGCAGGTCCCAGCGGTCGAGCATGAAGGCAGCCTCGGTGTTGGGTTCGCCGAGCAGGACAGCCTCGGCGTCGCCGCCTTTCACCTCGTTCAGATACCACGCCCAGAGGATGGGTGAGCCGGTGGAATCGGTGTCGGGAGATTTGTGGCCGAAGACGAGCGTGGTCATGGGCTATGCCTATCTGTTGAATGCGAATTTGCGCGCGTTATAGGCAGCGGGGCGTTGGATGTTAAGGGGCGATCTTGCTGCTACTGCGCGGCGATCTGCCCTTTTTCCGAAAACGCCGAAACCACGCAGTCGCGTCCCCGATCCTTGGCCTTGTATAGCGCAAGGTCGGCATGTTTGAGCATATCTTCCACGTGTGCGCCGCAATCGGGGGCCGATGTCACCCCGGCGGAGGCTGTGATCGGTGGCAGCTTGCCGTCGCCATAGGTAAGGTCGAGCGCCGACAGCGCGATACGGAACCGGTCGGCGATGTCCATCGCGGCGCCATGGGTCAGGCCGGGGCAGAGTACGACGAATTCCTCGCCACCAAGGCGGCAGGGGGCCAGCGGCGGCGGGAAGACCTCTCGCATCAATGCGCCGACTTCGCGCAGCACGATGTCGCCGGCATCATGGCCGTGATGGTCGTTGAACTTCTTGAAATGATCGACGTCGATCGAGATCAGCGACAGGGCGCTCCCCTGCCGTTCGGCACGATTGATTTCCCGGTGCGCGGCATCGAGGAACCAGCGGCGGTTCCACAGGCTTGTCAGCGGATCGCGCACCGATTGATCCAGCAGTTCGTGGCGCAGCTGCACATTGGCCACCGCAAGGCTGATCTGTTCGGCGCACAGCAGGCTGAGATCCCATCGCTGGTGAAGGAAGGTTTCCACCATCTCGCGCGACATGATCGCGCGGTCGTAGGCGGAAAAGGCGACGTGCATCAGGCCGATGGTTTCGCCATGCGCGATGATCGGCAGGCAGAAATAGGGCGTATCGGCGTTCTCGGTGTGGGCGCAGGGAAACTCGATCGCGCGGGTGCCGTAGGAATAGGCCCGGCCGCGGCGCAGGGCCCAGCAATCCTCGGCGTCGACATGTTCGTGCGGGGTGCCGTCGCCCCAGGCTGTTTTCAGGTCCAGCGTGTCGCGGGAATTGGAGTAGATATAAAGCTGCCCCTCGGATTCCGGCATCAACGTGTGCATGGATTTCTGCACCACCATCAAGAGTTCGGTCAGCGACTTGGCCGAATAGAGCCATTCGCTGACCTGGCTGAGCAGCTTGCGCTCGTGCCGGCGCTGTTCCTCGTTGGCCATCACTTCGCAGGTCTTTTCCTCCATCAGGCGGCGCTCGGTAATGTCGCGGTTGATCGACATGTGGTGGGTGTGGATGCCGTTCTCGTCGAAGATGGGGGTCAGCGTCTTGTCCACCCAGACCGTATCGCCGGTCGCGGTGTAGTGCAGGATATCGACGGTCAGCGTCTCGCGGCCCTGGGTTGCGCGCAACACCCGGTCGCGCGCAACGGCGTCGGTTTCGGGGCCATCGAGCAAGCCGCGCGCCGGCGCGCCCCGGATGTTGTCCAGCCGGTAGCCGAACATGCGTTCGAAACCGGTATTGACCCAGACGATATTGTTGTCGAGATCGGTGACCAGAACCGCGTCGAGGATATGGCGCAGCGTGAGGTCCGCGTAGCGCCGGTATTCATCGGACAGGTCATCCCGCTCTGCGAGGGACTCTGCCAAAGGGGAAGGCACCGATTCGTCATCCATCATGCCAGCGACATTCGGCGGAAAGAATGAACAATTTCTTTCCGCAGGCGCGTTGTTCCCTCGGCATTTTCCGAAAACCGGTTCCAGCCTGCGATTTCCGGGCCGACGCCGGCATCGACACTGGTGACGTGACTCGCGGCGCGTCTTTTGCCGCGCATCCTGTTGACTTACCCGTCGCGCTTGCCTATGTGTCTGTCGTTATCACTCCCCAAGGGTGAGTGATAACACTTTATGAAACATACGAACCGAAGGAGTGTTCGCAAGATGGCATTCACACCGCTGCATGACCGTGTGCTCGTCGAGCGCGTCGAAAGCGACGAGAAAACCGCAGGCGGACTGATCATCCCCGACACCGCCAAGGAAAAGCCCTCCGAAGGGTTGGTTGTGGCCGCTGGCGAAGGCGCCAAGGACGAAAATGGCGACCGCATCGCCATGGACGTCAAGGCCGGCGACAAGATTCTTTTCGGCAAATGGTCCGGAACCGAAGTGACCGTTGACGGCAAGGAACTGCTGATCATGAAGGAAAGCGATATCCTCGGGATCATCTCCTGAGCCGCGCGCTGACCCTCAAGACAACTTACAAGAACAGGAGCAAGCTCAATGGCTGCTAAGGACGTCAAGTTCAATACCGATGCCCGCAACCGCATGCTGAAGGGTGTAAACATCCTCGCTGACGCGGTGAAGGTGACCCTCGGCCCCAAGGGCCGCAACGTCATTCTCGACAAATCCTTCGGCTCCCCGCGGATCACCAAGGACGGTGTGACCGTGGCCAAGGAGATCGAACTGGAAGACAAGTTCGAGAACATGGGCGCACAGATGGTGAAGGAAGTCGCTTCCCGCACCAACGATGAGGCCGGCGATGGCACCACCACCGCCACCGTGCTGGCACAGGCCATCGTCAAGGATGGTCTGAAGCAGGTTGCGGCGGGCTTGAACCCGATGGACCTCAAGCGCGGCATCGACCTCGCCGTCGACAAGGTGATCGAGGGCATCAAGGCCGCATCGCGCCCGGTCAACGATTCCGCCGAAGTCGCGCAGGTTGGCACCATCTCCGCCAACGGCGAGGTCGAGATCGGCCGCCAGATCGCTGACGCGATGCAGAAAGTCGGCAATGACGGCGTCATCACCGTCGAGGAAAACCGCGGGCTGGAAACCGAGACCGACGTGGTCGAGGGCATGCAGTTCGACCGTGGCTACCTCAGCCCCTACTTCGTGACCAACTCCGACAAGATGATTGCCGAACTCGATGACTGCCTGATCCTGCTGCACGAAAAGAAACTGTCCTCGTTGCAGTCGATGGTTCCGCTGCTCGAACAGGTGATCCAGTCGCAAAAACCGCTGCTGATCATCGCCGAGGACGTGGAAGGCGAGGCGCTTGCCACGCTGGTCGTCAACAAGCTGCGTGGCGGCCTCAAGATCGCCGCCGTCAAGGCGCCGGGCTTCGGCGATCGCCGCAAGGCCATGCTGCAGGACATCGCGATCCTGACCGGTGGTCAGGTAATCTCGGAAGATCTGGGCATGAAGCTTGAATCGGTGACCATGGACATGCTTGGCACCGCCAAGACCGTGAACATCACCAAGGACGAAACCACCATCGTCGACGGTCACGGCGACAAGGCCGAGATCGAGGCCCGCGTGGCGCAGGTCCGTGCACAGATCGAGGAAACCACCTCCGACTACGACAAGGAGAAGCTTCAGGAACGCGTCGCCAAGCTGGCCGGCGGTGTTGCTGTCATCCGTGTCGGTGGCATGACCGAAATCGAGGTGAAGGAGCGCAAGGACCGTGTCGATGACGCGCTCAACGCGACCCGCGCCGCGGTTCAGGAAGGCATCGTTGTCGGCGGCGGCGTGTCGCTGGTGCAGGGTGCCAAGAAGCTCGTCGGGCTGGAAGGGGCCAACAGCGACCAGACCGCCGGCATCGCGATAGTACGCCGCGCGCTGGAAGCGCCGCTGCGTCAGATTGCCGAGAACGCCGGTGTCGATGGTGCCGTTGTCGCGGGCAAGATCCGCGAAAGCGACGACCTGTCGTTCGGCTTCAACGCGCAGACCGAGGAATATGGCGACATGTTCAAGTTCGGCGTGATCGACCCGGCCAAGGTTGTGCGTACGGCACTGGAAGACGCGGCCTCGGTCGCTTCGCTGCTGATCACCACCGAAGCGATGATCGCTGACATCCCGCAGAGGGATGGCGGCGGTGCCGGTGGCGGCATGCCCGACATGGGCGGCATGGGCGGCATGATGTAATCTGCCGATCCACCCGGATCTAGGGAAAGGGGCCTTTCGGGGCCCCTTTTCTGTTTTCGGGCGACGACGGGCTTTCCTTCGCGCGTCGCGTGCGGCAGGAGAACGGCCATGACCTTGCCGCCGCTTTGCCTGACCAACGCCACCGTCCTGCGCCCCGACGGATTTTCCAACGCGCCGCTGTCGCTGGCCGGGGGCCGCGTCGTGGCGTCTGGCGGGCGCAGCGTGAACCTCACCGGCTACATGGTTCTGCCGGGCATCATCGACCTGCACGGCGATGGGTTCGAACGCCACCTCGCGCCGCGCCGGGGGGCTCAGACCGATCTGCTCGCCGGGCTTCAGGCGGTGGATGCGGAGCTGGCTTCCAATGGCATCACAACCGCCATGCTGGCGCAGTTCTTCAGTTGGGAAGGCGGTCTGCGCAACCCCGATTTCGCCGAACGCGTGGCCGATTCGCTGGCGCGCGTCGACACGCTGACCGACATGCGCCTGCAATTGCGGCTGGAGGTCAACCTGCTTGACGCCTACGACCGCGCGTTGGCGCTGGTGCGTCGCGCCGGGATCGGGCTCGTCACCTTCAACGACCACCTGCCGCACAAGCACCTGGCCGAGGGCCGGACGCCGCCGCGCCTGACCGGACAGGCGATCAAGAGCGGCCGCAGCCCAGAGGCGCATCATGCGCTGCTCAAACGCCTGCACGAAAACGGCCCGCAGGTGCCTGCCGCGCTGGCCCGCCTGGCCGCCGTGTTGATGGCCGATGGCGTTCTGCTCGGCAGCCATGACGACACCACGCCCGGCGACCGCGACCGCGCCCATGCCATTGGCGCACGGCTGGCGGAGTTTCCCGAGACGCTGGCGGCGGCGCGGGCCGCCCATGCCGCCGGTGATCCGGTGGTGATGGGTGCGCCGAACGTGGTCCGGGGCGGGTCGCATGACAAGAAGGTCTCGGCGGAAGCGGTGATCCGCGACGGCGCCTGCGATGCGCTGGCCTCCGACTATCACTACCCCGCCCCGCGCCACGCGGCTTTCGCGCTGGCCGATCGCGGGGCGATGCCGCTGGCCGAGGCATGGGCGCTGATTTCGGCGCGCCCGGCGGCAGTCATGGGCTGGACTGACCGGGGCTGGCTGGAGACCGGGGCGCGCGCCGACCTGGTGATTATCGACCGCGCGACGCGGCGGGTCGCGGCGACGTTGGCGGGCGGGCAGATCGCGTATCTCTGCGGCCCGCTTGCTGCGCGGTTCGTCTGACCCGCGCCTCATCCGCGCCTTTCGGCGCGTCATCGGCCGAAGAGCGCTCGGGCAACCGAGTGCGATGAGGCCCTTGCGCCACCTCTGCCTTTGCGGTGTTCTGCGCTGACCCTGACCGGAGCCCCGACATGCGCCTGTTCCTCCTGACCGCGCTGACCATGCTGGCCTTTGCCGCCAATTCCATCCTCAACCGGATGGCGCTTGCGGCGGGTGATATCGACGCGATGGGCTTTGCGGTGATCCGCGTCGCCTCCGGCGCGGCGATCCTTGTCGCAATGGCGCTGATCCAGCGCCGTCGCCTGCCGCTGATGGCGCCGGGGCGGATCACCGGGGCGCTGTCGCTCTGCCTCTACCTTGTCGGCTTTTCCGTCGCCTACATGCGGCTCGATGCCGGGCTCGGGGCGCTGATCCTCTTTGGCTGTGTGCAGATCACCATGTTCGCGGGCGCGGTCATCGCCGGCGAGACGGTGCCGCGCCCGCGCTGGATCGGGGCCGGGGTGGCGCTGATCGGGTTGGGCTGGCTGGTCTGGCCGGCGGGCGCGGTTCAGGTGCCACTGCTGGGCACGCTGTTCATGGCGCTCGCGGGGGCGGGCTGGGGGGTCTATTCGCTGGCGGGGCGAAAGTCGGGCGATCCGCTGGCCGCGACGGCGGCGAATTTCCTGCTCGCCCTGCCGGTCTGCGTCGCGGCGGCGCTGCTTTTGCCTGGCGTGGCGGAGCCTGCGGCGATCACCCTGCGCGGTGTCTTGCTGGCCTGCGTCGCGGGCGCGGTGACCTCGGGCCTTGGTTACGCGCTGTGGTATTCGGTGCTGCCAAGGCTCGACTCGTCGATCGCCGGGCTGGTGCAGCTGACGGTGCCGGTTATCGCCCTTCTTGGCGGTATCGTGCTTCTGGGCGAGGGGGTCAGCCTGCGGCTGGCTGCCGCCGGGGCGGTGGTGCTGGGCGGGATCGCCTACGGGCTGGCCGCACCTCAGCGCAGGATCGGTTCCAGCGGGTCGTAGAGGATCCCTTCGCCCCAGGCCGCATCGGCAAGGCTGTCGGGCTTTACGTTGATCCCGGCCATCTCGGCGCGGCTGAACAGCCGGCGCACCGTCACGATGCCCTCGGGATCCCGCCACCCGTCATCGAGCTGGCCCGCGACCAACGTGCAGTGGAAATAGATGTCGACCTGGTGGAAGGTGCCGTCGGGATCGTGAAACTCGTTCACAAGGCAGGGATCGCCGACCGCGACGGTCAGGCCGGTTTCCTCTCTGAATTCGCGCGCGAGGTTGTCAGGCAGCGCCGCGCCGCGTTCCACCCCGCCGCCGGGCGCACACCACAGTGCAGCCCGGTGACCCGGCCAGGCGTTCACCAGAAGCAGGCGATCGTCGATCAGAAGGAGGCCGCGCACGGCAAGACGGGGGGCTGGCATGGGGCATTTCTGCACCCGGCAGCGGGGGGATGCAAGGTCAGGCTTGGGGTGTCACATTCGGTTGCTATGTAGAGCGCATGAAACACGCGATTCCCCTTGCCTTGGCCTTGGCCTTGACCCTGCCCCTCGTCGCGCCGGTGCCGGCCCGCGCCGATTGTGTCATCCTTCTGCACGGGCTGGCGCGGTCCGCGTCCTCCTTCTGGTTGATGGAGGATGTGCTGGTGCGCGAAGGCTTTACCGTGGTGAACCGGGACTACCCCTCGACCGAGGCTTCGATCGAGGCGCTCGCACCTGCCGCCATCGACCCTGCGGTCGAGACCTGCGGCGCCGAGACCATCCATTTCGTAACCCATTCCATGGGCGGCATCCTGTTGCGCTACTGGCTGTCGCAGACCGATCCGCCGCAGCTTGGCCGGGCGGTGATGCTGGCGCCGCCCAACCAGGGGTCGGAGCTGGTGGACCGGCTGGGCGAGGTGGCAGCCTTTGAACGGCAATACGGGCCTGCGGGGCAGGAACTGGGCACCGGCGAGGGCGCCGTGGCGCGCCGCCTTCCGCCGGTGGATTTCGAGCTTGGGGTGATCGCGGGCTATGGCACAATCAACCCCGTGGCGTCGGCGCTGATCGAGGGGCCGGACGACGGGACCGTGGCGCTGGACAGCACGCGGGTCGAGGGCATGGCCGATTTCATCGCCCTGCGCGTCACCCACACCTTCATGATGAACAACCCGCTGGTGGTGGCCGAGACGCTGGAATTCCTGCGAACCGGTGCGTTCGACCATGACATGCAGTTCATCGACGGGGTCGGCGATCTGCTTGAGTGACGGCTTGCATGGCGCGGGCGGCGGGTGAAAGCCGCGCGTTTGCCAAACCTCGGGATGACAATCCGACACCGATGCGAGGCGCCTCAGACCGGCCAAATCGGAAGTGGCCCCGATCTGCGCTGTCGTTGCGAAATCGTCAGCCCGTGCGGGCGGGTCATGCCGGAGGCGCGCCTCTGGCACGAGTGATCGCGCGCCTCTGGCACGACCGATCGCGCGCCTCCTCCGGCCCTTTGCGGGGCCGTCCTCGGCCAATGCCCGCACCGTTGCCGGGGGTGGTCAGTGCACGCTGACCGGCGTCATGTCGTTCTGGCGCGCCACGACGAAAGCGAGCTTGCGGTCGCGCACCAGCGCCAGTTGCTCACCCGCTTCGTTGCCGATCACGTAAAGCGATGTCAGCCCCGCACCGCTGGCCTGCTCCTTGATCCCTTCGGGCAAGTCCTCGACCGCGACCTTGCGCACATAGACGATGGGCCGCGCGCCGACGTTTGCCGTTTCGCTGGGTTCATGCATTGTCCTTGCCTCCTGCCCGGATCTTGATGGTCTGGACCACGGTGTCGGGCACCTCGCGCCGCAGGTCGACATGCAGCAGCCCGTGCTCCATCTTTGCGCTGCTGACCTTGACACCGTCGGCCAGCACGAAACTGCGCTGGAACTGGCGTGCCGCGATGCCGCGATGCAGGAACACGCGGCCTTCGTCCTCGTCACCTTGGCGGCCCCGGATCACCAGTTGCCGGTCCTCCAGCGTGATCGACAGGTCCGCTTCCGAAAAGCCGGCCACGGCCAGCGTAATTCGAAAGGCAGCTTCGCCCCGCGCCTCGATGTTGTAGGGCGGGTAGCCGTCATTTCCGGTCTTGGCGGTGCGTTCCACCAGCCGCTCCAACTGGTCGAACCCCAAAAGGAACGGGTGCGAGCCAAGTGTCAGTTTCGTCATCGGGCACATCCTTCGAAAGCGATCTGCAAATACGGGGCCCCGTCACGGCGGCCTCTGCGTAAGATATGGGGCCGAGACGGCGTCGCTGCAAGGCGCACAACGCTTTGCGATGGCGCGACAATCCGGTATCTTCAGGCTCTGCAATGACGACTCAGCCCGAGGTCCGCCACCGATGAACGCCCCGCAAGAAATGACCCACGAGGATGTGCTGCGCGCAAGGCTCGGGGTGTTCAAGCGAGAACATCGTGACCTCGATGACGCGATCACCGCGCTTGAAGGTGCCCTCAAGCCCGACCAGTTGACCTTGCGCCGCCTGAAAAAGCGCAAACTTGCCCTGAAGGATGAAATCGCGCGCCTCGAGGATGAGCTTTACCCCGATATCATTGCGTAGCTGCCGCGCATCCCTATAGTGCGCGCTTCGTGACAGGCAGCGAGGATTTCACGCGATGGCAAAGGTCGAGGTCGGTATCATCATGGGCAGCCAGTCGGACTGGCCGACGATGACGGAAGCCGCCGATATCCTGAAGGAACTGGCCGTGCCCTGTGAGGCGCGTATCGTGTCGGCGCACCGCACTCCGGATCGGCTGTGGTCCTATGGGTGCGAGGCGGTGGATCGGGGCCTGAAGGTGATCATCGCGGGGGCGGGCGGTGCGGCGCATCTGCCGGGCATGATGGCCTCCAAGACGCGGCTTCCGGTGATCGGGGTGCCGGTAGAGACACGGGCGCTTTCAGGTGTCGACAGTCTTTATTCGATCGTGCAGATGCCGCGCGGCTACCCGGTGGCGACGATGGCGATCGGGGCGGCTGGCGCGAAGAACGCCGGGCTGTTGGCCGCCGGTATCCTTGCGCTGAGCGATGCCGCGCTTGCCGACCGGCTCGATGCATGGCGCGCGGCGCTGTCGGCCTCCATCCCCGAGGAGCCGGTCGATGAATGACAGACTGCCCGCAGGATCCACCATCGGCATTCTGGGTGGCGGTCAGCTTGGCCGGATGCTGTCGGTCGCGGCCTCGCGGCTTGGGTACCGGACCCATATCTATGAACCGGGTGCCGCGCCTGCGGGCGATGTTGCGGCACAGGTTACGCAAGGCGCCTATGACGATCTGGAGGCCCTCGCGCGGTTCGCGGCCTCCGTCGATCTGATCACCTACGAGTTCGAGAACATCCCCGCCGAGGCGCTCGATGTGCTTGCCGCCACGACGCCGCTTTTCCCCTCGCGCCGGGCGCTGGAGGTCAGCCAGGATCGGTTGACCGAGAAGATCTTTCTGACCGATATCGGGCTGACCACGGCGCCTTTCGCGGCCATCGACACCGCCGGCGATCTCGACGAGGCGATTGCACAGATCGGCCTGCCCGCGATCCTGAAGACCCGCCGTTTCGGCTATGACGGCAAGGGGCAGGCGCGGATCGGGACGCGAGAGGCGGCCGCGCCGGCGCTCGCCGACATGGCCGGCGCGCCCGCGATTCTGGAAGGCTTCATCGCGTTCAGCCGCGAGATTTCCGTCATTGCGGCGCGCGGGCGGGACGGGGCGATTGCCTGCTATGACCCAGGCGAGAATGTGCATGAGAACGGCATCCTCGCCACCACCACCGTGCCCGCCGCGATCCCGCCCGCCTTGCGCAGCGATGCGGTGCTGCTGGCTGCGCGGATCCTCAATGCGCTCGATTATATCGGGGTGATGGGGCTGGAGCTGTTCGTGACGCCGCAGGGCCTGATCGTCAATGAAATCGCCCCGCGGGTGCACAATTCCGGCCACTGGACGCAGGCGGGCTGCGCCGTGGACCAGTTTGAGCAACACATCCGCGCCATTACAGGCTGGCCGCTTGGCGACGGGGGACGTCACGCAAACGTGGTGATGGAGAACCTGATCGGCGCGGGCGTGGATACGGCCCCGCAGCGGGCGGGCGAGACCGGCGTTCAGGTCCACCTCTACGGCAAGGCCGAAACACGGCCGGGCCGCAAGATGGGCCATGTGAATCGCGTCACAGGCCCCGCCGTCTGACCGGCGCAGCAATGGGCGCCGATCGCATTGTCGAGGCGCCCATGTCCGCTTCTCCCCGCAGGCGGGCTGCGTTGTCCTAAAGCGGGATTGTCAGCCGGATGAACCCGGCCAGACCGGCATCCTCGATTCCGCCGAAATCGAACACCCGGTAGGAAATGCCCGGCGATAGGAAAACCCCGCCTGCCAGCGGTATGGCCAGATAAGCATCGGCGCGCCCGTACAGGCCGTTGTCGTCGATCCGGAAGGAGCCGCCAAACCCGTCCACCGCGGCCCAGCCATAGCCGATATTGAGTCCGAGGCCCAAGGTCGGCACGGCGACGGAACTGCTGGAATAGCCGCCGCCGAGCGGGGTTTCGTAGGCGACGCCGAAGAAGATGCCGGTGAAGGTTGAATCGCCGCTTGTCGGGAAGACAGCGCCGCCCGCCGGGCGGAACGCATCGACCCCGTTGTTTTCGTATTCGAGGCCGAAGGAATAGGCCAGCGACGGCGCCGAGGAGGCGGAGCCGACGGCGCCGAGCCACGTTGCGGCCAACAGCAGGCCCAATGGGTTGCCGACCAGGATATCCTCTGGCCCGCCACCGCCGGCAACTGTGCGGCAATCGTCGCAGAGCGGTCCGAAAAGACCAAAGGTCAGGCGGTCGGGCCCGCCCGGTAAACTGCTCGGCCCGCTGAACGGAAAGCTCTGCGCAGTGGCCGAGGTTACTGCCATAGCCGAGAGCGCAAGCGCGACGAGACTGGAGATAAGCGATTTCATGTGATCCCTCCTCGAAGATGGTTCAGTTTCCCGCCACCAGCCGAGTCCCGCAATGGCCTCGCCAAATATTCGTTGCCCTGTGTTGCGCTTGGGTGACGTAGGGTAAATTTCGTACTGTGTCGAACGGTTTGGCTGGTGTCGGCCTGACGGGGCAACACAGGGCTGGACTGAAAAACGCTCCGACCGCGACGGGCCGGAGCGTTTTTCGCATCGACGATGACGCAGGATCAGGCGCCGATCAGGCCCATGCTTTCGAGCTTCAGCAGAACCTGCTGGGCGCAGTAATCCACGTCGGTGCCTTCCGTATCGACCACCAGTTCGGCGTTGGTCGGTGCCTCGTAGGGGTCGGATATGCCGGTGAATTCCTTGATCTTGCCTTCGCGCGCCATGGCGTAGAGCCCTTTGCGGTCGCGGCGTTCGCATTCCTCCAGGCTCGTCGCCACATGCACCTCGACAAAGGCGCCGTAGGCCTCGATCATCTCGCGCACCGACCGCCGTGTCGCGGTGTAGGGTGCGATCGGGGCGCAGATCGCGATGCCGCCGTTCTTGGTGATTTCACTGGCGACATAGCCGATCCGGCGGATGTTGATATCGCGGTGCTCCTTGGAGAAGCCCAGTTCCGAGGACAGGTGCTTGCGCACCACGTCGCCGTCCAGCAGCGTGACGGGGCGCCCGCCCATCTCCATCAGCTTGACCATCATCGCGTTGGCGATGGTCGATTTGCCGGATCCGCTGAGGCCGGTGAAGAACACGGTAAAGCCCTGCTTGCTGCGCGGCGGCGAGGTGCGGCGCAGTTCGGTCACCACTTCGGGGAAGGAGAACCATTCCGGAATCTCCAGCCCCTCGCGCAGGCGGCGACGCAGCTCGGTGCCGGAAATGTTCAGGATCGTCACCTTGTCCTTGTCGGCGATCTCGTCCATCGGTTCATACTGAGCGCGTTCCTGCACGTAGACCATGTGTTTGAAATCGACCATTTCGATGCCGATCTCTTCCTGATGTTCGCGGAACATATCCTGTGCATCGTAGGGACCGTAGAAATCCTCTCCCGCCGAATTCTTGCCCGGCCCGGCATGGTCGCGGCCGACGATGAAATGGGTGCAGCCGTGGTTGCGGCGGATCATTCCGTGCCAGACGGCTTCGCGCGGGCCGGCCATGCGCATGGCAAGGTTCAACAGGCTCATCTGCGTGGTCTGGGCCGGGTATTGATCCAGCACCGCCTCGTAGCAGCGCACGCGGGTGAAATGATCGACGTCGCCCGGCTTGGTCATGCCGACGATGGGGTGGATCAGCAGGTTGGCCTGCGCTTCCTTGGCGGCGCGGAAAGTCAGTTCCTGATGCGCGCGGTGCAGCGGGTTGCGCGTCTGGAAAGCGACGATCTTGCGCCAGCCGAGCTTGCGGAAATAGGCCCGCAGTTCATTGGGTGTGTCGCGGCGGGCACGGAAATCGTAATGAATCGGCGGCTGGATGCCGGTGATCGCGCCGCCAAGATAGACCGGCCCGGCGACGTGGTGCAGGTAGTTCACCGCCGGGTGGGCGATGTCGTCGGCGCCGTAGACCTTTTGCGCCTCGTGGGCCTTGTTCGGGGTCCATTTGTCGCTGATCGACAGGATGGCGAGGATCACGCCTTCCTGGTCGCGCAGGGCGATGTCCTGTCCGGGCTCGACCTTGTCCGCGAAGTCCTCTGACACGTCCAGCGTGATCGGCATCGGCCAGAGGCTGCCGTTGGCAAGGCGCATGTTGTCCACGACGCCTTCGTAATCCGCTTGCCCCATGAACCCCTTGAGCGGGCTGAATCCGCCGTTCATCAGGAGTTCAAGGTCGCAGATCTGGCGCAGGGTCAGGTCCCAGCTGACCATGTCGGCGGCGTCGCGCTTGAGCTTCTGCGCGCTGTCGGGAGAAACGTACAGCTCCTGAATGGGGGCAAGGTGGTTTTGCATGACTTGTGTCCTATGCTTGAGGGAAAGAAGGCCGCTCGTCGTGCCGGTCAGTTCGGCGTGAAGAGCGTCGTATTCGGCGAGTTTTTTGGCAAGGAAGCGGTCGGTGAGCCGGGCCTTTCGGGCTGCCCCGCGCGAGGTGAGCGCGTAGGCGAAGCGTTGCCGCCTGTCGGTGCTGTCGCGGTCGGTGACCTCGACCAACCCCGCCTCGGTCACCGCGCGCAGCACCGCGTTGAGCCGCCCGAGGCTGACACCAAGCGCGCCCGCCGTCGCCCGCTGCGACGCGCCCGGCGCCATGTCAAGCTGGCGCAGCAGGCGAAACAGCAGGTCGTCCTCCGGCAGGGTGTGCGTTGATGCGGTCATTGCGGGCGACTCGAAAGTATGTTCACGAATGAACGTATGTCATGGATCGAGACCACGGTGAAGTGCGAAATGAGGCACGCCGCGGGAATTGCGTGCCGTTGCATCCGCGCAACAGGAAACGCCCGACACAGGGCGAGGCGGGCGTGACGTTGACATGGTCCGGGTCTGCCTTGAAGCCACCTTTCGCCTCCCTGTTCCCCGCGCGGAATCAAGGCGTGCTTGCACACCGCCGCGCGAGCGCCCGTCCGCCCCTCGGGCGGGCGCTTTTGCGACGTCGCAATTGCGCGTAAACGTTGCAGTAATTGTCACCGTAAAGCGCGCCGCCCGGCCGTTGCGGCGCCCACCCGGCGGACGGGCGCTCGCGCGGCTCCTCGCCTCGGCTTCAACCGTCCGCTCAAGCCCGGTTCACGCCCCCCCCCATCCCGCGAAGGCCAAACAACCGCAAACCGGTCCAAGCTTACATCGGGTATCTTGCGTCAGGTGGCGACGGCGAGGGGCGGCTTGGGGCCTTACCCCTCCTGTTCTGCCAGCCAGTGTTCCGCGTCGAGCGCCGCCATGCAGCCCATTCCGGCGCTGGTGACCGCCTGCCGGTACTTGTGGTCGGTCAGGTCGCCCGCCGCGAACAGGCCGGGGATCGAGGTGCGGGTGCTGTCCGGCTCCACCTTGACGTAATCGCCGTGGTGCATCTCGACCTTGCCCTTCACCAACTCGCTGGCCGGCGCGTGGCCGATGGCGATGAAGACGCCCTTGCAGGGGATCTCGGTGATCTCGCCGGTGTCCACGTGCTTCACGCGGACGCCCTCGACCCCCTTTGGATTGTCGCCGCCCACCACCTCGTCAAGCTGGTGGAACCACAGCGGCTCTATCTTGGGGTTCTTGAGCAGCCGGTCCTGAAGGATCTTCTCGGCGCGCAATTCACCACGGCGGTGGATCAGCGTCACCTTGGAGGCGAAATTGGTCAGGAACAGCGCCTCTTCCACGGCGGTGTTGCCGCCGCCGATCACCACGATTTCCTGCCCGCGATAGAAAAACCCGTCGCAGGTGGCGCAGGCCGAGACGCCAAAGCCCTTGAACGCCTCTTCGCTGTCCAGCCCCAACCACTTCGCCCGCGCCCCGGTGGCAAGGATCACTGCGTCGGCGGTGTAGGTCGTGCCGCTGTCGCCCTTGGCGGTGAAGGGGCGGCTGTCGGTATCGAGCGCGGTGATGATGTCGCCCACCAGCTCGCAGCCCATGGCCTTGGCGTGGGCCTCCATCCGCAGCATCAGGTCGGGGCCTTGCACCTCGCTGTCGCCGGGCCAGTTTTCCACCTCGGTCGTGGTGGTCAACTGCCCGCCCGGTTCGATCCCCTGCACCAGAACGGGGCTCAGCATGGCGCGGGCGGCATAGATCCCGGCGGTGTAGCCGGCAGGGCCGGAGCCGATGATCAGAACGCGGGTATGGCGAATGTCGGACATGGGGGCCTCTTGGCTTGGCTGGAACGGTGGCGGTTGCGTCTGTCAACAACCGGATCACCGCCATATAAACAGACCGCGTGGCGGTGAAAAGGGACGCATCGACGCCCTTGCAATTCGGGCCGGACTGTTTCATATGTTGCGCGCCCTTGAAACATTCTTGCGTTAAGGGTGCACCGAACATCAGAATAATTAAAACGACAGGCCAGAGGGAGGCGACACCGCCATGGCAGGGGCAAAACTCGACCAGACCGATCGCCGCATTCTGGCGGAGCTTCAGGCCGATGGCCGCATGACCAACGTCGAACTGGCCAGCCGGGTGGGCATTTCCGCGCCGCCTTGCCTGCGCCGGGTGCGCACGCTGGAGGAACAGGGCTTCATCCGTGGCTACCATGCCGAGGTTGAACCGCGGCTTCTGGGGTTCGAGGTGCAGGTCTTTGCCATGGTCGGGCTGCACAGCCAGGCCGAGGCCGACCTCACCGCCTTCGAGGCGCGGTGCCGCGACTGGCCGCTGGTACGCGAATGCCATATGCTGAACGGCGAGATCGACTTCATCCTGAAATGCGTCGCGCCCGACCTGTCCAGTTTCCAGAGCTTCCTGACCGAGCAACTGACCGCCGCCGAAAACGTCGCCCAGGTGCGCACCTCGCTGGTGATCCGGGGCGCCAAGGACGATCCCGGCGTCCCCTTCGAGGTGCTGGAGGAGCGTCTGGCGCGCGAGGCCTGAGCGTCATGCTTCCCGTCAATGCTGCCCGAATCAAGCACCTATACCAACAGGCCATGGCTGCGCAGCAGGCCGGCAACGCCCCCGAGGCGCTGCGCCTGTACGCGCAGGTGTTGCAGATGCGCCCCGACCTGGCCGAGGCGCATTTCCAGATCGGTCGCATCCACGCCGCCGCCAAGCAGGCCGACAAGGCCGAGGCGGCGCTGCGCAAGGCGCTGAAATCGCGTCCGAAGGAACCCGCGATCTGGCAGGCGCTGGCCGGGGTCCTGAGTGGCGGCAAGTTGAAGAAACTGCGGCGAGAGGCGGCGTCTGCGGGCATATCGCTGTCGACTGCCCCGGATATCTCCAGTCTGCTGGCGCAGATCGACAGCGGCGGGGCCGAGGCCGCTGAAGCCGCCGCCTTCGCGCTGGTCGCCCGCCATCCGCAGGCCGCCGGTCCGGCGCTGGCGCTGGGGCTGGCGCGCGCCGCGCAGGGCAAGTGGGGCAAGGCCTTCGGCCCCCTGGAAAAGGCGGTGGAACGCGACCCGGAAAACCCGCGCGCCCTTGTGGCGCTGGGCGAGGCACGGGCGGAGCTTGGCCAATGGCTGCGTGCCGAACAGGACTTGCGCCGCGCGGCAGCGCTTGGCGCCGACACCGCCCGCCCGCTGGCGCGCGTGCTGCGCGAGACATGCCGCCCGGAAGAAGCCGAGGCGTTGCTGGCCAAAGCGGCGCAAAAACACCGCAAGTGGCCGCGTCTGTATCTCGATCTGGGCGACACCCGCGCCATCCTGCGCCGCCCGCGTGCCGCCCGCGCCGCCTATGACCGCGCCATCGCCCTTGGGGCGCGGCCCATCGTGCTGGCTGAACTGGCCGACAAGCTGGCCGCGGAAGGCGAGCACGCCGCCGGCGCAGGGCTGGTCGAGGAGCTTTTGCGCGCCGATCCCGACAACCCCGACCTGATCCGTCTGCGCGGCCAGCAGCGCCAGACGGCGGGCGATTTCGACGGGGCGCGTGCCGATCTGATGCGCGTGCTTGACCTGACCCGCGACGGGGCGGAGGCGATCCGGTCCTACGTCGCCGGCGGCAAGGTCGCGCCCGATGACCCGATCCTGCCCATCCTCGAGGCGCGGCTCGCCGATCTGACGCTGCCGCGCGCCTCGCGCCGGGTGCTGTCCTTTGCGATGGCCAAGGCGCTGGAGGATCAGGGAGAGCATGACCGCGTGTTCGCGCATCTCAACCGTGCCAACCGGCTGATGCGAGAAGAATTTCCCTACAGCTTCGACACCGACCTCGCCAACGCCCGCGCCCTTGCGACGGGCTACACCGCAGTGCGTGGCCTTGAGCATCGCGGTCCGTTCAGCGACGAGCGGCCGCTTTTCGTCTCCGGGTTGCCGCGCTCGGGCACGACGCTGGTGGAAACCATCCTCGCGGCGCATTCGCGGGTCACGGCAGGGGGCGAGATGTCGGCCATCGTGCAGGCGCTGCACCTGCCGGTGGAACAGGCGGCGCTCGATCCGGCTGCGCTTGGCGCCGGTTTCGCCGAGGCCGGGCAGCGTTATATCCGCGCCGCGCGTCGGCAGAGCGGGGCGGCGGATCTCTTCACCGACAAGGCCATCGCCACCTTCTCGCGGATCGGGCCGGCGGCGATCGCGCTGCCTGAGGCGCGGTTCCTGATGCTGCGCCGCGATCCGCGCGACGTGGGCCTGTCGATCTACCGCAACATGTTCCCCGCCGGAACGCAGCGCTACACGACCGACCTGACCGATATCGGCCGCTTCATCCGCCTCTACGACGCAATGCAGGAGATCTGGGCCGAGGCGCTGCCCGACCGGGTGCACGTCGTCGATTACGATGCGCTGACGGGTGAACCGGAGCCGCATGTTCGCGCGCTGGTCGCGGCGGCGGGGATCGACTGGGAGGACGCCTGCCTGTCGCCGCACAAGGCCGAGCGCCGGGTCGAAACGCTCAGCTTCGCTCAGGTTCGCCAGCCGATCTATCGCAGTTCGGTCGCGGCATGGAAACGCTACGAGGATGATCTGGCGCCGCTGCTGGAAGCGCTGGAAAAGCCGGTGGTGCTGTAGCGGCTGGTCAGTCCGGCAGGCCGCCGTATCCGCCCCGGTGGAGGATCAGCGCGGCCACCCAGTCAATCACACCGCGAACGTCGTCAGCGCCCGAAACGACCGCATACGCATCGTCGTTGATCGGATCTGTTGTGCCACCACACGCCGGAAAGCGGCGTCGGTGCGCCCACAACGAAAAAGGCGGCCGTTTTGGCCGCCGTCTTCGTGCATCCCGCGTCGTTTTCGCGGTGCCCCTCGGTGATCCTGGCCTGTCGGTCAGGCGCGTGCCGTCTTGCGGGCCGCCTCGCCGCGCTGCTTGCGGCCGCCGCGCGCCCACGGCATTTCGATCTGGTCCTTCTGGCTTTCTTCCAGAACCCGTTTGATCCAGCGTGTCTTTTGCATCGCTTTCGTCCTCTTCTTTCATGCCGGCCGTTCCGGCCCCGGTGTTGGCTCCGTTTCCGGATTGAGGACAATCTGCCAAGGGACTGGGGCAGTCTTACGGCCAACCCGCTAATTTTTCCTGAACGGAGGCGGCGAAAATGTGGCCGACGCTGCGCATGTAAATCTGGCGTTTCGCACCCTGCGCTACGGGATCGCGGCGGATTTCCGGCGGCGCGCGCCAAGCCTGCGCCACATTCCGTCGCCACCGCCTGAAATCTGGGCGATCGCGCCCCAATCGCGGGTGCGGATCAGGCCCGAATCGCGGAGATCAGCCGACCGTAATCCGCTTCACCGCGATGCACCGAGCGGCGATACGAAAAGAAGCGGTCGGCGTCGGTATAGGTGCAGTGGCGGGTCCAGTCCGCTTGCCCCACCCCCGCCGCGCGCAGCCGGTGCAGACCGTAGCCGGTCAGGTCAAAGTGATAGCGGTCGCCCTTGCCATTGGCAAAGAACATGGCGTTGTCGCGGTCTTCGTCGAAGAAGGTCTCGAAGAACTCCGGCCCCACCTCGTAGGCGCGCTGGCTGATCGCGGGGCCGATCAGGGCACATGTGTTTTCGCGCGCCGCACCGAGCGCCTCCATCGCGTCGAGCGTTGCCTCCAGCACCCCGTCGAGCGCCCCGCGCCAGCCGGCATGCGCCGCGCCGACGACGCCGGCTTTGGTATCGGCGAACAGCACCGGTTGGCAGTCGGCGGTCAGGATGGCAATGGCGGTGCCGGGGGTGGCGGTGACGATCGCATCGGCCTCGGGGCGGGGCACGGGCTGGGCATCTGCCACCGAAACGACGCGCGCCGAATGAACCTGGTGCACGGTGATCAACCGCTCCGGCGGCACCCCCATGGCATCGGCGGCGCGGCTGCGGTTGGTGGCGACGATGCTGGTCTGGTCGGAAGATCCGCCGCCGCAATTCAGTCCGTGGAAGATCCCTGAAGAGGCGCCGCCCTTGCGGGTGAAAAAGCCGTGCCTCACGCCGGCGAGCAGATCGGAGGTGATGATTTCCAGGCGGGGCGTCGCGGTCATCGGGGGCGGGTGTCCTTGGTTGCGGTCGTGGTTGCGTCGGTCGAACCGGTTGCCGGGTCAAGTCCGGGGGGCGGCGGCGCGCCCGGCGGGGTCAGCGCCATGACCTTGAACAGGGTTCCCATTTCGTCCGGATGCGTCAAGCGCCTGTGCGCCGCGATATGCGTGGCAAGCGCTTCGTTGCTGAGCGCTGCGGCAAGCGCTTTTGCCCGCGCGGTGATCCCGAGCCTTTCGAGGAACAGCCCCTGCGGCGTCGGCGCCGAGTCGACGGCGGGGGCGGCGGCGCGGGCCAGCGGCTTAAAGGCGACATGCGCGGTCAGGTCCGCCTCGCCGGGGCAGGTCAGCGGGTCGACCGGTTGGTGTCCGCGCAGCGCCTGGAACGTGTCGCCAAGACTGACCGCCTCGCCGTAATCGACGATCAGCGCAGCGCCGCCATGCGCCGCGATCCGGGCGCCGATATCGCCCGCCAGCGGCAGGGCGGGGCTGTTGACCTCGACGACCTGGCCCTCGTGCGTTTCCGCCAGTCTGTCGTCCAGCATCTCGAACCGGGTCTCCGGCCCAAGCCCCCGAACAAGCTGCCCGTCTGCCGCGCCGATCTGGCATTCGTGCCAGGCGCTTGGCCCGCGCTGGAACTGTCGAATCGGCAGGGCATCGAAGAACTCGTTGGCAACAAGGTAGAGCGGCCCGTCGGGCAGGGCGGCGGCATGGTCGTGAAAGGTGATGTCGAACCCTGCAAGCGCCTGCGCCTGCCGCGCGCGCAGGGCGGGCGAGACCTCCACCAGGTGCAGCCGCGCCGCCTCAAGGAAGCCCGGCACACCCCGCGTGGCGCGCAGCGCGTCGGCCATCAGCGTGCCGCGCCCCGGCCCAAGCTCGGCCAGCACGACCGGGGCAGGCCGGCCCTGATCCATCCAGACCTGCGCCAGCCACAGGCCGACAAGCTCGCCGAACATCTGGCTGATCTCGGGCGCGGTGGTGAAATCCCCCGCCGCGCCCAGCGGATCGCGGGTTGTGTAGTAGCCGTGCTCGGGGTGCAGCAGGCACTCGGTCATGAACTCCGCCAGCGTCAGCGGCCCGGTGCGCGCGATGCGGCCAAGCAGCCTGTCGGTCAGCGCATTCATGCCGCCCGCTGCCGCGCGGCCGCGATCAGTACGACGCCGAGCAGCAGCATCGGCAGCGACAGAAGCTGACCCATCGACAGCCCGATCGCGGGGGTCAGGGAAACCACATGCCCCAGCGGGTTGTCGAGGGTGATGAATTGCGGATCGGCCTGCCGCAACAGCTCCACGATCACGCGGGCCAGCCCGTAGCCTGCGAAGAACACCCCCATCACCCGGCCCGGGCGTTGCAGCGCGCCGCGCCGCCATGCCAGCCAGATCAGCACCGCGCCGAGGATCAGCCCCTCAAGCGCGGCCTCGTAAAGCTGCGAAGGGTGGCGCGCGCAAAGCAGCATGTTGCCCACCTCAACCAGCCCAGTCGGGCCAGGGCAGTCCTGCGCCAGGGAGCCGGGGAAGATCACCGCCCAGGGCGCGTCCGAGGGCCGCCCCCAAAGCTCCGCGTTGACGAAATTCGCCAGCCGGCCCAAGAGCAGCCCCGGCGGTGTCGCCAGCGCCATCAGGTCACCGGCACGCAGAACCGGAATCCGGTGGCGCCAGCAGAACGCCAGCCCGGCCCCCCCCACGCCGAGGAAACCGCCGTGAAACGACATGCCGCCCTGCCAGAGCATCAGGATTTCGCCCGGATGGTCGAGGTAATAGGCCGGTTGGTAGAACAGAACGTAGCCTGTCCGCCCACCCAGCACGATGCCAAGGATGAGCCATGTCAGGAACGCCTCCACCTGCTCCGGCGTCATCGGCGGGGTGCCCGAGGGCCAGAGCGCGGGGCGTTTCACCGCTGCTACCGCAAGGCGCCAGCCGATCAGGATGCCCGCAATATAGGCCAGCGCATACCAGCGCAGGGCGAAGGCGAAATTGCCGATCTCGATGCTGAACAGCTCCGGCGAGATATCGGGGAAGGGAATCGCGGCTGGCAGCATGGTCGGGGTCTCTCGCTGGTCCTGTCACGGTTGGGATGGCTGGCCCCTGCGGCGAAGTCAACCTTGATGCCGGCGACGCGCGGGGCCATATGGGGTCACAAGCACAGGAGGCCGTCGAATGCAGACCCGCAACAAGTTCATGGAAGACATGTCGCAGCTGATGACCAACGCCATGGGCGTGGCGCAGGGCGCCAAGGATGAGGCCGAGACGGCAATGCGCTCGTTGATGGACCGCTGGCTGGCGGATCGCGATTTCATCACCCGCGAGGAGTTCGACGCGGTGCGCGCCATGGCCCAGAAGGCGCGCGAGGAGAACGAGGCGCTGAAAGCGCGGATCGCGGCGCTGGAGGCGAAGACCGAAAAGTGACTCCAGGGTCTTGATCGTTTTCCTTTTTTGCCGCCCCGGATCCCGTCACTTGCAGGGCGTAATCGGCTGACAATACAACCGGGAGAGGGCGCCGCTCTTTCCCGGTTTTCCTGTCTCGTCGAGCGTGACGCCATGGTCGATCTTCTGTCTTCGTGTCGCCGCAAGCGGCGGCCGCGCCGCCGGGCGGACGGCGCAGTCATACCTTGCGTCAGCCTTCGCCCGGCGGTCCCATGGCGGTGAATCCAAAATCGCGACGCCGGAAAACAGGCGCCACGGCTGAGATCGGTTTCGGCGCCGCCGGCGCCGACCGGGGCCCTCTTCGCTGCGCTCATCGGGGTGGGGCGCCGAGCCTTGCGGGGGAGGGGCGGGGGCGCTGCGGGAGGGGCGGGGGCGCCGCCCCGGTCGCCTTGCAGCGACTCCGCGCAGGTATTCTTGCCAGGATGAAACAGGTGCGCGGGGCCGGATCGGCGCCGTGGTGGCGGGCGATTGCCTGGCTTGTGAATAACTTTCACCGTCTTGAAGAAACTTGTGGATAGGTCACATCGCTGCGGTGTCGCGACTCGACTCCGCATATTTATCCTTTACAGGTCACGCCATTGGCTCCACCATATCTGGTATGGGGTCGGGGCCAACCCGGCGACCCATAGTCAGACACCCAGCTTCTAGTGGGATGTTTCGGCCCCAAGCCGAGCGACCGCGAAGCTGCCAAGACAAAGAGGCCTGGGCAATGTCGCTATCCGAGCAGTATTATGAGGTCGATGATCTCCATCCCATTGATATCGTTGAAACGCTGGCGACCCACCACGAGTGGGATTTCGATCGTGTCGGCGATGATCAGATCGCCATGGCGATCGAGGGGCAGTGGCGGACCTATTCCGTCACCCTCGCGTGGTCGGCGCAGGACGAGACGCTGCGCATGGTCTGCACCTTCGACATGGAGCCGCCGGAGGACACTCTGCCGGCGCTCTACGAGGTGCTCAACCTGGCCAATGACAAGTGCTGGGCGGGTGCGTTCAGCTACTGGCACGAGCACAAGCTGATGGTCTATCGCTACGGCTTGCTGCTGGCGGGCGAACAGATGGCGAGCCCGGACCAGATCGCTTGCATGGTAGAAACCGCGGTGGCGGCGGCCGAGCGGTATTACCCGGCCTTTCAACTGGCGGTGTGGTCCGGCAAGACGCCCGCCGAGGCGATGCAGGTCGCCATTGCGCAGAGCTACGGGCGCGCCTAACCTGCCCGGCGCGCGGCCTTCGTGGGGCCCGAACAACCGGGGAGAGATGATGCGTTTTGACGACATTGCGCGCCGTGGGCTGGTGATGCTGGGCTGCGGCAAGATGGGGCAGGCGATGCTGGCGGGCTGGCTGGAATCCGGTTTGCCCGCTGCCTCGGTCTGGGTGCTCGATCCGCACCCGTCGGACTGGCTGACGGCGCGGGGGGTGCACCTGAACGACCGCCTGCCAGACGACCCGGCGGTTGCCGTTGTTGCCGTGAAGCCGCAGGTGATGGCGGAGGCGCTGGGCCAGCTTTCGCCGCTTGGCGGCGGCGGGTGCCTAGTGATCTCGGTCGCGGCCGGAACCCCGATTGCGCTGTTCGAAAAGGTGCTTGGCAAGGCCACGCGGGTGATCCGGGCGATGCCCAATACGCCTGCCGCCGTGGGTAAGGGCATTACCGCGATCGTCGGCAATGCCGCGGCGGGGGCGGCGGATGCCGACATTGCCGAGGGCTTGCTGTCTGCCGTGGGTCAGGTGGTGCGCCTCTCGGACGAGGCGCAGATCGACGCGGTGACGGGGGTGTCCGGATCCGGCCCGGCCTATGTCTTCTACATGATCGAGGCGTTGGCGGCGGCAGGCCGGGCCGAGGGGCTGCCGGACGACATGGCGATGCAACTGGCCAAGGCCACGGTCGCCGGGGCCGGGGCGCTGGCCGAGGTCGCGGATGAGCCGCCCGAACAGCTGCGCCGCAACGTGACCAGCCCAAACGGGACGACACAGGCGGGGCTGGAGGTTCTGATGGACGAGGAAACAGGCCTTGCGCCGCTGATGCGCGCGACGGTCGCGGCGGCAGCGGCCCGCGCGCGGGAGTTGACGCGGGAGTTGAAGGGATGAGCGACGAGATTTCCTTTGACGATTTCCTGAAGGTCGATATCCGCGTCGGCGAGGTGGTGCGCGCCGAACCCTTCCCCGAGGCGCGCAAGCCTTCGATCAGGCTCTGGGTCGATTTCGGGGGTGATCTGGGGGTGAAGAAAAGCTCCGCCCAGATCACGGCGCATTACGTGCCTCGGTCGCTGATCGGCAGGCAGGTGCTGGCGGTGGTGAACGTCCCGCCCCGGCAGATCGGGCCGGTGCGGTCGGAGATCCTTGTGCTCGGCCTTCCCGATGACGCGGGCGAGGTGGTGCTGATCGGGCCGGACCAGCCGGTGCCCAAGGGCGGGAGGCTGCATTGAAGCTGTTGATCTCGCGGCGCTTGCCGGAGGCCGTTATGGATGCGGCGCAGGCGCGGTTCGACGTGACCTGCCGTGAAAGCACGCGGCCAATGTCGCACGCGGAATGCGTCGACGCGCTGGCCGAGCAGGACGCGGTTTTGCCGACGCTGGGCGATGCCTTCCGCTCCGCAGCCTTTGCCGAGGTGGCGCACCCGCGCTGCCGGCTGCTGGCCAATTTCGGGGTCGGGGTCGACCATATCGACGTGACGGCCGCGCGGGCGGCAGGTGTTGTGGTCTCCAACACGCCCGGCGCGGTGACGGACGCGACCGCGGATCTTGCCCTGACGCTGGTTCTGATGACTGCGCGGCGCGCCGGCGAGGGCGAACGGCTGGTGCGCTCGGGGACCTGGACGGGCTGGCAGCCGACGCAATTGCTGGGGCTGCATGTCAGCGGCAAGACCGTCTGCATCATCGGCATGGGCCGGATCGGGCAGGCCATCGCGCGGCGCTGTCACCATGGGTTCGGGTGCCCGGTGGTCTACGTGAACCGCTCGCCCAAGCGGGTCGATTTCCCCGCCGAGCAGATGGAGATGGGCGTGGCGCTGGCGCGCGCCGATATTGTGGTGGTGGCGACGCCGGGCGGTGCCGAAACGCGCCACCTGATCGGAGCGGCGGCCTTTGACGCGATGCAGCGCCATGCGATCCTCGTCAATATCGCGCGCGGCGACGTGGTCGACGAGACGGCGCTGATCGCCGCACTGGCCGAGAGGCGGATCGCAGGGGCCGGGCTCGACGTCTACGAGTTCGAGCCGCAGGTGCCCGAGGCGCTGCGCGGGATGGAACACGTCACCCTGCTGCCGCATATGGGCACCGCAGCGCTGGAGGTGCGCGAGGCGATGGGGCGCATGGCGCTGGACAATGTCATCGCACTTGACGAGGGGCGGGCGCTGCCCAACCGGGTGTGAGGCGGCGCGCTCATCGCTGCGCTCTTCGCGAGGGGGGGCGGAAAGACGCGGGTTGCGCTTGCCGGGGCGGGCGAGCGCGAGACACGTTCGCGCGAGGCGATGGGGCAGGCGCTTTCCCCGCGCGGTCGATCGAGTATTTCGGCCAAGAAGAAGCGCAGGGCGCGCGCAGGGGCACGCGCGGCGGGGCGGAGGCGCAAGCCGGGTACGGTGCCGGTCTCGGAGGGAGGGGGTCGGGCGAGCCATTGGCTGGCCTTGATCGCATACGAAATAGGGGGCGGCGCCGCCAGTTGGAGGCGCGTGGGTGGATGGTCTGGCGAGCCTGTGCGCCGTGCCGTGCCTGCACCCTCATCGGGTGGTCTTCGGGTCGGACGGCGGACCGGGTCACGCTTGGGAATCGGTATACCTGGGACGGAGCCTGCCAGAAACCGGTTAAGAAGCCGTTACCGGCGCGGTGGTTTTCCCGGCGGCCGGCCCTGCCGGCCGGGTCAGAACCACTGCCCCGGTTCCATCAGCCCCAGTTCCATCAATTGCCGCGACGACCAGTAGAAGCGCGTCGACTTGTGCCAGCGGAAATTGTCCACGTCGTGGCGCGATCCGGGATTGCTGCGCAGCGCCTTGGCCACGCGGAAGGAACAGATCGCGGCAGACAGCGAGTGGTGCCACGGGCAGGCATAGGTATTCATTTCCTCGACCGAGAGGGTGTTGCCGTCGCGCAGGTAAAGCCCCTCGACCGCGCGGAACAGGGCCGGGCGGTCGATCCGGCGCTTGGCCTGTGGCACGTGTTCCTCGAACCGCCAGCGCAGGCCGCCGTAGAAATTCAGCTGCCGGTCCAGCACGTCGCCCGCGTCATTGCGCCGGGTGTCGGCGTAATATCCGGACCCGTCGAGATGCGCGGTTTCCAGCGACACGGCGTCGGGATGGCGGGTCAGCTCCTCTGCATAGAGATCGACGGTGTAGCCGAGCACGGAATCGCGGCGCTCCTCCACCACGAAGGCGATCGCCTCGCCGACTCGGCGCTGTTCGCAGAACGGAAAGAACAGGTATTCGGTGTTGTAGCAGTAGTGAATCCACTCTCCCTGAACCAGCGGGATCAACGCATTGACGGCGGCCTCGGCGGTGCCGGGCTGGCGCGTCGGGTGGCGGATCACCTCAATGATATCGGGGTCGCTGATGCCGGTTGGCAGGTCCACATCCGTCGGCGCCAGCAGCACGATCCGGCGAAAGCCCAGATGCGTGACATGATCCAGCGTCGAGGCCAGTTCGGTCGCGTCCTCGGCGATGACGATCGCGAACGGCCCCTTGCCAAGGGGCTGGCGGCGCGCGTGCGCTGCGAAGGCGGGAAGGGAGGAATGGATCATGTGCCTGCTGCCGGGGTCTTTCTGCCCAGTCACATTGTGCCCCCGGCGTTTCCAATTTGCAAACGCCGCAGCGCGGATTGAAGCAGCGCCGCGCTTGCGATAGACGATTGTGAAACCGCCGCGAGGAGCCGCGCCCCATGTCCGCCCTGAAATCCGCCCCGAAAAAACTCTACGTCAAGACCTATGGCTGCCAGATGAACGTCTATGACAGCGAGCGCATGGCCGAGGCGCTCGGGTCGGAAGGGTATGAACAGGTGGCCTCGCCCGAAGAGGCGGACATGATCCTGCTCAACACCTGCCATATCCGCGAAAAGGCCGCCGAGAAGGTCTATTCGGAGCTTGGCCGCTTCAAGCCGCTGCGCGACGCGAAGCCGGATCTGAAGATCGGGGTTGCCGGCTGCGTGGCGCAGGCTGAGGGCGAGGAGATCATGCGCCGTCAGCCGATGGTCGATCTTGTCGTCGGACCGCAGACCTATCACCGCCTGCCCGCCATGGTGCGCGCGGTCGAGGCCGGGCAGAAGACGATCGACACCGATTTCCCCGAGGAAGACAAGTTCCTGCACCTGCCCAACGCGCGCAAGGCCCGGCGCGGGCCGACTGCCTTTTTGACCGTGCAGGAGGGCTGCGACAAGTTCTGCGCCTTCTGCGTGGTGCCCTATACGCGCGGCGCCGAGGTCAGCCGCCCGGCGGATCGGCTGCTGCGCGAGGCGCGCGACCTGGTGGCGCGCGGCGTGCGCGAGATCACCCTGCTGGGCCAGAACGTGAACGCCTATCACGGGCAGGGGCCGGATGGCGAATGGGGGCTGGCGCGGCTGATCCGCGAGATGGCGTTGATCGAGGGGCTCGACCGCATCCGGTTCACCACCTCGCATCCCAACGACATGGAGGAGGACCTGATCGCAGCGCACGGCGATTGCGACAAGCTGATGCCCTACCTCCACCTGCCGGTGCAATCGGGGTCCGACCGGATCCTCAAGGCGATGAACCGCAAGCATACGGCAGAGGAATACATCCGCCTGATCGAGCGGATCCGCGCGGCAAGGCCCGACCTGCTGTTGTCGGGCGATTTCATCGTCGGCTTTCCCGGTGAAACGGACGCCGATTTCGAGGCGACGATGAATCTGGTGCGGCAGGTCGGCTACGGGCAGGCCTATTCGTTCAAGTATTCCGCCCGGCCCGGCACGCCTGCGGCGGAAAAACCCCCGGTCGATCCGGGCGTCGCGGACACCCGGCTGCAAAAGCTGCAGGCGCTGCTGACGGAACAACAGCGCGCGGCGCAGGACGCGATGGTGGGGCGAGAAGTTCGGGTGTTGTTCGAAAAACCGGGGCGGCTGGAGGGCCAGCTTGTCGGCAAGTCGGACCATCTGCACGCGGTGCATGTGCTGGCGCCGGCGCACATGATGGGCGAGATCGCCCGTGTGCGCATCGCCGAGAGCGGCCCCAATTCGCTGGCCGGTGACCTGATCGGCGCCTGAAAGGCGGGCCGGGGAGGATCTTCCCCGGCCGGTGTCGTCCACGGCTCCCCTTGTGACGCACCCCCTGGCAGAGGGCGTCGTCAGTTCCGCAGATGGTTGTGGGTGGAGTGCGGCGGCGTGTCCTGGAAGATCTGCATCATCACGGAGCGCGCATGCCCCGGATTGCCCACGCCGTCGATGTCTCGGCAGACCCGTTCCGCGATCGCGTGCGCCTCGGGGAAGCTGTAGCCGGCGGCAACGAGGCTGTCGACGAAGACCGGTTCGGGCCGGTCCCAGATCACCTCTTCCCACGGGCCGCGGAAACAGCTGATCGTGACGTGCACCCGTTGCGCCTGAAGGGTCTGGTGCACATGCCGTTCATCGCCGTGCCAGTGGCCGTGGCCATGTTCGTGGTAACCGCTTGGCTGTTGCGGCTGGTGATATCCGCCGGTCTGCTGCGGCTGGTGATATCCGTTGGCCGCCATCGGCCCGGTGCCGATGATGGCACAGGCCGCGCTTGCGGCCAGTATCCTGAGAAGTTTCATAGCCCCCAAATCCTTTTCCAAGACGAAATCGTCGGTGTGCTCTACCTCGAAAAAACGGACTGTGTGCTTCGCGTGACACCCTTACCCATCAGATGCCCCGATATTAACCGATCCTTAACGTCTGTGAAGGCCATCCGGTCGTTAAGGGCTTGCTGGGAAACGGTGTTGGTGAATGGTTCAAGACTGTTCTGCCTACCGCGACAAAGCGGTCGGCTTTCCGCAATTTTTCCACGTTTTGGCCCTATTCTCGACAAGGAATCCTCGCCGCATCGCAACCCGGAGCGAATCAATATGCGCCCGGTTTCGCGTGTCCTCACCCCATTTGTGCGATTTTCAGGCTTCCAAATCCGTATCGCGCTGATAAACTGCTGCAAATAAATAGGCTTTTCCGGTTCGTGCTGTCACGCGCCCGGCAAATGGTTGATGTCAGAAAAAAGGGGGGTGCCGCAGCGATGCGCTTTTCAAGTCCTTGTTTGAGATCCTTGGCGACGGCGGCCATTGTCGCGGCGTTATCCGTCATGTCGCTGACTGGGCCTGTGGCGGCGCAGTCCACGGGCGCAATCACGGGAACGGTGGAACCGACGATCTGGATTGATCCGGATGGTTGCATGCACTGGATCGCCGATGGCGGCGTCGAGGGCTATCTCGAAGGCCGGGTCAATCCGCAGAACGGCATGCCCGTCTGCTTGCAGATGAACACCTGCCTGGTGGAAAACACCGACACGCTCTTTGCCACGGATAGCAGCCGGTTGACCCACGCGGGCCGGTCGCGCTTGCAACAGTTCTTCAGCAGCGCCGGGGCCTTCGCCTATGCCATCTACGGCCATACCGACAGCCGCGCCTCAGATGAGTACAACATCGGCCTGTCGCAGCGCCGGGCGGCTTCCGTTGCCGCCGTCGCCCACTCCGTCGGGGCGCGCGTGGCGCGCGAGATCGGCTACGGGGAACGGCGCCCGAGGGTGCCAAATACGTCGGCTGCCAACATGCAGCAGAATCGCCGCGTCGAAATCGTGTGCTACAGGTGATCCCATGACACTTCTTTCCAAGACGATGAAATTTGCGACACTCATGGGAACGGCTCTTGTGATGTCAGGCTGTGCAGAGAACTTCGAGGGCGTGGTGTCCACCAATGACCCCGCACCACTGCGCGCCATCGGCGAGGACCGAGGCGTCGATACCAGCCACCTCAGCCAGCTCGAGGCGGCAATTTATGTCGACCCCGATGGCTGCCATATCTGGATGATCGACGACGGGCTGGAAGGCTACTGGTCGCGGCGCCGCGATCCGGCCTCGGGCCTGCCGGTCTGCACCAATATCGCGCCGCCAAACTCCATCGTCGGCGACTCCCAGTCGGGCGCCGGCATCCGGGATCGGGTGCCGCGCAGCCGCTGATCGACCGGGCATTCAACGCGACGCGGCGGCACCTTCGGGTGCCGCCTTTCCTTTTGGTCAGCCACGGCCCGACGCGCGGAATGCGACAGGACCCCCGACAAGCGCTTGCGTATGGTCCCGGCAGTTGCCACATTGAACCGGAGCCTTTTCTGCTGGAGAATCCTTTGGCGACCCATACGCTGCCTCCGCTGCCCGGTGACGCCCCACTGGAGCGCGTCCTTGAATTTCCCGACAATCGCTTGTTGATCGAACTTTGCGGAGAATTCGACCGCAACCTTGCCCAGATCGAACACCTGATGGATGTGCAGATCGTGCGCCGGGGCAATGCGATCGCCATCCATGGTGGCGCGCAGGATATGGCGGCCGAGGCGCTTGGGGTTCTCTATGACCGCGCCGAGGCGGGCCGGTCGCTCGACCCCGGCGATATCGATGCGGTGGTGCGGCTTGGCGCGTCGGACGCCGAAACCGGCGCGCGCAGCGGCGACCAGATCGAGATGTTCCAGACCGGCGATCTGGAGATCAAGACCCGCAAGAAGACGGTGGAACCGCGCACCAGGGCGCAGCAGGATTATGTCCGGGCGCTCTATGGTCATGAACTGGCCTTCGGCATCGGCCCGGCCGGCACCGGCAAGACCTATCTGGCCGTGGCCGTGGCGGTCAACCAGATGATCAATGGCCATGTCGACCGCATCATCCTCAGCCGTCCGGCGGTGGAGGCGGGCGAGAAACTCGGTTATCTGCCCGGTGACATGAAGGACAAGGTCGATCCCTACATGCAGCCGCTTTACGATGCGCTGAACGATTTCCTGCCCGGCAAGCAACTGGCCAAGCTGATCGAGGACAAGCGGATCGAAATCGCGCCGCTGGCCTTCATGCGCGGTCGGACCCTGTCCAATGCCTACGTGGTGCTGGACGAGGCGCAGAACGCCACTTCGATGCAGATGAAGATGTTCCTGACGCGCCTGGGGCAGGGCAGCCGCATGGTCATCACCGGCGACCGAAGCCAGATCGACCTGCCGCGCGGCGTGTCCAGCGGCGTGCGCGAGGCGGAGCGGATCCTTGGTCACGTGGACGGGATCAGTTTCAATTACTTCACGTCGAAGGACGTGGTGCGCCACCCGATGGTGGCCAGGATCATCGAAGCCTATGATGCCGACGACTCGGCCGGGCGCGGGTAGCGAGAGATTCTCCGGACGATGTCGGAAGCGCCGAAGAATTTTCCGGAAAATTCTTCGGGTCAGGAGGGCGGCATGGACGATTCTGCCGATGTGGATGTGATCGTCGAGGCGCCGGAATGGGAGGCGCTCGGGCTCGATGCGCTTGCGGTCGAGGTCTGCACCGCTGCGCTGACCGCTCTCGGCCTGCCGGCGCAGCGCTTCGAGATCGCGCTTCTGGCCTGCGATGACGCGCGAATTGCCACGCTCAACGCCGATTTCCGGGACAGTCCGCAGCCGACCAATGTTCTCAGCTGGCCCGCCACGCATATCGACCTGCCGCTTGGCGGCATGCCCGCATTGCCCGATCCCGCGCCCGACGCGCCGCGGCACGAACTGGGGGATATCGCGATCGCGTATCAGACCTGCGTCCGCGAGGCGCACGACCAGGGCAAGCCGGTTCAGGACCATCTCAGCCATCTTCTTGTGCATGCGGTGCTGCACCTGTTGGGTTTTGATCACATAAACGACGCGGATGCCGTCCAAATGGAGGGTCTGGAGACGCGCATCCTTGCAAATCTGGGGGTGCCTGACCCATATTGATGCCAACGGGCGTTCAGGCCCGGTGCAGTGTCCCTGGAAAGGATCTATGAACGACTCCCCCGAATCCTCCTCTAGCGCAGCGCATCGCGCGCAGGACGAGGACGATAGTTCAAGTTGCAGGCCGGGCTTTTTCGCCCGCTTGTTCGGCACCACCCCGCCCCCCGCCCCATCGCGTCACGCCCGCCGAGAGGCTGCGTTTCAGCATTCCGCCGGCTCTGCCGGCTCGGCCGCGCACGCCGCGATCTCGGTCTACAACTTGCGCCGGATGCGGCTTGATGACGTGGCCGTTCCACGCGCCGAGATTACCGCGGTGCCTGTCGATATCGACCTGCCCGATCTGGTCGAGGTGTTCCGGACAAGCGGCTATACGAGGCTGCCGGTCTACGAGGGCACGATGGACACGCCGGTGGGGCTGGTCCACCTCAAGGACATCGCATTGACCTACGGGTTCAACGGTGGTTATGAGGCCATAGCGTTGCGCACCATGCTGCGGCCATTGCTTTATGCGCCGCCGTCGATGCCGATCGGGGTGATGCTGCAAAAGATGCAGACCGACCGCACCCACATGGCGATGGTCATCGACGAATATGGCGGGGTCGATGGGCTTGTGACGCTGGAAGATCTGATCGAACAGGTCATCGGCGAGATCGAGGATGAACACGATGTCGAGGAAGACAAGCTCTGGTCCGAGGAGGCGCCGGGGTGCTGGATGGCGCGGGCGCGCGCCTCGCTTGAGGAATTCGAACAGGCGGTGGGGATCGACCTGACCGAAGGCATAGATGATGAAGAGGTCGATACGCTGGGCGGGCTTGTCTTCGTGCTGACCGGCCGGGTGCCGGCGCGCGGCGAGGTCGTGGTGCACCCCGCGGGGCCGGAATTCGAGGTTGTGGATGCCGATCCGCGCCGGATCAAGCGGCTGCGGGTGCGGCTGCCCAAGGCGGCGGCGGAGTGACTCCAGCCCGGGCTTGGATTGTCGCGCGCAGCGCGTGGCCCTTGCGCGGCATCGCGGTGCTTTTCGGTCTGCTGGCCGCGCTTGGGCTTGCACCCTTCGATCTGCCGTTGTTGGCGCTTGTGGGCTTTGCCGGGCTGATGCTGGCGATCTTGCCCGCGCAAACGCCGCGGCAGGCCTTCCTCGTCGGGCTTTTCGGGGCGACGGGATATTTCGGGCTGGCGCTGCACTGGATCGTGGACCCGTTCTTTGTCGATCCGTGGCGGCATGGCTGGATGGCGCCGTTCGCGCTTTTGTTCATGGCGTCCGGCATGGCGCTTTTCTGGGGCTCTGCGACGGCGCTTGCGGCGCGGTTGACCGCGCCTGGTGCGGGCCGCGCGGTGCTGCTTGCGCTTGCGCTGACACTGGCGGAGATCCTGCGCGCCTATGTGCTGACCGGCTTTCCATGGGCGCATCCGGGCCATATCTGGATCGGCAGCCCGCTGATGGGGTTGGCGGCATGGATCGGACCGCATGGCCTGACGCTTGTGACGCTATTGCTGGCGGCAGGGCTGACGGCGGCGCTTTGGGCGCGGCCCGGTCTGGCCCTGTTGCCGGTCGCGGGGCTGATCGGGCTCTTCGCGGCGGGGTTTGCCATTCCCGCAGCACCGGGTGCTGCCGAGGACGCGCCCGTCATGCGGCTGGTGCAGCCGAACGCACCGCAGCACCTGAAATGGCAGCCAGAGATGATCCCGGTTTTCTTTCGCCGCGCGCTGGACCTGAGCGCGCAGGCGTCCGGCGGCGCGGCGCCCGCGCTGATCATCTGGCCCGAGACGAGCCTGCCCGCCTTGCTGCGTAACTCGGACGAGTGGCGCGCCGAGATCGCCCGCGCGAGCGGTGCGGCGCAGGTCATTCTCGGCGGGCAGCGTCTGGTCGAGGGGATGGCGCGAAATTCGCTGATCCACCTTGATGCAGCGGGCGCGGTCACCGCGATCTATGACAAGCACCACCTTGTTCCCTTTGGCGAATACGTGCCCCTCACCGGCATGGCACGGACCTTGGGATTGCGCGGGCTGGCCGAGGCGGCCGGACCGGGCTATGCGCCGGGGCAGGGGCCGCAAAGGCTGGACCTCGGGCGTTTCGGGCAGGTCTTCCCGATGATCTGCTACGAGGCGATCTTTGCGCAGTATATCCGGCAGGTGGAGCGGCCCGACTGGATGGTGCAGATCACCAACGATGCGTGGTTCGGGGGCTTTTCTGGCCCCTACCAGCACCTGGAACTGGCGCAGCTGCGCGCCGCCGAACAGGGGCTGCCGCTGCTGCGCGCGGCCAATACCGGCGTGTCGGCTGTGATTGACGCGCGCGGGCAGGTGCTGGCGTCGCTGCCGCTCGGGCAACACGGCGCGCTCGACACCGTCTTGCCGCCCGCTCTGCCGGCGACGATTTATGCGCGCACTGGCGACGGACCGATTGCTGCCCTCTTGCTGGTGGTGCTTGGTCTGGCTGCCATCCGGCAGCGACATGTGCGTCATTGAACCTGCTGCGGATAGCGCGTAAGAGCGACTATCAAAAGCCCCACAACGGCTTCCTGGCGTGGGTGCGACAACAGGTAATGGAGCATTCCCCATGTCCCGCAAGAACTACACTTTCACCTCCGAGTCCGTCTCGGAAGGGCACCCCGACAAGGTCTGCGACCGCATTTCCGACGCGGTTCTGGATGCCTTCCTGGCCGAGGAGCCGAAGGCCCGCGTCGCATGCGAAACCTTCGCCACCACCAACCGCGTCGTGATCGGCGGCGAGGTCGGCCTGTCGGATCAGGCCAAGCTGACCGAGTACATGGGCCGCATCGACGAGATCGCCCGCGACTGTATCCGCGATATCGGCTACGAACAGGACAAGTTCCACTGGAAGACCGTGGACATCACCAACCTGCTGCACGAACAATCGGCCCATATCGCGCAAGGTGTGACCGGCGCGGAAAACCGCGACGAGGGGGCTGGCGATCAGGGCATCATGTTTGGCTACGCCACCGACGAGACGCCCGATTTGATGCCGGCCCCGATCCAGTATGCGCACGCGATCCTGCGCCGTCTGGCCGAGGTGCGCAAATCGGGGCAGGAGCCATTGCTCGGCCCCGACGCGAAGTCGCAGCTTTCGGTGCGCTACGAGCATGGGAAACCTGTGGAGGTGACTTCCATCGTGCTGTCGACCCAGCATCTCGACGAAAACCTGACGTCGCGCGATGTGCGCGCCATCGTGGAGCCTTACATCCGCGAAACCCTGCCCGATTCGTGGCTGACCGACGCAACCGTGTGGCATGTGAACCCGACCGGCACCTTCGTGATCGGCGGGCCGGATGGCGACGCGGGCCTGACCGGGCGCAAGATCATCGTGGACACCTATGGCGGTGCGGCCCCACATGGCGGCGGTGCGTTTTCCGGCAAGGACCCGACCAAGGTGGATCGCTCGGCGGCCTATGCCGCGCGCTACCTTGCCAAGAACGTGGTCGCCGCTGGCCTTGCCGAACGCTGCACGCTGCAACTGTCCTATGCTATCGGCGTGGCGCAGCCGCTGTCGGTCTACGCCGATACCCATGGCACCGGAAAGGTGCACGAAACCGCGATCGAGGCGGCGGTGCGGCAGGCGATGGACCTGACGCCGACCGGCATCCGCACCCATCTCGACCTCAACAGGCCGATCTTCCAGCGCACGGCTGCCTATGGCCATTTCGGGCGCAAGCCCGAGGCCGATGGCGGTTTCTCTTGGGAAAAGACGGACCTGATCGAGGCGCTGAAAGCGGCTGTCTGATCCAAAAAACGACTATTTTGGGAAAAATACGCCGCCGGGGTTACGGCCCCGGCGGCGTTTCTTATGCTGTCATGTTCACGGATCAAACAAGCCTTGCGAGGAATGTCCCAATATGTGGCTTCGTATGTCTCTGGAATGTCGGGGACGAAGCACTTGCCAGGCGCATGATCGACAAGATCGCGCATCGCGGGCCGGACTCGGCCGAGGCGTCGCGCCTTGCCGGTGCGCCGGTCGTCTCATGGCCCAGTGCCGCGGCGCCGCAGAGGCGGAACCGGATCTCGATATCGGCCACACCGCACGCGAGCTCAGGCTGGTGATGGAGGAGGCCGTGGCCAAGTGGATGGTCGCGGATGTGGAGGTGGGCAGTTTCCTGTCCGGCGGCCTCGACAGTTCGATCATCGCCGCCATGGCCCAGTCGGTGCGACGGGCGCAGGGCAGGGGGCCGCTCAAGACCTTCTCGGTCGGGCACCGTGGGCACGCTCGACGTGGCGCTGCAAAAGCTGACCGGGCAGGCGGGGCCGGTGGACCGGGAGGCCGAAGCGGCGCTTTACGTGCGGATCCTGCGGCAGCGGTTCGAGAACCCGGAGCGCATCCTCGACCAGGCGGGGACGTGGGACAGCGCCGATCGGGTCGCGGTTTCGGGCTGAACCTTTGGGGGGATTGAGGCCGCCGCACCGCGCGGCTATGACCGCGCCAATCCATCCGCAACCCGTCAGGTCCCGATGAACAACCCGCCAACCCGCCCGCATCGCAATTTCTATGGCCGCCGCAAGGGCAAGCACCTGCGCGACAGCCAGGAGGCGTATCTGGAACAGGATCTCGCGGGCCTTTCCCCCGGTGCGGTGGACTGGGAGGCCAACCCCGACCGCCGCCCGCTGGACCTGCCGGCCCTGTTCGGGGGTCGGGATGTCTGGCTGGAGATCGGTTTCGGCGGTGGCGAGCACATGGTGCATCAGGCGGTGCAGAACCCCGATACCGGCATCATCGGCTGTGAGCCCTACATCAACGGCGTCGCGATGCTGCTGGGCAAGATCCGCCGCGCGGGCGTGGAGAACCTGCGCGTTCATCCCGGTGACGTGCGGGACCTGTTCGATGTGCTGCCGGAAAGCAGCGTGTCGCGGGCTTTTCTGCTCTACCCCGATCCGTGGCCCAAGGCGCGCCATCACCGCCGTCGGTTCGTCACGCCCGAACACCTTGAGCCGCTCGCACGGGTGATGAAACCGGGCGCGATCTTTCGTGTGGCGACCGACATTCCCGATTATGTGCGCCAGACATTGCAGGAGGTGCCGCGCCATGGGTTCGACTGGCTGGCCGAGGGGCCGTGCGATTGGCGCGCGCCGTGGGCGGACTGGATCCCGACGCGCTACGAACAAAAGGCCCTGCGCGAAGGGCGCACGCCGCACTACCTGACCTTCGTGAAAAACTGAGCGGCGCGCCACGCGATGAGGCAGTGGCCTGACGGGCGTCCTGGCGGAACATGAAGTCAGTGTCCATCCGGGCGGTCGCATGTCCTCTGGTCCACCGATCGTGCCGGTCTTTCACCTCGATCTGCCTCAGCCCAGCCC